>Ga0233446_1000136_pt1 | contig 93608 bp, 95 predicted proteins | sample SI_124_October20_4_FD_182780 | JGI IMG/M metagenome (GOLD analysis project Ga0233446, IMG submission 182780) | Seawater microbial communities from Saanich Inlet, British Columbia, Canada - SI_124_October2016_120_MG | ecosystem: Environmental > Aquatic > Marine > Inlet | place: Canada: British...
GCACCTACTACAAATGCAACAGTCATCATTCTAAAAAATAAATTCCAAATTACAACTCTACGATCAAGATATTCTCCTGGCTCATCACCAGCAGCAAATGCTAAATCAACAGCAGGAACTACTACTAGAACTGCCAACACTAAGAATAATACAATAATTCCTTTCATAGCGAATGTGTGTTTTTCGCTATGATTTCTATTTAAGGGTTTTCAAGATTATTAGCTACCAGTTTTGATCGAATCTGGAAGGATGCATTACATTAAGTCCGGAAATAGAGAACTTTTTCTCTTTTTCTCTAAAGATGTTAAGTGAGGCATTAGCAATAATTAATTCAAAAAGATTGGTAGGGGACAAATCAACTATAGTTGAAAGCATCGCTTTAATTGGATCCATATGGGTTACAAGGACAACATTCTCATCAGGATGATTCTCAATGATTTCATCAACTAGTCCCAATACTCTATTTTTAACTTGAGAAAAAGTTTCAACTCCATTATGAGCAATTTCTAATTCACCATTGTAAAATTTCATAAACACATTACCATGACTATTAAAAATTGCATCATATGGCATTCCAGTGAATTTCCCCATATCAAGTTCAATTAAACGATCATCAATAGTTACATCAATTGAATTGTGTTGGCCTGCAATTTCTGCAGTATGTTTTGCTCTCTGAATAGGACTAGAATAAATTTTTGAAATATTCATGTGTTCTAATAATTCAGCAGTATGTTCTGCTTGTTTAATTCCAACGTCAGTTAAAGGAACACCTTCAGTTCTTCCTGCCAAAATTCTTTCAGTATTATTTTTTGCTTGACCATGTCTTAAGAAAATTATCTGACCCAACTTGATCGGAAATCAAATAAAGATAATAATAACATTGTCTGAGGACTAATCATGAAAATAGGGATTATTGGAGGAACTGGTGGAATGGGTAAAGGATTTGCTCTCAGATGGTCCCAAAATCATAATGTAATTGTTGGTTCAAGAGATGCCACAAGAGCATCAGAATCAGCTGTAGAATATTCAAATTTAGCAAAAGAAGCATTTGGTGAAATTAAAGGCAGTATATCTGGAAACGATAATGTTTCAGTTGCAAAAGAAAGTGATGTTTTAATTTTATCTATTCCGTATGAGAATATAGATTCTGTATGTTCGGGAATATTATCAGAAATCAAAGATGATTGTGTTGTAGTATCTCCAATTGTTCCAATGACAAAAACAGATGTTGGATTTGAATGTGTATCAATTAAAGAAAATAAACCATTTTCATACAAACTTGTTTCAGAACATATGAAAGACAAATCAAAACTTGTTTCTGCATTTCACGTAATTTCTGAAAAAAAACTTGTCAATCCAACTCTGGAATTAGATTATGACATCTTTGTATGTGGTGATGATAAAGACTCTGTTGGAAAAGTAAATGAATTGATTAATGAGATTAAAGGTCTAAGATCAATTTACTTGGGACCAATAGAATTATCATATCTTGCAGAAATGTCCACACCATTATTACTTAATGCAATGATTAGAAATAAAATAAAAAATCCAGGCATCAAAATTATCTAAATTTACTTTCTATCATGAGTTACGAACACTACAGGAGGGGTAGAAATTGGTTTTCAGCAATCGGTGTAATGTTTTGTGTGATGGCTGCAATTGTACTAGTCAGACAATTGTTAATTTGGGGAATAGAATTTGTTGAAGAATTTTTATTTAATGGAGAAATAACTAATGAAAAAGTTTCGATGGTAATGTTAGGATTCGGTATTTTCATGATATTATTAGGATTTAGAAAAAATGAACAAAAAAGATGAATTTTTAAAATCACAAAAAGTATTGCGATTGGCAACTATCGATAAAAACAAAATACCACATATCGCTCCTGTTTGGTACAAATATGTAGGAAAAAAATTCTACATAGGGACAAACACTAAAACACAAAAGGCAAAAAATATTACAAAAAATAATAAAATTTCATTTTGTGTAGATGTAGGAATTAATGCTCCAAATATTTATGGTGTGATGGGACAAGGGAAAGCCAATTTAATTTTAGAAAAATCAAAAGTAGAAAAAATAGCTAAAACAATTCTTTTGCGATATTTTAAGACATTAGAAAATAAATCTGCAAAAGAATTACTAGATGATACTGATTGTATAATAGAAATTATTCCACAAAAATATTCAGTTTGGAATTATTGAGAAACAAATTCTTCTATTTTGTTCATTGCAGAATCTAAAATATCTAAACTTGGAAGATAAACTAGTCTAAAATGACCACTGCCATATTTTTCTCCAAATCCAGAGCCATGAACTGTAAGAACACCTTTTGATTCTAATAATTTTGTTACAAATTCTTTATCTGTTCCAAATTTATTGTCTTCAATTTTTGGAAATGCATAAAATGATCCCTTTGGATTAGAACATGAAAGTCCAGGCATTTCATTTAAACGCTTTACAACTAAATCTCTATGTTTTTTAATTTCAGATACAAAATTACCGATGTAATCTTGTGGTCCACGTAATGATTCAAGTGCAGCGTGTTGTACTGGGAGACTAGTTGCAATTCTTACTCTAGCAAGTTTTGGTAAATTTTCTCTTAGTGCATCAAGTTTTGATGATTGATTAAACGCAATGTAACCAATTCTCCAACCAGACATTAAATGAACTTTAGAAAAACCATTAAGAATGATTACAGGAGAGTCACCTGCAACTTTACCAATACCTACAAATTTTTCATCAAAAACAATTTGATCATAAATTTCATCACAAATAATGTAGAGATTATGTTGATTTGCAACATTTACTAATTCTTTTAGAGATTTTTCATTAAATACAACACCTGTTGGATTATTGGGACTAATCAAACAAATCGCTACAGTCTTTGAAGTAATTTTTGATTTTATATCATCAATGTCAGGTGTTGAATTATTCAAATCAACTGCAAATTCTACAGGAATACCACCATGTAATCTAACATATGATGCATATGGTGGATAATATGGTCCAGGTAGTAAAACTTCATCTCCATCTTCAACAATAGAGGAGATTACCATATCAAGTCCTTCAGAAACTCCATTGGTAATCAAAATTTCTTCAGATGTAATTGAGAGTCCTTTAGCATTTTCTTTTTTAGCAATCTCTTGTCTTAATTCCAAAAGACCTTCAGAAGAAGAATAGAAATTTTCACCTTTGTTAATTGCATCAATCAAAGCTTGACGTACATTATCAGGAGGTTGAAATCCAAACTGTACAGGATCACCAATATTGAGATAATCTACTTTCATTCCTTTTTCTTGTACTTTTCTTGCAGCTAAAACTATGTCTCTAATTGCATATTCAACACCTGCCACTTTTTTTGATACTTTCAAAGTATCTAGACAGATATTTAGGCCTGTTAAATTCTTACTTGTTTGGACTCGTTGCACAGTCTGGATAGTGCGAGCGGCTTCGAACCGCTAGGTCGAGGGATCGAAGCCCTCCGAGCCCTTTAGATTATTTTATTAAACAAATAATTCACAAAATCATTAAATTGAAAATATCATTATTTAAAATTGGAATTATACTAAGTGTAATAGGGATAATTTGGACATCAATGATATTTGTAGAAGGTGAAAAAATTACAGAAGAATTTACTTTAAAACCACAACAATCTCACAAAATTCAATCATATTTTGAAGGAGAAGGAATTGGGTATTATAAAATTCTCATGCCTGAATTTTTAAAATATAAAATATTTGTTCAAGTTTTAGATGAGAATAAAAATATTATTTCAGAAAAAAATGTAGAAACAAAAATGTCTGTGAGTTACTTTGATTTTGAAAAGAGTGGGAATTACACAATAAATGTTATCAATACACTAGAGTATTCAATTGAAATGCAAATAGAATTAGGAAATTCAAAGGTAAAGGAAATGATTTATTCTGGAATTATGACTTTTGCAGGAGGAATTATGATCGTTATTTTGTCATTTGTTAAATTAAGAAATTATAGGATTGAGCATCCTGAAGAAAATATTACATGAATGTAGATACACTGTATTGTATGTCCAAAAATTAAAGCAAAATTAAACACAAGCCAAGTTGTAAAGAAAAGAAAAGCAATTATGGAAAGTGGAATTAAAATTTTGAGTTTAGTATGTTCTCTATTTTTTAATGTTAAAAATCCACCAAGTGCTGCTAAAACTAAACCTATTTCAAGTGGTTGATGTGACCATGAAATTAATCCATCAATACCATATACGTCATGAGAAACAGAATCTGCAAAACCTGCAACTAATTGAATTATAGCACCAACTACTACAAGTAAAATTCCAGTTTTCAGAGTTCCATGTACTGACTTTTTTATTAAAAGAAGGATTCCCAAAAAACCAGCAGATGCAACCAAAGAAACTCCAAAATATACAACCATGTGTTGAATACTCCAAAAATAATCAGGTTCATTTACCAAATGATTAACTGCATCCCAAAATCCTCCAGAAACTGAAATGAATGGTCCAAAAACTGCAAGAATAGAAACTAAGGAAACTAAAGTAGTAGTTTGAATTGGAATAGAATTTATGATATTTAAAATCAGTTTCATTTTTATTTTTTAAAAAAAGTACTATTTGAAATATTGTAAATTCATATATTTGGAAAGTTAGGCTTTGTGAGTAATTTTTCTAATTAACTATATTAGAAAAGACAATTTAAGAAAATTATGAGTCCTGGAATCGGTCTAATGAAGAGAAGATTGGAGAAGGAGAAAGATGCTATTGCACTTGCAGTATCTGGAATTGCAAAAAAATATGATGTAAAGCCAGAAAATATCAAAACTTTGGAGACAAAATATCATGAGGATGCAGGAGACTGGTATGTTGCATTGGGATGGGATGAAAATAAAGCCATAATTCAGATGGATTCAGTATTAGGAACAATTACAGAAATCAAAGAAATTTAATTATCAAGTTTATTTTGAAAATAATATGACTGAAGCAATAGTTCTTGGTGGCTCACGAGGAATTGGTAAGGCGATATCAGATGCACTCAAATCAATAGAAATTGATGTTTTTGCAGCTTCAAAAAATGATATAGATACATCAAATTTAACAAGTGTTAGAAAATTTTTAGAAAAACATACCCAAACGGATATTTTGATTTTAAATACAGGGGGTCCTGTACCAAAACAATTCTTAGATATTACAGAAGAAGATTGGGAATTATATCATAATCAATTATTTTTAGGATTTTGTATGATTTTACAAAATATCAAAATTAATGATGACGGATATATTTTTTTAATTAGTTCAAATGTAATTAAAGAACCAAATGCAAAATTGATAATTTCATCAGCATATAGGGCAGCTTTTGCAGAAGTTTTCAAAATACTAAGTAAAGATTATGCTCAAAATAATATCAGTTGTATTAACATTGCACCAGGTCCAATTAACACAGATCGAACAAAAGAACTAATTGGAAATATTAAAGAATATGAAAAATATTTACCAATGAAAAGATTAGGAGAACCAGAAGAAATTGGGAATTTTGTTAAAGCGATCATTGAAAATAATATAAAATATCTAACGGGTGTTACAATTAACTTTGATGGTGCAAATTCAAACTATATTTTTTGAAAATGAACAATATGTAAATTAGATGTAACTAAAAGAAAGAATCATGAAAGTAGTATCGATTAAAAATAATTTACCCATACTAGAAGATCATCCTGAATTAAACTGTGGAAATAAAGAAATCATTGTAAAGTTAGAAGCGTGTGGTATTTGTGGTTCAGACATTGGAAATATTTTTGGAAAATCATCAAAACCAACAACAAAAATTGGGCATGAGATTTCAGGAACTGTTTATAAAATTGGGAGAGAAATTATTGATTTAAAAATTGGTGATAGAATAATACTAAATCATCATTGTTCATGTCAAAAATGTCATTTATGTACACATGGAAATGAAACTATGTGTGAAAAATTTACAGAGGAAATTGAACCATGTGGATTAGCAGAAAAATTTCTAGTTTCAAATTGGGTAATTAAAAATAAAGGAATTTTTAAAATTCCAAATAAAATGTCATTTAAAGAAGCAGCTTTGATTGAACCATTTGCATGTTGTTTAAGAGCTTGGAAGAAAATTCAAGTTGAAAAAAATGATTCAGTCATGATATTTGGATTTGGGGCTATAGGTATTTTTCATTCAATAATTGCTAAAGAAAAAAAATTAAATAAAATAATTGTAGATTTTGATGATTTTCGATTAAATTTTGGTAAAAAAGAAAATCTTGGAGATGATTTTCTAAATATTAGTGATCCAAATTTTAATAGATTTGAAAAATTTTATGAAAAAATAGATTTGTGCATAATTGCTAATTCAGATATTTCCTGCCTAATCAAGGCCATTGATACAGTAAGAAAAGGGGGGATCATCTTATTTTTTGGAGAACCTAAAGCAAATTCCAAAATCAAAATAGATCTTTCAAAAATATATTCCAAAGAAATTAAAATAATAACGAGTTATTCTGCTACAAATCAAGATTTTCATGATGCAATGAAAATTTTTTCAAAAAATAAAATTAATTTTAATAAATTGATTACTCATGAATTTACGTTGGAAAATGCACAAGAAGCTATAAAATTTGCTAAAGATGGTAAAAATAGAATCAAGGTGATTATTTCTTCAAATAATTAATGTGTATTTTTCTTAAAAAAATTCTGGATTTTATTTTTTATTTCAATTACAGATATTTTTTCATCAATATTTGACTCAAATGAAGTTCCAATTAAGGGCGAATTCATAGGATCATTTGAAATCAATCCATGTGAACCTTTAATCAACGAAGTATCATGAGAAATTGTTTTAGATTGAAAATCAATAAATAATTCTAACGGATCATATCCAGGTTTTCTATGAATGTCTACAGTAAATGTAAAATCTGGAGCATGTTTGATATCATCCCACCAATAATAATTAAACCACGAATTTATATTTGAACAGAGAATCAAATCGCCACTTTTAGGATGGTTCACTTTGAATTTTTTTTGTAAATCATTATCTAAAATAGATCCTACATGTTCGTTGTTAAAAATAGATTTAACCTGATCTTCATATCCTGGTTTGATGTATAGATGAGCAATCTGATGATCTACCATTGCAAAAGCTTTACTAAATTCATAATCAATGTAATCTTTGTCTTCAATTCTTCGTGTTGAAAGTAATCCATGTTGACGCAAAAGTAAATTTGGTGAAACAGAATTATTAACTTCATTAAAATTATATTCAGATAGAATCATTATTTCATATGTATCAGGAAATTCTTGATTCAAAAAAAGAATAAAATCCCCAATTATAGTATCTAATTCATCCACACTTTTTTTGAATTCATTACTATTAGGTCCAAATTTTTGTGAGGTATAATCAAGATGTGGAAGATATACCACTAAAAGATCAGGTAAATGATTTTGAATAGTTATTTTTGCTGAATTAATTATCCAATCACTAGATTTTAACGAGGAAAATGGTCCCCAATAAGATTTTAAATCAAAATTTCCAAGAGATTCAGTAATTTTTTCATAAAAATGTTCAGGTTTTGAATAACACCACATTACCATTTTTTGATCTAGATGAAGTGGTTTTGGAGTAAGAACTACATTTGAATTAGCATAAAGAGAATTTTGTAAAAATAATAAACCTGTAGAAAAATCAGGATTATTTTTTTTTAATAAATCCCAAATTCTAGGTTTTTTCACTAAATTAGATGGTTGCTCCCAGAATGAAATTTGCTTAAAAAGTTCATCATAGTAACCGTTTGCAATTATTCCATGTTCTGAAGGATAAGTTCCAGAAAAAATTGATGCCTGTACACTACAAGTAACCGCAGGAAATGATGGTTCAAATGATCCATATGAACCATTTTCAAAAATAGATGAAATATTTTTAGGTTTTAATTTTTCAAATTGTTTTTTTGATAACCCAACAATATCTAAAACAATTAGCTTTTTCATATTTTATATTATATTTTGATAGAAATAAACCCATAGTAATCAACTGAAATATAATTTTCGTGTGATCAAATAAGATGGAATAATGAGTATTGATACTAGTGCAGCATTATAAAATGATGAAAAAATAGAGATCAAAGCTGCATCTAATAAAATAATTGAAAGTAATTGAAAGGTAACTTGTTTTTGAATTTTATTTTTATGATTAAATGTATTTATTAATATTAATGAAAAAAAGAATAGAAAGATTACCGATTCAAACTGGAGATTTTTTACAATCAAAATACCAACATAAAATATTGTAACAAAATTTAGAATTTTATTTAATTTTTGAGATAATAATGTACTAAAACCAATTTCATTTTTGGCAAGAATACTAATTCCTCCAATAAAAATTGCTATAGGAATTGCAAATTGAATGATATCATAAGAAAAAGATACTATTGAAAATCCCAATAATATATTTAAAAATCTAATTAGAGAAAGACTGAAAATTCCAAGAAATGAAAAAGATTTTAGTTTGTAATTATAAAAAATTATAATTATTGTCAATAGAATAGAAAGAATAAATGAATTAGTTCCAACAAATAAAGCAAAAGTGTTTGCAATTATCAGAAAAATGATTCCTAGAAATAATGCTTTTTGTTTTGAGATTTTTCCCGATAAAAGTGGCCTATTTGGTCTTTCTTTCTTGTCAATATCAAAATCAAAAAAATCATTGAAAATCATTCCTGCTGAAAATAACATACCCGAAGTTACAAGTAGAAAAGGAAGATGAAGAGGGTCAGGATTTTGAGAAAATGAAAAAAAATAACCAATCAAAATATTGCTAAATACAGTAAATATGCCTGGAATTCTGACTAGTTGAAAATATTCTTTAAACATGTTCACAGATAGAATTTAAGAATGTCAAAGATTCCATAGCTGCTTGTTGAGGGTCATCTTGATAAGGATAAAGTTCCACTGTGATAAATCCATCGAAATTAATAGAATTTAATGAATTGAAAATTTTTTGAAAATCGATTGAACCATGTCCAGGAATTAAGTGGCGATGTTTTCGTGATGAATCAATGTCTTCTAAATGAATATGATGGACATAATCTTGCATTTCATGAATTAATTTTGCAGGATCTTCATTTACACAAAAAAAATGTCCAATATCAAAATTTAATCCAATATATTTTGAATCAAATTTTTTAATAAAATTTAGAAATTGAGTAGAACTTTCTATTAGTAAATCAGGTTCAGGTTCAACAAGTAAACAAATTTGTAATTCTTCAGCCAAAGGTAATACTTCAAGTAGTCCTTGTTGAAAAAGTTCTAGTTCTTTTTCAGTAGTTTGATTCGTTTTAGGACCTCCAGGTTCTGTAGAAACAGTCTCTGCACCAAGTCGGTGAGCTAATTTCAAACAGTTTTTTGTATGTTCAATTCGTTTTTGTCTATAATTTTGAGATTCTTCAATCCATGAAGGATGATGAAAATCTTCGATTGCAGTCATCATAAATCCATTTAGATTTGAGATAGACATTGAATTTTTTTTAAGACAGTTAGTAATGGAATTAATTTTTTCATCTGAAATTGGAGGAAATGCATGAGGAATATCACACATTATTTCAATAGCATCATAACCTGCTAAATGTATAGAATCTATACATTCTTCAATACTATAATTTCTGTAAGCATTAGAACTAAACGCAAATTTCATTTCATTCATTAAATTTGTAATTTTTTGATTGTTTAAAAAATGAATTAGGGTTTGTGAATAATACTTTTTGAATTTCTTTTTGACTAAATCCATGAGATTCCATTTCAAGTGCTGTTTTAGGAACACTGAGTGGATCTGATATTCCCCAATCAGCTGAACTATTTATTAAAATTCTATCAGTTCCAAATTTTTTCATAATATTTACTGCACGAAATGGACTTAATTTGGTATTAGGATAGACAGTTATTCCTGAATAAACATCATATGATAACGATAATTCAATAGTATCTTCATTGTTATGATCTACTATTATCCGTGATTGTTCAACTTTGGTTTCTTTAATAATTTCAAGAGTTTTTTTTGTTCCTTCAAATTTGTTGACATGTGGAGTATGTACAATAATAGGAATTTCTAATTCATCAGCCATAAGTAGTTGTTTTCTAAATATTTCTTCTTCTTGTTTTGAAATCAAATCAAAACCAATTTCACCTAATGCAACAACACTTTCTCTTTGAAGAAAATCTCCCAAAATCAATAAAGATTTTTCTGCAAATTCTTTGTTATTTGCTTCTTTTGGATTAATAGATATTGCACAATAATGATCAATTCCAAATTCAGCTGCTCTATTTTTTTCAAATGAAATAATATATTCCCAATAATCTTTTAGAGTTTCAGAAGAAGTTCTTTCTTGTCCCAACCAAAATGATGGTTCTATTACTGTTCGAATTCCTGCAAGAGCCATTTTTTCATAATCATCAGTAGTTCGTGAATACATGTGAATATGAGGATCAATGAACTTCATTTCAATTCATCAAATTTTTTAAATAGATAAAAGCCTTTGATGCTGCATCTTCGGGATTATCGGAATATGGGTATAATTCAGCAGTCAAATATTCATCATATCCAATTTTTTTTAATGAATCATACATTTCCTTAAAATCAATATCACCTAAACCAGGAATTAAGTGAAAATGTACATTATTTTTACAATCACTGATATGTGTATGAAAAATATTTTTTTCAAATGAGGAGATGATTTTGGATAAATTTTCTTTAGTAACTTCTGCATGACATGTATCAAAATTTAGTCCAATATTTTTAAAATCATTAGACAATAATTTCAAAACTTTTTCAGAATTATCTACTAATAGATATGGTTCATACTCAATGGCTATCAACACATTCTTTTTTTCAGCATATTCACAAAGATCAATTAATGAATCTTGGAATAATTGAAAGCATTGATTAGAATTTTCCATAGTATTAAGACCAGAAGTAATACAAATTGATTTTGAATTTAATATATGTGCAAGATCAATTGCTTGTTTTGTATAGTCAATACGCCAAGAACGAAGTTTTTGATTAGGATTGGACAAAGATGGTTCAAATTTTTCTCCATTAAAATTATTTTTCCATCCTAACACTGTATTTGCATTAAGATTTGATACTAGAAGATTATTTTTTGAAAGAGATTCTTTAATTTTTGTAATTTCATTTTTTTGTAAAGGTAAAAATGCATGCGGTTCATCTAATACAATTTCAATTCCATCATACCCAATTTTTGAAATAATTTCAATTGAATTGATCAATGAGTAATTTGTAAATGCATTAGAACTAAATCCAATATTCATGTCTTAGGCATTAAAAATTTCTATCAATTCTTTTTTGGCTTTTTCAATATTTTCTATTTCAATATGTGAATTTGGTTGAATAATTTGTGCAATTTCCCAAATTAAATTCTCAATTTTGGCTATTTTATTATGCTCTTCTTTTAACATGATATCAAATTAAACATGTTACTAAAAAAACTATGTGCTTAAAATTATTTTTTAAATTCAACATTTGGAGTATCAGGTTGACCTGCAATTACAATTAATCCACCATCTCGAAGTTGTTGTAATAATTGCATGACTTCTTTTTCAACTTGTTTTCTTTGCAATCCAGTTTGTTGTGCAAATACTTCTACAAGTTCTGTAACTTTTCGTTGACCATTACATGATTTCCAAAAGTCAACTATTGCTTGATTTACCATAAATCCTTGTTCATGTTCATTTGCCAATACCATAGAACCATCTTCTTGTTTAACCAGTTTTCCAACTCCTTGAGGTAATGCAGTTTCATAATTAATTGGTGCAGGAGTATTCATAGCAGCTCCCATATTTTTGATTTTTAACTTTCCTTCTTCCGTCATTTTATCCATTGACCATGCAGGTTCCCATACAATGTCTATTTTGACATTATTGACTCCAGGTACTTTTTTTGCAAATCTAGTTGCATCTTCTACCAAAGTTTCATGAAGTGGACAACCTTGTGTAGTCATAGTCATTTTGATATTAACATCATTATTTTCTGCAACGTCAATTCCATAGATCAGTCCCATCTCTACAATGTTTAGTGGTACTTCAGGATCCATGCATTGTTTTAATGATTCTTCAATTGCCTGTGCAGAAACTGTGCTCATATTATTTGAAAGAAATTAAAAAACAATAAAAACTTTCTAATTATTAGCTTCAAATAATTTTGGGATAGATTTTTCAAAAGGCGCTGTAGCCACACCTTTTTCAGTAATAATTCCGGAAATTAATTCAGGTGGAGTCATATCAAATGCAGGGTTTATGACATTAATGTCATCAGGAGCAGTCTTTTTATCTCCAATTCCAGTTACTTCACTTCCTTTCCGCATCTCAATGATAACATTCTCTGCTTTTGTTTCCAGATCAATTGTAGATAATGGTGCTGCAACATAAAATGGAATTCCGTGTTGTTTGGCCATTGTTGCTACCTGATAAGTTCCAATTTTGTTAAAGACATGACCAGTTTTTACAATTCTATCAGCTCCAACCACAACTTTATTCACTAATCCATTTGCCATTGAATAGCCAACAGCAGTATCAGGAACCAAACTAACATCAAAACCATCATGTTTTAACTCAAATGCAGTTAATCTAGAGCCTTGCTGAATAGGTCTTGTTTCAGTTGCAATGACTTTAACATTTTTTCCACTCTCTCTTGTAGCTCGAATTACACCTAATGCCGTTCCATATGCAACAGTAGCTAGTGCACCAGCATTACAATGAGTCATGATTGTATCATTGTTTTCAAATAACACAGATCCATTTTTTCCCATGGTTTTGTTAATTTCAATATCTTCATCAGCCATTTTTTTTGCTTCAGAAATAACTAATTCTTTAATCTCATCTACAGAATTAGCAGTTTTTGCAACATTCATGATTTTTTGTAACCCCCAACCCAAATTAACAGCCGTAGGTCTAGTTGCAAAAAGAATTTGTTGTGCTTTTTCTAAATCAGATAATAGTTCATCTTTTGTATTTGCATCACTTTGTAAAACTGCTAACGCTAAACCAAAAGCACCAGATACACCAATTGCAGGTGCACCCCTAACAACTAAAGTTTTGATTGCATTTGCAACTTGATTAAAATCATCAAATTCTACCATAATCAATTGGTTTGGAAGTTTTGTTTGATCAATCATTATGACTTTGTTATTTTTCCATTCAACTGTTCTTAAGAAATTTTCATTAGTCTGAATCATAATAAAATCAATGAATTGCCATATTTATAATCAGGGACTGAATTAAATATCAAAGCAACTTCTTTCCAATTAAATATGAATAAAGAAAATATTGAAAAATTTGATTCTCAAAAAATGTTAGAGGAATATGATAAATGGCCAGAAATGGCTGAAGAAGCATATAGTAGTTTTTCTGAAAATATAAAATTTAAAAAAATTAATCACATAGTTTTTGCCGGAATGGGCGGATCTGGTGCAATAGGAGATGTTTTTTCGGCTATTCTATCAAAAACAAATATCCATATTTCAGTTGTTAAAGGCTATGTGTTACCAAACACAGTAAACTCTGAAACATTGGTAATAGTCACTAGTGTTTCAGGGAATACATTAGAAACAATTTCAGTGTTAAAAAAAGCACATGAAAAAAATTGTAATCTCATGGTATTTTCTTCAGGTGGAATTATGGGAAAAATTTGTGATGAAAAAAATATTACTCATTTTAATGTTAAAATGTCACATTCTCCACGAACATCGTTTGTAATATACTTGTACTCTATGCTAAAAATTCTAAATAAAGTCATTAATTTAAAAAATGAAGATGTGATTGAATCAATTCAAAAGTTGAAAAATCAAAGGGATGTGATTAATTCTAAAAATCTTAAAAATAATTTTGCAATAGAATTAGCAAAATGGATTGATAGTATTCCGTTAATTTACTATCCATTTGGATTACAATCAACAGCAATTCGATTCAAAAATTCTATGCAAGAAAATGCAAAAACACATGCTATTTCAGAAGACATTATTGAGGCATGTCACAATGGTGTTGTGGCTTGGGAAAAATTTTCTGATATAAAACCAATTTTAATTGAAGGAGAAGATGATTTTGAGAAAACAAAAGAAAGATGGATAATTATAAAGAAATTTTTTAATACTGAAAAAATTGAGTATAAAGAAGTTTTTTCTACTAAAGGAAGTATATTATCAAAAATAGTAAATTTAATTTATTTTCTTGATTATGTTTCAATATATAATGCAATTTTCAAAAATATAGATCCAACACCAGTCAAATCTATTGATTACATTAAAAATGAATTGTAGCTTTTACAAAATTTTAAGAATTAATTAATAATAATAATTTTATAATATCTTCATTACTAACATTTTTAGGGTTATTATCAAGATGTTTTCGATCTTTTTGAATTAGTGTAGATGCATCATTCAAATCTTGATTTAATTTAATAGGTTTGAACTTTAATTTTTCCACTAAAAATTTGAATCTCTCATAAAATTGTGAATCATTGAATTTATGAGCAATTGTGGTGGTAAATGCTAATGCATGTCCATGAGAAATACCCTCATTAGAAAAAACGTAAGATAGTGCATGTCCCAGTGTTGTTGAGGCGTTACCAAACCCTAATCCACAAATCATGGCACCATATGCCAAATCTTCATATTTTTCATTTATGATAGTTTTTTCTAAAATATCAAATGCTTTCTTGCAGAATAATCTAGTATACTCATTTGCAATCTTACTATCATAAGCTTCTGTACATTGAGCACATGCATCAATTGCAGAATTTTTAATTATTTCCATAGGTGTGTTTTTAATAAAATAAGGATCGATTATGGATATATCTGCCAATAAATTGTCACTGTGAAAACTTGTTTTTTTTCCATCTACTTTTAAAACAGAAATTCTAGTTACTTCACTTCCACTACCAAAAGTAGTTGGAATCAAGATTTTTGTTTTTTTTAATTTATTGCCTACAAATTTCGCAACATCTAATGAACTTCCACCACCCAACCCAATAACTGAAGAAAAATTTTGGTTGTACTCAGAAAGAATTCTGTCTACTGTTTCCATTGATGGGTTAGGTTCAACTTTATCAAATAATTCAAATTTTTCAATTTTTAGATAATCAAGCCATCCTCTAGATTTTGCGCCACCAGAAGTAATCAAAAGAGTGTTTTTTGGAAAATCAAAATTTTGACAAGAATTTTTTCCAAAAATTATTTCTTTTGGCTGTCTAATTGTATACAAGTGATTAATCTATATTTGAATATTCTTTATAAGTACAACAATTCTGAATCATGATATCAGCATGGAAAATAGTGAAAAATTAAAAAAAATGTTAGAGTCAAAATCAATTGTTAAAGTTGGTGGAGCATATGATGCATTATCTGCAAAACTTGTAGAAACAGCTGGTTTTGATGCAATTTGGGCAGGAAGTTTTGCTATTTCAGCAACGCATGCACTTCCAGATGCAAGTATTCTAACAATGACTGATTTTCTTAGAGTTGCTGAAAATATGGTTGATGCATGTAATATTCCAGTAATTGCTGATTGTGATACAGGTTTTGGAGGTCCAGCAAATGTTAGTCATGCAGTAAAAAAATATGAAAAAGCAGGTATTGCAGGAATGAGTATTGAAGATAAAATTTTTCCTAAACAAAATAGTCTTTTAGAAAATTCTAAACAAGAATTATTATCCGAAAAAGATTTCGTTGCAAAAATTATTGCTGCAAGAGAATCAAAAATGGATGAAAATTTTATGATAATTGCACGTACAGAGGCATTAATTGCAGGAAAAGGAATGGATGAAGCAGTTAGAAGAGCAAGAGCATATGAAAATGCCGGTGCAGATGCAATTTTAATTCATTCTAAAAAAAATACACCTGATGAGATTTTTGAGTTTTCTAATCAATGGGAAGGTAAAATTCCCTTAGTTGTAGTTCCCACGTCATATCCATCTGTAAAATTAAATGAACTTATTTCACATAAAATAAAGATGATAATTTATGCAAATCAATCATTACGCGTAGCCCATAACAGTATGTCAAAATTATTAAAAGAAGTAATTGAAAAAGAAAGTATTGATGAAATAAACATAGATATGTCAAGTATGAATGAGATTTTTAAACTTCAAGAAATGTATAAAATCAATGATCAAGAAAAAATAATTGAAAAAGACTTAAAGAAAATGGGTTATATTAATTGAAAGAGACATCACAAAGGAAATTTTTCAATTTATTAGAAAAAAAAGACATAGAGAATTTTATAGGAGTTCCAGATATCAAAAATAGATTTACAAAATCATTAAAAAAGATATGAATGCGATCATAATAGCTGCAGGTTCAGGTAAAAGAATTAGCAATAATGTAAAAAATATGCCTAAATCATTGGTAAAAATAAACGATAAAACAATTATTGAGTATCAATTAGAAGTGTTAAAGCAAGTAGGAGTTGAAGATGTTTTTGTCATTACAGGGCCAAATAGTGAAAAATTTCAATTGAATAATGTAAAATACATTAAAGATCAAAATTATTCTAAGCACGATATTTTAGGGAGTTTGATGGAAGCAAAGGAATTTTTAAAAAATGATGTTTTAGTTTTCTATTCAGACATTATTTTTGAATTAAAAATAATTCAACAAATTTTGAAATCTAAAAATGATATCGTCATTGCAGTAGATATGAATTGGGAAAAAATGTATGAGGGACGTACAGAACATACAGCATTAGAAGCGGAAAATGTTCAAGTTAATAATTTAAAAAAAATCATTAAAATTCGGAAAAACATTCAAGATCAAAAAAACAACATTGGTGAATTTTTAGGAATAATGAAATTTTCACCAAAAGGTTCGGAACTTTTTGTTAAAAAATATAATGAATTAGATAAAAATCATTCTGGAATTTTTCATCAAGCATCTTCTTTATCAAAGGCATATGTTACAGATATGATTCAAGAGTTAGTTGATTCAAAAATTAGTGTTGAACCAATATTTATTTCAGGAAAATGGTGTGAGATAGATACTATGCAAGATTTAAAAAATGCTGAAAAAATATTTTTATGTTAATCACGTTTATTGATTAATTTTTGTAATTCAACCCATAAAATTTCTTCCATTTTTTCTCCAGTCCCAATCAAATTTTTATTTTCATTAGGATCTAATTCAAGATGGTATAATTCTTTACTATCATCATATTCATTGAAAATTAATTTCCATTTTGAAGTTCGAATTGATTTCACATTAGGTTCTTTTGGGGGAGCTTTTTCATGAAGAGGATTTCCTGTTTCAGAAAAAGCATAATGTTCTGGAATAGATTCATTTTCAATTAGAGGTATCAAAGAGACACCATCTAAGTCGCTTGATGTTTTACTACGTAATATACCTAATAATTCCAATATTGTAGGCATGAAATCTATAGTTCTAATTTGTTGTTTTATTTCTCTAGGATTAAATCCAGGGATTAAAAAATATGAAAATGTTCTAAGAGTGTAATCATAGCAAAAAGCCCCATAGGCTCTCTCTCCAATTTTTTCACCTACACTAATACCATGATCTGACATTACTAAAATGATAGAATTTTTATCTAGATTTAATTGAGTAATTTTTGTAAATATCTCTTCAAAATATAATTCTGCATCATGAAAAAGATCATCATATCGAGATTCATTTTTTTCTCTATTTGAAAAAAAATCATTACTAAAATTATCATATACTTTTAGAACATTATTCATTATACCGGTGTGAATTTTACTATAATGTAAATAAAGAAAAAAATTTTTACTTACTTGATATTTTTCATTCATTTGTTCTAATAATTTTTTATGCCGTTCAGTTAGATCATCATTTAATTCATCATGAACAATATAATTATCAAAACCTTGTTGAGGTACTACTAATTGATTAATTACATCAGCATGAGTATAAAAATTATTTTCTTTTAAATATTCAGTAATGGATTTGAACTTATTTTTTTTAAATTTGTAAGTTGACCAGTAGCTGTTTGTACCTGTTCTAGATCCATAGGATCCACTAAAAACAGCATGCATTGCAGCAATTGTATGAGGACCATAAGTTATAGAATTTGAAAAAAAGATAGATGTAGATTTGAATTTATTGAAAACAATGGATTTTTGAGCTCTGTCTAACCTTCCTCCATCTATCATAATGATGATTAGATTTTTTTTATTCATGATGATGAATTAATTAATGAGTGACTAATTTTTTCCTTGTGAATCAAACCATTGTATAGTTTCTGAAATGGCTCTTTGCGCATTCTTTTTACCTACAACAGATAATTCTCGCTGAGAATCACCAGCAATTTTTCCACCAATTCTTAAAATCAATAGTTTTCCATTTCCTCGAAAGTTATGATTAACAAAAGGTTTCACATATAACGAATCTCCAGGATTTATAATTTCATTATATTTTTTCTCATTTAATTCCCAATTTATAGAAATAGGAGTTTCTCCAACGTTGTAGACATATTGATGCAAACCAAATTTTAAGTCAAGTTCTGAACTTTTAGAATTAAGTACAAGAATCTCAAAAGCTTTAGAAAAAGTAAGTGCTGTTGTAGATGCCAATTCACGTAATTCGTATGCCTTTGTATCTTCTGGATATAACCAAGTTTTGCCCTTTTCATGTTGTTTAACAATTACTTTATCTTCAATTTTGTCGTTTGCTAACAAGTCTCTTACATTAATTGTAAGTGATCTTGCTATATTCTCAAGATCAGAAAATAGTGGGATTTTTGAACCATTTTCAAATAATAGTAAATTATCTTTTGAAATTAAACTTCGTTTGGATAATTCCTCAAAAGATAGATTTGAAATTTCTCGATGATACTTTAGCAACGATGCAATTGCATTTTTTTTATTTGTGAAATCTAGTGCAAAATTAGAACCAAGTTCTACAGACATCCCAGATAATTCTTGCTGAACATCTCCAGTAAGTTTTCCACCATATGTTAATGCTAAAATTAAACCACTTTCTTTTGCACCATTTCTAGTAGTAAAAGTGTGAGGGGTAAATGGTGTAATATACATAGAATCACCTGTATTCATAACAGCTACTTTTTTGTCTCCTTTAGAATCTCGATAGTAAAAATTAACATCTCCAATAAAATATGTGAATTGATGCATAAAGTGTCCGTTATTCCATTGAACATTTGGATTTGTGGCTTCATTATCATCAACATAACATAATTCAAGAATCCATTCTGGTCTAAATGGAGCCACAGTACTCATTGCAGTATCACGGTATTCATAATATGGTTTACCAGCTCTATCCATAATTCGAGAACTTTTTTTAGATTCTTCTGCACGCATTATTTTGACTCCAGAAGGACAGTCATCACGAATAACAAAGAAATCACGGGAATTGATAGGCCAAATTTTGGTTGCTCTTTCAACAAGTTCTTGAGAAATTAGAATTTCTCCTTGGATAACAAGTTCAATATATGAGAGGTCTACACCTAATTCTTTTGCAGCATCCTCAGGTCTTCTTTTAATATCATTTAATATTCCCAAGAAATTTTTTCCAGATTTTAATCGGTATAATTTTTCTTCTTCAGCAATTTCCTGCTCAAACATAATTAAATATAAACACACTACTTATTATTTTATGTTATTATTTTACATTATTTTGCATAACTATTATCAAAATATTTAGTAAATAATCAAACAATATGTTTTTTTATCAAGATTTGAATCAAATGGCAATGAATCCAAAATATAAAAATTTGTTTATAAGAGTTGATTCAGGAATGGACATTGGGGATGGTCATTTTTTACGTTGTTTGACATTGGTGGATAGTTTAAAAAATAAATTTGAACGGATAATATTTATTTCAAATCAAATGCCAAACCATTTTTTAAAAAGGATTAAAAAAAATAAATTTGAAATTTATAAAATTAATGGTTATTCACACATTCAAGAAGAAAAATTAGAAAGTAAAAAGAAAGTGAATTTAGTTCAAAAAGATAGTATTGAAACTAAAAAAATTATTGGAAAATATGAAAATTCATCAAATTGGCTGATTGTTGATCATTATGGAATAGATTATGTTTGGGAAAAAAATATTCGTGAAAATATAGAAAAAATTATTGTAATAGATGATCTGGCAAATAGAAAACATGATTGCGATATACTAATTGATCAAAATTTTTATGAACGGATGGAAAAAAGGTATTCTAAATTAATTCCAAGTTTTTGTGAAAAATTTCTAGGTCCAAAATTTACATTACTCAAACCTGAATTTTTAAAGGCCAGAAAAAATTTGAAAAGAAAAAATGAATTTAAACGAATTCTTATCTCTTTTGGAGGAAGTGATCCCTCAAATGAAACTACAAAAGCATTATCAGCAATTATTGATTTAGGAAAAAAATACAAAATTGATGTCATTGTAGGAACAAATAATCCAAATAAAAAACAAATTATGAAACTATGTTCAAAATTTCCCTTTTGTGATTTTTATGAACAAGTAGAAAATATTTCTAAATATATGAAAAAAGCTGATTTAGCATTGGGAGCTGGTGGGTCCACTACCTGGGAAAGATGTTGTTTGGGATTACCTACCATAGTTGTCAATCTATCAAAAGATCAGGAAAAAATAACTGAAAATCTATCAAAAATTGGATGCGTAATAAATTTAGGATCTGCAGAAAAAACCACCAAGTTAGATTATGTTAAAGCATTAAATGAAATTAACTCTAAAAAATTGAGGGAAATTTCAAAAAAATGCTTAGTATTAGTAGATGGGAAAGGAGTTAAAAGAATAGCAAATAAAATATTTCAAACGGAAAATTAAATGAAAAAATATGAAACAAATTAAATTAAATAACCACATAATTGCAAAAGGTAAACCTCCATTCATCATAGCTGAGGTTGGAATTAATCATAATGGCGATATTAAAAATGCATTAAAGATGATAGATATTGCTAAATCATCAGCAGTTAACGCAATTAAGTTTCAAACATTCAAAGCATCTGAATTAATTTCTGATCATAATCAAAAATACACATACAAATCACAAGGAAAAAAAGTTACAGAATCTATGCTTGATATGTTTAAACGATATGAATTAGATAAAGAAGATTGGAAGAAAATCAAAAAACGATGTGATGAAAAAAAAATATTATTTTTATCAACTCCACAAAATAAAACGGATTTAGATTTATTATTAAATTTAAAAATTACTGCAATTAAAGTTGGTTCAGATGACTTAACAAATTTGCCATTAATTAAAGAATATTCTTCTACAGGATTACCACTTTTTCTTTCTTGTGGAATGGCAGATCTTTCAGAAATATCTACATCATTGAATACAATTGGATCATTTGACGGATATCCTACGGTTTTACTTCATACGACATCTCAATATCCAACTCCAGAAAAAGATGTAAATCTATTAAAGCTAAAAACATTACAAAATACATTTCCAAATATCCCAGTAGGTTTTTCTGATCATACACAAGGACCACTTGCATCTTCTCTTGCAGTAGCTTTGGGGGCAGTTATTTTTGAAAAACATTTTACTTTAGATAATAATTTATTAGGTCCAGATCACTGGTTTTCTGAAAATCCTCTTGGTTTAAAACAATGGTGTAAAAATATCAAGAAATCACATGCAATGCTTGGTAATTCTTTGTTAAAACCTACAAACACAGAGATAGAAAATAAGAATGAATTTAGGAGATTTATTGTAGCTATACGTGATATTCAAAAAAATGAAGTGTTTTCACGTAAAAACATAGGTATGAGACGAACATCACAAAAAAATTCCTTACCACCACTATTTTTTGAATTTCTTCTAGGTAGAAAATCTGTAAAAGAATTTTCAAAAGGGAAATCAATACAGTTATGAAAAAAATTTTTTTTGTAGTAAACAACAATAAAGAATTTGATTTTAAGGAACTAATTAGAAAATATTTATCAAAAGTGAGTGTTGATGTTGGGAAATCATTGCCAAAAAATTCTGAAAAATATGATTTAATTATATTATGGAGTTATCAGAAAATAATTAAAAAATTACCTAAAGATGAAAATGTAATATTGTTTCATAGTACTAATTTACCCAATGGAAAAGGGTGGGCACCAATTTATCATACACTAATTAGAAAGAAAAAATATTTTACAATTTCTGGAATTATTGCAAACGAAAAAGTGGATGCAGGTAATATTATTGTAAAAGCTAGATTCAAAATTCAAGATAATCACACAGCAGAATATTTAAGAAAATGGGATCATGAGATCAGTATCATGTTAATACGTGAAATTTTAAAAAAAATGAAGGGTCACATTAAAGGTAAAAAACAAATTGCAAAAGGAGACAAATATCCAAGAAGGTATCAAAAGGATAATCAAATTGATATAAAATTACCATTTAAACAAACAATAAACCACATAAGAGCTTGTGAAGATGATCATCCTGCATTTTTTTATATTAACAAAACAAAATACATAATCAAAGTTGAACCAGAGAAGAAACCAAACTTCCCAAAAAATTTAGAGATTAAATTCTATGATTAATCACAACAAACCAACAATTGGGGTAGAAGAAGAAACCGCGGCGTTTCGAGTTTTAAGATCAGGTTGCTTAGTAGGAGGAAATGAAACAAAAGAATTTGAAAATGAATTTTGTAATTATTTGGGATTACCTAAAGGTCATGCTGTAGCAGTAAATAGTGGAACTGCAGCATTATTTTTAGCATTACATGTATTAGAAGGAAAAAATAAAATAATTTCTTTTCCAGGATATGTTTGTTCAGCATTAAGAAATGCAGTGAATATGGTAGGAGGAAATGAAGAGATTTTAGATGTCAGAATAGATTCACCAAATATAGAATTTCAAGAAATTAAAAAAGAATCTATTGCAATTATTCCTCACATGTATGGAATTCCAGTTGATATTTCAAAAATTAAAGACACAAACATTGTTGAAGACTGTGCTCAAGCACTAGGTGCAAAAATTAACGGAATTCCTGTTGGATTACACGGAAATGCTGGAATATTTTCATTTTATGTAACTAAATTAATTACTACAGGAGGTCATGGTGGAATGTATGTGTCTAAAGATAAAAAATCGGCAGATATTGTAAGAGATTTTAGAGAATTTGATTATAGACACGATCAAAAAAAAAGATTCAATTTTCAAATGACAGAAATTCAAGCAGCAATTGGTAGAGAACAATTAAAAAAATTACCAAAATTTTTAGAAAGAAGAGAGGAAATATTTAAAAAATACAAAAAAGCAGGTTTAGAATTATTAGATATTGGAAGAAATCAAAATCATTTATCACCAGTAAGATATAGAGCAGTGATGAAAACAAATGAACCAAATAAAATTATTAAATCATTAGAATCAGTTGGTGTCAAAGCTATTGTTCCAACAGAAGATTGGGAATTACTTGGAAAAAAGGAATTATTACCAAATTCATTAGCACTTTCTAGAAAAACAGTATCTTTACCCATATATCCAACCCTAACTGATCAAGATATAGATATTATATTGTCTTCAATAACGTAATATTGTAAAATGACTTTTTCATTAGAGTGGGATTCAAGATTTAAAAAAAATAAAAATATTAGTGTCTGGCCATGGTCTGATTTGGTAAGTTATGTAAAAAGATATTCCAATTTTTCAAAAAAAAATCCTAAAGTTCTTGAATTGGGTTGTGGTCCAGGAGCAAATATTCCTTTCTTTCTATCCATTACTCAAAATTATTATGCTATTGAAGGAAGTTCAACAATTGTAAAACAATTAGTAAAAAAATTTCCAAAATTGAAAAATAATTTGGTAGTAGGTGATTTTACCCTTAAAATTCCTTTTCAGAAAAAATTTGATATGATATATGATCGTGCTGCTATTACTCATAATGATACAAAATCTATTTTAAACTGTTTAGAAAATATTCATAATAAATTAAATAAAAATGGTTTGTTTATTGGTATTGATTGGTTTTCTACACAACATTCTGATTTTGTTAATGGTTCACATGTAGATAGTTTTACAAAAAATAATTTCAAGAAGGGTCAATTTGCAAATGTTGGAAATGTTCATTTTACAAATAAGTCACATTTACTAAAATTATTTAAAAAATTTGAAATTATAGTTTTAGAACATAAAGTAATAACTAAAGAAATTCCTGAAAAAAATAAATTTGCTTCTTGGAATTTTGTTGCAAGAAAAATAAGTTAGAATTAATTAATTTATAATCTAAAACGATTAATATGCAAGAATTAATCAAATAATTATGCGAGTAATAATATTTGTGGCACATCCTGATGATGAAGTTCTCGGAATGGGTGGAACTATTTTAAAACATTCACAAAATGGGGATTTTGTAAAAGTAGTATATTTGGCAACGGGGATAACTTCAAGAAGATCTACAAACTTTCAAAATAGTGTTTCATATGAGCAAAATGAAAATAAAACAAATCAAATACAAAAAGAGATTAAAAATTTAAGAAATGATGCTAAAAAATCATGTAATATTTTAAAAGTTAAAGATTCAAAATTTTATGACTTCCCAGATAATGAAATGGATAGTGTTCCGCTCTTAAAAATAATCAAGGTCATAGAAAAAGAAATTAAAGAAACAAAACCTGATAGAATTTATACGCATCATTTTCATGATCTTAATGTAGATCATAGAACAGTATTCAATGCAGTAATGACGGCAACCCGTCCTATTAGATTAAATGTGAAGGAAATAATTTCTTTTGAAGTTCTATCTTCAACAGAATGGAATTATCCTATGCAATTTAGCCCAAATTATTTTGTAGATATTAAATCACAGTTATCTGCAAAGATAAAAGCTATGAAGTCTTACAAAAATGAAATAAGGAATTTTCCACATCCAAGATCAGTTGAAAATATAAAAAATGTATCACAAAGATGGGGATCTGTTTCTGGAAAAAAGGCTGCAGAGGCATTTGAGATCATTCGTAAAATTGAATGAATACTCAATTACATTAAATTACTTTTAGATAAAATTAATTATGAACTTAATGATTCTAACAGCACATCAACCAGTATATTTACCATGGTTAGGGTTATTTCATAAAATTGCATTGGCAGACAAATTTGTATTTTTTAATCAGGTACAATATCTACCAAAAGATTGGATGAATAGAAACAAAATAAAAAGTGCTTCAGGAGAAATCCTGCTTACAGTTCCAGTTCTAAGGAAAGGATATAGAGATAAAAAAACAAGCGAAATAGAAATCAATAATGAAACTAATTGGCAAGAAAAACATCTAAAAACAATTGTTCAAAATTATAGAAAAGCTCCATTCTTTGAAAATTATATTGGTTTTTTTGAGGAAATTTATACAAAAAAATGGAAGTATTTAGCTGAACTAAATGAGCAAATGTTAAGAGGATTTCTGGAAAAACTTGAGATAAATGTTGAGTTTCTAAAGGCATCAGATTTTGATTTTACTGGAACTAAATCAGATTTGGTTTTAGACATGTGTAAAAAACTTGATGTTTCAACATACATTTTTGGGAAACTTGGAGAAGATTATGCTGAAATTGATAATTTTAAAAATGCTGGAGTTAATGTAGTTTTTCAAAATTATAATCATCCTACATACAAGCAATTGCATAAAAATTTCATTCCAAATCTTTCAGTATTAGATTTACTTTTTAATTGCGGTCCTAAAAGTAATGAAATAATTATGTCAAATAATATTTCAAAACAAACTATATTGACATCATCCAATAGATAAATAATCAAAAAAATAGAATAATTTTTTCTAGAAAAAATATATCAAAATCTGAAAAAGGGTTTCTAATAAATTTCACAAAGTCAAATACACTTAATCATCTACAGCTAAAATAATATCAAAAAGTCTTGAAAAACCATATCTTTCTTGAATAATAAATATAATCATGAAAAATGTAGTAATATCTCAATAAAAAATTCACGATAACTTTTTACTTGATTCAAAATAAAAAAAAATACTTGATTAAGCTATTTGAACCATATATTTCTAAAGAAGAATCTAATGCTACGATTAAAGTCATTCAAAGCAAATTTTGGGCATCCGGCAGTGGAACAAATAATGTAAAAAAGTTTGAAAATGCATTTTTAAAATATACTCAAAGTAAGAGTTGTGTTTCAGTTAATAGTGGAACAGCAGCACTTCATTTGGCACTGTCATTATTTAATATTGAGAATAAAGAAGTTTTAGTGCCATCTCTTACTTTTGTTAGTACTGTAAATTCAATTTTGTATAATAAAGGAAAACCAATTTTTGTTGATGTGGATTCTAAAAGTATGTGTATAGATATGTTAGACATAAAAAAGAAAATTACAAAAAAAACGGGAGCAATAATAATTGTAGATTTTGCTGGAATGCCAGCTAATATTAAAAAAATTAAAAAAATTGCTAATGAATATGGAATTCCAGTTATTGAAGATGCGGCACATTCAGCAGGTGCCATGTATGATGGAAAAAGAATTGGTTCTCATTTAGATGCAGTGTGCTTTAGTTTTCATCCCGTGAAAAATCTTGCCATGCCTAATGGTGGCATGGTTTGTATTAATAACAAAGACGTTAAGAAATCAAAAAAAAATCTTCAAGCATTAAGATGGTGTGGTATAGAAAATAGAAAAAATTTTCATTATGATATTGAAAGATTGGGTTGGAATTATTATATGAATGAAATTTCTGCAGCAATTGGATTAATTCAATTAAAAAAGCTTGATAGTGCAAATAAAAAACGAAAAACAATTGCAAAAAAATATTTTTCAGGATTAAAAATTAGTAATAAAATGCCTTTTTCAGATAATTGTGTTTATCATTTCTACTGGATCAGAGTTAAAGATAGAGAAAGATTTATGAAAAAAATGTACAAAAAAGGAATAGAGACTGGAATTCATTACAATCCGGTTCATCAAATGTCATATTATAAAAATAAAATAAAACTTCCTATAACTGAAAAAATAGGTAAAGAAATTGTTTCGATTCCAACACATCCAAATTTAACAAAAATCGAAGTTGATAAAATAATCAACACAATAAATGATTTGTGTGATTGTTAATGAGTTCTTCAAAATAAAAAAATATCGTAAGCTTATTTTACTCAAATAATGAATCATATGTTATGCTCAAAGGGAAAAAAATCCTTATTACAGGCGGTACAGGATCTTTAGGACAAGCATTAACCAAACGACTTTTAGATCTTGATGTAGATACAGTTAGAATTTTCAGTAGGAATGAAAATAATCAATTCAAGATGCAATCTGAATTAAAAGATGACAGGTTAAGATATTTTGTTGGTGATGTTAGAGATTTACCTAGATTAACTAGAGCAGTAGAAGATATTGATATTGTTTATCATGCTGCAGCACTAAAACATGTACCAATCATCGAGTATAATCCATTTGAAGCAATTAAAACAAATGTTTTAGGATCACAAAATGTTATTGATGCATGCTTACATGAAAATGTTGAAACTTCTATATGTATAGGAACTGACAAAGCTGTATCTCCATTTAACACGTATGGTGCAACCAAATTGTTAATGGAAAAATTATTTGTTACTGCAGGTAATTATCTCAATAAAGAAAAACATCGAACAAAATTCATTGCACTGAGATATGGAAATGTTTTTGGTAGTAGTGGTTCTGTTGTACTTCATTTTATGAACCAAATTCAAAATAATCAAAAATTATCCATCACCGATCCGGCCATGACAAGATTCAACATTACAATGAATACGGCATTAGATTTCATTTTAGAATCTACTATTCTTGGTCAGGGTTCAGAAATATTTGTGCCAAAACTTAAAGCTTACAAAATAACAGATTTAGTTGATGTGATGACAGAATTAAAGAAAAATGTTAATCAAGAAATTATTGGTATTAGAAGTGGAGAAAAATTACATGAGATTTTGATTAGCAATAATGAGTTAAGGAATACATGGGAACTTGGTAACAAATATGTTATTTTCAATAATAAGAACGATGAGGAGAATCTGAAAAATAGTCATGCAGAACTAAAAAAAATAGATCAAACTTCAGAATATTCTTCTGATAGTGCTGTTAAATTATCCAAGTCAGAATTGAGAGAACTTATTAAAAATTATATATAATAAATCATAATTCAAAATCCAATCATTTATGAAAATGTGATCACGATTGATTTAAGAGTCAAATCGTTCTTTTTGGATATGTAACCATTAAATACGTCAGGAGTTCGATTTTAAATAGGACTAAATTTGGAATTATTAAATGGTAAATCTTCTATTTATCTAGCAGATTTATGTTATTTTCACGAGTGGGATAATCTTCAACCAATACCACTGAACGTTGGATACATTACAGCATACTTACTAGACAAACATCCTGAAGCAACAACAGAACTTTTCAAAGATCCAATTAAACTTCAAAAGAGAATATCTGAACAGCCTCCAAAAGTTTTAGCCTTAAGTCATTATGATTGGAATACAAATCTTAATTTAGCTATTTTAAGACATGCAAAAGAAAAGAATTCTGACATCATTACTGTGATGGGTGGACCAAATTTTGAAATGAATGATTTGGAATGGATATTAAAATTCTTTGAAGATAGACCAAATCTTGATGTATACATTACTGGTGAAGGTGAATTAAGTTTTAATCGATTTATTGAATTATTAGATACTTATGGAAAAATAAGTGATATCCCATTTGAGGAACTACCTGCTTCAATATTTTATTATGATAAAGAATCAAAAAAAATTATAAACAATCCTAGAAATTTTGTAGAACGAATAGATCTAACAACTATTCCATCTCCATACTTAACAGGAATATTAGACCAATTTCTTGATGATCCTCATCTGGCTCCAATTATGGAAACAAATCGTGGATGTCCATATGCATGTACTTTTTGTAATTGGGGAAATGCCACACAAAGTAAAATCAATCAATATGGATTAGATACTGTAAAAGCAGAAATTCAATATGTTACTAAACGTTCAAAAAATTATATGGGATTGATGTATCTAGCAGATGGAAATTTTGGGATTTTGAAAAGAGATTTAGAAATTGCAAAACTTCTACGAGAATGTACTGTTAAAGAAAACTTTCCAAGACGTGTTTTCATTTATTTTGCTAAGAATACTAATGATACAATAATCAACATAGCCTCAACTCTAAAGACGGTTACATCTATGTCTATGTCAAAACAAACAATGAATCAAGAGGTTCTAAAAAATATCAAAAGAGAAAATATACCTATTGAACAATATGATGTTTTACGAGAAAAATGTCATGAAAAAGGTATTGAAACATTTTGTGAGTTAATTTATGGTTTACCTGGTGAAAATTTTAAAAGTTTTATTGATGGTATACGAGACTCAGCAAGAAACAATGTGATTGTTACACTTTATCCTAATCAAATGCTTAAAGGTTCTGAACAGAGTACAAGACCAAGTCGTGAAAAATTTGGAATTAAGACAAAATTTAGAGTCATACACCGTTACATCAGTAGCTGGGATGAATTACCTTCATTAGAGTATGAAGAAGTTGTCGTTGAAACAAATGATGTGTCACATGACAATTGGTACCAGTTTAGATTTTTCCAGTTCTTATTTTATATTTTCAGAAGTGAAATTTTCATAGAATTATCACATTCACTTTACATTAATGGTCTAGATTATGTAACAATGGTAGAAAAAATTACACATGATGAAAAAAATTGGACTCCAGAAGTAAAACAACTCTTTAATGACTATTTTAAGACTGTAAAAGAGGAATTATTTGATGTTAAGAAATTAGAGTTTACCCCAGAAGATATCAAAAAAGCTCGTATTGAAAGTAAGGCTCTCAATCTGGTTTATTTCTCAAAAATTACGACCAATACAAAAATATTTAATGATTTTAAATTTTATTTGTCAGAATGTATTAGTCGATTTTTTGGTAAGCAACTTCAAAATTCAAGTATTGATGAATTAAAGCAAACAGTGAATTTTGCATTTGATAAATTAATTAATTATGAAAATCTAAATGATAAGAAAATTATTCCCGTTAATTATGATATTTCATCATGGTTAGATAATCCTGACAAATTACCACTAGAAGAATTTCATATTTCAGAACCAATACAATATATTTTTGAATTAGACAACTATGTTTTATCTACTCTTGAAAGAAATAAAGATTTTAGTAATGACCTGACAGAAGCTGTGTACTCTCTTAGAGTTAACATTCAAGGTCCTACAGGTGATAAAGTTTTTTGTTATAGACGAACTCCTTTATCAAACCAAATATCTGAAAATATACAATTATCAAAAAGAGAAGCCATGCGTCGTCACGTAGATATTGCTCAAAGATAATTATCAAATAAAAAAATTATTTCAATATAAAAAATCTAAAGTAGATTATTCACTATTTGTTGATAGATTTTTAATTCTATCAATTATTTTTACATATTCTAAAATTTTATCAAAATCAATTATCCATAAATTTGAATTTTGAAAATACCTACATCTTAAAATCATACTTAATTTTCCTAACATCTCAAGAATAAAAAAATATTTGAAAAATTTTAATTCATTTTTGATTTTTTTGTTATGTTTTAGATACATTTTAAGAAAGATATCTAATCTTTTTTGAATTTTTATCACATTTTTTGTATTATACATAGAAAATCTAAAACAGGTAAAGGCTACATCAGAAATTAAATAACTTTTTTTCATTCCGTGAAAATCTATAATCGCTTCAACTTCATTTCTATTAAAAATTACATTTTCAGGATGAATATCTCTGTGAATTAATTGTTTATTCAATAAGGACTTTTTAATTTGTTTTTTAGAAATTTTTGTGATTTGTTCTTCAACATAATCTAAATTATTTTTTATTTTACGATCAATTTGATTTAAATTTTTTTTTTCTAATATTTTTCTAATTTTTTTTATTTCATATTTATTTAAAATTTTATAATTTCTTGTGTCAGGTCGAAAATTATATTCAATATTTGTTTTTTTTAGCACATCATGTAAATTTGCAAGATGAACAGCTAAATTCTTTATCTCATCATCTTTTCCCGAAAATGTTTTTCCATTATAATATTTTGTAAGAAAACATTTTTTATTATTTACATACTTATTTTTTTTATTTTTGATAGGTTCATTTATTCTTATTTTATTTTTTTTACAAAAAGTTAAAATTTCACACATTTTTTCAATTTTTTTGATACTTGAACCATCAGTTACAAATCTTAATATGTAATTTTTCTTTTTTGCATTAATTAAAAAGTTAACACTATTGATATCATTATGTTTTATTTTTTTAATTTTTTGAATTTTATCTAATTCTGAATAATTTTTTTTCAAAAATTTTTGTAATTCATTTTTTTGTAACAATTTGATCTTAGAAATTAAGTAAATTTAAAAAATCCTTTATTTTTTTAGCATTTTCCATTGCAGAAATGTACCTTGTGATATATTTATTGAAGCTTTTTTATTTATGACTTGAAATCCCTCTGAACAAGATATTCCTAAATTTGCAGGTCTTTGAAAGTCTAACATACTTTTTTGAATTTTTTCATTTTTGTTAATATTTACCTTAGCAACAATCGCTCTTCTTACCGTATCATCAACTCTAGATTTTAAATATACATTAGGATCTCCCATCGCATCTTCAATATTTCGTACATTGATAACAAAATTTTTTAAGTCATCTAGTTCTAACGACATGAAATGTTCAACATGTTCAATATTTTTGTTAACCGTAATAGTTTTTTCCAACATAGATGCACCTAATGCAACTGCAGCATAATTCATTATACCTCCAGGAGAGTGATCAGCAAATCCTACAGGATACTTATATTTTTGTGAAATTGTTTTGAGGGTATTCAGATGAACTCCAGCATTTTCAGCTGGATATCCAGATGGACAATGTAAAATTAGTATTCTCTTGTTTCTAGCCTTTTCACAAATTTTAATGGCTTTATCAACATCTTCAAATTTTTCTCTTCCATCTAAAATAATGGGTAATTTTGTTTTTGCCATATGTTCAACAAAAAGAACATTGTTAACATCACCTTTACTAACTTTTAAAATATCTACTTTTGCATGTTTCAAAAAATCAATTGTTTCTACAAATACAGGTGTAGAAATAAATATTAATTTCAATTTATGAGCATACTTGATTAATTTTTCCCAATCTTTTTTTGACAATTCTCTTCGTTTTAGTGCCTCTAAAACAGATTCTTTCTTTGTTCCAGATTTTGTGGTGAAGTCAATTGTAATATCTTTTTTAGACATTAATCGTTCTGCATCACCAGGAATAAATGTTTGAAATTTTACTGCATCAGCACCAGAATCGGCTACATATTTAATCATCATTTTTGCTTCTTGGAAATTTGTATATGTCGCACTTGGTTCAAATGAAATACAACATTTTTGATTTTGACCAATTATTCTATCATTTATTTTAATTACTTTCATATTATTCTGAATTATCAAATTAATTTAATATTTTCTATTTAATTCAAAAATATTTGGTAATATTTTTTTAAGAAAAATTAAGTCAGATAATCCAAAAAATGGATTTTTATCATTATAATATTCAAAAATTGTTTTAATTACTTCAAAATCCTCTTCATAGTCTAAAGTTACTCTAATAGATGATAAATCCATTTTATTGGTTAAACAATATGTTTTATCGGATAAATTCTTAAAAATATCATCAATCGGATTGATGAAGGTATTTAAAAATAATTCATCATTTTGGAACTCATCTTTTTTTATATTCCACATTTCTGTTAAATGCTTCTTCTTGAAAATTTCAAAATCTAATCCATGTGGAAATGTTCTAGGTATGTTGTTACATAACAATTCATACTTATTTTCTAAAAAAATATTTAATCCATGATTAATTAATTCAAAATCAATTAGAGGGCAATCTGCAGTTATTCTAATAATTACATTTGAATTAAATTTTTGTGCAGCTAAATAAAATCTGTCCAAAATATTTTCTTCATTTCCACAAAAATATTCTAAATTTAACCTATCTGCTTCTTTAATTAATTCAGAATTTTGTTTTTTAGGCCCAGTTACCAAAATGATCTTATCAATTTTTTCAACTTTTTTCAATCGTTCTAATATTATTTCTAAAATAGTCATACCACAAATTTTTTTTAAAATTTTACCAGGTAATCGAGTTGAATTAATTCTAGCTTGAATATAGATATGAGTATTCAATACAAATAATTCAAATAATGATCAGTATTAATATTCTTAATCGATATTATATTGAATTTTTGGTAAAAAAATATGATCATATAAACAATATATTATTATTTAATAAAAAACTTAAGTAAATATATTATTAAATAGTTATTGCACAATCAAATATTGTTCTATATTGTATTTTAAAAAATTTGAACATAAAAAATAATAATAATTTGTATTCCTAATCTCTAACTTTTAAAAATAAATCAAACGAATTTTTTATGTTGGGCTATTTTTTTAATATACTCATCACTTAAAATTTCAAATTGTTTTGAAAATTGTTGTAATAATTCATTCATTTGTTCATCAGTAATTTCAACATCAGCAAGAAATCCATCATAGAAAAATAAATGATGTGATAAATTATCAAATTCATTCCAAGCAAAATCAAAAGAATTTTTTTCCAATACAGTCACAAAATTATTTAAATCATCAAGATCAAATTTTGAGTCTAATTTTTTTTTAATCAATTGAGGTAGATCATGAATATCTTTTAAAACATCAACTGAATTTAAAGTAGAATATAATGCATCAACAAAAGTAATTGTAGGTTTTTCATAGAATGCTGCTTCAAATCCTGCAGTTCCACCTAGAGTAATTACTAATGAGCATTTTGGTAAAATATTTTTTGGGTGAACAGAATGATGAATCATTTTTACATTTGGTAAATTCATAATTTGTTTATAAAATGAAAAAGATCTCCAATCACGCGTATTCATTCCAATGTGATCTTTTACATATAATTTGTAACCAATAGGCAAAGATTTTGCAATGTGAGTAACTAATTCTATTAAATTAGTGTAAAATGGTGCACCGATAAGCAGACTTCTTTCTGGTTCAGTTATCAACGGAAAAAAAATATATTTTTCATCATCTATTGTTTGTGACAAATTCTTGTTTATGAAGTATAGTCGATATCTTTTTTTTAATGACCAAAAAATAGTATTGAAAAATATTTTGAATTTATGTCGTCCATAATAAGTATAATGAGTTTGTAAATTAGTATTTTTAGAAAACAAAAAAAACTGGATTCCGGCTTTAAGAGCCATTATTTTTGATTGTAAAAAGTTTTTTGAAAAATTGATAGAATCATCAAAGGGGTGAACTTTATGAAGTACATCCCGTAAATCGTCTATTGTACGATGTTTTACGTTTCCAAAAGTTTCTTTTTCAAAATAATCTATTTTTCCAGTTTCACTAATGAACACCTTACCACCAAGTCTAGAACTACTTAGCATCAAAATTTTTATTCCCAATTTATGGCAGAGTTCATAAAAAACTTCCATTCTTCTTGTATTAGAAAGTGGAAGAATGACAAAATTGGGTTTAACTGTCTCTAAAACATTTTCAAAAAATTTACATTCTTGTTCCAAAATTGATAAGACTTCATTTTCAGAAAAATGGTAAAAATGATTATACTTATAAAAAATTCTATCATTAACAGCTAATTTCCATAACTCAATATCATATTTTTTTTCAAATTGACTCAGATACTCCAAATCAGGTTTATGATTTTTTGATATATGATCAAATAAAAACCAAGTTTTATTGTATTTTACAATTTTTTGTTTTTGGAAAAACTTATTCATATTATTAGTTATATCAAATATTGCAAAAAGATCACAATCATATTTTTCCTGTAATTTTTTTGTAAGTCCAAAATTGATTAATGCCTGATCTTGAAAAATTAAAAATCTATCTTTCATGAGAAAATCTTTAATGTGAGTTATAAAAATATTCTTTCATATTTTATTTTGTTTATAAGAATAACTCATTGCTTTAAAATAATTATGAGGTGTACCAATATCAAACCATTGCTTTATCATTTTTAATGCAACCACTTTTTCATTCCGATTAATCAATGTCTTAATTGCATCAGTGACTTGTAATTCTTTATTATGTCCAATCGTGGTATGTTTAAGTGCATCAAAAATACTAGGTCTAAATGTATAAACAGGAAGAATTGCTAAATTACTTTTTGGTAGTTTAGGTTTTTCTTCTACATTAAAAACAATGTTTGTATTATTTTTCTTTTGAATCTCTGCAATACCATATCCTTTTAGATCTTTTTTAGATTGGAGTAGTAAACAACATGATGATTTTTGAGTTTTTTTAGACAATTTGATTAACTGAGGAATAAAATCATAATTTGGAAAATATGTGTCTCCTGCATGAAGAAGAAAATCTTCATCTACAAATTTTTTTGCAGAAAGTAAAGCATGTCCAAATCCCATAGGTGTAGGTTGTTTTATCCAATGTATCTCACAATTCTCGATTTTTTTATATAAATCAGATAAAGTTTTGATGAATCTTTTATCGTGAAAGGAATTTCTTTTTTTTAGTAGACTAATAAATGACTCATCAACTGACATATGATTTAAAATAGAAGATTGAGTTTTTGAGCCAACTATTATACAAAATTTTCTAAATCCATGATTGTAAAGATTGTGGAATATTAATTCAATTAGAGGTCGTAACATAGGATCACCATTATCAAATGCTTTATCATATAATGGCAACATAGTTTTAGGACTTTCTTTTGTAGTAGTTAGAAGTCTAGTTCCTAATCCACCGGTGGTGATTACAGCCGTTTTCATAATAAAAAATGATTTTCCGTATGTTTTAATTCTTCAGTATTTTTGTAAATTTACTTGAAATTTGATTAATTATTGAATTTTTTGCCATACAGCAGTCATCATACTGCCAGAAAATGTAACTGATTGTTTAATTTGGTCTTGTTTACCTTGAGAAATAAGAACAATATCCTCTTGAATTTTAGCAAAATCCTTTTCAGGATTGGCATATGGTGTTTCTTCATACTGATAATGTTGATCAATTAATGACATTCCAAAAGTTTTCAAAACTTGTGAAAGTAAATCTACTGTAAAAAAATGGATATGAGCTAAAGGAGTGAAAAGATGCCATTTTTCTCGATATACATCAAATGCAAAAGAATTACCAACAGGAGTTGCTGTAATGAAAAGAAAACCATTTGGTTTTAAAACTTCACTACATTTTTTTAGAACTGAAATTGGATCTGAAAAATGTTCTATAACTCCTCTAATTACTATAAGATCAAATTTTTCTTCAAATGAAATTTCTGGAAAATAACCAATACTTACAGGGATATCGTATTCTGTTTTGGCAAATTCTGCAGCATCCTTATCAATCTCAACACCCTGTCTTTTCCATTTTTTTGGATCAAAAACACTTAGAAATTGACCTCCTGAACATCCAACATCCAACATTTTTCCATGATTAATGAATTTTGTAATCCAATCATGATCAATTTTATACATGATTTTTCGTTTTTCAAAAAGTTCTTGCTCATCTAGTCTATGAAAGAAATAATCTTGATAGACTTTAGTTAGACCCTCATCATTTAGATGAGGATTTATTGAAATCATACCACAATCTTTACATTTTTTTGCTTCAAGATAATCTAACTTAGCCCATACCTCAAGATTTTTACCATTACAAATAACACATGGTCTAAGTTCACCAAGATATTTTTTTAATTCATTAGGGGCAGGAAACAATCAGATCACTAGAAATTTCAAATTTTTTAGGCCAACCCTATTCAAAAACATTTCTATAATAACAGAATTTAAGTTTTTACCATTTTTAGTATTTCTTTAGATACTCTTTGAGAACCTAATCCATCAACTAAATTATTATGATTTAGAATAATTTTATTTTGCATCAATTGATTTAGAAAAATATCAATTTTTTTTGAGTCTTTTTGGATAAATCCTAGATTTTTAGCAATTTTTCTTTTATGCCATTCTTTTGCTGTGAAAATTTGATGTTTGTATTGACATACAATTGCAAAAGGTATGTGTAAAATAGCAAATTCATAAGTTGTTATCCCTCCAGCACAAATACCAAATTTTGTACTAGAAATCTCCTTTTTCATGTTATTTGTTTTATCAATAATTGTAATTTCATTATTTTTTGAAACAAATTTCTTGAGTATGGATGTTTTTTTTGTTGCATGGCCAAGAATTATTTTTATTTTTATTTTTTTTTCGTATTTATTTATTTTTTTAAGAATAAATTCCAAAAGATTATTTGCATCAAACCCTCCTAACGTAATTAACAAATCATATTTTTTTTTGTAGTTTTGTATCTTGCTATATTGGTGATGTAAAATTTGATATTTTGGACCAAGTAAACACTTAGTTTTGAATTTATTTTTTATAATTTTATTATTAAATCCTATAAAACCATCAATAATAAGATCTGCATCATATTCAATATTCTTCAAATCAGAAATTACTACTACATGAACAATTTTTTTAAGCGCCTTGATATATCGATTTGTTAATCCATATTTATCTACAATCAATATAGAAATATTATTTTTTAGAATATGTGTTGTTGTTTTTTTAATATCATCATTTACAGATATGTCTGGAATTAAATTAAATATTTTTTTAAAACCATGTTCCTGTAATACTGAAGAAACTGAACCATAATCTTCAATTAAAAATTGAATTCTATGAGGTTTTAACTGGTAACCCAAATTAATACATCGAAAAACATGTCCTAAACCTAGTTCTTTCTCACGAATTCTACCACCTGAAGTTCTAAAGAGAATTTTTTCCATATTGAAGAATCAATTTATCTTTCTAGCTGGAGTTCCCACCCATACTTCATTTGCTGGAATACTTTTGTTTACTAAACTATTTGCTCCAATTGTAGCATTTTCTCCAACAATAATTCCTGGCATTATGACAGAGTTTGCACCTATCTTACAACCTTTTTTCAAAATAATTTTTCCATTTTTATTATCAATTGTAGATACACTGAAAATAGAACAACTCCACCCAATTTTCACATTATCTTCAATCGTTATTCCCTCTTTAGCATCAATAATTGTAAATGAACCAATTTCTACTCTTTCTCCAAGTTTAAAATTTTCTATACCTATTACTCTCCAATGCCATTGAGTCATACCATTCTCATCAAAAGTTGGTTTGGTCCATGTTTTCATTCTTTTAAAATTGGATTTTCTTTTTAAAAATCTTTAATATCCACGTTTTATAGGTTAATTAAAATTCAGAGAGAAAAATGAACGTTAAAAAAATGAATGATCTATCCGAAAAAGTTGTGTTCTTAACGGGTGCTGCAGGTCTATTAGGAACACAATATGCAACCGCACTAAGCAGTGCTGGTGCAAATGTTGTTCTTGCAGATATTAATTATACCAAATGTAAAAAAATTGAAAAAGAATTAAAGGAAAAAAATAATGTATTACCATTTTCTATCAAAATGGATATTTCCAATAAAAAATCCATAGATAATGCAATTGCTAAAGTTATGAAAAAATTCTCAAAAATAGATGTTCTTGTAAATAATGCTGTTTTTCCAGAAACACAAAAGGAACGAAGTATACAGTTTGAAAAATTTCCCTTAGAATTATGGAATGATATTTTTGCCGTAAATGTAACTGGAGTTTTCTTATGTAATCAAAAAATTGGTTCTATTATGGTAAAACAAAAAAAAGGTTCCATCATAAACATAAGCTCCATGTATGGTGTTGTAGCTGCTGATCAAAGGATTTATGGGAATAGTGGACTCAATTCTACTGCGGCATATGCAGTTACCAAAAGTTCATTGTTTAATTTTACAAGATATTTGGCATCATATTGGAGAAATACTGGAGTGCGAATAAACACGTTAACACTTGGAGGTGTTGAGAACAATCAAGATCCAAAGTTTATTCAAAAATATTCAGAAAAAACAATGATCGGTAGGATGGCAAAGAAAAATGAATTTACAGGTGCTTTGATCTTTTTATCATCAGATGCCTCATCATATATGACTGGTTCAAATATGGTAGTTGATGGAGGGTGGACAGCATGGTAAATATTTTATTAATACAAAAATTTTATTTAAATAGATTTTATGGAAGATGAAATTATGTTTAAAATTGATTCTACTACATTAAATGATAAAGAAACGTTTGTCATAGCTGAAGGAGGGTTAAATCATAACGGGAATGTAGATATTGGTAAAAAGCTAATAGATGCAGCAAAAAAATCTGGAGCAAATGCCATTAAATTTCAAACCTATAAAACTGAAAATTTTGTGAGAGAAACAAATCAATATTTCAATATATTTAAAAATGCAGAATTAACATTTGATCAGTTTAAAGAATTAAAAGATTATGCAAAAAATATAGAACTGACATTTTTTTCAACTCCTTTTGATATTGAAAGTGCAGAATTTCTTTATGAATTAGATGTACCATGTTTTAAAATTGCTTCATCCGATTTAACAAATTTGCCTTTAATTAGTAGAATTGCCAAAATGCAAAAACCAATGATAATTTCTAGTGGATTATCTACTTTGAATGAGATTGATGATGCTGTAAATTGTTGTTTATTTGAAGGAAATAATCAAATTGCTTTATTACATTGTGTAGCAAATTATCCAACACAACCAAACGAAGTAAACATGAATGTGTTAAACACTTTAAAAAAAATATTTGATTTTCCAATTGGGTATTCAGATAATGGAGAATCCTCACTTGTGGATATTGTAGCAGTAAGTATGGGAGCAAACATTATTGAAAAACACTTTACGTTAGACAAAAATATGTCAGGACCGGATCATGGTTTTTCTATAGACCCAAATGGATTAAAATCATTAATTTCTCAAATTCGTGAAATTGATCAAATGAAAGGAGATGGAGTAAAAATTCCTCAGTCTTCTGAGATAGAAAATAGACTTGCAATAAGAAAATCTATTACTGCCAGTCGAGACTTACAACAAGGTGAAAAAATTCAAGAAAAAGATATCATGGTTAAAAGACCTGCTGATGGAATTGAACCCAAATATCTTTCATCAATTTTAGGAAAAACCATAAAAGCAGATATTAAAAAAGATTCTCCAATTTTCTGGTCAAACATTTCTTAAATAAACTAGTGATAAAATATGAAACCAATTTGTTTAATCTGTGCAAGAGGTGGTTCGAAAGGGATACCAAATAAAAATATTAAAATTATTTCAAAAAAACCATTAATTGCTCATACAATTACATCTGCAATTAATTCAAAATTATTTAGTCATGTGATAGTTTCTACAGAAGATAAGAAAATTGCACAAATTTCAAAAAAATATGGTGCGGAAGTCCCTTTTATTCGTCCAAAAAAGTTATCTTCAGACACTACATCTGTAGGAGATGTATTCATTCATGCAATCAAAAAATTATATTCATTGGGATATGAATTTGAAATTTTTGTGAACAGAGATTGTACAGTACCATTCATCAAAAATTCAGATATTAAAAAAACCATAGAATTAATAAAAAAGAAAAAATGTGATGCAGTTTATGGAGTTTATCGTCAACATCTTAATCCGTATTTCAATATGATGGAAAAAAATAAGGATGGATACTTACGCCTCAGCAAAAAACTAAAAGAAAGACCAAAAAGTAGACAAAAGGCACCAATAGTTTTTCAATTAAATGGATTATTCACTTTTGATGCAAAAAAGTTTTTGAAATTTGGTGATCCTATAATGCCAAAAGCTTTACCATATGAAATTTCTTCTGAATCTGGCTTAATGATAGATACTGAGATTGAATTTAAAATGGCTGAAGTACTTTTTAAATTAGGATATGGAAAGTAATAATAAAAATTAGGAAATCATTTTAATTAATTTTTTTTCTTTGGAAGACTTTATAGTATTTAATGCAATGTTTAATGTTTCAATACCTTGAGTTAAATTGTTAATAGATTTCTCTCTCTTATCTATACAATTAAGAAAATGAGAAAGTTCATCAACATATTGTTTATTTTTATTATAATTTTTTATTTTTAATTTTGTAATCCATTTTTTCTTTTTTATATCAAAAATTTTAACTTCATTATTTGTTGAATCCCAATAAATTGTTCCTTTAGTGCCTATAATTTTACAGGAACGAAATTCGGGTCTTTGAAAATAATCTAAATGAACTTCACCTATGATATTGTTTTTAAATTTTAGAAGTATAGCTGATAGATCACTTGATTTAATTTTTAAATCACTAAACTTTCCTGTCATTGAAAAAACTTCCTTAATTTCACCAAAAAACCAATAAAGATAATCGAGTTCATGAATGCAAGTTAACACTACACCTCCACCTAAATCATCTCTTGCTGCATAACTCTTAGAATAATTTTCATAAGGATGCCAATCTGGTAAATATGTACCACATTCAGATTTTACTGAAATAATTTTTCCTATTGTTTTTTGTTCAAGTAATGACTTAATTTTTTTTATACAATCATGAAATCTTAAATTACATCCCATTAAGGTTACAAGTTTTTCTTTTTGTACTACATTTAGTAATTTTTCAGTATCTTTCAATGAATTTGAAAGTGGTTTTTCAATAAAAATATGACAACCTGCTTTTGCAAGTAACATAGATGTTTGAATGTGTCGATTAGATACATTTGTTACAAATCCGATTGTGGGATTATGTAATAATCCTTCTTGAATTGTCTTTACAAAACTACATCTATTGTTTTTAATTAATTCAGGTTTTGGTTGTGTAGTACAAATAATAATATTACAATCAGAAATAGAAAGTAAATTTTTAATATGTCTCTTACCTATGGAACCATATCCAATTACTAATGCATTCAATTTAAAAAAAACTCCATTATCAAGTTAATCAACATTAATTATGGTATTTTAAAACTTTTCAAGAAATTTCGTTAAATTTGTTGATGCATCACCTTGATTTGTAAAATATTTATCTAAGAAATTTTTTGAATTTTTCAAAATATCAGTTTTAAATGATTTATCATTGAGAATTCTGTGAATTATAGGTTCAATATCTTCAATTTTAGAAATGGATACTAAACCATGTTTTTTAGCAATTTCACTTTCTTCTGCCCATTTATCAGTTTGAAGAGATATTGTGGGTTTGTTTAAGATCATAGACTCAAGAGCTATTGTAGAATTTTTAAAAGTGATCAATATCTCACACGAATTAATTAACTCAACTAGATCGGTATCAAGTACAATTTCTATTTGTGGATCAATATCTTTGATTAAATCAATAATATTATTAACAAAATCTGGTTGTGGGTGAGGTTTGATTACAAGTTTTTTATCTTTTAGATTTTTTACAACGCGACATACTTCTTGTACAAAATTATTAAACTTGAGATAATCATTGGTTGTAGATGTCTCTGCAAAAAATTCACTTATTCCAGTAGTAGCTAGTAATATCATTCCTTTATTACAAATTTTTTTTGCTTGAAAAAATTTGTCGTGTCGTGGACTGCCTAGAGATTCTATATCATTTGGATTATGCCTATATTGTATGGCATAGTTCTTGGTAGTTTCTCCCCAAACTACTTGTTTATCACTAATTAAAGGACCAGAAAAAAATGAAAAGAATTTTCCTGCATTATCCCAAATTTCACCATTTGGAGACATAGCGTGTTGAAGTAAAACTGATTTTATCCCTAAATTTTTTGCTACATGAATTACTTCTTTTTCTTGTGGAGCAGTTCCGGCCCATTCCAATATTACAGAGATATCATATTTTGTAAATACTTGATTTAATGACATTAATCTCTCAATAGAATCATAAAATCTTGAATTACATATTTTTGTAAAATGATCTTTGATCGAATTCCAAATACTGTAATTTTCAATCATGAATATTTCTTCAAAAATAAAATTAAGATTCCACATTTTCTCAAGTTCATTTCTTTTCTGTTGTAAATTTTGATTCATTTTATTTTCAATTTTTTTACTAAAATCATTTAAATTAATAATATTATTTCCTAATTTACGCATGATATTGAAAGACTGTATATTCCATATTGCGGGTCTACGTTGATTTAGAAGCAGAATATTCTTATTTGAATTGGATAGTTCTTTTAATAATAAATCATATTGTATAGAATTAAAATCTAGTAAAAGAATGGATTTTTTTTCGGGATCAAAATTTTTGTGTAGTTTTAAAAATTGTGTAGTAATTTTTTCAACAAAATTTTTGATTTTCTTATAATTATACTTTGAAATTGTGATAGATAATGGGAAAAAACCCATATTGTATTTTATATTTATTTTATCAAAATATGTTGATGTGTGTTTTATTTCATGAATTTTATTATAATTTATTTTTTTCTTATTACAGATCTGTTGTGTTAAATCACTAAAATCAGTTAAATCTACTAAAGTAATTGGTTTTTCATTTTCAATTATTCTTATTATTGAAAGTGCAATTTTGTAAACTTTGGAAAAATAATCAAATAATTCCATTTCAATTAAACTTGCTAAATTAATTCCATCAAACATCAAGAAATTTTTAAAATTTTTGTTAAGATACCAATTAGATGCAATATCTATTGTTTGTGTATCAATAATTTTTTTGTCAATACTAGTAAGGTAATTATCACCTATTTCATGTTCAATAGAATTTTTGAATAATTTATTATGAGTAAAATAATTTAATGAGAAAATTTTAGAATTAGGATACTGTAAACTTATTTTCTTTAATTGTGAAACATCATCAATATCATTTACAATAATTATTGTTTTATTCAATTTAATGCGGATTTATTTTTTCCCAATCATAATCATTAAAGGAAACATTGATCATTTCATTATCATTTGGTTTCCATGCCAAATCAGCTAAAGTAAGTACTCTTGATGTGTCATCAGATAAATTAATGTGAGCAGATGGAACATTCTTGGGTACAAAGATTAGTACAGGTTCTTCTGCACTAGATTCTATTTCTTTATAATTTCCTTTTTTGTCTTTAATTACAAAAACTACCTTACCATGAATACAAACAAAATAACTATTTCTTTTAGTATGGAGATGAGGACCTTTTATTTCCCCTGCATTAACAGAGCTGACATAAACCATTTTTGGTTCATATTTTATCAAATTATCCCAATCACGCCAAACAACAGCTAATGATCCGTTAATGTTAGAACCAGATGTATTTTTTGTATCATGCTTTTCCAGTCTTATTATTGAAAAATCTTCAGGCAATAAATTTTCTAAATATGGGAGAAATAAAAGTTATCTAATTAGGTTCAATCAATATTTAGAATAACAACATATTTTATCAACTGATATATCGTAAATTCCAATGAAAGTATTAGTTACAGGTGGTTTAGGTTTTATTGGAACAAACTTTATCATTCATGTTCTAAAGAATTATGAGCATTATAATATTGTCAATTTAGATGATGAACTAGTTGGTTCAAATCATAAAAGTTTATCAGATTTTGAAAATTCAAATAATTATAAATTTGTAAAAGGAAATATCACAGATCATGTATTAATGGAAAAATTGATTAGTGAATCTGATGTAATTATTAATTTTGCAGCTGAATCACATGTAGATAGAAGTATATTGAATGCTAAACCATTTATAGATTCTAACATTATTGGGGTTTTTACAATATTAGAAATATTAAAAAATCAGAAAAAGAGATTGGTTCATATTTCAACTGATGAAGTTTTTGGAAGTTTAGAAACAGAAAGTGCAGATGAAAATTTTAGATTCAATCCTTCAAGTCCATATTCTGCATCAAAAGCTGCTTCAGAATTATTAATAAATTCGTATGTGACTACATATGGTATTGATGCTGTTGTAACAAGATGTACAAACAATTATGGACCACGGCAATTTTTGGAAAAATTAATTCCAAAGGCAATAATTTTAGCTGCTCATGACATCCCAATTCCAGTTTATAATGGTGGTAAAGGTATTCGTGATTGGATTTTTGTAGATGATCATTGTAATGCAATTATGAAAGTTTTACATCAAGGTAAAAAAGGGGAATCATATAATATTTCAGCATCAAATGAAATAGATGTATTAACTATTATTAAGAAAATTCTTTCTATAATGAAAAAAGATCCTACAAATTACGAATTAACAGAAGATAGACCAGGGCACGATTTTAGATATAGTCTTGATTCATCCAAGATTCGAAATGAATTGGATTGGAGTCCTAAAGTTAGTTTTGAAGAGGGATTACAAACTACAATTGAATGGTATTTAAAAAATCAGGAATGGTGGAAGGATATTACAGACATTAAAACACTAAACAAAATTCAATGGAAAAGCTAAATTGAATATTATACTCAAATACATAGGAAAATGGATATGAAGGGGATTTTATTACATGGGGGTCATGGAACCAGGTTAAGACCACTAACCCATACAGGTCCAAAACAACTACTTCCTATTGCTAATAAACCAATGTCAGAATATTGTATTGAAAGTATGAAAGAGTCAGATGTAACTGATATTGCAATAATAATTGGAGGATTAGGATCTAATAAAGTAATAGAGTATTATGGTGATGGGAAGAAATTTGGAGTCAATATTACATATATCAAACAAGATCAGCCCAAAGGGATATCTCATGCTATAAGATTATGTAAGGATTTCATAAAAGATGAAAAATTTTTAGTTTTTTTGGGAGATAATATAATTCAAAAATCAATAAGTGGCTATGTTAAAGAATTTAAAAATTCAAATTATGATGCAACTATTTTGTTATGCGAAGTTGATAATCCATCAAGATTTGGTATTGCAGATATACAAAATAAAAAAATTGTGAAAATCATTGAAAAACCCAAAGTTCCACCTACCAATCTAGCAGTTATTGGAATCTATTTACTTTCACCCAAGATTTTTGATATCATAGATAATCTTAAACCATCTTGGAGAAATGAATTAGAAATAACAGATGCTTTAGATATCCTTCTTCAAAATAACAACTCAATTAATCATCATACAATTACATCTAATTGGAAAGATACAGGTACTCCTGAAGATATTATCAATGCAAATGGGAATATTCTTGAAAAAATGACACCATATAATTTTGGAAAGTGTGAAGAAGGAAGTGAAATTGAAGGAAGTGTAATGATTGGAAAAAATGTTTTGATTAAAAAAGGTGCAAAGATTATTGGGCCTGTGATTATAGGAAATGATACTGTTGTTGAAGAAGGTTCATTTATTGGACCAAATACAAGTATAGGTAATAATTCAAAACTATCAAAGTGTAATATTAAAAATTCCATTGTAATGTCTGATTGTGTGATTTCAAGTAAATTGAAGATAAGGGATAGTATAATTTCATCAAATGCAACTATTACGGAATCCAATGAGGAAGAAAAAATATTTCTCTTAGGAGAAGGAACAAAAATTAAAATTTAATTATTTATGTAAAATGATGAGAGAAAAATATGCAAACCAATTCTTTAGTTAGTATCATTATTCTAAATTATAACGCAGGGGAGTTATTGTTAAACTGTGTAGAATCGGTATTAAAAACAAATTATGATAATTTTGAAGTAATTGTAGTAGATAACGTTTCTAATGATAATAGTCATAAAAAATGTAAAGAGAGATTTGAAAAAATAATTTTAATAGAAAATAAGAAAAACTACGGATATTGTGAGGGTAATAATATAGGGATTAGAAATGCAAATGGAGAATTCATTATAATTCTCAATCCAGATACAATTGTAGAAGAAAAATGGATAGAGAATTTACTTGATGCACATAATCAAAATGGGGATGGATTGTATCAACCAAAAATTCTCTCCTTAGATGATAAAAAAATTATTCAAAGTACTGGAAATATGATCCAAATGTTTGGATTTGGATTTGCACGAGAAAAAGGGGAAGAGGACAATAATATTTACCATGAAATTGAAAATATTGGTTATGCATCTGGAACATGTTTATTTGCATCATCTAAAGTTTTTAAAAAAATAGGATTGTTAGATTCTTTCATATTTTTGTATCATGATGATTTAGATTTAGGATGGCGTGCAGCCCAGATAGGAATTAAATCATATTTTGTACCTAAATCTGTAATTTATCATGCTGAAAGTTATTCTTTAAAATGGAGTGAAAAGAAATTTTTTTGGTTAGAACGAAATAGAAAATATTGTTTGTTAACTCATTATTCAAAACAAACTCAAAAAAAGATGTTTTTTTCATTAATGATGGTAGACATACTAGTTTGGGTTTTTTATATTGGTAAAGGGTTTATCAGAGCAAAAATCAAAGCAGAAATAGAAATTAGAAAAAATAAAAAAATAATTGAAAAAAAATATGAAGAACTTGAAAATAAAAAAATTGTATCAGATGAAGATTTGATTAGATTATTTCCAAATAGTATTTTTGTTCCAAAAAATGTTTCAGGTAGTATTATGAGTAAATTTTTTAATTTAATTCTAACAAAATTAAGTAAAAATACAAAAAAAGCGTTATTAAAAAATAATTAAAGTTTTTCAGATATCACTACTGCAACAGCCATTTTTTGATCATGACTAAGTGATACAAGAAAATCATATTTGTTATCAATTTTAGGTATTCTAAGTGAAGGTTTACTATTTTTATGAAATGTTTCAATATCAATCACATGTACTTTTTCATCAATAGATTTGATAGCAGCTTCTTTAATTGCAAATTTTCCAGCAAATCGCTCATAAGGATTTTTAAATTTTAAGCAATAATCTATTTCAGATTGTAGAAATATTTTTTTATAAAATTCTGATTTTTCAGAAAAAGAAATGCATTCAAATTTTGTGATATCAGCAATATCAATTCCTATTCCAAATTTTTCAATCATGATAATAAAATTAAATGGGTTATTTCCGTATAATGATTTTCCCTAAACCATCAATTATACATAATCCATGTTGATTTGTAATTTGAGTTTTCAAAGTGATCATTTGTAATGCTGTGCTTTTCTCGATAACTTCGCCCTCTATAATCACTTTATCATCAATATAACAAGGAGACTGAAAATTCAAAGATTGTGAAAAATATAGTGAGTTCTTTCCAGGAAGAAACATGCCTACTAATTGAGAAAATAATGAAGATAGTAGCATTCCATGGCAAACTCGCTTACCAAAACTTGTTTTTTTTGCATATTCTTCATCCATATGAAGTGGGTTAAAATCACCTGAGAGTTGAGCAAAGTTTTCCATCATTTCTGTGGTAATTATTTTGTCAAAAGAAGCTTTTTCGCCAATTTGAATTTCATCAAAGGATAAATTTTTGGATTCAATCAAATGATACACCATGATTTTTTAAATGTCGTTTAATGTCTGCAACATTTTTGACATCCATTGCCTCATCAATAGAAAATTTAACATCAAAAGTAGTTTCTAATTCATTTAACATAACATATCCAATAAATGAAGTCCAAGTAGAAGTAGTTTGATGACTAATATCATCATTTATTTCATGTAGAGGGATTTTTAGAATTTTTGAGATCAGTGTATATAATTTTTCAGACATTATTTCTCCTCAACATTTACAAAAGAAGGAGCATTAAATGGTTTTTCAAGAGAATAGACCCACAGATCATTTTCTTGTTTAAAACCACAAGAGGGTAAAAAGTCTTGGATAGGGGAATTTTTTTGTGTCGGAATAAATTGTGCTTTGATTTTTTTTACTCCATCTTTTTTAGCATTTTCAAAAATTGAATTTAACATAACTTTTTCAACTTCTCTTCCCATAACCCTACAACTTAAAAGAAAAGTATCCAAAAACCATTCCTCAGGATTATTTTTGTTCACTACAAATACACCAGTAATTCCATGATCTCCAAATTTGTCACTTACTTGAGCAGAACCAACTAATATTTTTTCATCAGAAGAAAATTTTGAAATATCCTCTTCCTGATATCGTTTTGTAGTTAAATTGAATTGATTTGTTTTTAAAGTAAGTTGAGAAATTCTAGGAATTGTAAAAGTGTCGGCTTTTTTTATAACAACATGTAAATCTAAAGTTTTTAAATAATCTATTAAATTAGTACTTGATTTTTCAAAATCAATTCTTTTTCTTTGTTGAGAATACATTTGTTTTCGTTTTGTATCTTCATCTGTTATGTGAAAAGAGCTAAAATCATTTAAAGACAATAGAAGTTTAGAATATTCAGAAGGATCATTAGATAATTCAGGCACAGATACTTGAGGCAATTCAGATCTTACATAATTACGATTTACAGGGTCATCATCAAAAAATATCAAACTATCAAGACCGATATTCAATTGTTTTGCAATCTCACACAGGTTTTGAACCTTATCACCCCAATTAATTACAATACAAGCAAAATCATCTTCTCTTAAAACCATATACGGATGCTCATTAATGACTTTCATTGCATCATTTAGATTATTTTTACTATTAATAGCTAAAATGATCCCACTTTGAGATAGAGATTTCAAATGTTTTTGAAATTCTAAAAATACATTTCCAGGTGGTTGTGGTCCCAAAGTAATTCCATCAAATCCATCTTCACCAACTATACCACCCCAAAGGGTATTATCAAGATCTAACACAATACATTTTTTGGAAATTCCAAAATATGCAACAATGTAAGATAATAATGATTCTCCCAATAATGGTAAATAATCAAAAGTAATTTTTATATCACCAAAAAAATAATTCTGGTAATTAAAAATATTATCTTCCCCATATTTTGATACAAATCTATCAAAATCAAACACAAATACTGAATTGATTTTTCGTATGTTTTCTTTAATTTTTTTATTAAAATCTAAAACCATATCATATAACCCAAATTCAGAATTTGTTTCAGCAATACCATATGGTGAATAAGCTGGAATAGGTGCATTAGATATTATTAATTTAGATGAAGAGTTTTTGGTAAATTGATTTACTAAATTTTGTAAATCATCAATCTTTTGTTGAATAAAATCTTGTTTTTGTTTTTTTGATATAGAATATGGATAAAAAAATAGATCTTCTAAGATACTTCTAGTATCTAAAATCAAGAAAGTTATATCAGGATCAAATTTATACAATGAGCTATCTGTATCAATAATTTCTTGATGGTATTGATTATAATTTCCTACGTAAGTTTGACAAAAAATTTGTTTTTCATGGCATTTTATTTTTAATACTTCAGCCAATCCATTAATTGTAAAACTAGATAAAATTGCAATCTTTATTTTCTTTTCATGATTGACAAATTCAAGTTCTTCTGAAAATGTAATATATTCAGATAGTGGTTTTTCCATACATAAAATCAGAAATGATGATACAATAAATATTTCGTAGAAAAGTAGACTAGCTTAAAAAGAAAAATATCACCGAAACTTTAAAGATTCATCTTCTGTAGGGTGTTGCATAATGGATGACAAAGATGTTTTTGAAGAAAATGAATCAGAATTAATGCAATATTACGGATTATCTGGAAAAAGTGGAAAAATTAGTTTTAAGCTTAAAATGCTAAAAACATGGTTTTATCATAAATTAGCATATTCATCCCCGAGATCAAATTTTGTAGTCAATATGCAACGTGCCAGAGGAGTTAAAATTGGGGAAAATTGTCACATTTCTCCTTATGTATTATTGGACATAGTATATCCAAAATTAATTAAAATTGGAAATAATGTTACTATTGGTTCAAATGTAATGATTTTTGCACATGTGAATCCTACAGCAAATTTATTCTTAAAAAAAACAAAGTATCCAAGAAAAATTGCCAAAGTAACGATAAAAGATGGAGCTGTAATTAATCCAGGAAGTATCATCATTGCAGGGGTAACTATTGGAAAAAATTCAATTGTTTCAATTGGATGTGGAGTTTTTGAAGATGTTCCAGATTCATGTGTTGTAATGGGAAATCCAGCAAGAGTGATAAAAAAAATTGAATAAAAGATGATTTGTAAAATAGGTAATGTGTAAATTAAAATGAATATTTTAGGAATAGATTTTGAAGAATGGTATCATCCTCAATTGATTCAAAAATATCTAACAAATGAAGATAAAGAACTTAAAATAACAAATGGATTAGATGAAATTCTTGATTGGTTAAGAAGAAATGAAACATATGCAACATTTTTTATTGTAGGCGATATTTTAGAAAAAAAACCAGACATATTAGATAAAATTAATTCTCAAGGTCATGAAATTGGATTCCATACAATGTTTCACAATAGATTAGATGATGAAAATTATAATAAAGAAAAATTTAGAGATGAAATAAAAAAATTTAATGAATTAACAAATAATCATTCAAAAGGATTTCGTGCTCCAACTTTTTCACTAAATGAAAAATCTTCTTGGGTTATTGATGTATTAGAAGAATTGGGATATGAATATGATAGTAGTATTGTGCCTGTTAAAACTAGAATGTATGGATTAGAGAATGCAGAAGAAAAACCATATTTTATTTCTAGTAATAATTTAAAAGAAAATAGTCCCAATGGAAAAATAAAGGAATTTCCTTTGCTAGTCACCAAATTCTTGGGTAAAAAAATCCCAGCAGCAGGGGGATTCTATGTTAGAACATTACCTACAAAAATTATTAAAAATGCCATAAAAAAATATGAAAAAAAGGAAATACCTGCAACTTTTTACATTCATTCATGGGAATTAACTCCACAACATATGCCCAAAATATCAATGTCCAAAATAGATTCTTTCATAACATATCATAATTTAGAAAAATCAATGAAAAAAATGGATACAATATTAAAAGAGTTCAAGTTTACTTCGTTTGAAAAATATTTAAAAAATAATTAATTTGGATATCTAATTTGAAAATATTTCAAAGTTTCTTTAATTCCTTCTTTTACTGAAGTAGAGGGTTTCCAACCAAGACTTTTTAGTTTCGAGTTATCAACAACAAAATTTCCAACATCAACTTTTTTTGTGTACTTTGGTGAGGGAACATATTTTATTTTTGTTTTCGTTAATTCTTCAAGATATTTTCCAAATTGATGAAACCAAGTTTTTTTACTAGATGATATCCAATAAAGATTTCCAGGTTTACCTTTTTTTATGATTATAGAAATTGCAGATACTACATCAGAAACAAATATCAAATCACGGAAAAACTTTCCATTGTCATAAATGGTGATTTTTTCACCTTTGAATGCTTGATGGATCAAAAAATTAACTGCATTTTTTTTAGGAATAATTTGCTCTCTTGGTCCAAATGAATTTGTTATTCTAAATGTTACAGTATCAAGTCCATAAAGACTGTGATAAATTTCACAAAAATGTTCACTGCTTAGTCTATTAACTCCATATAGAGTTGTAGGATGACTAGAAGTATTCTCGTTTACAGGTAATTTTGTAGGACGTCCAACAACAATAAAAGTAGAACCTAAAACAAATTTGCATTTAAAATTAAGTTGTCTAATTTTTTCAAGAATAAATAATGTAGATTTTGAATTAACATCTACATCGTATAATGGATTTTCAAAAGATCTAGAATGAGAAGTTTCTCCTGCTAGATGAATAATTACATCAGGTTTATGTTTCTGTAAAATTTTTCCTAATTTTTGAAAATCAGTAATATCTGCATTTTCTACCTTTATTTTATTTTTTAAGTGTGAAAGATTCTCATTTTTTTTATTTCTTGATAAAACGATAATTTGATGTCTATTTTTTAATAATAAATCACATAAATGACTACCAATAAATCCGGCACCACCTGTAATCATGATTTTCATTTCTTATTTTGCTTTAGTCAATGTAAATAAACCATTTCAATTTAGCATATATTCCCAAACATTTTTCTTAAAACAGGAAGAGATTTAGAAATATGAGGATAGTTTTTGATTTAGATGGAGTGATTTGCGAATTAAAAAAGCCAAGTGAATCATATGGAGAAGTCAAGCCCAAATTGGATGTTATAAAACTTGTAAACCAATTACATAGTAATGGAGATTACATTATTATCCATACAGGAAGACATATGCGCACATGTAATGGCAAAGTTGATGAAGTAATAAAAAAAGTTGGAAAGATTACTGAAGATTGGTTAAAAAAATGGAATGTAAAATATGATGAATTAATTTTTGGAAAACCATATGCAGATATGTACATAGATGATTTAGGTTTAACATTTGAGTCATCAGAAAAAATTACAGAAAAAATTGATTTTATTAAACCAAATTTTATCATACCAATGGGAGGAGAAGGGAAAAGATTCAGAGATTCTAAATTTAAAAAACCAAAATTTATGATAAAAACAAAAAATAAGACATTATTAGAATGGGCAATTCAAAGTTTACCATTGGATTTTTCACACAAAATATTTTTTATAATTAGAAATGAAGATGAACAAAATTTTGGCGTAAAAGAATTTATTAAAAAAATAATGATAGAAAAATATGCCAATAAAAAATTTGAGGTGCAAGTATTAGAGAAAAATACTAGAGGTCAAGCAGAAACTGTTTTGAGTTGTAAAAAAGAAATTGACAATAATAGGCCATTAGTAATTTTCAATAACGATACATATTTCAAATCAACTAGATTAAAATCACGGTTATTGTCAATGAAGAATCAAAATATTGATGGTATTTTGGGAATTTTTAATGCTAATGATCCAAAATACAGTTTTGTAGAAATTGATAATGAATGTATGGTTGTTAGAACAAAAGAAAAAGAAGTAATTTCAAATTTTGCATCCACAGGTCTATATGTTTTTTCTAAAGGAAGTGATTTTGTAAAATCAGCAGAGTATGCAATTGAGAAAAATATTTTATCAAAAAATGAATTTTATATTTCTGAATTATATAATTTCTTAATAAAAAATGGGAAAAAATTTACAATAGATTTTGCAGATGAATTTATTGCTTTAGGAACGCCTGAAGATATTAAAAAATTTGAGGCTTAAAAATTGGATAAAAATAAAGACAATACAAGAGTTTTGATTCTATCTGCTGGAAAAATTCCAATAGAAATGCAGAAATTTTTTGGGAAAATTTGTTCAGGTTTAATTCCCATCAATGGGAAACCTATCATTTTCAATACAATTGATAATCTAATTGATCATGGATATGAAAAAATTACTATCACGGTAGGATATAATAAAAAACATTTAATGAAAATTATAGATAGTTACTATCAAAATAAAATAAAGATTGATTATGTTGAGGGGGATTGGAAAAAGTCTCCAGGGAATTCAATCATAAAATCATTGAAGAAAATTAAAGAAAGTAAATTATTAGTAATTCTAGGTGATACAGTAATTAATAATGAATATTTTAAATTTCTAAATAAACAAAAAGATTTTGTTATAGCTTCAAAAAATTTTTCAGATTCTAGTAAATGGTGTGTAGTTGAAACAAAAAATAATGAATTAAAATCAATTTACGATAAAAAAAGAAAATTGAAGGTAAAAACAAACTTTTCGGCATTAATAGGAGTATATTTTTTTTCTAGTGTAAAAGAATTAAAAAATATTTCAAAAAAAATTCAAAATCAAAAAAAAATTGAAATAAGTTCACTTTTAGAATCATACAAAAAAAATAATAAAATATTAGTAAAAATTGAATCTGATTGGTATGATGTAGGTCATAAAAATAATTATTTTAATTCAAAGAAAGAATTACTTCAAAGCAGATTTTTTAATTATTTAGAATTAGATGAAAAAAATGGAATTGTAACTAAAAAAAGTCAAAATGTTACTAAATTAAAAAATGAAATAAACTGGTATAAATCAATTCCAAATCAAATTAAAATCATTACTCCAAAAATTATTAGTTCAAAGACTAACAACAAGGCTAATTTAGTGATGGAGCATATCAATTTTTCAACTTTAACTGAAACCTGGCTTTATGGAAACATTAGTTATAATAATTGGAAATCTATTTTGAATGAATTAAAAAATATTATTTCCACTTTTAAAAAATATAAAAAAACAGTATATCAAAAAGATTATGAGCAAATCTATATTGAAAAAACTCAAAATAGGGTACAAGAATTAATTTCTTCAAATCCAACATTTAGGAATTTATTGAATTATGAATATATAAAAATAAATGGAAAGTCATATGATAATTGGAATAAACTAAGTAAAAAAATTTTTCCTAAAATAAAAAAATTATTTTGTAAAGATGATAATTGTTTGATACATGGTGATTTGTGTTTTTCAAATATTCTATATGATGTTGCAAATAACAAGTACAGGATTATTGATCCTAGAGGAAGATGGGGAAACACAATATTTGGAGATATAAAATATGATTTGGCAAAATTAAGACATTCAATAGTTGGAGGGTATGACTCAATTAATAATGGGTTATTTTCAATCGAGTATAAGAATAATTTATTAAAAATTAACACCTTAAAATCTGTTCAACATCAAAAAATTTCAAATGATTTTGATTTATGGGTTTCAAAAAATTGGAATTTGGAACAAATTAAGATGATTGAAGGTTTGTTATTCATATCTATGTTGCCATTACACAATGATAATCTTAAAAAACAATTAGCATTTTTTACTATAGGAATACAACGATTAAATGAAATTGATTTTACAAAAATTTAGAATATGAAATTAACAGTTGCAATACCAAATTTTAATGGAGGAAATAATCTAAAAGAAGCAATAGAATCATGTCAACATATTAAATTAAAAAAAGAAGAAATAGAAATTTTAATCGTAGATAATCAATCTACAGATGACTCAATATCCATCATAGAAAAATTAAAGGAGAAATATTCAAACATCAAACTATGGCAAAATTCAGAAAATTTAGGTAGAATTGGTAACTGGAATAAGGTATTAGAGAAAGCCAATGGGGATTATTTGATTTTACTGTTTACAAATGATAGGATCTATGAAAAAAATAATGTTGAAAAAATTCTCAAAATCCTTGATGAAGATATTATTTTATCAATATGTATCTCATCATTAGTAAAAAAAGAAAAAAATGGAAATAAAATCAAAAAACAGTATTTTAATGACATTGTTTTATGTGATTCTAAGGGATTTTCAAATGATGTTATCAGTAGAGGGTTATTTCCATTTGGAACAATAGAATCAATAATTTATAGGATGAGTGATATCAAACTGAAAAAAATTAAATTTTTAGAAAATTTACCCATTAATGCAGATGAAGTCTTTTCATATAGTTTAGCAACAAACAGAGAAAAAATAATGTTCAATCCCACTCCACAAATAATTTGGGATTTGACAAAAGAAAGATTTCATGGAAAAATAAATTATGAAGAAGAAAATAATGAACATCAAAAAACCATCCAAAAAATCAATGAGTTAAGTGAACTTAGAATAAATAAAAAATTAATTAATACATATCGTATTTTGAATTTAGTAAAATATAATTTTACAACTAAAAAACCAATCACTAAAATTATGAAAATATTACTTAAAGAGATACTAAAACAAAATTTTATTTTTGATAGAATTTTAATTACATCTATTTTTCAAAAGGTATTTTCAAATGAAGATGCAGATGATATAATTTTCAAAAATATAATAAAAAAATGGAAATAAAATTACAAATAAATTCTATAAATTATTCCATCTAAAAGTGATACTACATAAAGACTACCATCTGGACCAAATTCAATATCAGATATAAGACCAAAATTTGTGCCAAATAAAATTTCATCCATCGGTTCATTTTCAATAGAGTCATTTTGTAATAAATTTACAATTTTGTCTTGAAGGTGTTTATTTTCAAATACAAAGTCTGTTCTATCTTCATTTAATCTAAATTTGTAAATATTACCATTGTTGGAGTCAGCCACAAACAACCAATTTTCATACTTTTGAAACATAGATGAATCAGCAAAATCTAATGCAGTTATTCCAATTGGTGATTCCCAATTAAATTTAGGATCTTCATATTCATATTCTTCATATCCAGGAGGTGAATTAATCTTCAAATCAGAAGGACCTTGAATTTTTGCCCATCCACTGTTGAATTTTTTATTTATTAGATTTATTTCATCAAATTTATCTGGACCATTCTCTGTATCCCATAAATATCCAGTAACTGGATCAATTGCCAATCCAAAACTATTTCGAATTCCAATTGCAATATAATCGCCAGGAGGATCAATTTGAAGAATTACACTAGTATCTTTCCAATGTCCAAATGAAAATTCATTATAGAAAAATCTTTCAATACATTCTCCAATATTTTGGGCAATGTTTAACGGGTTCGATTCCCATTGATTATTTTTAACTTCACTTTCTCCCCATCCAGAAGGATTTGAAGTATAATATTTGAATGAAACATTAACGCATGAGATAGAATCTTTAATACTATCCATAATTCCTCTTTTTGCTTTTTCATCAGACCGTTGACCGTGACTAAAATGTCGAAAACTATCTTCAGGCAAATAATTTTGTAAAACTCCTGCTTTGTAATCTTCTCCCATTACCGCATAAACAATTCCAGAATTATCACTTATCATTGAACCACCATTGTAAGTTACTTCATCTGCAGGTAATTCTTTAAGTAATTTTTTTTGTGTTAAAGATTTACCATCCCATTCAAATTTATATATTTTATTACCTGTTGCTAATCCTCCATCATGAAATGCCTCAGTTAAGAAAATATATACTGTAGAACCAACATTTGTAATTCCCAATAATCCTTGTTCGCCATAATTACTTACTTCAAGATCAAGAATTGTGTTTATTTGTCCATCTTTAAATGATAGAATCTTTCCATCATTTTTTTGTAAAATTAAAAGAGTATCATTTAAAAATATAATTGATGATGGAACTGATAATCCTGAGATAAATTTTTCAAATTTGAAATCATCAAAAATAATTGGTTCATTAATTGTTTTTTCTATAATTAGTTTTTCAAATTCAATATTACCCACAATTACATAACCAATCATCCATGGATGAATACTGCAGAAATAGGGTTGAATTGAATTATCCAGGTCAAAAATAAATTCAAAGTTTTGTCCTGTTTTTAATAAAGGGCTAGAAAAAATTCCATCGATTTCATTACCAGGCGTGCCACTTACAATATTGTGTAATGCATCATCATTGTTTATCCATTTAACAGAATCACCTTTTGCAATATGCAAAACTGTAGGGGTAAAACAAGAATCAGTCAATTCACAACCAGGATTGTATGAATTTTGGCTGATTTTTACAATTTCTTGGGTTGACTCTTGTGCGTAAACATTACCAAATAATCCAATAATGAATATTATTGAAAAGAAACTAAATGGAGCTAAATGCATATTTCAATAAAATTATAGTCAAATAATTATCTTTAAAATTAGTATAAATGGTAGAAATAAAATGAGGATTGCTCTTGTATCTCCTGCTTCATTACCTGCAACCCAATTTGGAGGAATTCTTTTTTTGAGCGTAGATATTGCACGTGAATTATCAAAAAAAGGTCATCAAATTTCCATATATACTACGGATTTGGATTTTGCAAATAATGCAAAAACTTTTAGTAAAAATTTACCACGTATAGAAAAAATAAATCAATTTTATATTAAAAGAAGTCATGTTTGGTTTGCATTCAAACTTTTCTTTATTAATCCTTCAATGTATTTTCAAATGAAAAATGATGATTTTGACATAATACATTCCATTGGTGTAAGAAGCTTCCAATCATTAATTGCTGCATTAATTGCAAGACAAAAAAACATTCCATTAGTAATTTCTGATCAAGGAGGTCTAACGACACATCCAAATATCACAACGGGAAAATTTATTAATAAATTAATTTATAGATTACAATCTCCATTAATAAAATTCATTATTGATCAAGCCACAAAAGTTGTGGTAGCAAATGAATATGAAAAAAATATTTTTTTGGAATTTACGAAAGAAGATAAAATTTCTATTGTAAAAAATGGGATAAATCTTGAAGATTTTAAAAAAATGAAGGTTGATTTTAGAAAAAAATATTCTATTTCTGAAGAGTTTATTCTTTTTGTAGGTAGATTTCACACAGTTAAAGGAATAGATGTTTTAATCAAATCTATTAACGAAATAAGGGATTTTTTAAAATTAAAAAATATGAAATGTGTTATAATGGGAGTAGATTTTGGATATGAATATGAAATGTTTAATTTAATAAAAAAATATAATTTAGAAAATCAAATAACAGTAATAAAAAAACCTGAACGTGAATACGTCATAGCAGCATATGAACAATCACAAATGTTGGTGTTACCATCAAGATGGGAATTATCACCTTTAACGCCACTTGAAGGATTTGCATTCAAAAAACCTGTAATTAGTACTGATTGTCATGGAATTCCACATACTATTCAAGATAGACATAATTGTATTCTTACTGAAATGGGAGATTTTAAAAAAATTGCAGAATCTATAAAATATTTAGTAAATAATGAGAATGAAAGAAAGAAAATGGGAATAGAGGGTTACAATCAGGTGAAAAATGAATGTAATTCAAAAGAAATGGCTAATAGAATTGAAGAGATATATCAAAAATTAATTGAATAAACTAAATAAGGCTAGTCAATATTTTCATAAATAAGATTTTCATGAAAAAATCTAAAAATAATATCAAAATTCCATTATTTTCACCTAGTATTACTAGTGAAGATAAAAAATCGATCGAACATATACTAAATAATCAAATTCTCACTGGTGGCCCAACCCTTGAAAAATTTGAAAAAATGTTTGCAAAATTTACAGGTGCAAAATATGCTATAGGAATTTCAAATGCAACATCTGCATTATTTTTATCTCTAAAATCTATTGGAATTAAAAAAGATGATGAGATAATTATTCCAGATATGACATTTGTGGCAACAGCAAATGCTGTCATACATGCAGGTGGAAAACCTGTTTTAATTGATGTTAATTTAGACGATATGAATATTTCAGTTGAAGAAATTAAAAAAGCTATTACAAAAAAAACTAAAGCAATTTTACCAGTGCATTTTGCTGGAAAAGCATGCGATATGAAAAAAATTAAAAAAATTGCTAAAGAAAATAATCTTTACTTAATTGAAGATTGTGCACATGCAATTGGGACTTTTGTAAATAAAAAACACGTTGGAACTTTTGGAGAAGCTGGATGTTTTAGTTTCTATCCTACAAAAAATATTACCACTATTGAAGGAGGTATGATAATAACAAATTCTAAAAAAATTGCTGAAAAAATTAAAAATTATAGAAATCATGGAATTACTAAAACTCTTTCTCAAAGATACAATTTGGGAAAACCTTGGAAATATGACGTTGTTGAACCAGGATATAATTTTAGACTAGATGAGGTAAGATCATCATTAGGTATAAGCCAATTAAAACGTATAAAAAAAATGAATGCTAGGAGAAAATCAATTTCTAATTACTACAATAAGAATCTCTCAAAAATTAATGGAATTAAAATTCCTGTAAAATCGCGTGGGGTAGATTCTCACCATTTATACATAATTCAAGTAAAAAAGAATTTTTCATTGTATAGAGATCAACTTTTTGAGAAATTATCAAAAGAAGGGATATCAACAACGCTACATTACAAACCTTTACACCTGTTTTCTGCTTATAAAAAATATAAAAAAGCAGATCTCAAAAATTCTATACAATTATTTGATGAGATTTTATCACTTCCCTTTTTTCCTGATATTACTAAAAATCAACAAAATAAAGTGATTAAATCAATTTCAAAATCAAATTAAATCAGACAAGTCTTAAATAATCAAATTTTAACCAAAAACTGATCTGAGTATTATGAATATTACAATAGGCATCCCAGCTTTTAATGAAGAGAAGAATATTGGAAAAGTGATTATTTCACTAAAAAAAATTACAAATGATATTATTGTATGTGATGATGGTTCAACTGATCTTACAAGAGAAATTGCAGAAGGATTAGGTGTTAAAGTTATTTTACATAAAAAAAATATGGGTTATGGAGAAGCAATAAAATCTATTTTTAATGAAGCAAAAAAAAATGAAACTGATATTTTAGTTACATTTGATGCTGATGGACAACATAGATCAGATGATATTAAAAACATTACAAAACCAATAATAGAACAACAAGCAGAAATTGTGATTGGTTCTAGATTTTTAAAAAATGAAACGGATATGCCGAATTATAGAAAAATTGGAGTTAAAGTTTTGACTAAAGTAACCAATATATCAATAAAAGAAAATCTTACTGATTCTCAAAGTGGATTAAGAGCATATCACAAAAAAGTTTTACAAAATATTAATTTAACAGACAGTGGAATGGGTATTTCCACAGAGATATTAATAAAAAGTCATCAAAATAAATTTATAATTGTTGAAGTACCTATACAGATTCTATATGGTAAGGATACATCAACTCATAATCCAGTATCACATGGAACTTCTGTTTTATTAAGTACAATAAAATATACTTCAATACAGCATCCATTGAAATTTTATGGAATGCCAGCAATAATTTTTCTCTTTGTAGGTTTATCATTTTCACTTTGGACTTTACAGATTTATGCAGAAGAAACAAGAATAGTTACAAATATTGCACTTGTGGGAATAGGAACTATAATCTTAGGGGCTATATTGTTAATTTCGGCAATATTGTTATATTCATTAGTAAGCGTTGTTCGAGAAAACAAAAATACATAATTTTCAATATTTGGTATCATGAATTTTTGGAATACTTTACGACAAAGACTACTAGAAATAAAGGGTCTAGGAGTAATTGGATTTGGAGACATTACTGGAGGAGTAATTTCATCAATTTTCTGGTTTTATTTAGCATCAGTGATTGAACCATCAGAATATGGAGATATTCATTTTTTCTTATCAATGGCAACTATTGCATCTGCAATTTCATTATTTGGAACACATGAATCAATTACAGTATTAACTGCAAAGGGTCACAAAATTCAATCTGGGTTAAATATAATTTCTCTTGGAATTTCTTCAATAACATCACTGTTTTTGATTATTTTTTTCCAAAGAGTAGATGTAGGAATTATTGTCATAGCATTTGTTATCAACACTTTATCCATAGGAGATTTGTTAGGAAGGAAACAATTTTTCAAATATTCACAGTATAATATTTTACAAAAAGTTTTGACACTAGTTTTGGGAATTGGATTTTTTTATGCATTTGGTCCATCAGGAATCATATATGCACTAGCAATTTCATATACGGGATATTTAATACGAATAATCAAGACTTTCCGAGAAATCCCAATAAATTTTAAATTAATTAAAGAAAAATCAAGTTTTCTATCACATAACTACATGGTATATTTGGTTGGAAGTTTTGGAGGTCAAGTAGATAAAATTATTGTGGTACCTTTACTTGGAAGTGCAGTACTTGGAAATTACAGTTTAGCACTTCAAGTAATTACAGTATTAACAATGTTTACAACAATATTATTCAAATATTTGTTACCACAAGAATCAAGTGGAATTCAGAATAAATTTTTGATTCGAATTGTAATTATTATTTCTGCAATAATGTCAATTTTAGGAATAATTTTATCTCCAATTATAATTCCAAATTTATTCCCCAAGTATATTGATGCAGAAGTAGCTATTCAAATTATGAGTACAAGTATTATTGCAATAGCTATAAGTACAATTTGTACTTCAAGATTATTATCACAAGAAAAAAGTAAATTTGTGCTTATAGGAGGAGTGATTGCATTATCTATTTTAGTATCAGGAATTTTAACATTAGGTTCAATTTATGGAACTATTGGGATATCTATTTCTTTTGTCTTATCAACAATTTCAAAGGCAACCTTTTTGAGTTTGACATTAAAAAAATATGGAAGTAATAAAAATTGAATCAAGATAATTCAAAAATATCTAAAAAAAATATTTTAAGTCATTTTAATAATATCTGGATTATTTTAGGGGTTATTTGCACATTAGGTTTTCTTTTAAGAATTATTTGGATTCCACATGAAGTCCCATTGATACTAGATAGTGCAGGATATTTTTGGTATGCAATTGAAACTTCAATTACAGGTAGTTTTCCTTCAATAGAATGTGGTTGGAAATGTACTTTTCCAAATACTGGATGGGCATCTTTTCTTTCAATGTTTTTCATAATTTTTTCATCTGATAATTATATTGATTATATGAATCTGCAAAGATATCTAGGGTTAATCATTTCAGTTGCTACAACTATTCCTTTGTATTTTCTTTGCAAGATTTTTTTTGAGAAAAAATATGCAATGATTGCTAGTGTTCTTTTTGCTTTTAATCCAAGAATTATTGAAAATTCAATTTTAGGAATAACAGAACCAATGTATATTTTGAGCATTACATTAATGTTATATACATTTTTTCAATATGGTAAAAATTATCCATTTATTGCATTTGGAATTATTGGGATTATTTCAACAGTTAGGTATGAGGGATTATTATTATTTGTGCCCATATCATTACTATATTTTTACAAGTTCAAATTCTCAAAAAAAAATATTATAAAATATTTTATTGCCATCACAATTTTATTTTTAATTATTATTCCTTGGGGAATGATGAAAACTGATCTTATAGGTCATGATGGATTAATTAGTAACATTTCAGCTGGTCCAAAATATTACAATAATGTAGTTAGTGAAAGTCAAGATCCTAATGAAAAAATATCTCTATTTTTGAAAACCGGTTTTAATACCATGTTAAGATTTTTTGTATTAGCTACACTACCATTACTTACATTTTTGGTGCCACTTGGAATGTACATAATGATTTCAAAAAAAGAATCATCAAATTTCTTAATTTTGTTTTGTATAACTCTCACGCTACTTATCCCTGCATTTTATGCATATTCTAGAAATATTCAAGAAGTTAGATATCTTCTTCCAATTTTTCCTATATTTTGTCTATTTTCAGCGTATTTTATCAGAAAAATTACTGAAAAAATCAAATATAAAAAATTATTCCTAATTTTAATTTCTATTTTTATTATTTCTTCTACAGTTGGTTTTATAGAATACAAAAATATTGATGATGTGAATCAGACTGAAGCATATGAAGTCGCAAAAGAAATTACAAAACTAACTAAAGTTATAACATATTATTCTCAAGCTGGATATTTAGACAATACAAGAATTCTAGAAGTTAATGAATTTCCAATATTGAGAAAAGAACTTCCATATAGATTAGTTTCCATATATCCAGATAATTATGAAACTTTTGAAGAATACATTTCAGATAATAGAAAAAAGGGATTAGAATATGTAATTGTTGATAAAGGAGACTGGAGATCAAAGTTTTTAGATGAGGTATTTGAAAATGAAGAAAAGTATCCATATTTAATCAAGATTTTTGACTCTAAAGATAAAGGATACAAAAATTATCATGCAAAAATATTTAAAATAAATTTTGAAGAATTTGATAAATTAAAATTGGTTATTCCGTAAATTTCTCATAGTCTATTTCAAAAATTTTGATTTTTAGAAATTTCATTTCTTGTTCAGTTGAATCAAAAATTTTGGTGAGATATGGGTATTTTTCTTCATTTGAATAAATGTCATTTACATATTTATGAAAAAATCCCTTGTTTTCATTACTAATAATATATTTAAGATTTTTTGTATTACCAATGGTTAAAAGATTTTCAATGGATTCAGCATTAATATAATTTCGTTTAAAATTGGGGTTTATTTTACTAGAGTGTATATTAGGATCGTTAATACTTTTTTCTTTGAAATTACCATGAGGTTCATTTACTAAAACATAAGACACGTATTCAAAAGCTGGGCCATTTCCATCAAGAACAACACCATTTAGATTTTTAACCATATAATGTGCCACTTGTAATTTTTCATTCTCAAAAATTACATTTGGTTGTTCGTATTGATTTACAGTAAATATAATTGATAAAACTAGAACTAAAACCAATATAGAGAATAATGAAATATTTTTCTGTTTTTGAGTAAAGGCAAAAGTACTAAATCCATATTCTATAAGTCTTTGAATAGGGATAACTGAGAAAATTATTAAAAATGGATACAATAAAAGTAAAAATCTCCTTTCAGGAACAGTTGAAATAACAACGATTAATGTAACAATAGTACCTAAAATAAATATCCAGTTAGCCCAAATCAAATTTTGTTTTTGATCAAAAGCACGTAAAGAGAATAAAATTCCAAATGGGATTAATATTATCAAGTAGGGAAGTGAGAGTTTGAATAAAATTTCAAATGTATTTTCAAATCCTTGAAAAATAAATCGTTCAGTAAATGAATAAATTCCATTTTTTTGTATATAACTTAAGGCGGAACCGTCATTTCCTATATTATCAGATACCAATTCATCATAGTTATCAAGAAATATTTTATCATTATACCAAAAATACAAAGGATCACCAAATTGGGAATCCCTTTGAATCAACATTGGTGAAAGTATTAAAAGGAAAAATGCTAGACCCACCAAATAGAATCCAATTGTTTTTGGTTCTCTTTTATGAATAATGAAAAATATGATGGTTGTAAGTAACAGAATAACAAATCCATTAATCCTAGTCCACCAAATTACAGATGAAAGCATCAAAGCTGGAATGATCATTTTTGCATGATTACTAGTAACAAAATAAAATGTTCCAATAATAGCTAAAATGTATAGAGGTTCAGCTAATCCAATTCCAGAATAATAGTTAAGATGTGGTTCAAAAGCAAAAAGACATGCTGCTGTAAGAGAATATTTTCTCTCAAAGAATCTCCTACTCAAGATATACATCATAGGGATTGATGCAGAACTAACAGCTAAACTAATTATTCTTACTAGATTAGAATAATCTAACAGATTATCAGATTCAACTAAATGAAAAAATGGGAAAAGAAATAATGACCAACCTAATCCTTTGTCAGGGGTTTGACTAAAATCTCCGTTAAGATGTGAAAATCCACGTAAAATAAAACCTAAATTATCAGTATTATATGGTAATGAAAAATCAATGTGATATAATTTTAATCCTAGAGAAATTAGAACAATAACTATCAATAATACAATAATTTTTTGAATTGTCAAATTCAATAAACATCGAAATAGATGCTCAAATATATATAATTGTTAATGAATTATTTTTTACAATATCCCATTACTGAAAAGAAGAAAGATTTCCAAACTCTTCGAACTACAATATTTTTACATCCTCCACTTTTCAACATTTCATATAGCTCATGTTTATGAAGAAATTCTTGGTCTTCATAAGGCCAATATTTTTCAATCAAATTAAATGATTTAAAAAATCTGTGTATGAAAAATAATGGTGAAAAAAAAGCAGGTACAAGGATTATCAGAGTACCGCCTTTTTTAACAACTCGGAGCATTTCTTGGATGCCCGCATCGGGACTTATTCCAGCAATTTTAAAATGTTCCATTACCCCTTGATTAAATACAACATCAAATTCTTCATCAGGGAATGGGAGATTGAACAAATCACCAATAGTAAATTTACATGATTGTCCAAAATTCTCAAATGTAGTTAATGCTTTTTTTAGAGCATTTGGAGACAAATCCATTAAAGTAATATCAAATCCATCTTGTGCGAATTGTGCACAAGTCATACCAGAACCACATCCGGGTTCAAAAATTTTTCCAGATTCAATTCCAGATACTGAAAGAATTGTTTTTCCAAACATTCTAGAAAAATACCAGTTGATAGCCCTTTCTTCTAATTTTGTAAACCAAGTCTGCTTTCCTGGGTCATAGAGAGAATCCCATTTATTTTCTATTTTAGGCATATTAAATATACAAAATTATAATAAATTTTAACTTACCTTAAAAATTAGTTTTTCCAATAAATGAATTCTTTAATTATTTGTAAACTAAGTTGCCTTCCAGTGACAAGTGGTCTCATTTTAGCCTCACCAGCAACACGTTTTGGCTCAGTTCCATCAATTTCTACAATTTTTAAATGTAATTTCATGGATTTAATACTCATTTGCTGTTCTAATGTCAAAAATTCACCATCAAGATTTATCTCTTGAAAAACTTTCTTTTTAATTATTTTAAAACCAAATAAAGTGTCAGTTAATTTCCCCCCAAAAAAACAATTTGCTAAAAAAGTGAACATTCTATTTCCAAAAGCTGTAATAGCCGTATCATCTTCACTTTTGCCATTTTTTCCAAATCTTGAAATTTGTACAATATCATAATTACCTTCATTCATTTTCTTTATTAATTTAGGAATATATTCTGGAAGAGCATTTCCATCTGGACTAAAAAATAAGATATTTTCACATGAAGCATTACTGACTGCCTCCCGATATGCAGCACCAAGTCCATCTCCTTGTTGTCGAATTGCTTTAAATCCTAATTTTTCTGCTTCTTCTACAGTTCCGTCCGTTGAATTTCCATCAATTAGTATCCATTCATCTGCCCAATCTCGATTTACTTGAGGGAGAATTTTTTTAATTGCATCTATTTCATTTTTAGTAGGAATTATAACAGTTGTAGTCATACACTTTAAAAAAAGAAATAGACTATAAAAAATTAGAGTTACATGATTACCTTTAAAATAATACATTCACAGTTTTAGTACAATGCATATTCAAGAAATGAACTCAAAATTTAAAGAAAAATTAAGAAAATCAGGACTTTCTGAAGAAATGAAAAGTTTAGAATCATGTGATTTTTTTGCAATTGAAGAAGAGGATGATTTAGTTATAGGTGCAGCAGGATTAGGTGGGTTATTTCATGTATCTGGAATTCAAATTACAGAAAAATGTAGAGGTAAAGGATTAGGGAAAAAATTACAAGAAGGACTTGTAGATGAAGCCAAAAAAAGAGGTTATTCATTTTTGACTGTTTTCAATGATCCTAGAAATATTGCAAGTGAAAATCTCCATAATTCTTTAGGTTATGAAACTATTTTTAGAATTAATTATACAGAAGATATTATCAACGATGTAAAAATATTGGTGTTTAAAAAACGAGCAGTCATAGTTGAAAAATTTTTAAAAATATTTAATTTAAAAATTGGAATGCTAGTACTTGGGATATTACTAAAATTTACAAGAAAAATATTTCCAAAAATAATTCTTTATAATGAAGAAAATATTCCAGAGCCATCAATTATGAATATGGTAAATAAATTTGAAAAGATTTAATCTTTGTAATATGATGCAGTAATTTTTAATCCTTGATCTAAACTATACTTTGGTTTCCATTTCAAAAGTTTTTTTGCTTTGGTATTGTCAACTTCTAATTTTGGTATTTCAAGTGAGCGTTTAGGAAAACTATTCCATTGAATTTTTCCTTTGTATCCAGTAATTTTTCTAATTTTTTCAGCTAATTGTTTTATAGAAACAGACTTTCCAGTACCAATGTTCATTGATTCACCTAAGATTTTTTTATTATTACTCTCAGCTGCTAATACATATGCAGAAAGTAAATCAGGTTCAAAAACAAAATCACGATAAGGTGTAGGATCACCCAATTTTACAGGAGATTTACCTTGAAGCATTTGATAGATAATACTTTCAATTACAAATTGATGATTATATCTTCGTCCATAAGAATTTGCATTTCGGAATATAATAGAAGGGAAACCATATGCATCATAAAGATATTTGAGATGTTTTTCAGTAGCAATTTTTGCAACAGCATAAGGGCTAGCTGCATGTAATTCAGCAGTTTCTTTTGATGGGAATTTAGATTGTATACCATATTCTTCAACTGAACCTGAAAAAATAAATCGTTTAAGTTTTGGAACTGCACGTCTAGCAGCTTCAGCCATATTAACAGCACCTAGAAAATTGACATTGAAAACCTCAGTAGTGTGTGTAAAACTGTATGCAACAGAAGTTTGAGCTGCTAAGTGAATTATAACATCTGGTTTAAAATTGCTTAAAACATCATAGATGTTTAGATAATCTGTTAAATCACCATAGTAATATGAAATGCCACTTCGTTTTTCGCCACGTATCATTGATTCGGTATTTGACGCAATAGGTCTATCAGACGTAGCAACATTTCGGGCAAGAGTTCCTAGTTTATGACCTTTTTTTAATAATATTTGACCAAGTTCGTGGCCAAGAAATCCAGTCATTCCAGTTACAAAAATTCTCATATGACAACGAACTTTTTGCCACTTTATAGGTTTTCGTCAAAATTGTAATAATCAAGTGCCTTAATTTTTTCAGTTAGCCTAGACATATTTGAAAATTCTGAATCTCTAGGATCAATTTTACCTGATTGTATATCATTTAAAATTTCAATAACAGAGTCTCTAACAGTATATTTAGATTCAAAATTTAATGAATTTTCAATTTTTTCAAAAGAAACTTTATAATTTCGTGGATCCTTTTTTGATTTGATTATTTCAATTTCAACATCAGGAATGAATTCCTTAATAATTTCAGCCAATTTTATCTTAGTATAATTTTCTTTATCATTACCGACATTGTATATCTGTCCAGAAATTAGTTCAGATGAGGCATCTATAGCAGAAATACATGCATCAGCCATATCTTCAACATGTACAAGTGGCCTCCAAAAATCAGCACCAAATATTGAAATCTTTTTATCTACAATTGCATCACGCATAAATTCCTGTACAAGCAAATCAAAGCGCATACGTGGAGACAATCCATGTGCGGTAGCAAATCTAAGAACACATGTTTCAAAAATATCATTATTCTGATCAAGAATAAATTTTTCAGAATTAACTTTACATTCCGAATATAATGATAAAGGCATTACAGGAGATGATTCGTTTACTACGTTTTGACTAGAACCATAATTACTACAAGTTGATGCAAAAATGAATCGTTTCACATTGTTATTTTTACAGATTTTAACAAGATTTTTTGTTGCAAATTCATTAATTTGTTTTGCCGCATCAGGAATTTTTTTACAAAGCGGTTCACCTACTATAGCTGCAAGATGAATAACACAGTCAATATTTTGAATAATTGATGAAATTTTTTCTCTTTCACGAATATCTAAATTAAAAAATTCAATTTTTTTTTCACTTATTAAAGAAGATATTCCATCATTTCCAAAAACTAGTGAATCAATTACTTTTACATCATAACCTAGACTAACCAGTTTTCTTGCTAAAACACTTCCAACATATCCAGCACCTCCAGTAATTAATATAGAATTAAGTGAATGCATGATAAATTTCTAAGTCATGTTTATTTATCGTTTGTTAAAAATTGATTATTATGAAAAAAATCAATCAAATTGAACCATCATTAGGAAATGAAGAAAAAAAAGAATTGATTGATGTTATTGATTCAGGTTGGTTTACTGAAGCAGATAAAACTAAAGAATTTGAAAAAAGATTTGCAAAATTTGTAGGTTCCAGATACGCCATAGCTGTAACTAGTGGAACTTCAGCATTATTTCTTGGTCTAAAATCTATGGGGATTGCAAAAAATGATGAAGTATTGGTTCCAGATATGACATTTGTTGCATCTCCTAACGCTGTTGAATTATGTGGTGCTAAACCTGTTTTAATAGACATTGAATCAAAATCATTGAATATTGATCAAGAAAAATTAAAAGAAAAAATTACAAAGAAAACTAAAGCGATAATGCCTGTTGATTTTAATGGAAGATCTACAGATATTTTTCAATTAAAAGAATTTGCAGAGAAAAATAATTTGTTAGTAATAGAAGATGCATGTCACGCAATAGGATCATTTTATGGTACAAAACATATGGGAACTGTAAGTAATGTTGGAGTATTTTCATTTTCAACTCCCAAAATTATTACCACAGGGCAAGGAGGCATGATAGTTACCAATGATAAAAATATTTATGAAAAATGTTTATCGCTAAAAGATTTTGGCAGAGAAAATGGTGCTAAGAGAGATATGAAAAGATCATTCATGCATGAAACTATAGGTTATAATTTCAAATTTACTGAATTTCAAGCTGCAGTAGGTATTGCTCAGATGAAAAAATTAAAGAGTCGAATTAAAAAGAAGAAAAATATGTTCAAACATTATAAAGAATTTTTGTCAAATATTAAAAAAATAGAATTTATAGATACAAATATTCAAAAAATGACTCCATGGATGATCGATATTTTATTTAGTGATAATAAAATTCGTGAAGAATTAATTAATTTTCTTGCTAGAAACAATATTGGGACCAGAATTTTTTATCCACCAATTCATAGTTTGACTCCCTACAAAAACGATGATAAAAAATTCTTGATAAGTACAGATATTTCAAAACGTGGTTTATGGTTACCGTCATCAAATACATTAACGGATAATGATTTAGAATTTATTTGTAAAAAAATTAAAGAGTTTTTTACGAATTAGAAGATTTTACTGAAAACCCACCTGCTAATTTTAAAGCAATAAATCCAATTACAACATTAAACCACAAAGTAAAAAGTCGTACAATAATAACAATCACAACTGCCATAGATAATGATATCCCTTGAAGGTTCAACAATCCAGTAAAACTTGCTTCAGCAATTCCTAAACCACCAGGTAGAAAAGATAATGCACCTAAAAATAATGATGAAGCATATGTTGAAGCAATTTCAGCAAAACCTAATGAATCAATGCTTAGAGCTTTTAATACAAAAAACACTGCTAAAGATATTGTGAACCAATATAACACAGATAAAATAATCGAGGGTGTTAAAATCTTGATTTTGGTAGAAGTCCTTAAGATTTCATGAGATTTAGATAATGGTTCAGTAAATTTTTTGGTAAACTTGAATTTTGATAATATAATAATAGATTTATCAAATGTAATTTTTGAGGAGAATAAAATGAAAATGAAAATTGATAAAACAAACCCTCCTAAAACTATAATTCCTATCTGTGGAAAATATAAAATTCCAATAGATGATGCGATAACAGCTCCTAATAGATCATAAAACTTTTCAATGAAAATTAGAGGTGTGGTTTGAGTTCTTTGAATTCCAGATTTATTTCTTAAAATTTGAGTTCGTAATAATTCACCCACTTTTGCAGGAGTAATAGAGAGTGCAAATCCTGCAACATATACCAAGAAATCATCACGAAATGAAATTTTTAAACCTAAATTTTTACAAAGTAAACGCCATCGAAGGTATAATGGAATCCACGAAGCAACTACAAAACTCAAGATCACTAATGTGTAGTCATATTTGAAAGAAATTGAAGATAATTCTAAACTAGAAACATCTGACAAAAATAGGAAAATAGAATAAAATAGAATTGATCCTAGTACAATAATCAAAAACATTTTTGAAAAATTCATTATTAAAAATATTAAATAATATACTTTAATCTTTGCTAAAACATGTTCTCAAAAAGGTCATATCAAATTAAAAAAATATGATTTTTGTTGTGAAATGTATAATAAACAAATAAACATAATTCAAATAACATGAAATTACTCATTACAGGAATTTCAGGCAATATAGGAGATGCATTATCTAAACGATTAGAAAAAGAAAAAATAGAATTTTTGGGTTTAGATATAATAGAAAATAAAATAAATTCAAAAAAAATTATTTATAGTGATATTACTAATTTAAAAAATCTTTCACAAGAAAAAAAACTCAATAACATTGATACTGTAATTCATTTAGCAAGTAAAATTAACAATGGAAATGATATAACTAAAATTGGTTTAGAAAGTATTGATGTAAACATCAAAGGTACAATAAATTTACTTAACAGTCTTCCAAATCTGAAAAATATATTATTTGCAAGTAGTTACATGGTTTATGGAATTCCTTTACAAAATCCCATTAAAGAGAATCATAGATTAGAACCACAAAATGTTTATGGAATTAGTAAAGCAATTACAGAAAAATATCTTCAAGTTTTTTGTAATGAAAAAAGAATTGATCTTGCGATCTTTAGGTTGATGGGAATTTATGGATTTTCTGAAAATTATACTTCTCAAGCGATACCAATTTTTATTAATAAAATTAATAATAATGAAAGACCAACCATTTTTGGAAATGGGAATCAAAAAAGAAATCATCTTTATGTAGATGATGCGATCGATGCAATAATAACCTGGATAAGAAATAAGAAAGCAGGGATTTTTAATATAGGAGGAATAGATACGCCTACAAATTTAGAATTGATTTCATTAATAAATAAAAAAATGAGTAAAAAAGTTCAACCTATTTTTGTCAAACAAGAACAACATGATTTTATTGCAGACATATCAAATGTAAAAAAAATATTAAAGTTTACACCTAAGATAAAAACTAAAGATGGAATTAATAAAACAATAGAAAAAATTTAAAAAAATGTCATATAAAATTTCTAAAAAAAAAATTCTTGTCACAGGGGCAACTGGACAAATAGGTTCTTTTTTAATTGAAAGACTAATCAAGGAAAATGTTGAGGTTTTTGCAGTTGGTAGAAATAAAAAAGAATTAAGAGAGATTTTACCAATTGTAGAATCTCAAAAAATTAAATTTTTAGAATGTGATATTACAAATGAAAAAAATATTAAAAAAAATTCTAAATTTTTGAATGGTATAGATTTTTTTGTTCACTTAAGCTCAGGTTATAGATTTGATTTAGTAAATTCGATGACAAGTGATCATCATACAATTGAACAAGATTTAAAAGGTACAATAAAAATTTTGAAAGAACTTAAAAATTTAGAGGGTGTTTTATTTGCAAGTAGTGTTTCAATTTATGGGAAACCAGAATATTTACCGATAGATGAAAATTGTTCTGTTAATCCAAATCATTTTTATGGCGTAGGGAAGTTTGGAGCTGAGAAAATTTTACAGTCATTTACTTTAAAAAATAAAATACCTTTGACAATTCTTAGGATTGCAGCTGTTGTTGGTGAAAGAGATAGATCAAATCAAATTATTCCTATTTGTGTTAACAGATCTCTCAAAAATGAAACAATTAATGTTAATGAAGAAAGTTCACGAGATTATATTCATGTTTTGGATTTAATAGAATTTTTAATCAAGGCAATTAAAAAAAATGAAAATAACATATTCAATATAGGAAGTGGAATAAAAATATCAGCTGAGAAAATTATAAAAAAAATCATCAAGTTATCAAACTCAAAAAGTCAAATCACTTATTCAAAAAAATCTATAGGATATGACATTGTATGTGATATTTCAAAAGCAGTAAAAAATCTTCATTATAAACCTAAATATTCTATTGAAAAAGGGATTTTAGATGAAATTTATTGGTATAAAAATTGTTGATTCTTATAAATTTAAAAATTCATTTTAGAATCAATATGTAATGAATAAAAAAATAAAATATGAATAAAAATATTTACTAATTGAGGCATATATTATGAATTCATTGAGTAAAATAACAAAAAATTGGTAATTATATCAATCAATCTTTCTTAAATACAATAATTTATCGACAAGAGATATTAACATAATTTTCTCAATATGAAAATTAATGGTGATTAAAGTTTTAGCTATAGGTGATGTTGGTAATGTCATGAAGTCATTGAGTAAAATAACAAAAAAATCTAAAATACATATTGTAAATTTTCCAAAAGATGGTCCAGGAGTTTTTACTCATGATGATAATGTTGACAGATTTTTATCATGGAAAGTAAAAGAACAAGTGGAATACATAAACAAAATTAAAAGTAATTTTGATATTTGTATAGTAATGGGAACTGGTGAAAGAATTGCATATTTAGCTGACTTGAATTACATTGCATATTATGTTGGAAGGGATATTGATGCACCAAGATTCAAAAGAAATTCTAAAGAAATTTGGTATAAAACGCCATTACATAGATTAAATTTTTTAGAGAGAAAATTCTATTATAATTCATTTAAAAATGCAGTTGCTCATGTATCTGGAGTTTGGGTATACCCATTTCTTAAAAAATATACAACTAATGGAATCAAAATGGATATGCAAACAATAGATACTGAGCTTTTTAAAAATACAAACTATGAAATAAATTTACAAAAAACAAAATTTACTTTTTTTAGTCCTCAAAGAATGAGCATAGGTAAAGGTATTGATATATTATGGAAAGCTTTAAAGTTGTGTAAAACTGATTTTCAAATTTTACAAGTTGATTGGTTTGATGAAGCAACAGATGAAGAATTAAAAATAAAAGAAAAATTATTAAAAGAATTACCGTCTCAGGTAAAACTAATTCCAATGATAAAAAGAGATAAAATGCCCGAATACTATAGCTTTGCAGATGCCATTATCGGCAATATGAGTATTGGAACTTGGGAGTTAGTGGAGTTAGAAGGAGTTATCTGTGGAAAACCAGTATTGTCTTATAGTGATCCTAATCATAAATTATTGGTAAAAGGAAACTATGTTAAATCACCTTTTTTACCATATTCCAATAATCCAGAAGATATTTCTAAAATTATTGATAAAGTTGTATCATCAAAAGAATTTAGAGGTAAACTTTTTGAAAATGAAAGAAAATTTGTATGTGATACAACGGACAAAGAATGGATAGCAAATTGGTGGGATGAGTTGTTTGGGAAATTTTCTCAAAAACACGGTAAAATTCACAAAAATTCTTCTAATATTTCAATTAAAATTAGAATGTGGTTATTTTTAATTGGAAATAGATTGTATTGGTGGAAAATAAAAAAAATAATTAAACCATAGAATTATTATTGTTTTAAGTCCTTTCTAAGATAATCACGATCTTGATTGTTTGAAAAAGTTCTAGAATTTTTGAAATCAAATATTTTTTTATGTAGATCTTCAATTTGTTTTAATTCAGTATCGGATATTTTTTCATTTTTATGTAGTCCCAACATTATATCCAAAATCCTTAGATTTAATTCTAAAATCATTTCAGTGTTAGCAATATTTCTAGCTGCAAAAGGATTACTTTCAATTAATATTTCTACTTCAGAATGGAAAGCTTTTGTTCGTTTATAATGAGCATATCCAATTAATACCAAGATTGGAATTCCAAGTCCGGACACAATTAAAACATATTGAAAAAAACTTGGAAAAATAGATTCTAAAATTGGAACTTTTTCAATTGCTAAATAATAAGTAACAGTTAATGTGTTTATGGCAGCAAAGATAAATGCAAAATAGGTTGACCATCCCATTCTAAAATAATACCAACTTCGAAATCCTTTGTTTTTACTCACAATTTGAATAAGTTTTTCGTGTATATCAATAGCTCGTTATTTTTTTTGTGTGGTAAAAAGAAATTTTTAATTTATAAATAACCTAACTTTTTTAATTCATCACGAATTTTTTGTTCTTCTTCTTCATCAATATTTTCTTTTTCAATGTTAGTTGTAAATGAGGTTATAGAAGATAAAATATCTTCCATTTGCATCACTTTCGTATTTTCATAATTAGCAATATTCTTGTTTTCTAAGGGATCATTAATTAGATCATATAGATGTACATCTTCATTTTTATTTTTAGCATTTCTAAAATATTTAAAATTTGGAGTTCTAATTCCCACACGATCATATTTAGATGGTTTTTCATAGGGAATTGTGTGGATAAAACATGGATCTGGATTTTTATCATCTTGTGTAAATAAGTTAAAAAAGCTTTTTCCTTGAATTTTAGAAGGGAATGAGAGTTTTAAAATATCAAATAATGTAGGAAAAATATCTATTGTTCTTATCGGTCTAGTTATTTTTTTTGATGTGATGCCAGGTCCGGTAATTAAAAATGGAATTCTTAAGAGTTCATCATATAATGACATATAGAAATTTGGATATCTAGATCTTATTTCATAATTTGATAACCCTTTATTTGCATCATCCAATCGTTTTTTTCTAATAGTATCGCGAAATTTTACAAAAAACTTTGCACCAAAAATATGCATTTTAGTTGGCATAATTTTTTTCCCTATTTTTAAGCCTAAATTCAAATCAGGTTCAAAATCGGTAATATCTTTTCCATCAAAAGGAATTACACATCCATGATCTGCAGAAATTATTAGAAATGTATTTTTTAAATCAATATTTTCAAGAAATTGTTTTAGCCAATAATCTATTGATGATACAATTCGATCATATTTATCATCACCAAATTCTTTTTTATTAAATTTTTCTGGAACTGTTAATGGCCAATGCAAATCCATTATATGTGCATAACAAAACCACGGTTGATCTTTTTTATCAGATAGAATTTTTTTAAGTCTAGAACCAACATTGGTAAATAGATGATCTGCTGGTACGTCTCCATTATATGTAGAAAAATCATTTTCAAAAAGATCAATCAAAGGCTGAAAAGAAGAAAGATTAGGAGTGAGACCATAAATATGATATCCATTTTTTTGTAATTCTTGTAAAAAATTTGGAAACTGTAATGAAAGTTTTATTGCTCTATTTCCAGTTTCATGTGAAAAAAGTCCAGTAAAAAGAGTATTCAAGGATAAAATTGTACCATCTGCAGAAGAAACTGCATGTGAAAAATATGTACCATTTTTAAATAATTTATCAATAGTTGGAGTTTTTGATGATTTTTCTGTTCCAGAAAATCTATCTGCTCGAAAAGAATCAATTTCTAAAAAAATAACGTTGTGATGCAAATTAGATATCCATAATGAAACTTATTAAAATAAATATAAATTTAAAGAAATGTTATTGTAACATATGTTTTATTTGATTAGATTTAATTCTAAACTTCTTTAAATATATATACTTAAATTTTTCTTATCATCCTGTGTTCAGTTTTAAAGATCATCGTCTTTTAGTTATTGCTCCACATGCTGACGATGAAGTTTTAGGATGTGGGGGTTTAATCTCAAGAGTAAAACAAGATGGAGGAAAAGTTTTTGTATTAATTTTTAATGTTGGTTCAATTGCTACCAAAAATGGTAAAAAATTAACTCAAACTTGGAAAAAAGAAACAAATGATTCTATGAAAATTTTAAATGTAGATGATTACGACACAATATACGATACTTCTGAAGATAATAGATATCTTGATGCAAAACCACTTCATTCACTTATTGAAAAAATTGAAACAGATAGTAAAGTTTCTTTAAAAAAAATTAAGCCAACAATTGTGGCCATACCAACACTGTATTCTCATCACCAAGATCATGTTTGTGTACATAATGCATGTATTGCAGCATTAAGACCTTTGAGTAAACCAAATGCAAATACTGTAATTTCATATGAAGCTCCAGAACATAGTAGATGGTCATCTAATGGTGTATTTGAACCAAATTTCTATGTAGATATAGAACCTTTTATTTCTAAAAAAGTCAAAGCTTTTTACAAATACAAATCCCAAGTTAAAGTAGGTGGAAGAGATAAAAATACAATCATTACTCAAGCAGAGTATAGAGGAAAAGAAGTTGGAAAAAGTTCTTGTGAGGGATTTTATGTTCACAGACATTTGGTATAACTTCAACCATCAAAGGGAGGAAGGAAATGAATTCATTTGATGGAATGAGTGTTTTAGTAACTGGTGCTGATGGATTTGTTGCAAGTCATTTATGTGAATATTTAGTAAATAGAAATGCAAAAGTTACAGCACTAATCAGAAGAAATTCTGGAGGAATTTTTAAAAATATTAATGAAATTAAAGATAAAATTTTAGTTAAGTGGGGGGATACTCAAGATCTATCTATAGTGATGGAGGCATCTAAAAAACATGATATAATCTATCATTTAGCTGCACAAAGTCATGTAGGTCATTCTATCTATAATCCATATGAAACAGTGGTTAATGATGTAATTTCTACTCTCAATATACTTGAGGCAGGTAGGAAAAACGATGTAAAAAAAATAATTCATGCCGGGAGTTCTGAAATTTATGGAGATCCAAAATATGTTCCTATAGATGAAAAACATCCTTTACAACCAAGAAGTCCATATGCAGCTGCTAAAGGAGCTGCAGAAAATTTGTTAGAATCATATTATCATACATATGGATTACCCGTAGTTGAATCTAGATTTTTTAATATATATGGGCCGAGACAGGGATTGGATCAAGCTATTCCAAAATTCATTTTACAGTGTTTAAACAATAAAAAAATAACAATTTATGGAGATGGAATGCAAACCAGAGACTATACATTTGTTGAAGATGCAGTTCATGCATATGGATTACTAGGTATGAAGAAAGGATTAGAAGGTAAAGTAATCAACTTTGGAACAGGTAAAGAAATTACGATAAAAGATTTGGCAAAATTAATTTTAAAATTTACTAAATCAAAATCAAAACTTCATTTTTCAAAAAAATTACGTACTGGAGAAACTCCAAGATTAATGTGCGAACCAAAATTTGCTAAAAGTGTATTAGGTTGGAGTACTAAAACAGACATAACATTAGGATTAAAGAAAACAATTGAATATTTTAAAGGAAAAGAACACTTGGTAACAAATCTGCCTTACATGCTATAATTAAATATCAAAATTTAAAGTAAATTAATAGAATAAAAGACATGATAGTTTCAATTCATCAACCAAACTATCTTCCTTGGATGGGATTAATTCACAAAATTATAGAATCGGATGTTTTTGTTGTTTTAGATGATGTTCAATTTGTTAGAGGGAAAAATTTTGTTACTAGAAGCCAAATAAAAACATCAGGAGGGCCAAAATGGATATCCATTCCTGTTCATAACAAAAATGATTTCCTTCCAATTAATCAAATTAAAATTAATAATGATATTCCATGGAAGGATGAACACTGGAACAAAATTATACAAAATTATAACAAAGCTAAGTTTTTTTCAGATTACGATATTCTTCTTAAAAATTCAATATATCAAAAGTGGGAAAACATTTCAGAAATGAACACAGCATTAATACAGCAAATTTTGAAAATTCTAAAAATAGAAACAAGAATACAATTTTCTTCAGAATTAAATACAAGAGGTGTTGGATTAGAAAAAATTGTGAGTATTATAAAAGAAGTAAATGGAGATGAATATCTTTCAGGTGAGGGTATAGGTTCATTGCGATATATTCAAGGAAATGAAAAAGTTTTTGAAGAAAACAAGATTAAACTAGCATTTCAAAAATTTGTCCATCCAGTATATTTTCAATTACATGGAGAGTTTATACCAAAGTTATCAATTTTAGATGCAATATTCAATATAGGTCCAAAGGACACGTTAAAGAAATTGAATCAAATATAGATTATCAAAGAAAAATAATTTTGATGTTAAAAAAATTAAGTATGAATTTTTTGGTGATTTATTTTCATCATTCTCAAAATTATTGACTCTAAATTTGAAGGTGGTGACCAATTACAATCTTTCATAATTTTATTTGTGTTCATTTTTGGTGAATTTGGTAATTTTGTATTAGACATTACTGAGGTTTCAATTTTTTGATTAAACTTTTCTTGTCCAATCTTTGAAATAATTTTTGCTATATCAATTATTGATTTAGAATTACCTGATGAAACATTGTAAATTGTTTTAGGATTTGTTTGAACTAAAATTTTTAGTAATTTCATTAATTCAGATTTGTATAAGTAATCTACCAATTGTTTTCCATTACCATACACCATTATATTTTTGTGTGAAAACACACAATCAATAAATTTTTCAATTGCACCTGTATTTCCAATTCCAAAAAAATGCCCATATCCAAAAATGTTTGAGAGTCTAAGAATGGTATAGTTTGATGTATAAGATTGTAAAATTTTCTCTTGTTTTAACCTCAATTTACCATATAGTGTTTCTGGAGAAGGTTTTGTTTTTTCAGTGATTTCATCAATATCAGGATAAACAAAACTAGAAGAAAGGAGGAAAAAATGAGGATTAAATTTTTTATATAGATGATCTAAAAATGTATGAAAAAATGATGTGTTAATTTTTTCGTATTTACTTGGTTCTTCTAGACAAGAAACTACACTTCCAGTATCAATACAATAAAAAATAATATCAGGAGCTTCTGAGAGTTTTTCGATAAAAGATGGATTGTGAATATCACCTTTTATATAATTTATTTTAGGCAGAATTTTTTTTAAAGATACAAAGTATTTTCCGTGATCAATACAGGTGATATTTGAATAAGGGTAAAATGTATGAGCAATTTCAGAACCTATAGAACCTAGACCAGTAATTAGAATATTCATACTTGTTATTTATCGATCAACAATATATGTCTCAGTTTGATATCAAAATTTAAAGTAGATAAAATCATCAAAGTTTACATCATAGAAATAAAAAACGGATCAAATTATTATTAAAAAATGATCAAAATGGATTATTATTATTTCATAAATTGTAATAATCAAAAAAAGGCCAATAAGATATTCCATAAAAAAATAACCTTAAGATTTGTAGAGATTATAGTGTATGTAGCCTTTGGTGTAAATATCAACATTGTGCGATAAATTATAAATTGTATATTCAGAAAATTTTTAGTAATTTTGTTAATATGAGTTAAACTTAGATGATCAACTACACTTACACCAAATATCATATGATTATTATTTTTTGTTTGCAATAATTCTTGAAATATTAAATCATCACCAATTTCCCATACATTTAGAACTCTATTTTTTCATTAAATGTAATAAACAATAAAAAAACAATCATAAATGCTAATCACACTAATCAATTTTTTCATTCATAAACTCCTATTTTGAGGCTAATTATTATTGGTTTTTGAATAGATATTATTTCTACTTTAAAATTTAATACGTTGACAAATTAAAACTCAGATACGGAAAAAATGAGTATTAAATTATTAATTGGTGCAAGCGACAATAAAATGCAATATATTAAAAAATTTTCAGAGTATTTAGAAAAATATGGTGTAAATTCTAAATTAGTGTTAGATGTTGAAATATGTAATGGGTTTCCAAGTAAAAATATAACTCAATGGATAAGTCCTTTTAAAAAATTTAATTCCATAATAGAATCTTTCAAGCCAGATGCTGTTTTTGTAGATAGACAGACTCAATTTGGAATAGCAGCAATAAAAGCTAGAATTCCCCTTTTAATACAATTAAGAGGGAATTATTGGGATGAAATAGATTGGGCAAAAAAAAATTATTCTATTAAAAATAAAATGATTTTATCAATCAAAGAAAAAATAGCTGAAGATTGTTTTGAAGGTTCAAAAATGATTTTACCATTTTCAAATCATTTAGCTGAAATTACCAAAAAAAAATACCCTAATAAAAGAATTGAAATATTTCATGACGGATTAGAAATCAAAGATTGGTATAAGGATGAACCGATGAATTTTAAACATCCCTGCGTAGGATTGTTACAAAATGCATCCATATGGAAAAAAGCACAAGAGATGATTTCATTGAAAAGTATTTTAGAAAAATTTCCAGATGTAACATTTTATTGGGCCGGTGATGGAATCTATCGGGGGAAAATTTTAGATGTGCTTGAAAAATATGAAAATTTTAAATGGTTAGGAAATTTAGAATATCCAAATAAAGTAAGGAGATTTCTAAGTTCAATTGACATCTATCTATTGCTTTCAGGATATGATACTTTTGGCATGACCATCATAGAAGCAGAGGTAATGCAAGTACCAGTTATTGCTACTAATGTTGGTGGCACATCAGAAGCAATGATCAATGGGAAAACTGGATATTTAGTTAATCAAGGAGACATAAAAGAAATTGAGAGAAAAATTGATTTATTATTAAATGATAAAAAAATTGCAAAACAAATTGGAAGTAATGGAAGAAAATTTGTAGTAGAAAATTTTAGTTGGGAAGTCACTGTGAAAAAATTTATTGGAAACATGAAAACTTGTATTAACACTGACTAAATTTTAAAAAACACTAATATTATTTAATTCTAAAAATAAATTAGTAAAAATGTACAGATATCAAATTTTTTCATTAGTATTTGTACTCTTCTTTACAATTAATATTCAATCAGCATATGCCTATATTGATCCAGCTAGTGGAAGTATTGTTTTGCAGGCATTAGTAGGTGTCTTAGTAGGTCTAGGAATTACAATTAAAATTTATTGGTATAAAATTAAAGAACGATTAATGCAAAAAAATAACAATACCGAATCATAGTATTAAAAGTAACATTAGAGATCCAAATAGTTTATTGTTTACATTTGAAATACTTACTGGTAAATTAACAAATCATGTGAAAATGAATTAGATAAAATGATTGATAGTGGTTTATATCAAAAACCAATAGAAAGAGAGATTAAAGATTTAGAAAAAACAATTTATTATATGCAAAACAGGAAACCGATAGATTGAATTTTAATCTAACTTTTCCAATTCATATTTTATTTCTAACAATTTTTCCTATAATTTTTCTATTTTCAGAAAATATGCATGAATTAGTTCCTGCAGATATCATTATTCCTTTATTGGTAATTATTCCAATTTCATTAATTGCTTTTTTTGTTTTAAAATTTATTCTTAAAGATTCTAACAAAGCAGCATTAATTGTATCAGTTGGATTAGTTTTATTTTTCACATACGGTCATTTTTATAACATATTGAAAGGGTTAACAATATTTGAGGAAAATATAGGAAGACACCGTTACATCATAATTCCTTTTGTTTTGAGTTTTGTAATTCCTATCTTTTTCATAATAAAAAGTAAAATAGATTTTAAAAACATCACAAAAATTGTAAATGTAATTTCTATTGTATTAATAGGAATGGTGATTCTAAACATTTCAACGTATGGGATTTCAGAAATTGAATCATATTCAACAATTGATTTTGAATTAAATAATAATTCTATAGAATTACAAAATATGCAAAATACACCTGATGTGTATTATATTATTCTAGATGAATATGGAGGTCATGAAAGTATGAAATATTTGAATTTTGATAATAGTCAATTTTATGAATTTTTAAAGGAGAAAAATTTCATCATACCTGAAAAATCAACTAGTAATTATCCAATGACTCATTTCTCAATTCCATCAACATTGAATATGAAATATGTAAATGATTTGTCTAATATTTTGGGAGAAGATTCAAAAACATTCCTTCCTCTAAGGGAAATGCTATACAATAATCAAGTGATCAAGAATTTTAAATCTCTAGGATATGAAATTGTTATTTTTGAGTCAGGTTTTGTTCCTCCTGAAAATTTTGTGTTAGTTGATGACATAGTATGTCTTGAACAAGGAATTGAGTCAGTTTTACTTAATGCGGTTGCTAAAACAAGTATGATTGGATATTTTGTAGAAAGATATGAGGAAGGAAAAATAAGAGACAGGATAAATTGTACATTTTCAGAGATTAAAACTATAGGGAATAATAAAGATGAACCAATTTTTGTTTTTGCTCATATGCTTATCCCACATCCACCCAATGTTTTTGGTCCAAATGGAGAAGAAGTTATTCCTGGAAATCCCATATCATCAGAAATATGGGATGAAGAAATAGCATACCTAGACCAACTTAAGTTTACAAATAATGAAATCATCAAAGTTATTGATAAAATCCTTGATGAAAATGAAGAATCAATAATAATAATTCAATCAGATCATGGTTCAGGATTTAATATAGATTGGAATAACCCAGATGAATCCATGATTTTACAGAGATTATCAATATTAAATGCATATTATGTTCCAGAAATATCAGAAGATCAATTATATGAAAACATAACTCCTGTTAATTCATTTAGAGTTATTTTTAATAATTATTTTAATGGAAATTATGAAATTTTGGAAGATCAAAATTATTGGAATGATATATACAAACCATATGATTTTCACGATGTTACTAAAATAGTAAGTATGAATTTCAATAAATAATGATGGAAGAAAAAATAAGAGAAAAAAGAAATGGAATCGTTTAGACTTTTGATAGGAGGATCTCCTTCAAAAAAATTTCATTTAAAAGAATTTTCTGAAAAACTAAAAGATTTAGGAATGGAATGTAAGGTTGTACTTGATGTAGATTATTGTGATAGTTTTCCAAGTAGAAAGATTTCTAATTGGATTTTTAAGAAAAATAAGTTACCAAATTTAATTTCTGAGTATAAACCTGATTTAATTTTAGTAGACAGACAAAGGCATTTTGGATTAGAAGCAATAAAAACTAGGATTCCATTATTAGTTCATTTAAGAGGAGATTTCTGGACAGAGATTGAAATGGCAAAAAAAACTCTCTACAAGAGTCCACCAAAACAAATTATCATCAAAGAATGGACAAAAATTGGCGAAAAATGCTTTCAAGAATCTACAGTAATTTTACCAATTTGTAATTATTTATCAAATATTGTTAAAAATCGGTATCAAAACAAAAAAATTGAAACAATGTATCAAGGAATCAATCCAAATAACTGGTTTGAAACTAAAGGAATGAGACTAAAACATCCTTGTGTAGGAATATTACAAGGAGCGACGATTTGGGGCAAAACCAAAGAGATGTTAATTTTACCTAAAATTTTAGAATCAAACCCAGAAATTACATTTTACTGGGTAGGGGATGGACCTTACAAAGAAGAAATTTTATCAAAATTAAGCAAATATGAAAATTTTGTATGGTTAGGTTCAATGAATTATCCAGATCAAGTAAGAGAATTTCTAGATGAAATTGATGTATATGCATTGATTAGTGGACTCGATATGTCACCATTAACCCTACAAGAAGCACAATTAATGAAAAAACCGGTTTTAGCTACAAATGTAGGAGGTATTCCAGAATTAATGAAAGATAAAGAAACTGGTTTTTTAATTGAAAAAGGAGATCATAAAGAATGGACAAATAAAATATCATTGTTGTTAAATGATGAAAAAACTAGACGTCGAATAGGGTTATCAGGTAAGAAATTTGTTGAAGAGAATTTTAGTTGGGATACTATTGCAAAAAAATTTGTAAATGATATTAAAAATAATTTATAAAATTATTAATATTAAAAAATTGACTCAGGTTTTTGAAATTTTCTATACCAAATTTCAAATGCAAGCAAGCCTAGAAGTTTATTGATATGACGAACATCAATATTTTGATCATTCAGATTAGATTGAATCCAATCTTTTTTAATCCAACCATCCTGAACGATTTTTGCATCTGAAAGATAAGAATTAGCCATAGATAATCCATAATTATTCCAAAGATTATTCGTATTCACAGAAAAACCTTGTTTTTGTTTTAAAACAAGATCATCAATTTGAAATGTTTTTAAAATTTCCCATAAAGGTAATTTCCCAACATTTGAAGAAGAGTCATATTTTTGGTTTGACGATATTTTCATAGATTTTTGAATGATTTCAGGAGAAAGTAATGGAGTAATAGATTGTACATCAAAGTTATTTGCAATGGTATTATTCACAATAGAAAAATTATACAAAAGTTTTCCATTATAATCAGCCAAAAATACTTGTTCTAATGGAGATAGTGTGTTATCAAAAAATGGTCTGAGTTTTTCGTAAATATCTTCCCAATTAAATTCAATTTTTTTTTCAAATATTTGGTCTTGTTCTGAAACATAGTCTCTTTCATGACAAGAAAGATAAGCATTGATTTTCTCATTTATACTAGAATTTGGGTGTATTTTAGATAAAAAGTTTGAATAACGAAAAATATATCCACCAAACAGTTCATCACCACCGTCACCAGAAATTAGGTAATTTGAGAAACGCTTGGCATTCTCTATAACATAAATCCAATGAATATCCCAAAATGGAAGTTTTGTAATTGAAATCGCCTCAGGTAATTTTTTAAGAAAATTATCAATTTCAATAACATGATGATCTACACCAACTTTTTTTGCAATCTTTGATGCAGCTTCAGTTTCATCAAAACTATCAGAGAACTTTATCGATAATGCATTTATTTCATTATTAGGAAAACAGTGTTTTAAAAGACATAGCATTAGTGATGAATCTACACCTGCACTTAACGAAATAGAAATGGGTCCTGAGTAATCAAATGGGATTTGATTTTTTAGATTAGAAATTAATTTTTCATAAATTGTATTTGATGAGAAATTTTCTTTATTTTCTAAATCTCTCCATGTTAATTTTGGAAGAATTGGGGTTTGAGTATAATCATATCTAAGGGTAAGAATCGATTTAACAGAATTTAGATTCATTGATTATATTTTTCCTCTTCCTATTCCTCTATAAATTAATCCAGCATTTTTTGCTAAATTTTGATCAATGATATTTTTGGAATCTATAACAACCGGATTTTTCATTTTAGATTTCAAAAATAAAGGTTCAAGATTATGAAAATCTTTATGAGCTGTAGCAATTATTAGACCATCACAATTTTCTAAATTTTCAATAAAATTGTCAAGTGTTTTAATTCCAAATATTTCTGAATTTTTATAATAAGGATCATAAATTAGAATATTTGCACCTTTTTCTTTTAGTAAATTAACTATTTTTTCTACAGGAGAAAGTTGAATATCTTTTACATCAGGTTTGTATGACACTCCTAAAACTAAGATGGATGCGCCTGATACAGACAGGTTAATTTGATTTAATGCATCTTCAAGAAGATCTATAGTATGAATTGGCATTTTTTCATTAATTTTTCGTCCAGATTCAACTAATTCAAATGTTTTAGAAGTGAAATTTTTTGCAAAATTTATCATCTGATAAGAATTCACAGGTAAACATGGACCACCTACTCCTGCACTAGGATAGTGTACTTGAAAATTATATTTTGTTTTGGCTGCTTCAAGAACAGTCATTATATCTATTCCAGCTTTTTCAAAAATTAAGGCTAATTCATTAACAAATGCAATATTTAGATCTCTAAATACATTAGTTGTTAATTTAACTGCGTTAGCTGTTTTACAATTAGGCATTGGAATCAAATCTACTGTAAAAACATATTTGTAAATTTTTATAATCAAATTTTGTGTATGTTTATCCATAGCTCCAACAAGACGAGGTAATCTTTCAAAATCGTTAAGAATTTGTCCAGGATTTGCAGTTTCGGGACAAACTCCTAATCCAAAGTTCTTCTCTGAAATTAATTTTTTATCATTTCCTTCAATAGTTTTTAGAAAATCTTTTTCTATAAATCCAGGTTCAACTGTACTTTCAATTATAATTAATTTTCCATCACATGTTTCATCATGAAGTTTTTTAGCTACAGAAAGTAATGCAGAATAATCTGGAATATTTTTTTCATCCATAGGAGTTGGAAGCGATAATACAATTACATCACTAGAGTTTACTCCTTCACTGAAATTTGTTGTAGCTCGAAATTTATTTTCATTTATTACTTTATCGAAAATCACGTCATATCCAGGTTCGTCATTTAAAGGGAAATTTCCAGAGTTTATCATTTCAACTAATTTTTCATTAATATCAACACCTATTGTCTGTAAACCAGAATTAGCAAATGAAAGAGCTGTTGGTAAGCCTATCCTACCAATTCCAATAACACAAATTTTCAATTTTCTTGATTGAATTGTATCAACAATTTCTAAATCAGACATATTTAGAATTTTTTTCATGTTATTTACTCCAATTATACAGGATTATTTACTTTTTTAGTTATTATTTATCAAAATTTAAAAATCAAACGAAATCACATCAACCATGAAATATGTTGTTACGGGAGGAGCCGGGTTTATTGGAAATAACATTGTAAAGTTATTGATAAAAAATGGTCATAGTGTAGACATTATTGATAATCTACATACAGGAAAGAAAAGTAATGTTGAAGAAATCATTGATGAAATAAATTTTTTCCAGATAGATATTAGAAATAAAAAAGATTTAGAAAAAATTATAAAAAATTGTGATGGAATATTTCATGAAGCAGCTTTGACAGCTGTTCCTGAATCTTTTGAAAAACCTCAAGAATATAATGAGGTGAACGTTATAGGAACAAAGAATATTTTTGAAATTGCAAAAAAGGAAAAAATTCGTGTAGTATATGCAAGTAGTTCTAGCATATATGGAGATACAAAAAATATTCCAATTAAAGAAAATGTAAATAGAAAACCAATTAATCCTTATGGACAAACAAAATTAGATGATGAATTTCTTGCAGAAGAATTTTCAAAAAATAATTTATCCGTAATTGGTTTGAGATATTTTAATGTGTACGGAATAGGACAGACAGGATCTTATGCTGGAGTAATAACAAAATTTCTTGAAAATATTAAAAGCCAAAAATCATTTACAATTAACGGTAGTGGAAATCAAATTAGGGATTTTATTCATGTTGAAGATATTGCTAAGGCAAATGTAACTGCAATGGAGAGTGAAATTAAAAATGGATTTTTTAATGTGGGCACAGGAATTCAGACATCAATAAATGATCTAGCCAAATCGATGATAGAAATTTCTAATTTTGAACATCAAATCAATTATGGACCTCAGCTTGAAGGAGACGTAAATATTAGTCAAGCCGATATGACTTTTACCAACAAATTATTTAGATGGAAACATGAAATCAATTTGAAGGAAGGATTAAAAGATTTAATTCAAAATTATTTCTCTTGAAATCACATCAAAGAATTATAGAGATCAAGATATTGTTTTCCAACATTTTTCTAATCATATTTTTCTAATCATATTTTTCTAATCATATTTTTCTAATCATATTTTTCTAATCATATTTTTCTAATCATATTTTTCACAGTTTTATAAGATAATGTTGTTAGTTTGTGTCGTAATAGTTCATCTGACATTAATTTAATGATTTTTGCAAAACATTTTGTGAATTGAGTGCATTAATTTTCCATTTGGCTCTATTTTCACTTGCATTAACACCATCAATATTATGCTCAGTAATCATGAAAACTTTGTTCAATCTTATTACATATTGAAAATTTTAATTAAAGTATTTTTAATAATTAATTTAAAAAATTCTCTAAATTAAAATTAAACTTTGATGTTTTTAAAAACAAGTTATGAATATACAATTTTTAACATTTTTGATATTTCTTTAAGATCAATTGGTTTTATTTTATCAAAAAATGTGTTTAGATTGATTGGTTTTTTTGAACCAGGATAAAGTATTTTTGATGAGGGATTAAATAGAGATGGCAATATAAAAAAATCATTAGTTTCTAAAACATGTTCCATTTCAAAATCAGTCAAAAGATATTCAGTTAATTTTTCGCCAGGTTTTATTCCAATTATATCTGTTTTAATTTGAGTAGGATTAAATCCATATTTTGGAGCTAAAATTTTTTTCATTACTTCAAAAAGATCGTTTAGATACAATAATGGCATTTTAAGGATAAAAATTTCTCCACCTTTAGCAAGACTTGTAGCATTTACAATTAATTTAATTGCATCATTTTTGGTCATGAAAAATCTTTTCATTCTTTTATCAGTTAATGTGATCGGTCCACCTTTCTTAATTTGATTTTCAATTTTTGGTAATATTGAACCTCTTGTATGAAAAACATTACCAAATCGTACTGAAGCAAAAACGGTATTAGATTTATTATGAAATGCTTCAGCTGACAAAAGCTTTTCCCCCAACAATTTGGTTGCACCCATTACTCCCACTGGATTAACAGCTTTATCTGAACTAATAGAAATGACTTTTTTCACATTTTCATTTACAGCTGCTTTAACAATATTATTTGTTCCAATAATATTCACAGCAACAGTTTCAAATGGATTTAATTCACATCTATCAACATGTTTCAAAGCAGCAGTATGAAAAATAATATCTATTCCTTTTACAATTGAATTCACTGTTTCGTAATTTCTGATATCACCAATAACATATTCAATTTTTTTATTTGTAAAAATTTGATCCATTTCATATAATCCATTTTCGTCATTACTGAAAACTTTAACAAATTTTGCACCATCTTCTAACGCTTTTTTTACAATTGATTGGCCAATAGAACCAGATCCGCCAGTCACTAAAATATTTTTATTCTTCAGAATTGAAGCCATTTATTAAATCACTAAAATACCAATTAATTAATCATATCAGAACCAATATGTCTCCAAAAAATAATCAAAATCACAAATTATCTGATTTTAAACTTGAAAAATCACCTATAGGTGAATTTATGGATAAATTATGAATTCAGTACTCGTTACAGGATCATCTGGTTTTATTGGGAAAAAAATTATAGAGAAATTACCTAAATCAATAGTCATTTTAGATACAATTAATTCTAAAAGGATAGATTTACGAAATATTAATGATGTATTAAAAATTGATTCTGTAGATACTGTTATTCATTTAGGTGGAAAAACACCTTCAGAGAAATTAAAATCAAAGGATTATTTTGAAAATAATGTCTTTGGAACATTAAATATTTTAGAATATTGTATTTTAAAAAAAGTAAAAAAATTAATTTATGTAAGCAGTTATGTTTATGGTAATCCAAAAAATATTCCTATTAATGAAAACCATTCAGTGAGTCCACATAATGCTTACACCGAGAGTAAATTTTATGGAGAGCAACTATGCAAACTTTATTGTGATAAAAGTGATCTTAAAGTCACAATACTTAGACCATTTAATATTTTTGGTAAATCTATGAATGATAATTTCTTATTAACAAACTTGATAAATGCAACAAAAACAGATGAAAAAATTACAATTGTAAACAGGAATAGTAAGAGGGATTTTTTATATATTGACGATTTTATTGATTTAATTTTAAAAGTTAAAGATTATAATTCAAAATTTGAAATTTTTAATGTAGGTGCAGGAGTTTCTTTTTCATTTGATGAAATTATAAAAATAATTGAGAAAATTACTTCAAAAAAACTAAATCTAGAATATTTAATAGATGAAAAAATATTGATAAAAGATATTAGAGCAGATATTTCCAAAGTTAAAAAACAATTGGATTGGGAACCCAAAATTAAATTTGAAAATGGTTTAAAAAAAATATTTAGTATTTCTTAAGATTCTAATATTTTTTTATACAAGTCTAAATATTTTTTGCCAATGTTTGACCAATCATATTCTTGTACTTTTTCAAAAGCAGCTTTTGAAAGTTTTGATAGTTTAGTTTTATCGTTTAACAGTGATATTATTTCTTTTAATAATTCCTCAGAATTTTCTGGTTCAATCAAAATACCAGTTTTGTTATTTTCAAATAATTCAATATTTCCACCAACATTAGTCACGATAACTGGTGTTTTACATGCCATTGCTTCAAGTAATGTTGCACTTATTCCCTCAGCAAGAGAAGGTTGAAGTAGTAATTTTGAACCACGTATTAATGGGATTGTTTTTTCTTTAGGCTGATATCCTAAATAATGAATGTTTTCATTATTTTTCATAGAATTAATTACTTCTTTTTCTTCAGGACCAATACCCACAATAAACAAATGAATGTCATTAGGAAGGTTTTTTGCAGTTTCAAGAATTGTGAGAATGCCTTTTTCTTTTGATAAACGTCCTGCAAAAATTATTTGTTTTTCATATCTAGTATCTACTCCAGAAGGTAATGAATTAATATCAATTGCATTTGGAATAAAAGATACTTTTGAACCTAATTTATTATAATATTCGTATGACTCTTTTGAACCTGCAGTTACAGCATCAGCCCAAAGAAAAGCATTTTTTTCAAATTTATTTGAAATATTTGAACTCGATTTTCCATGTAACATTCCAATTTGTTCACTGTATATTCCATGAATTGTAAGAATTTTTTTTCCATTAACATTTTTCATAGCTAATGCACCAATTGGGTGTTGGGCATGAACTATATCATAATTTTTTAAGAATTTTGATTTTAGAAAAGATGAAATCAAGAAACTAGGATTCTTTAATTTTTTTATTGGAATGATGAAAGTATTTTCTGAAGAAATTACATCTACATCATGACCATTATTTTTTAGAAATTTTATTAAATCTCTAACATGTTGAGCTACACCACCAATCCCTTTCAATGTAGGAGAAATAAGTAAAATTTTCATAAATAAAATTGAATTTTGAACTTTTAAGGTCTTGGATTAAAAAATCTTATTACATTGTTGCCTGTGCTGCGTCATGGAACATTTGACTCTTAGCACAACCAGCAGCTAATTCATCACCAGCACCACGTCTCATTAATCCTCTGTAAAGACAGTCTTCTAATTTAACATCTTCTCTTTGTTCCCATTCCTCAACAGTGACTGAGAATTTCTTTTGGATTCTATCTCTATACCATTCAGGAATTACATTAAAGGCGCAAAATGGAACTATTCTAAGATCTGGAGTAACATAGTGAATATCACATCTTTGCAATCTTTCCAAATCTTCATTGTATTTATCTTGAAAGTGCATCATTCCTAAGAACAAACCCTTCACATGCCATGAACCAACTGAATCAAATGATCTCTTCATTAGTATATTACCAAACATTTTTGCTAAATCTAATCCTGCTGGCTGTTTTTTAGAATCAACAAATCCTTTGAGTTTTCTTACAACCTCTAACATTGTAAAGTACTTGTTTTTACCAGAACGAATTTCTTCTGCTTTATCTTCAAATAATTCCAACATTCCTTGAATATCACAGAATTTAGTTAATGGAACAAATTTCTTTGTATCTGCATCCTCAAAGATGTAAGTACCTGCGCCACAAGCAAAGTGGATAGATAATTCGTATTTTGGTTTACTTGAGAATGCTTCAATTACATTTGTTAATGGCATACAACTAGGAACTGGGAACCAATCATCAACAGTTACATCACCATTTGTTTGCTCTTCAATTCTTTGAATACAATCAGGAACTGTAATTCTGTATTTTTCACGCTCAGATTTACCCATTCTTCCAGTTAATGATACTGGTTGAAAGTTTACAGCATGAACTACATCCATGTTCTTTTGAGCATATCTAATAATTCCACCTAATTCATGATCATTAATTGATTTAATCACAGTTGGAACA
>Ga0233446_1000138_pt1 | contig 92656 bp, 93 predicted proteins | sample SI_124_October20_4_FD_182780 | JGI IMG/M metagenome (GOLD analysis project Ga0233446, IMG submission 182780) | Seawater microbial communities from Saanich Inlet, British Columbia, Canada - SI_124_October2016_120_MG | ecosystem: Environmental > Aquatic > Marine > Inlet | place: Canada: British...
TGAGTTTAAAGGCTTTAGCCATGAATTATTTGAAGATGAAGATAATCCGCTGATTAATTCATGGCTAAAGCCTTTAAACTCATCTGATTTTAGATTAGAATCAGGAGAAGAGAATAAGACAACTTTTTTAGTTACAGTTCCTCAGATAGTTGAAAATAAAGGTTATTACGCAGCTATATATTTTGTTGGTAAAAATAGCAATGGCGAAACATTTAGAAGTGATGACGGATTAATTTTATTGGGGGTTGAAGAACGGGATAATAATATCCCACTGCGAGGTGGTGAAATTAGAAGTTTGGTAGTCCCTGAAAAGGTTTATTATGGGCCGATTGAATTTGGAATAGAATTTGAAAATTTGGGAAAAATTCACTATAAAACAACTGGAGAAGTGGAGATTTTTAATATTTTAAATAAAAAAGTAATAACAATTCCGATTGAAGAAAAAAATATATTGCCTGGGTCAAAAATTTCTTTAAAACCGAAGTGGAATAGAAAGTATCTTATTGGAAAATACTTAGTCGTTGCTAAGACTGTAAATGGTGATGGAGAAGAGAGTGTTTTAACTGGTCAATTTTGGGCCTTTCCATGGAGGGAAGTAGTCGCAATTTGTGTGATCACTTTTTTATCTTTAGTAGCTGCAAAAGTAAAAAATAAAAAACCATCTTTTGAATAATAAAATAATTTATGTATAAAAAAATAACTTTAAAAAATAATTTAAGATTAGTTTTGGCGCCAATGAAAAGTACCAACACAGTAACTGTTTTAGTTGTGGTTGGAACTGGATCAAGACATGAAAGTGTTAAATTAAATGGTATGTCTCATTTTTTAGAGCATATGTTTTTTAAGGGGACAAAAAAAAGGAAAGATACTCTTTCTATTTCGACTGAGCTTGATAAAATAGGTGCTAATTATAATGCTTTTACGGGTAAAGAGGTAACTGGGTTTTATGTTAAAACAGATGCTAAGCATTTAGATTTATCTTTAGATGTTCTAAGCGATATTTTATTAAATTCTAAGTTTGACTTAAAAGAAATAAATAGAGAACGAGGAGTTATTTTAGAGGAGATGAAAATGGTTCAAGATATGCCTATGCATTATGTGGGGGATTTATTTGAATCATTATTATATGGAAAAAGTTCATTAGGTCAACTTATAGTTGGAACTAAAAAAAATATTTTAAACTTTAAACAAAAAGATTTTTTGGATTATTTGAACGACAGGTATAGATCTAAAAATATCGTTGTATGTGTGGCTGGTAAAGAAGGGCAGATAAATAAATCTAGGGCTAAGATAGAAAAGTTTTTTAATAAAACTAAAAAAGGCAAAGCTAAGGATCAAGATATTGTAGAGTTTAAAAATAAGCAAACAAAACCCCAAATTTTAGTTCATAACAAAGAAACAGATCAGGCTCATATTTGCCTAGGTGTTAGGTCTTATGGATTAAAAGATAAAAGAAAAACTGCTTTAAAGTTACTTAGCATAGTTTTGGGCGGTAATATGAGCTCTAGACTTTTTACAGAGATAAGAGAAAAAAGAGGCCTTGCTTATTATGTCAGGTCAACGCAGGATTCTTATGTTGATGAAGGTTATTTAGTAACACAGGCTGGAGTTGATAAGAATAAAATAGAGGAAAGTATTAAAATAATATTAAAAGAGTATAAAAAAATAGCTCAGCAAGGAATTAAGAATGAAGAATTACAAAAAGCTAAAGAATATATTAAAGGGATTAGTTCTATTGGATTGGAAACCTCTGATCAGGTGGCAAGTTTTTTAACCAATCAAGAAATTTTACTTGGAGAAATACTTACGCTAAAGGAAAATTTTAGAAAGATTGATAAGGTTACCGTTAAAGATATTCAGTCCATTGCTAAAGATATTTTTGTAGATAGTAAATTGAATTTAGCGATAATAGGAAATTATAAAAGCGATAAAAAGTTTAAGAAGATTTTAAAATTTTGATCTAATATAGTATAGGATATTTAAATATAAAAACCGAGTATATAATACTCGGTTTTTATATTCTATTTTATTGTGGCTAGGGAGACCTGCCTGCCGGTAGATAGGGATATTTTTAGTTCAAGTCTCTTTTATAAAAACAAAAATCGGACAAAAGTCCGATTTTTATTGGTGGCTGAGGAGAGACTTGAACTCTCGACCTCGGCGTTATGAGTGCCGCGCTCTAACCAGCTGAGCTACCCAGCCAAATATCATATAATGTGTAAGTAGCGTAGTACTTTATTATATGATTTTTGTGTGCCTGGGGCGAGACTCGAACTCGCACAGGATTGCTCCCAAGGGATTTTAAGTCCCTCGTGTCTACCAGTTCCACCACCCAGGCATATTTTCACATAATCTAATAATAGCAAAATTTTTGTAAATTTCAAGTATTTTGGTGGGCGAGAGAGGACTTGAACCTCCACGCCTTGCGGCACTGGTTCCTAAGACCAGCGTGTCTACCAATTTCACCACTCGCCCCTAAAAATACAATGATTAAACCTACTACAAAATTACCAAGTAGTAGGTCTTTAAATAGTTTAGTAGATTTTTTTATTTTAGTCAATATTCACTTAGATTTTTGGTAAAAATATGGTATAATAAAGACAATAAGATTAATTTTTTTAAAATTTATGCTTAAAAAGGTAATTAAAAAGTTATCATCTTTTTTGGTAATTTTGGTTCCGCTTGGGGTTATCGCTGTTTTTGCTAGTTTATTTATGGCTCAATCTGGAATTAGTCATTATTTAAATGCTCAAACAACTGAATCAATATTCATAACTAGCCCATATGATGGTAAAACGATATTTTCCGATTCATTTGAATTTGAAATGAGATCTTTTGATGGCTCGTTACCTGCTATGGCTACATATCAATTTATATTACAGGAAATGGATTCAACAGATGAGTGGGTGATTGGTCCAGAATATCCTTTTAAAGGAATCCAAACTGGAGGTTCAGTAATTAAAACTATCGATCTTAGTAATTTTAAAAATGTAAGATATAGAGTTATAGGGAGAATGACTTATAATAATCAAGTTATTGAGACCCCACAAATTTTATTTGACCTAGGAGGTGGAATATCGGCAACTTTAGTGGTAACAGCACCTACGGCCAATCAGATAATACCATCTAGTCCTTTTGGATTGCATATGACAATAAATGAATATTTCGGTTTTCCTGTTGCGCCTTACTTTATATTAGAAACAGCAAGCGGAGAATTTGTGGATACTATAGGCGCAATAAGAAGTGGGGAAAATATAACTCAAACTATAGATTTAAGTAATTATGATAATGGAGATTATAGGGTTAAGGGAAAAGTAATATATTCAGGTCAAACTTATTATTCTCCACTAGTTTATTTTACTTTAACGAGCGGAATATCACCATCCCCAGATCCAGTTAATATATCAATAATTAGTCCGGATGTGACCGAGTTCAGTTCTGATGGCATTGTTAATTTCGTTGCCCAAGTTGATAAACCATCGGGTGATGTTACTTCTTTTAAGTTTATAATTAGTGATGGAACCACGGACATAGTAACATCACCATCTTTAAGCGCTTTTATTAATAATACAGATTCTAGTCAATGGTCTTATTCTCAGGATTTAAGTAATTTAGGCGGCGATTATTTTGCCATAGCCCAAGCTGAGATCAGTGGCAAAATTTATGAAAGTTCGCCTTTTAGTTTTACGGTTACTGCAGTGTCGGACATAGATCCGTTACCTACAATAACACCAGTTTCAAGTATTTTAACTCCAACAGCTGGTACAACTATTTCTGGTCAAACAACATTTTCAGCAAATACTAATTTAAATGCAAGTGATATAGCTAGCTTGGTTTTTGTCTTAAGGGATATGGTCACTGGTAGTTTAGTTAATCTTGATGGCGTATCTTCTGTGGATAGTTCTGGTAATCAGGTTTGGACAACTTCTTTTAATTCTTCTACTTACGCTAACGGGGCTTATGCGATAAAAACCTCTTTTGATTACGAAGGAGCTGTTTACACTAGCGGCGAAGTTGCTTTTAGTATAAATAATCCAGTAATAATAAACAAACCAATAGTCAGTTTAACCGGTCCAACAAGTGGATTGGTTGTTAATTCTGGAAATAGCTTTACTGTGTCTGGCAGGGTTAACAAGTCTAGCTCAGAAATAGACTATTTTAAATTTGATATTTATAAAAACGGAATGCCTTATAAAACCTTAGTCGGATCTTTCGAACAAAGTTCAACTAATGAAAGTTTTTGGAATAAGATAATCGATACCACGGGATATGGCGGTGACTATCAATTGCGGGCTAAGGTTGGCTTTAATAATGAAGTTTATACCAGTAATTTTATTGACATAACAGTTAATCCACCTAGTAATGATCCAACTGATGACACAGATTTAATTATTAATTCTAGTAATTTATCGGCCACAGTAAAAGATAATATTTTAACTATAAAAGTTAATTCTACAGCAGGGGGGGGTCTTGAGGGAATTTTTAGGTTTTCAATTTTAAATAGAGATTTAGGAAGACTGATTGATACGCCTATTGCTTATCTAACTAGAACTCTTTCGTCAACCAATTATGAGTGGGTGAGAAACATTGATGTTTCGAATGATAAATATATAACTGGTAATTATACAGCCAGGGTTGAATTTGGTTATAATAATACTATTTATATAAGTGATTCAGTTTCTTTTTATATAGATAAAAAGACAGATAATACTATTCCAGACGATGAGGTAAAACCAGAGCCAGTACCAGATAATACTGTCCCAGACGATGAGGTAAAACCAGAGCCAGTACCAGATAATACTGTCCCAGACGATGAGGTAAAACCAGAGCCAATACCAGATAATACTGTCCCAGACGATGAGGTAAAACCAGAGCCAATACCAGAGCCGGTTCCAACTGATGATTATACTCAACCTACAGAATATGAGCCATATATAGATCCAACACCAGTACCAGATCCTACGACTATAGTTGATATAACAGGAGAGATAGATTTAGTTACAAGTAATTTATCAGGCGAAAAGATGGTTAGCTTTTTAGTTGGAGCTAATTCAACTGATAATTTTATTAGAGTAAGTTTTGTTTTGGTAGGTAATGGTAATGTTTATAATTTTATTGGTAATAAAGATGATTTAGTGGGGAATAAATGGTCAGTTCATATTCCAATTATTGAAAAGGGAATAGGTCCAGGTGATTACGAAATTTTTGCTAAAGGTACTTTAATTAATAAGAAGGTCGTTGAAAGTTCTAGATACCCAATAACAATTATTAAAAAAGAAGAACTAAATCCAGGCATTACTATAGCCAGCGAATGTTTAGATAGAGGGTATAATAATATCGATGATTGTAGATCTTATTTATCATTGAGCCCTCTTTGTAGAGAGCAGGGGATGGGAATTGAAGATCTAGAAAAATGCAAAAGATTTTTATTTGTAGAAAGCTTACCGTCAGTTTGTTATGATATGGGAATTTTATCGGAAAGAGATTGTATAGATAGATTGATAAATGATTTAGGTTTTCCGATGAAGTGTATTGAAGAGGGGGTATTTGATAAGGATAGTTGTAATATTTATATAAATGATGGCAGGGTTGTAATTGATGATGACACAGGACAAAAAATAATTGAAGACACAACAGGGGATGGCACTTTTGATAAGATAGACGAAAATTGCATGTTCTATGGGGTCAGGAATGTAGAGGAGTGTAGTGAGTTTTTAAAGGTAAAAAGCATGTCTTATGAGTGTTTCTCTAATAAAATTTTTAAAGCAGATGAATGCAGGGAATATCTTGAAGATAAATACATTACATTAGAGTGTCGAGATGCGGGGATAACAAATAAGGATGAGTGTAGGGAGTATATGTTTAAAAAATATTCTCCAGAAATTAAATGTGAAGGATTAGATAGTTGGCATTGTAAGAATGTTATAAAAGAAGACTACATGGAAAACATTGTAGCTAAAGAAAAAATAGCAGAAAAGATTAAAAATCAGGATTTAGATAAATTGGCTGGGATAAATAAGATTGATAAATTAAAAGAACAATTAGGCTTAGGTGATGGTCAGAAAATTATCCCTTTGATTGATGGCGGTACTTCTATTAAAATTGCTATAGCTAAAGAGGAAACTCTTTTAACTAAGGAAAAAGATTTAATTCAAGTTTATCCTGTATTTATTATGGTCGATAGCGATGAAGATGGCTTATCTGATGATTTAGAAAAGGAAATTGGAACAGATCCTTTTAATAAGGATACCGATAACGATGGTTATAATGATGGGGAAGAAATTAAAAATGGTTATAATCCAATTATTAGCGCTTATAATACAGAGGTTGATGAGGTTAAATCACTGGATACTATCTTAAAGAAGATTTCTCCAATAGGTCGTGCGGTTCTAGCCAATAAAACTATAGAACATCCAAAGACTAGCGGTAGCAAAACAGACGATCTAATGGTGGATGGAATTGAAAATATTATTAATGAAGATGAGACCGTGGAGGGTTATAGCGTTAAGGGTAAAGGAATTGCCGGAGAGTTTGTGACTTTATATATTTATTCTGATATGCCAGTTGTGGTAACTACTAAAGTTGATGAATATGGAAACTGGAACTATGAATTTAAAAAATCTTTAACCGATGGAGAGCACGAGATTTATGTGGTGGTTAACGATGATACCGGTAGAGTTGTCTCTAAGAGTAATCCGCTTAGATTCTTTATTAACGAAGCTAGGGCGGAGTCTGTAGACGAAGTTATTAGGGGTTTTTATCAAGAAGGCGAAAGAAAGACAGAAGAATCTAAAATGATGTCTTATTACTTTTTCTTCGTTGGTGGTTTAGCCATATTTGGAATTTTAGCCTTTATTGTGTTTATCGCTCAAAAAAGGCGAGAAAATATAGAATAAAAAAATGAAATTTAAGGAGGTCGTTGTAAAAAATAAAGAAATATTTCAGTTAATTTATGGTGTAATTTTAATTATTCTTATACCGTTTTTGATTGCTGTAAATACAACTTTTGTTGTTAGTAAATATAGGGAGCTTATTAATGTTTCTCTTCAACGTAGGGCTGCTACAATAGGAAACTCAATGTCAGTTGCTTTTGCTGATGATATAGGTAATAGAGAGCGATTGCAAAAGAAAATGGAAAGCCTTAGTGTTAATAATCTCGATGTTATCGATTTACAGGTTTTAGTTCCAGATGGTGGAGGGTTTAGGGTGGAGGCGGCAAAAAAGGATGAAGATGTAGGTAAGGTTTATTTTTCCCCTTATTACCAAATTGCTTGGTCTCTTTTAAAAGGAGATGGAGTAGCTACTAACTCTGTTCAATTATCAGAAAAAGACTCAGAATTAATGGAGGGTTTTTCTGTTAGTGATCGACTTTGGTTGGTTAGTATGCCTATATACACAGATGGGGAAAAATCAGCTCTTCTTAGTTTAAAATTATCATCAGAGGTTATTGATGATATATTAAAAAGCAATGAAACTTTTTCTTTTATTTTAGTAACAATTACTATTTTATCAGTAATTTTATTTTTATCTATTTCAGTTAGGATTTGGGACTATGCTCTTTTATATAGGAAGATAAAAGAAGTTGACGAAATGAAGGACGATTTCATTTCTATTGCTTCTCATGAGCTACGAACGCCGCTTACGGCCATTAAGGGCTATATTTCGATGATAGGAGAAGGTGATTATGGTAAGGTGAGTAAAAAGGTTAAGAATGGACTGTCTAGTATGATGTTGTCTGTTAATAGGCTGAATAATTTAGTTGAAGATCTTTTAAATGTTTCTAGAATTGAACAAGGAAGTCTTAAGGTTGAGACTAAGCCAACAAGATTAAAGCCAATAATAAAAGAAATTATTGGTCAGTTGAAGCCAGCTGCCAAAGAAAAGAAATTAAAGTTAATTTGTAAAAATCCAACTCAAGCATTGCCAATGGTTAAAGCTGACCCCGATAGATTAAGACAAGTTTTAATTAATTTGATTGGTAATGCGATTAAATATACTGGAAAGGGCAGGGTTGAGGTTAGCGCGGAGGTCTTTAAAAATAATAAAATTAAAATTGTTGTAGCCGATACCGGCTTTGGGATGAGCAAGGAGGAACAATCTCGTTTATTTGAAAAGTTTTACAGAGTTAAAAACGATCGAACAAATAAAATTGTAGGAACTGGATTAGGTCTTTGGATAACAAAGCAATTAGTTGAATTAATGGGGGGCAGTATTGATGTTGAAAGTATGAGTGGAGTTGGAACGCGCGTTATCTTTTACTTAGACATAGAAAAGAAATAAAATTTTATAAGCGACGTAGGGCGAGTGAAATGCCAAGCTGAAAAGTTTGAGTATTTCCGAGCCGAGGAGTTTATATTATTCTGAGATATAAGCGACGTAGGGCGAGTGAAATGCCAAGCTGAAAAGTTTGAGTATTTCCGAGCCGAGGAGTTTATATTATTCTGAGATATAAGCGACGTAGGGCGAGTGAAATGCCAAGCTGAAAAGTTTGAGTATTTCCGAGCTTCGGAGTTTATATAGGTTAACACCATGCGTCCTTATCGTATTTTAAGGTATATATTTAAAATCACCCCGTACTCTTGGCACAGGGGTATATATGTTAAAAAAACCGTTAAATAAGTTTAACGGTTTTTTTTATTTGTGGACCCTAGGGGATTCGAACTCCTGACCTCCTGCGTGCAAAGCAGGCGCTCTAGCCAACTGAGCTAAGGGCCCATAAGTTCTCCTATTCATACGGTTTCCTATATATTTGTGGATGTTGCTGGGGTAGGAGAAGCTTAGAGCGGGTAACGGGAGTCGAACCCGTGTCTCTGCCTTGGCAAGGCAATATAATAGCCATTATACGATACCCGCGTTAACTGAAGTGTAAAAATAAAAATTGACCTCAGTTAATATTTTATAATATTTTTTTAAATTACGCAACCCTTTATTTGTCTTCTTTTTTATCTTCTTTATCTTTCTTATCCTCTTTTTTTTCCTCTTTTGCCTCTTTCTTGTCTTGGTCCAGGTTATTCTTTTTAACTTCGTCATTCACCTTGTCTTTTTTAACTTCTTCTTTCTTTACCTCGTCTTTCTTTGGAGCTTTCTTTTCTTTTAGGGCTTTAATGGATAGTCCTAAACGATGATCAGTTGGCTCAATTGAAAGAATTCTAAATTCTAGGTCATCACCAATATTAGCAAACTTTTTAAGATCAGTGATATTTTCATCTGATAGTTCAGAAATATGTGCTAAACCATGGATGTCTCTATCTAATTCAACGAATAATCCAAATGGGTTAATCTTTAAAACTTTTCCTTTTACTTTATCGCCAACCTTATATTTTTCATTAATATTTGCCCAAGGATCGTTAGTAACCTTTTTAATGGATAAAAAGATTTTTGTTCCATTAATTTCAATTATCTCTGCTTTTACTTTGTCTCCAACTTTTACAATGTCTTCTGGATTATCGATTCTTTGCCAAGCAAGCTCAGAAATGTGAATAAGACCTTCCAAGTTATCAAACTTGATAAAAGCTCCAAAGTCAGTAATCGCTGAAATGATTCCTTCAACCTTGCCACCAACTTTGTATTTTGATATTTCTACTTGTTGTTCTTCTTGAAGTGCTTGTTTTTCAGAAACAATTAATTTTTCTTCCGCTTCTTCAATTCCAATTATTTCTACTTCAAAAGATTGTCCGATGTATGATTTTAATTTTTCTAATATTTTAGTTTTATCTCCGCCAGAAACACGAGGATAATTTTTTGTAGAAAGTTGAGAAACTGGTAAAAAACCTCTTGTTCTTCCAACTACTACCATTAAGCCACCTTTATTAGCGTCAACAATTTTTGCGGCAACTTTTTCTTTATCTTCATATAGTTTATGAAGATTTTCCCAGGCTTTTTGGTGTCCAGCTTTTCGTAGGGATAATTCAATTTCACCTTTTTCGTTTTCAAGGTCAAGTACATAAGCCTCTACCTTGTCACCAGTCTTTAAATTAGAGTATTCTCCTGATTCATCGATTATTTCTCTACCACGAACTAAGCCGGTAGTTACGCCGTCGATGTCGATATGAATCTCCTTTTTACTGGCGCTAACGACAGTTCCTTCAATGGTGTCACCAACCTTAGGAAGTTTAAATAAATTTTTTTCTAATAGTTTTTGAAATTCACTATTTTTTTCCTCTGTATTTGTATTTTTTGTATCTTTAGTCATAATAATTTGTCTCAAATAAAAAAAGGCCAAAAGGCCAACTTTGAGGGTTAATAATTAGATAGCCTTGAAATATTTTATTTTATTCTATCGTCTAGGACAAAATCCTTTAGATAGATATTATTTCTTAATATTAGTTTATATTTTAATTTTTGTCAAGAATGTTTGACTTTTATGGCATTTAATTGTATTTTGTCTATAGTTTATATTAAAGACAGCACCTTATAACAATTTAAAGATAAAAACATAAACCAAGCAAGGAGAGTTGATTATGAAAAGAAGAGTCGTAGTAACCGGAATGGGTTTAATTTCTAGTATTGGTAACTCGGTAGAAGAGGTTAACCAGTCACTTTTTGAAGGTAAATCAGGAATTGGCCATTGTTTAGAGTATGAAGGAATGGGGCTGAAGTCGCAAGTTGCTGGCATATTGCCCGATCCATTAAAAATGATTAGCAAGAATAAAATAAAGCGTTTTATGAGTAAGGGGTCAGCTTTTGCCTATTTGTCTATGAAACAGGCCATAGATAGCTCTGGCTTGATAGGGGGAGAAATTAGTAATCCTATGACGGGATTAATAATTGGAACCGGTGGTGGTTCGCCAGCTAGTTCTGATGCGGTCGCTGAGACTGTTAGAAATGATGGTTTTAATAAGCTGCGTTCTGTTAATGTTCCAAAATGCATGGCCAGCTCACCATCGGCCAATCCAGTAACTTTATTTGGGATAAAGGGTATTTCATTTTCTCTTGGATCTGCTTGTGCTACGGGAGCGCATTGTGTTGGTGAGGCTTTTGATAAAATAGCCTATGGTAAGCAGGATATTATATTTGCTGGCGGAGCCGATGAACAAGACTGGATTATTGCTTCAGCCTTTGATGCTGCCAGAGCATTATCAAGGCGCAACGATGAACCTCAAAAAGCATCAAGGCCTTATGACAAGGATCGTGACGGATTCGTTATATCTAGCGGGGGAGGCGTCTTGGTTTTAGAAGAACTTGAGCATGCTAAGGCTTGGGGTGCTAAAATTTATGCCGAGATTATTGGCTATGCTGCGACGAGTGATGGGTTTAGTATGGTTGAGCCATCCGGTGAAGGGGCTGCAAGATGTATGGAAGAAGCTATTCGTTTGGCACGAATTAGTCGTTATGATATTGATTATATTAACCCTCATGGAACAAGCACTCCAAAAGGAGATATTAAGGAGCTAAAGGCTATTAAGGAGATTTTTGGTGGTAATATACCACCCATTAGCTCAACAAAGTCATTAACTGGCCATGGCCTTGGTGCAACTGGAGTTCAAGAGCTTATTTATTCAATTATAATGATGGAAAATTCTTTTGTTTCAGCGTCGGCCAATATTGAAAACCTTGACCCGGAGGCCGAAGGCTTTCCAATTGTAACAAAGCGTCTTGATAAATACTCTCTTAACTCTGTAATGTCTAATAGTTTTGGTTTTGGGGGAACTAACGCTGTTATTATAATGGAAAAATTTGAAGAATAATCAGAAATAAGTTTTTATCAATAAATCTCAGGAAGCTTTTAAGTAAGCTTCCTTTTTTATTGACTTTCAAAATTATTATTGTTAAAATGATATTAAATAGATAAGATATTTTATGGTAAAAAAAGGAGAAAATTCAATGGATAAAATAGTCTCTCTTTCTAAAAGGAGAGGTTTTATTTTTCCCTCATCAGAGATTTATGGAGGATTTGCCAATAGTTACGGTTATGGTCCTTATGGGACAGAGCTAAAAAATAACATTAAAAAGCTTTGGTGGAAAAAGTTCGTTCAAGACAGGCCAGATATGGTTGGTATCGATGGGCCAATTTTGTTAAACCCAAAACTATGGGAAGCAAGTGGTCATATTGAAGGTTTTAATGATGCATTTACTGATTGTAAGAAATGTAAAAAGAGGTTTAGAGCTGACCATGTGGTTGTAGAGGCAACTGGTAAAGATATGGAGGGGCAATTAGAGGAAATGACAAAGGTTTTACAAGAAGAAAAAATAAAATGTCCAGAGTGTGGTAAATCTGATTGGACCGAGGTTAAGGATATGAGCGGCATGTTTAAAACTCAAATGAATAGTTTTGATGGGGACGTATATTTAAGGCCAGAAACAGCTGGAGCAATTTTTATTGAATTTAAAAATATAATTGATTCAATGAGAGTAAAAATTCCTTTTGGAATAGCTCAAATCGGTAAGGCTTTTAGAAATGAAATAGTAGCTAGAAATTTTATTTTTAGAATCCGTGAATTTGAACAAATGGAGATAGAATATTTTATAGATCCAAGAGAAAAATGGGAATCAATTTTTGATGGTTGGTTAGATCAGCAAGAAGGCTTCATTAAAGGGCTTGGAGTTAATAAAAAAGATATAAGAAGATATGAGCATCCAAAAGAAAAATTATCTCATTATTCGAGAAAGACAATAGATATTGAATATAAATTTCCTTTTGGTTGGGGTGAAGTATTTGGACTTGCTCATAGAGGGGACTTTGATTTAACACAACATAATAAATTTGGAAATATAAAACAAGATTATTTAGATCCTCAAACTAATGCTAGATATATTCCTCATGTTATTGAGCCGACTGTTGGGCTTGATAGGTTAATTTTAGCTTCGCTTTGTGCAGGTTATACAGAGGAAAAACTAGAGAAGGGGAATAGAGTTGTAATGAAGCTTCCAAGAACAATTGCACCAGTTAAAATTGCTGTATTTCCTTTGCTTAAAAATAAGCCAGAATTAGTTAATAAGGCAAAAGAAGTATTTGATAAGCTTAAAAAAGATTATGTTTGTGAATTTGATGATAATGGCAATATTGGAAAAAGATATAGAAGGCAAGATGAAATTGGAACTCCATATTGTTTAACAATTGATTTTGATACTTTAGAAAAGGGCATTGTTACTGTTCGTGATAGAGATACTATGGAACAGGAACATATAAAATTAGACGAAATAGATTCCTTTTTTAAAGATAAATTCTAAATAAAAAATATGAATCAAGAGAAAAAAATTATCTTAAGTAAGATAATTGAACAAAAAGAGGAGGGGTTCTCTAAAGGTTCTTTGGGGCAAAAAAAGAGGGAATCAGATTTTTTTAAAAAAGACGAAGAGGGTGAGGGGCAATTGTTGGTTGATGTTTATAGAAGGGGTGATAATGTTATAGTTAAAACCATAGTTGCTGGAGTAAAGCCCGAAGATATTGACATTTCTTTAAAGAATGATATAATAACGCTTCGAGGAAAACGCTTTTTAGGAGAAGAAGTGTTAGAAGAAGATTATTATTGTAGTGAATGTTATTGGGGAAGATTTTCTAGGTCTATTGTTTTACCTTTTAAAATTGATGAAAAAAAACTTGAAGCTACCCTAAAGAACGGCATATTGACTATCATTCTTCCAAAAGCTAAAATTTCTCGAACGCAAAATATTAAGATAAAGGAGGTAGATTAAGTAGATTTGTTGGATAATAAGTTGCTTAGCGAAAGTTTTAAATTTTGAGGAAATTTCTGTAAAAAATTTTTTTCTTATGCAAAAGCATAGGCCAAGAATTTTTGTAGGAAATTTACCAAAATATAGAAATTACAGCAGTAAATTATTATGCAATAAATCTAGCTATAAGTTAAATTTATGGAAAGAGAAAATAGTTTTTGGAATAAGATTTCAGAACCCCCTGAAGAAAAACAGCCAAAACAAGAAAATATAGATAAAGGGGATGGTGCCCCTGAGAATATGGAGGTAGATGAGAAAAGTGTTGAAAATAGACCTGAAGTTCCAGGTGTTATTGAAGGGGAAGTTAAAGAAAATAAAGAGGGTTTAAGGATTATCTCGACTGAATTTAGTGATTTGAGAATCCCAGAAGATAAATTTAAAGATTTATTCGGAGATATAAAAGAGGGGGAAAAAATTAAATTAACTCCACTTAGCCCTGAAGATTTATCTCGTTTAGTGATTAATGAATTATTAAACCCCGATACAAATGAAGATGAAGGAGAAGAAAATAATTAAAAAAACAATTGAAATATACAAGAACCGATGGTTTATTTTTTTTGCTACCGGTTTTTTTATTGTTTCTTTTTTTCTAATTATTTTTGTTGTTGGGACAGATGCTTATTATAAAGATAAGATTTTACCAAGAGTAAGGGTTAATAATATTGTTCTTGCCGGCAAAACGTTTGAAGAGGGGATGCAAGCCTTAGAAATGGCCACCGATAATTTTACGCGTGAGGGTATATTTTTTAAATATAAAAATAAAGAAGTAATTGTTCCCTCTATTATATCTTCAACTGGGGATCCTGATTTGTCAAAAGAGATTTTTTCTTTTGATTTAGAAAAAGCTATTGAAGAGGCTTATTCAATAGGAAGGAGTGATAATCCCTGGGTTAATGTTAGAGAAAAAATTATAACCTTATTCAAGGGAAGGGAAATTGAGCTCCATTATTATTTAAATAAAGATGAATTAAAGGATATTTTAGTTAATAATTTTTCTTTTATTGAGGATCCTGGCAGTGATGCAGGACTTAATGTTGAATTTAAATTAGGAAAATATAGCATAGAAGTTGAACCAGAGAAGCTAGGAAGAAGTTTTGACTATGATCTAGCAGTTGGCGATGCTAGAAAAAGTTTGTCTACATTTTCCCCCGATCATATTGAAATGTATATGAAGACTGATTATCCAACTATTAAAAAAGATAAAATAAAAGAGATAATACCAAAGATGGAGAAGGTCTTAAATATTGCTCCAATTAATTTAAGCTTTTCTTGTCAGGTAGATGAGGTGGAGGATGAGTTTTGTGAAAATAAAAAAAATGTAAAAATTAAAGAGGCGGATTTTATAGAGTGGGTAGGGATAGCCAAAAGAGCTGATGAGGCTATAATTGTCTTAAATAAAGAAGTTGTTAATAGTTATTTGGAAGTTTTAGCAGAAGATCAGGATCTACCAGCCAAAGATGCTAGATTTAAAATTGAGAATGATAAGGTTTCAGAGTTTCAGGAATCAGAAGATGGTATAATTATTAATATTAAAAAAACCCTCTCAAATATAGAGAAAGGTATTTTTATCGAGGCGACTTCAACTGTGGATATAGTTATGGAAAAAGATTTAGCAAAAAATAATATGGGTGATGTTAATGATTTTGGAATTAGTAGTCTAGTAGGGGTTGGCGTTTCTAATTTTTCTGGAAGCCCAAGTAATAGAAGGCATAATATTAGCGTGGGGGCCAAAACGTTGGATGGTCTTTTGATAAAACCAGGAGAAGAGTTTTCTTTGGTTACGTCGCTAGGAGATATCGATGAAAAGACTGGTTATTTGCCAGAACTTGTTATAAAAGGTAATAAAACGGTTCCAGAATATGGCGGTGGGCTTTGCCAAGTAGCAACTACCGCCTTCAGACTTGCTCTTGATTCAGGAATTTCAATAACCCAGCGTCGATCACACGCTTATAGGGTTTCTTATTACGAACCGGCTGGAACAGATGCAACTATCTATGTTCCATGGCCTGATTTAAAATTTGTTAACGATACAGAAAAACATTTACTCCTTCAAACAAGAATAGAAGGGGATGATTTGATTTTTGAATTTTGGGGAACTGATGATGGTAGGCAGGTAGAAATGACTGAGCCAAGGATATATAATATTGTTCAACCTGGGCCAACAAAAATAATAGAAACTGAAGACTTGGAACCAGGGGAGAAAGAGTGTACAGAAAGCTCACATAATGGGGCCGAGGCAGAATTTACAAGAAAAATTGTTTATAGTAATGGTGAAGAAAAAGAAGAGTTATGGTCTAGTAAATATAGGCCATGGCAAGCAGTCTGTCTTGTTGGCAAAGAGCCAGATAGTGAGGATGAAATATTAATTGAGGAAGAAGATAAAATTTTAGAACAAATAGAACAAGAAAATACAGAATAAAAAAAATCGTATCCATTCAACTGCAGACTAGAAACTCACAAGAGGATTATTTTAGCCTTAGCCAAGAAGTCCTTTTGAAAAATTCCCATGCTTGTCGTGTCTGCAGATAGATAAATACGATTTTTATGGTAAATATATATCCATATATAAACTCCTCGGTTCAATAATATGAAAATAAATTTTCATATTACGCTCACTTTACGTCGTTTATAATATTGTAAACTTTTAGGATAATTTATAATACCATATTTAAAAGATTTGTCAAGTTTTTTGAAGAAAAACAACTAAAAAACCGCCTTTTTAACTTTATTTGGCGGTTTTTTGTTTGAGTTTTATTTAATAATTTCTTTTTTTAACTTTTGAACAACTTTTTGGTTTAATAAAGTGTTTCTAACGTAATTTTTGTAATTTTCAGACTTAATTTGATCTTGTACTTCTTTATCGTTAGGGTAATGTGAAATCATTTTCTCAATTTCTGTTTCAAGGTCTTTGTCATCGATCTTTGTTTTATTTTCCGAAGCGTATTGTCTAATAAGTAGTGCTGTTTTAACTCTTTGTTCGGCTTGAGGAAGGAATTCTTTTTTAATGTCCTCGCCGGTTTTCTTTAGGTGGCTTAGATAATCATCAAGTTTAATGCCTTGGTTTGCAAGATTGCCTTCAAGTTCGCCAATCATTTTTCTTGTTTCTTCTTCAATTAAAATTTGAGGTAGTTCATCAATTGTAGATTCTTTAACTAGCTTTTCTAACATTTCTATTTCTTGTCTTTGTCCTTCTTTCATCTTTGCTTCCTCAAATAAATTATTTTTTATTTGTTTCTTAAGTTCTTCTAAGTTTTTAAATTTACCTAGAGTTTTAGCAAATTCATCATCTATCTTTGGAATATCTCTTTTATAAACATTTTTAACCTCTATTTTACAAGTAACAGGTTTACCAGCTAGATTTTTGTTAAAGTGTTCTTTTGGAAAGGTGACTTTAAATTCTTTTTTATCACCTTTTTTAAGTCCAATTAAATTTTTGTCAAAACCTGGAATATAATATGGTTCACCAATAATAATTTTGTGGTTTTTTGATACACCACCTTCGACAGGTACATTAGCTTGGATCATATCCATATCTACTTCAACAATATCTTTATCTTCGGCAACTCTATCTACTATTTTTTCAAAACTTTTACTTTCGGCTAATTGTTTAAGGGTTGCGTCTATTTTTTTCTCATCAACCTTTGCTTCCTTTTTTTCAATTTTTATTTTTTTAATATCACCAAGAGTAACTTTAGGTAATAGTGAGATTGTAGCTTTGTATATTACTGGATTTCCAGGAGCTAATTTTATAACATCAATTTTTGGCATGTCGATTGGGTCTAGTTTTTCCTTGCCGATAGTCTCCATGTAAGTTGCACTTACTATGTCATTTAGAGATTCTTCTAAAATAGCACCTTCACCGAATTTTTGCTTTACTATGTGATATGGCGCTTTACCTGATCTAAAGCCGTCAATTTTACTTTTACTGCTTAATCTTGAAGCAGCTTTTTCTAAATGAACTTGTATTTTAGAGGTTTCAACTTCAATAGTTATCTCCATCTGATTTTTTGGTAATTTCTTTATTTGAGTTTTCATAATTTATTTTTTTTCGAACAACAAAAATTAATTTGACTTGAAGTCTATATGCTTTATATATTCGAATTTTTAATTGTTATTTAGATTTTTTTTGTCTTTTTTTTCTTCTTCTTTTTTATCATCGTCTTTCTTTTTCTTTTTTTCCTTCTTATCTTCGTCTTTTTTGGCAGATTCTTTTTTAGGGGCATCTTTCTTTTGACCCAGGCCACCCTCTCTGACTTCGTCATTCACCTTGTCTTTTTTAGTTTCCTTTTGCTCCTCTTTTTCCTCCTTTTCATCGCCTTCTTTATCTTTTTTGTTATCGTCTTTTTCATCTGGGGAGGACTTTTCTTTATCTTCGGTAATATCTATTTTCCAACCAGTTAATTTAGCAGCTAGACGAGCATTTTGGCCACCTTTACCAATAGCTAGGGAAAATTGATCAGCCTTAACTTTAACTATTGATGTTTTTTCCTCCTCGTTTATTTTTACTGAGGATATTTTAGCTGGAGATAGTGCGTTAACAATAAATTTTTCTATTTCATCACTGTATTCAATTATGTCTACTTTTTCACCGTTAAGTTCATTTATAATAGTTTGAATTCTGCTTCCACGTTGACCAATACATGACCCAATCGGATCAATTGATTTATCGTCGGTGTGAACTGCTATTTTAGCTCTTTCACCTGCTTCGCGGGCAATGCTTTTAATTTCTACAACACCACTTGATATCTCTGGAATCTCAGTTATAAAAAGTTCTCTTAAAACAGCTTCATGTCTACGAGAAACGATGATTTCTGGACCCTTAATAGTTTGGGCAGTAGAAACAATATAAAATTTCATTTGATTACCAATGTTGTATGACTCATTTCTGATTTGTTGATCATGAGGCATTAGGGCAGTTGCTCTGCCAATACTAACTAAAATATTACCTCTTTCATATCTTTGGATAACGCCATTTACAACTTCACCTTCTTTATCTTTAATTTCTTCATAAAGAGTGCTTCTTTCCGCTTCTCTTAGTTTTTGGATTATAACTTGTTTAGCTGTTTGAGCAGCCATTCGCCCATATCCTTCTGGTGGGTCTAGTTTTACTATTAATTCATCTCCAACTTTAGATGTTTTTTTAATATCCTTAGCTTCGCTTATTTGAATTTCTGTTTTTGGATTAAATTTTTTTACTTCTTCCTCTTCAGTGGCGGTCTCTTTTTGACCCAGGACGGCCTCTCCCCCAGGGGATACTCTCTCACCTGATGGTGATTCACCTTGTCTTCCCTTGGAATTCACCTCTTTCGCCTTGTCTTTTTTATCTGCCTCGTTCTCGGTGGAAACTGCCTCTTCTTCCTCTTCTTCAACTTCTTCAACTTCGGGAACATCTTCAACTATGGTTTTTATATCATATATTTTTGTGCTTCCATCTTCTGGATTAAATTCAACTTTAATATTTTGAAGCTTATTCCCATAGTCTTTTCGGTAGGCTGCAGCTAAGGCTGATTCAATAGTTTCAATAACCTGTGTTTCTGATAGGCCTTTTTCTTCGCAAACTTGTTTTAATGCTACTGCAAATTGTTTTTGATCTAACATAAATTAGATTTTACGCTTTAATCTATAATCTTTATATTATGAGCATAAAGCGTGTAATTGATATTAAATTGTTATTTAAAATGAGTAGCCGGAAAAGCTACTCATCATTAATATTTAAACTATACATTATTTTAGGATTTGTGTCAACCTAGTTGAATGCAAAGTAATTTTTGAAGAAAATTATTTACCCTGGTTAAATGCATCTTTAGATGCAATCCCGCCAGGGCGGAATTATTTAACTGGGTGAAGCCAGGGTCAAATAAAAAGGCCTTTGATTTTTTCAAAGGCTTGATTTTTAAGAAACTCCCCAAACAGGTGGATTAAGTAGCATAATAGCTTGATCGAAGACTTTGTCAGCTTCATTCTTAAGAGAGTTTATCTCAGTATTTTTTTGTATGATTGTCTTTTTTTGATGCTTCATCATTGCTTCGTAGGTTGCTACAAGCTGGGCTAGCATAACGAGTTGATCGTTTGAATAGCCCTTAGAACCAAAAACCCGATTCAATATAAGAGACATCAGTTCGGTTTGACTGTTAGTGCTAAATTTTATTAAGGTATCTATTTCAATCATTGTTATATCATTGGCCTCTGATATGGCGACTATTTGATCTGGGCTTAGGTTTCTATGTTTTTTTAGTGCTTTATATTTTTTTGGTATTGTGGGATGAACATTTTTCTTTATTTCAATTGATTGGTATTCAGGGATGGCCTGGCCAGTGGAGTCAATAATCGCTCTTTTTTCTTTTGACCAACTCATTGGTGTGTTGAACATCTCTACCATAAGGGGTATGGGGCAAAAGGGGGATAGAATAATTCCATCTTTGTTTTTTTCTAAAACAATTGATTGAAAGCTAGGGTCTAATTCTTTGCTTATAATTACGTCGCCAGGTTGTAATTTATCCCAAAGTTCTTTTAAACTATTCATTATGCCTCCTTCGTTTGGGTTGATTTTGTTGTAAGGTTCCTATGTGTAATTATCCCATTTTTAGCTAAATTGTCAATTAAAAAGCCCCGGAGTAGTTTTACCGAGGCGGCCTTTTATTTCTTTTTTGGCGGAGGGAGTTTTTTTAAATATTTTTGTTGTATTTCTAATAATCCATCTTTAGCGTATGTAAGTTTCTCAGATACTTCTTCTTTTTCAATTATTAAACTATCAACTCTTTTTTCGTAATGATGAATAATAAGAGCTATTAAAGCATATTCTCTTTTGGTATAGTTTCCAGGGCCAAAAATACTGTTCATTATAGTGTTTGTTAATGGGAAATAAGAAGGCGATGGTTTTTCTTCAAGTTTTTCTTTTATCTTTTTATATGTTCCATTAATTTTTTTTAAAATTTCCTTAAATTCTTCTCTGGTCATTTGATAGCCACCACTAATAAGTTCTGATGGGTCTTTATCAGTCATTAGGTCTTTGGTCTTCTTAATACCAAAGGGTTTATTAAAAAATAGAACGGGAACATTTTTTTCACTGATAACAAGATTGGTTTTGTGATGCCATTTAAATATTCCAAGAGCTACAGATTTAATTTTTGCCGATTTTCCAAGAACAGAAATGGAATAACACCCTTCATTTTTTTTAGCTACAACAGTTGCTGTCAAATTTTCTCCCGAAGTAATTGAATCACATATAATGTCACCGGGTAGAAGAGAATGCCAAAGTTTTTTAATTTTTAATCGGTCTTCCATGTTATTCATAACAGTTCTCCCTAGTTGATTGTTTGTAAGGTTCTTATATAATTCTATCTTAATTTGATTACTTAAGTCAATAAAAAATCCAGACGAGATTGTCTCCGTCTGGATTATGTTAGTTGTTAAAAGAGGATGTTATTACTTGCCTGGGTTATCGGGGCAGTTTTCGCAGTCGCCGTCACATCCTGTAAGGTCTGACGGATCAAGGTTCGATTTTTCAAAAAGGTCGGACAGGCTTGATTCGTCGTCGTCCATCATTCTCATATCCATCATTCTCATACCCATCATTCCGGGCCCGATTCCTGAGGAGTTCAAGAGGGAAGATAGATGTATCTGCATCTGCATTTTTTCCATATCTCTGTTCTTTTTGATAAGTTGATGTTCGTAGAACATCATAAATATAGCAAGGCAACACATATGCTTATCGGTGTAATTGCCTTTGCCAAAAATGACGTCGAGAATTAGCGATGCCTTCTTGGGGAAGGTGTCAAAGGTACTGTCTTGCATAATTTCGGATATAGCTTTGTTTTGGGTTTCCAGGCCGGCGGCAATATCTTGGTATTGATTTTCATCCATCTGGCTGACGTTAGTCAATCGATTAGCATAAACTTCCGCAGCTTTTTTTCCAGTTTCGGCCTCTATATCGATTATGTTGCGAAGATAATCGATAGGTTCATCCTCTATGTCAACAAGACATTGGTGATTATGGCTAAAACGACATTTTATAAGGGTCGCCGAACAGGGGACATCTTTAGAAAACATGGAAAGAGTAGTAAAATTGTCTTCTCTTTGTAATAACGTTGTCGAAGAGACTCCCTCTTTGGGTAGTTCGACTGTAATAACGTCGCCGACTTTGAGGCTGTTCCAGGCTTCCTGGGTTAATACGAATTTTCCTGCTGTGTCTTGGGTTTCTTGATTTTCGGGCATTTCCTTTCTCCTCTAATAAAGATTTGTATTGTTGGCATAAATTGCCAGTTGGTAAAAAGTACGTCATCTTAAAATAGCTTATTTTTTTAAAATTGTCAAGGGTTTATACGGGCTAATTTGATTTTTCTGGCTTACTTTGTTATTATCAATTTAACGCTATTTAGTATTATTAAATTTTATAAAATATGAAAAATGGAGAAAAAATTCAGGAACTTTTAACCAGGGGAGTTGCTGATTTAATTGTAAAAAAAGATTTAGAGGAAAAATTAAAATCAGGTAAAAAACTTCGGATTAAATTTGGAGTTGATCCAACTGGGCCAAAAATTCATATAGGACGAGCGGCAACAATGAGAAAGTTAAAGAAGTTCCAGGAACTGGGCCATCAGGTAGTTTTAATAGTAGGGGACTTTACAGCTCAAATTGGAGATGCGTCTGATAAAACTAATGAAAGGCCGATGCTTACCTATGAAGATGTAAAAAATAATATGAAAAATTATCTTCCGCAATTGGCTAGAATTTTTGATATAAAAAAAGCCGAAGTTCATTATAACAGTGAGTGGCTTGGTAAATTAAATTATTTTGATATCTGTAGGCAAGCTGATGAGTTTTCTGTGGCTCAAATTTTAGACAGAGAAAATTTTTCTAAGAGATATAAGGAGGGAACAAGGATTTCTCTTCGAGAAACTTTATACCCCTTAATGCAAGGTTATGATAGTGTTGCAATAAAATCTGATATTGAAATTGGGGGTAGCGATCAACTGTTTAATGTTTTGGCTGGACGAACTCTACAGAAAGCTTACGGTCAAGAACCGCAAAATATTATTACCTTTGAACTTATGGATGGTACTGATGGGCGAAAAATGAGTACTAGTTGGGGCAATGTTATTTTAGTTGAAGATGATCCAAATAATATTTTTGGAAAAATTATGTCGATGAAAGACGAGCTTATGATACAATACTTTACCTTGGCAACAGATATCTCAACAGATGAAATTCAAAAAATGAAAAAGGATTTGCAAGATGATAAAGTCAATCCAAGGGATTTAAAAATGAAATTAGCTCGTGAAATAATTACTATGTATCACGACGAGGATAAAGCAATATCCGCTGAGAATAACTTTAAAAAAGTTTTTGTAGACAAAGGTATGCCAGAAGATATTAAAGAAGTTAAAATTGGAAAAGAAAGTATGAATGTAATCGATTTGTTAACTGAGGCAAAGCTATGTTCATCAAAATCAGATGCAAGGCGCGTAATAGATCAAGGAGGAGTAAAAATAGATGAGGAGAAAATTAGCGACCTTAATTTAGAGGTTGAGCTGTCTGATAAGCCTAAAGTTATTCAAAAGGGAAAACGTCATTTTGTTAAAGTAAGAAGGTAAACTTATGTCAGGACATAGTAAATGGGCCAGTATAAAAAGGCAAAAGGGAGTAGCCGATCAAAAAAGAGGGGTTATTTTTACTAAGATGGCAAAAAATATAACTGTAGCATCTCGTGATGGTGGCGGAGATCCAGAAACTAATTTTAAATTAAAAATGGCTATTGACCAGGCTAAGGGTGTTAATATGCCAAAGGACAATATCGAAAGAGCTATTAAAAGAGGTACGGGCGAACTTAAAGGGAATGTAATTGAAGAAGTTGTTTATGAGGCATTTGGTCCAGATAATACATTTTTTATTATTGAGGCTTTAACTGATAATAAAAACAGAACAGTGTCGGACATTAGACATACTTTTTCTAAAACAGGTGGATCTCTTGGTGGTCAAAATAGTGTTATGTGGCAATTTGAGCGCAAGGGGATAATAAGAATAGCTGATTATAAAGATAAAATAAATGACCGTGATGAATTGGAATTAAAATTAATAGATTTAGGAGCAGAAGATATAGAGGATGATGATAGCGACTTAGTTATCTATACAAAAATAGATGGACTGCAAAAAGTAAGAGAAGAGTTGGAAAAAGACGGAATTAATCCTGATTATTCAGAGTTAGAATATATTCCTAAAGAAAGTAAAAAAATAGAAAGCGAAAAAGTTAAAGAGAGATTGCAAAACCTTTTTGATACCTTAGATGATAACGATGATATAAGTAATTTTTATACTAACGTTGATATAGGTTAGTTTTTATGGTTAACGATACACAAAATAAAAAAAGTGAAATAATCCTGGGTGTTGACCCGGGGTTTGCTCTTTTAGGTTATGGTGTTATTGAAAAAGATAGCGCGGGAAATTTAAGATTAATTGACTACGGAGTTGTTAGTACTCATGCAAAGATGCCGTTTGCAACAAGGCTTAAGGAAATTCACGAAGGATTAGAAGATGTAATTAAAAAATATAAACCAGATGTAATGGCTGTGGAGGATTTATTTTTTTATAAAAATGTTAAAACTGCTATTGAGGTTGGACAAGCGCGTGGAGTAATAATATTAACTGGGATTCAAGCCGGATTACCAATAGAAGAATATACTCCGCTTCAAATAAAACAAGCGGTAACTTCTTATGGGCGAGCTGATAAAAATCAGGTTCAACAGATGGTTAAGATGCTTTTAAAATTAAAAGAAATTCCAAAACCAGATGACGCAGCCGATGGATTGGCTGTTGCAATATGTTGTGCTAATAGTAGTAATAAATTAAAATAAAAATAAAAATTTTAAGGAGGTATCAAATGATTTATACAAAAGGAATAAGAAATGGAATTAGATCTTTATTTAGAAGAGGGGGAAGGCTACCAGTTAGCGGTAAGACAGCAGTGATTCCTCATTGGTTAAAATGTTTTGAGTTTGAACGACGTGGGATAGCCTTTCCTAGGCCAGGAGAAACTTATGCCCAAATGGTAAAAAGATGTGCCGATGAAAATTCACCTCTTATAATAGGTGGTGGTGATGGAATGACCATGCTTCAAGAAGAATTTGGAATTAAAACAAAATAGGCTTTTGGCAAGATTTACTTCTTGCCTTTTTTATTGATAAGAACTAAAATAAATAATGTTATAAGCGACGTAGGGCGAGTGAAATACCAAGTTTAAAGCTTGGGCATTTCCGGGCTTCGGAGTCTTATATATGTAAACACCATGTGGTCTTGCCGCATTTAAGATAAATATTTCCTATAAATCACCCCGTGCTCTTGGTACGGTGGTATATATTTAATTTTAGTTAAATTGATATTATGTTAATAGACACTCATTCACATGTAAATTTTAATAGCTTTAGGAGTGATAGTGATGAGGTTATTAAAAGAGCATTAGACAACAATACTTGGTTAATTAATGTTGGCTCTCAGCTATCAACTTCGCGCCGGGCTGTAAAAATTGCTGAAAATTATAACTTGGGTGTTTATGCTGCTGTTGGAATCCATCCTATTCATTTAATTGCGGCTAACGTTGATGAAGAGGATATGCAGTTTGAGAGCAGGGCCGAAGAGTTTGATTATGAGGCCTATAAAGAATTAGCTCAAAATAAAAAAGTAGTAGCTATCGGTGAAATTGGACTAGATTATTTTCATATGAAGGACAGGATAAAGGGGGAAATCGATGAGAAAAAAATTGAAGAAATAAAAAATAAACAAAAGGATACATTTATAAAACAATTTGAATTGGCTCAAGAATTAAATTTACCGGTAATAATCCATTCACGTGAAGCCCACGAGGATTTAATTGAAATTATTAAAAAACTAAAAATTCATTATCCTCATGCCAAAGGGGTAATTCATTGTTTTGATGGAGACTTAGAAACAGCAAAAAGATATTTTGATTTAGGTTTTATTATATCTTTTACTGGGCTGGTTACTTTTGTAAAAGGGTATGAATGGATAAAAGATATTCCGGAAGATAGATTTATGGTTGAAACCGATTCTCCTTATTTAACCCCGCCACCGCACAGGGGTGAGCGAAATGAACCTGTTTATGTAAAATATGTTGCGAGGAGAATAGCAGAGATTAGAGGCGTTAGTGGGAAAAAAATTGAAAAAATAACAACGCGTAACGCTAAAGAATTTTTTAATATTTAGAATTTATTTTTTAAAATATCACCCCGGACTTGATCCGGGGTCTAGATTCCGGATATTTTTATTTTATAAAAATTCCGGAATGACACAATATATATGTCAAAAAGTAAACTTAGTAAAAAATATTATCGAGTGCTTTTGTTCTGGGTTGGGGTGATGGCAACTTTTTCTTATAGAATTATTGTTATTCTTAATCACTATAGTCAGTTGTGGGTAGAGATTGCTTGGCACGTTGGAACTATTGGTTTTATTTGGTACTTTGCTCATCGGTATAGGGTGGCAAGCAGTAGGGCAAGTATCATTAAAGAGAGAAAGTTGGCTTATAAAATTTATAATAAAAAAGAATTAAATGAGGGTGATCGCAATGCTTTACTTTATATTTTAAAAGGACTTCGGTCTAGTAAGGCTAAATGGAACTATATTGCTATTTTTGTTTTCTCTATTTTGGCTTTACTTTATTCTATTTTTAATAATATAATTTTAAGATTATTTTAATATGACCCTTTTTTTAAAAAAAGAAAAAAACTGGAAAGATTTTGTTATATTAAAAGGAGTTAATCCTGTGGTAAAATTTTTCACTATTTCTGATTTTATTGTTATTAGTGGCTTTGGCCTTGTGTCTCCTATATTTGCAGTTTTTATTAGTGATAATATTAAAGGCGGAAATTTAGAAGTAGTAGGTATAGCAGGGATGATTTATCTTTTAACTAGAAGTTTATTACAAATTCCAATAGCTCAGTTTATCGATAAAATTAAAGGAGAAAAGGATGATTTTTTAATTTTATTTTTAGGGTCTATTGCTTATTCTTTTATTTTTTTACTTTACATCATAGTTACCACGCCAACGCAGTTATATTTTATTCAGTTTTTATATGGTTTGATCAGTGCTTTAACTTTGCCTGGTTGGTATGCAATTTTTACCAGACATATAGATAAGCGGCATGAGGGGATGGAATGGGGGGTTTACACAACCTTTACTGATTTAGGAGCGGCAGCTGCAGCAGGGATGGGCGGATTTTTTGCTAGTAGGTTTGGATTTACTAATTTATTTATTGTTGCTAGTATTGTTTCTTTTGTTGGAGCTTTATTTTTATGGGGTGCTTACGGTAGCCTTAAAAAGAAAACTATTTTTGATAGATAATTAGAGAAAAATAAAAAACCCCGCCATTTTGTAAATTGGCGGGGTTTGAGGTGAAAAAGGGATTTATTCTGCTAACATACTTTTTAGTATTTTCCCTCCAGCGTAGACGCCGGTAATATAAAGAAAAAATATGTGTAAGTTGGCAGGATATCTTTCAATTACTCCATAATAATAAAGGGGATAAATCACGCCGGCGATTATCCAGGTTAAGTACACAAAATACTCACCCCGTCTTTCTTTTAATAATCCTTTTTTACGCCTTTTCATTTCTTTTTGGGTAGCGTACCAACCAAGTATTCCAGAGTATGCATATATCCATTCCTTAGGAATATCTCGTATTCTCTCTACGGTTGGGAAGAATGAATAGACAATAAAAGATACCGCCATTAAAATAAATGAAATAGCCAGAAAGCCATAGGTAAAGGGTCCGTTTAATTTAACCTTTTTCTTTTCGTTCATTTTTTACCTCTTTATTTTGTTTTTATTAAGGTTCGTTTTTTGGATAACGTTTAAATATATCATAAAAGAGGCTAATTGTCAATCTCTTTGAAAGATAATTTAATCTTTATGCGTATAAATTTTAGCCATTGTATAATTTTTTAAAAAAATTTATGAAAAAAGATCAGTTGTTTAGATATTCTATTTTAGGTTTGTTTTTAGTTTTATTTACATTTTTTTCTATTAATCATTTTGTATTAGGAGGAGGAGAGGCAGCCTCAGTTGATGCTCTTTGTCCTTTTGGCGGCCTTGAAAGTCTATATACTTATTTTAAGACCGGTACTTTTGTCCCGAGAATTATGATTAGTAGCATGATTTTATTTATTGGAGTATTGCTGACAGTTTTTATTTTTAGAAGAGGTTTTTGTGGTTGGATTTGTCCATTTGGCACAGTTCAAGAATTATTTGGAAAAATTACAAAAAAGAAATATGAGCTACCAGAGCAGATAGATAAATTTGCAAGGTATATTAAATATTTAGTTTTAGCTTTTATTTTAATCGGAACAGCTATAACTGGGACGCTTGTCTTTAGGGGGTATGATCCATTTATGACCTTTTTTCATTTTGGGAAAGGTCTTTTGTGGGACTTTAGTGCTTCGGAGGTATCCGAACATGCAACAGCTTATGTTATAACCGTTTTAGTTTTATTAGGGTCAATTTTTATAAATAGATTTTGGTGCAGATACTTATGTCCACTTGGAGCGGTGACAGCAATTTTTGCTAAACTAGGATTTACTTCAATTAAAAGAAATGATAAAAAGTGTATTGATTGTAAAATCTGTGACAAAGTTTGTCCTGTTAGAGTTAAGGTTTCTAGTGTTGATAAAGTTAGGTCAGCTGAATGTATCGATTGTACTGCCTGTGTTTCAAATTGTCCTAAGTCAGCTTTATCGATTAACTTATTTAAAGAGCGTATTAGTATAAAAAAATATGCAATTGGATTAGTATTTATATTGTTAGCAGTTATTGGAATTACAAAAGCTACTGGAATTTGGCAAAGTGTGCCAACGGCAACATTGGTCAGTAGTACAACTGGAGAGGTTGATGCTGAAAATATAAAAGGATGGATGACTCTTGAAGAAGTTTCTGCAGAAGTTGGAATTCATATACCTCATTTTTTAATAGATTTTAATTTAAAAGAAGAAGATATGGTTATTCCGATTAAGGATATAGGTGATAAGTATGGTATTGATTTTCACGCTGAAGACGTTAGGGAATATGTAGAAAACTTTAAGCACGCTAGTGATCATGATGAGGAGAATGAAGTTGCTTGCCCTTGGGGATTGCATGATGACCCAGCTCCTGGTCAGTGTGGTTTATATGAAGATAAAGATGGTAATAGTATTTGTGATTTAAGTGAATAATTTTGTATAATAAAGATAAATAATTAGCCGATTTTTTATAAAGTCGGCTTTTTTGGTCTAAAACGCTTGATTTTTTATTAAAAAGGGATAAAATTAAAGTAATACTGATTTTTAAAGAAAATTATGGATTTTAAGGAGTATCAGGATAAATCGAGAGAAACAGCTCTTTATCCTAATTTAGGAAAAAATTTTATATACCCAACCTTAGGTTTAGTTGGTGAGGCAGGTGAAATAGCAGAAAAAATAAAAAAAGTTATAAGAGATAACAATAGTGAAATTGATGATGAAAGAGTAAATAATTTAAAAAAAGAGTTAGGCGATGTACTTTGGTACTTAGCTCAACTTTCGACAGAATTAGGATTGTCATTGGATGATGTTGCTAAAACTAATATTCTAAAATTGCAATCAAGAAAAAAAAGAGGGGTTATCGGCGGAGACGGCGATAACAGATAGTTTTTTGTTTATTTATTTTTAAAATATAATTATTATTAAAACTCAATTATGAAAAAAAACATGGGTAATGCCGACAGGATTGTAAGAATTGTTGTCGGACTAATTGCGCTTGGCGCAGGTTTTTATCTGGGTATGAATTACTGGGTAATGGGAATAGGAGCAGTTATTCTTGTTACTGGACTAATGAATTCATGTCCGATTTATTCAATGCTTGGAATGAGTACAGCTTCTAAAGAAGGTAGTTCAAATCCAGAAGCTCCAAAAGCTCCAGAAGTACCAGAGGTACCATCAGTACCACAAACTGAAGAACCAAAAGAAGAGGAGGCTCCAGCTGAGGAAGAACCAAAAGAAGAAGCTATGACTGAAGAACCAAAAGAAGAGGAGGCTCCAGCTGAGGAAGAACCAAAAGAAGAAGACGACAAGGTAAATGACGAAGTCAGACAAGGTGAATCACCGTCAGGTGAGAGAGTGTCCCCTGGGGGAGAGGGTGACCTGGGTCAAGAAAAAAAGGAAATGTAATCTTTAAATAATAAAAAAAGACTCTTTGATAGAGTCTTTTTTTATTGATTTATCAAGGTGAAGTGGTAGAATAAAGTATATTAAATATTTATATGAATAAAAAAGTATATATAATTCATGGTTGGGGTGGGTCGCCGGGCGCTAATTGGTTTCCCTGGTTTAGTCACGAATTAATTAAGAGGGATATAAATGTTGAAGTTCCCTTAATGCCAGAAACAGAAAATCCTAAATTAAATAAATGGATAGAAAAACTAGATCAATTAATTGAAAATCTCGATGAGGGTATTTATTTAGTGGGTCATAGTCTTGGTTGTATTACAATTTTGAAATATTTAGAAAAAACAAACAAAAAGATTGGCGGAGCTTTGTTGGTGGCTGGTTTTTCTAGATCTTTGGGAATTCCAGAAATCGAGAATTTTTTAGAAAAACAGATTGATTATAAAAAAATAAAAGAATTGAATAATAAAATAACTGTTATTAATTCAGACAACGACCCTTTTGTCCCCTTAGAAGAGGGGAGAATATTAAAAGACAAATTGGGTGCCGAGCTAATAATTATGGAGCGGGCTTATCATATAAATGAGGGGAATGGGTTTTTTGAACTGCCAATTGGCCTGGATATTCTGTTAAAAATGATAAATAAGTAATCTACAGATTCACCCTGTTAAATAATTTAAATTTTAAAAATTTAAATTAAGATTTTATTCAATGATTAAATATATTTTTGTTATTTTTAGTTATTTTTTGCACCTATATGTTATGACCAGTGAACCCAATCTTATTTAACGGGGTAAAAAAATTTTATCCCCTTGACAAAAACGAAAAACATCTTTAAACTTTATATGTAAAAGTACATATATAGGCGATATGGTCTTAGGCCATATTTGTTTTTTTGCTTTAAAATGAAACAAGAATGAAACAAGAAAAATTACAAATGAAAAATAGTACAGCCTTAGCAATTTCATTTGCTTGGGAACTGGGATATTCTATTGCAATTCCGCTTGTTGCGCTTGCTTTAGGCGGAAGATTTTTAGATAGACGATTTGATACAGACCCTTTTTTGTTTTTAACAGGGGTGGTTTTGTCGATTTTTATTTCAACGCTTATTGTATTTAAAAAATCAATGAAAATAATGGCTTCCCTGGAAAAAGAGTCACAAAGAGAAAAACCGCCAACTGAAGAAAGGGATAAAAAGCCAGATGGCGATAAACAATAATAATATATGGGAATACAAGACTTGGTAGTATCAATTGCCCCTGAGGCAATTTTTCATATCGGAAATTTTCCAATAACTAACACTATGCTTATAACAGCGGTTATTAGTATTCTTATTATTATTGTAAGTCTTTCTATGCGCGGTAAGTTTAAAGATGTTCCTAGCGGTTTTCAAAATTTTATAGAGACTATACTGGAAGGCCTTTTTAAAATGGTTGATGAAATTACCGGAGATAGAAAACAAACTTATAAATTTTTTCCATTAGTAGCGACTATATTTATTTTTGTGATATTGGCCAATTGGATAGAGGTTGTTCCCGGTCTTGGTACTATTGGGATTAAGGAAGTTCATCATGGCAAGGAAGTGATAGTTCCTTTTATTAGATCAGCATCAGCTGACCTAAATGTAACGATGGCTATTGCTTTGATATCTGTTTTTACAACTCAGTTTATGGGAATCGCATTTTTAGGTTGGAGAGGGCATTTAGCAAAATATTTTATTAGCCCGCTTAAAAAGCCTTATGTAGTAGGGACATTTATTGGACTCTTAGAAATTATTTCTGAGTTTGCAAAGATTATTTCTTTTTCTTTTCGTTTATTTGGTAATATATTTGCAGGGGAGGCACTTTTATTGGTCTCTCTTTTTTTAATTCCAAAATTTTATAATCTTTTACCATTGCCGTTCTTGTTTTTAGAGTTGTTTGTAGGTTTTATCCAGGCTTTAGTATTTGCAATGCTTACTTTAGTGTTTATGAAATCAGCAACGATAGCTCATGAAGAGCATTAATTTAAATTGGTTTGTAAAAAATAGTTTTAATAATATAAATTTGTAATAAATAAAAAATGATTCCCCGTAGATTTAAACTTAGATCTATTAAGGTAATCAGAAATAATAAAAAATATGGAAAACGAAGTTGTAAAAGAAGTAGCTCAAAATGGTGCTTCTTACGTTGAAGCAGCAAAATCAATCGCTGCAGCTATCGCTATCGGTTTTGGTGCAATCGGACCTGGTATCGGTATCGGTTTAATTGGTTCAAAGGCTATGGATGCTGTTGGTAGAAACCCAGAAGCTTCATCAAAAATTCAAACTTTGATGATTTTGGCTATCGCTTTTGCTGAAGCTATCGCTATTTATGCTTTAGTAGTTGCTCTTATCATTAAATTTGTTTAAATACTTTTGGTTGTTGCGAGGACAAGACCTCGCAACAGCAATTTAATGATAAAGATTTTAACGAAAGAAATTTATGGAATTATTACAAAAACTAGGAATACACCCTGCGCTATTAATTGCTCAGATAATAAACTTTCTTATTTTGATGTTTGTTTTGTATAAATTTTTATACAACCCGGTTTTAGGTATGATGAAGAAAAGGGAAGATAGAATCAGAAAAAGTGTTGAAGATGCTGATGAAATTAGTAAAAAACTAAAAGAGATGGAGGTAAGATATGATGAAAAACTAAAGAAAGCTAAGCAAGAGGCTATGGGAATTTTAGAAAAAGCCGAAAAAGATGGATTAATGCAAAAAGACGAGTCGGTTAATAAGACAAAAGAAGAAGTTGCAAATATTGTAACAAAAGCAAAGGAGCAAATCGCTGATGAAAAAGAAAAAATGGTTCAAGAGGTTAAAAAAGAGATGGGCTCTTTAGTTGTTATGGCAATGGAAAAGGTTTTAAGTGCGGAAAAGTCTAAGGGGGTTGATAAGAAAACCATTGAAGAAACGCTAAAGAATATATAATATTATGAAAATTACCCCAAAACAATACGCCCTGTCTTTATATGAGTTAATTGAAGAAGTTGACCCTTCTAATGTTCAGGATGTTTTAAAGAATTTCATTGTTTTTTTAGCTAAAAATAACGATTTAAGATTAGCTGATAAAATAATTAGCGAGTTAGAAAACGTTTGGAACGATAAAGAGGGGATTGCCGATATTGAGGTTACTGCAACTCAAAAATTAGACGAAGAAATGGTTGGTTTATTAAAAGAATATGCAATAAAGTGGCTTAATAAAAAAGAAATTAATATAAATCAAAAAATCGACGATCAAATTTTAGGTGGAATTATTTTAAAGCATAAAGATATGGTTATTGATGGTAGTTTGAGGAAAAAAATAGTTAATTTAAAACAGGAGTTAGTTAAATAAAACTAAAGATTATTCTGGGTGAATCGTAGCGATGTTGAATAATTTTCGAATCACTACATTTGCTTAGAATAACAGTAAAATAAAAAAAGGCCTTGCGAGTTTTTCTCGAAAGACCTTTTGTAAAAAGGTGAGAAGTTGTTATTTATTGCATTGACGGCTGAGGGGGTTGTTTTCCGGCAATTGCCAGAAAATGATTTCGACTGTTTGTTTGGCCGGGACCTAAGAGCGCAAGAGCATCGTCTGGTTTTTCTTTAATGCACTCAGTGCATACATCGGCTGAGTGAACCAGTCGTTTACTCTCTGTACAAATTGTACAAATTCCAATTCTGTGTAAGGGCATGATTTTTCTCCTCTTCGTTAAGTTTTCTCTCCTTTTAAAAAATTATATAAATTTAATTATAACAAAAAATTAAAGATATGTCAAGTCAAAAAGATTACATTATTGATTCACTGAAAAAGCAAATCAGTGATTTTAAAGCAGATGTTTCCAGGGAAGCGGTGGGAACCGTTATTGAGGTTGGAGATGGCATTGCTAAAATTTCTGGAATTTCTGATTGCATGTCTTCTGAGATGGTCCAATTTACTACTAAAAGTGGTGAGGAAGTTTATGGTGTAGCATTGAACTTAGAAGAAGATGCAGTTGGAGCAATGATTCTTGGAGAGTTTAAGGATATTAAAGAAGGCGATCAAGTTAAAACCACCGGTAAAATTTTAGAGGTACCAGTAGCCGACAGTATAGTTGGTAGAGTTGTAGATCCATTGGGAAAACCGCTTGATGGAAAGGGTGACGTTAAAGCCGATAAATTTTATCCAGTAGAAAAAATTGCCCCTGGTGTAATTACTCGTAAGTCAGTAGACACACCTCTTCAAACTGGTATTAAAGCTGTTGACTCTATGATTCCTATCGGAAGAGGACAACGTGAGCTTATTATTGGTGATAGGCAAACTGGTAAAACAGCTATTGCCGTTGATACTATTATAAATCAAAAAGATAGTGGAGTAATTTCTATTTATGTTGCTATTGGTCAAAAAGAATCAAAGATTGCAAAAATTGTAGCTGAGCTTGAAAAAAACGATGCAATGAAAAATACAATTATTGTTGTGGCCGGTGCATCCGACCCAGCGTCATTATCATTTATTGCCCCATATTCAGGATGTGCAATGGGTGAATACTTTATGGATAAAGGACAAGATGTTTTAATTGTTTATGATGATTTAAGTAAGCATGCTGTTGCTTACCGTGAAATATCACTTTTACTAAAAAGACCACCAGGACGAGAAGCTTATCCAGGTGATGTGTTTTATTTACATTCAAGGTTGCTTGAGAGATCTGCTAGATTAAATGAAGATTTTGGCGGCGGGTCATTAACAGCTCTGCCTATAATTGAAACTCAAGCAGGGGACGTTAGTGCATATATTCCAACGAATGTAATTTCTATTACTGATGGTCAAATCTACCTTGAACCGGATTTATTCTATCAGGGAATAAGACCAGCTGTTAATGCTGGGTTGTCTGTTTCTCGTGTGGGTAGTGCAGCTCAAATTAAAGCGATGAAAAAAGTAGCCGGAAAACTCCGATTAGAGTTAGCTCAATATAGAGAGCTTGCTGCTTTTGCGCAGTTCGGTAGTGATTTAGATGAGACTACTCAAAAGCAATTAGAGCGTGGTAAAAGAATTACAGAAGTATTAAAACAGGATCAATATGTTCCAGTGCCCGTCGAAAATCAGGTGGCTATTTTATTTGCTACTTCTACGGGTTTACTTGATGATGTTCCTGTTGAAAAGGTAATCAGTTTCGAGCTTGGACTACAAAAATATCTAAATACCTCGGCTAAAGAGCCGCTAAAGGCGATAAAAGAAACTGGTAATTTAGATGAAAAAACAGAAAAAGCTTTAATAGAAAAAATTAACGATTACAAAAAAACATTAGATTATTTAATAAAAAAAGAAAAATAAATAAAAGCTTGATAACTTCAGGACAATAACCTAAAGTCACAAGCGATAAGAAATTTGTATGCCAGATCAAATTAAAAAAATAATGAGAGAGGTTAAAACAATTGGTTCAGACGCCACTTTTTTTGAGGCTCTTGATAAAATGATCAAAGAAAAAACTAACAGTCTAGTTGTTGTTGATAAAGAGGGTAAGGTTGCAGGTATGATTAATACAGGGGATTTAATTAAGGAAGTTGTTCCTGATTATTTAGAGGAAGACAATGCTGTTACTGCTCACTTTGCTAATATAGAGATGTTTATGGAAGATGTTAAAAAAGCAAAGGATGTTTCAATTTCAAAATTTATGACTAAAAATCCTGCTACAGTTGATGCAGAGGACAGTCTAATGGAAGTAGCAGCTATTGCTATCTCTAAAAAACAAATGAGAGTTCCAGTAGTCGATGGAAACAAAAAGCCTATTGGTTTAATCACTAGAACAGAAGTTAAGCAGGTTATCGGAGATATCTTAGGCTTAGAATGTTTCGAAGATTGTAAATAATAAATATACTAATAAATTTTTATATGTCTGATATTCCATTTATACTTTCCGGTCTGATTTTTGTTGTTACTTTTGCTTTTATTTTGACCGAAAAAATTCATAGAACCGTTATTGGTATGGTTGGTGCAGTTGTAATGGTAGGAGCTGGAATGTATTTTAGTTTTTACGAACCAGCTCAAGCATTACATGCTATTGATTTTAATACTATTGGATTGCTTTTAGGAATGATGATTATTGTGGCAATTCTAGAGAAAACAGGGGTTTTTCAATATTTAGCTATCGTTGCAGCTAAAAAGACAAAAGGAGATCCTTGGAAGTTAGTTGTAGTTTTAGGTACTGTTACTACTCTTTTATCTTTGATACTAGATAACGTTACCACTGTTATTTTAATTGTTCCAGTAACAATTATCATTGCCAGATTGCTTAAAATTAGCCCAGTGCCAATTTTAATGGCCGAGGCATTATTATCTGATACTGGTGGTGTGGCCACCCTAGTTGGTGATCCGCCGAATATTATGATTGGGTCTGCTGCTGGATTTTCTTTTAATGACTTTTTAACCCATATAGCTCCAATCGTGGTTGTTGCTTGGTTTGTAACTTTACTTACATTAAAGTTTGTTTTTAGAAAAGAAATGGCTAAGAAGCCTGAGCACATCGATGAGCTAATGGCGATGAACGAAAATGATGCAATGAAAGATAAAAAGACTTTAAAGAAGATAATGTTTGTTTTGGGAATTGTTGTTGTATTGTTCTTTTTGCATAGCTCTATGCATATGCCGCCTTCAATGGTAGCATTGATTGGCGCAGCCCTTGCTTTCTTGATAGTTACTCCTAAAAAAGATCCTCAACCTATTTTGGAAAAAGTTGAATGGAGCGTGTTGTTATTTTTCGCAGCTTTATTTGTTATCGTTGGCGGCCTTGAGCACGCTGGAGTTTTAGAGCACTTGGCTACAGGTATTTCCTCCCTTGCTGGTGGTAATATAGTGGTCGCTGCTCTTGCTATTTTATGGATTTCAGCAATTATGTCAGCAATTGTAGATAATATTCCTTTTACTGTAGCTATGATTCCTGTTCTTACATATTTAGGTACACCCGTTGCTATGGGTGGTGGTGGAATTGAAGAGATTAATCTTTTATGGTGGGCGCTTGCCCTTGGTGTAGGTTTCGGTGGAAACGGAACGCCAATTGGATCAACTGCTAATATTGTTGTTGTTGCAAAGAGTGAACAAACCGATGATCCTATTACCTTTAAAAAATGGATGAAATCTGGTGCAGCAGCTATGTTTGTAACCTTAATAGTTGCTTCTATCGGTATTTTCTTATTCTCTACTTATTTGGCTCAGGAAACAGCTGGTCAGAAAGCTGCTAATAATCCAGATTCTGCAATAGAGGTTAGTCACGAAGAGCCAGTCGAGGCTTCTCATTAATTTATTTTAATTTTAGATTATGCCAGCAAATACACGCGACATACAACGAAGGATAAAATCAGTAAATAATACCAAGAAAATCACGAGAGCGATGGAGATGGTTGCTGCCTCAAAAATGAAAAGGGCAGTTAATATGGTTTTGCAAACCAGGCCTTATGCCAACTTGTCTTGGAATACAGTTTTAAACTTATCACAAGTTAATGGCTCTAAGGATCATCCATTACTTGAACAGCGTGATAAGTATAAAAGGGTTTTATTAATCTTGATTAGTTCAAATCGTGGTCTTTGCGGTGGTTATAATGTTCAAATTCATAATAAGGCAGTTTCTTCCATTAAAAAACATGAGAATGGAGATAAAATTACCGATGTTATTACTATGGGCAAGAAGGGGGCTGAGTTAATGAAAAGAGATGGCTATAATTTATTTGCTGATTTTGAAAAGCCAGATTTGGCCACAGGTGTTCATGAGGTTCAGGCAATTGCTAAAATGGTTATCGATAATTTTTTAGCTGGAGATAACGATAAGGTGATGGTAGCTTATACGGATTTTATTTCTTCTGTAAATCAAGTTCCACGAGTTAAACAGCTTTTACCGATTCAACTTGACAGTGAGGATGAATACTTGGGTATTGTTGGTGGCGATGAAAAGGTTGGTACTACTAAAGAATTTATTAAAGAAAAGGGGGATAAATATTTAAAGAAAGGTGAATTTCAGTATGAATATATTTTTGAGCCAAGCGTGAATGAAGTTTTGGATGAAATTTTACCAAGGTTAATAGAGGTTCAATTGTATCAAGCATTACTAGAAGCTAATGCTAGTGAACATTCAGCTAGAATGGTTGGTATGAGAAATGCAACGGATGCAGCTGGAGAAATGATTGATGAATTAACATTATATTATAACAAGGCTCGTCAGGCTAGTGTAACCAATGAAATTGCTGAAATTTCTGCTGGAGCTCAAGCTATGAGTGATAAATAAATTAAAGATAAATTTATGGATAAACAAAAAAGCAACAAAAGTGCCGGTCTAGGAAAAATTAAACAAGTTATCGGTGCTGTGGTAGATGTAGACTTTAAAGATGGTTTACCTAACATTTTTTCTGCTTTAACAGTAGAAGATAAGAAAAATAAAACAACACTTACCTTAGAGGTTCAACAGCATTTAGGCTCTAATTTAGTTAGGACTATTGCAATGGGATCAACTGATGGTATTAGGCGTGGGATGGATGTAGTTGATACTGGTGAGCAGATTAGCGTCCCGGTCGGCGAAGAAACTTTAGGAAGGATGTTTGATACTTTGGGTAGGCCAATTGACGGAAAAGAAGCACCAAAAACAAAAAAAAGATATCCAATTCACAGAGAGGCTCCTGAGTTTGTTGATCAATCTACTAAAACAGAAATTTTAGAAACCGGTATTAAGGTAATTGATTTAATTTGTCCTATTGTAAAAGGTGGTAAGGTGGGCATGTTTGGTGGAGCTGGTGTAGGTAAAACCGTAATTATTCAAGAATTTATCAATAATATCGCTAAAGGTCATGGTGGTTACAGTGTGTTTGCCGGAGTGGGTGAGCGGACCCGTGAAGGTAATGACCTTTATCACGAAATGAAAGATTCGGGCGTGCTTGATAAACTATCGATGGTTTTTGGTCAGATGAACGAAACTCCGGGTGTTAGAGCTCGTGTTGCTTTATCTGGTTTATCTATTGCTGAATATTTTAGAGATGAGAAAAATCAAGATGTATTATTTTTTGTAGATAATATTTTTAGATTCACTCAAGCAGGTTCAGAGGTTTCAGCCTTACTTGGAAGAATGCCTTCTGCTGTAGGTTATCAGCCAACATTAGCTAGTGAGATGGGGGAGATGCAAGAACGTATTACTTCAACTGACAAAGGTTCTATCACTTCAATTCAAGCTGTTTATGTGCCAGCCGACGATTTAACAGATCCGGCTCCAGCTACTACTTTTGGTCACCTTGATTCAACCGTGGTTTTATCACGTGGACTATCAGAACTTGGAATTTATCCAGCAGTTGATCCATTGGATTCAACTTCAACAATTTTAGATCCAAATATAATTGGAGAAGAACATTATAATGTGGCCCGTGGCGTTCAAAAAATGTTACAACGTTATAAAGATCTTCAAGATATTATCGCTATTTTAGGTGTTGATGAATTAAGTGAGGAGGATAAAATAATTGTTGGTAGAGCAAGAAGAGTTCAAAGATTTTTATCTCAACCCTTCTTTGTGGCAGAAACATTTACGGGTACGCCTGGTAAATATGTTTCGCTTAAAGATACTGTTAAAGGATTTAAAGCAATTTTGGATGGTGAGTATGATGGTGTTTCAGAGCAGGAGTTTTATATGAAAGGTGGAGTTGATGAAATTAAAAAGAAATAAATTTTTTCTTATGTCCCGACCGCGAAGGTGGGAATCTAAAATAATATATGGCTAAAAAAATAAAATTTGAAATAGTAACTCCCGAGAGGACTGTTTTAAAAAATACAGTAGATCAAATTACTCTGCCGACCAAAAGTGGAGAAATTACGATATTACCTAATCATGTTCCCCTTGTTTCAATGCTTTCACCCGGAGAGATTATCATTAAGAAGGAGGGTGAAGACATTTCAATGGCAGTTTCTGGCGGGTTTGTCGAGGTGATGGTTAATAAGGTTGTAATTTTGGCCGATACGGCTGAACGTGCCGAAGAGATTGATCCAGAGAGGGCTGAAGAAGCTAAAAGAAGAGCAGAGAATCTAAAGAATCAAAAAACAAGCGATAATAGAGAGTTCGCCGCCCTTTCCTCTAGAATAGAAAAGGAACTGGCGAGAATCAAGGTGGCGAGAAAACATAGAAAATTATAAATAAAAAATAAGAGCCTTTTAAAGGCTCTTATTTTTTTACTTAATATGTCATTCTGAGCGAACGAAGAGATTCGAGGAATCTAAAGAATTACGTAATTAATTACGTAATTTAATATGTAATTCTTTTTTGTTATGTCGCCCCGACGTTTTTCTAATGTCATTCCTGCGCAGGCAGGAATCTCAGTGTTTATAAGCGACGTAGAGCGAGTGAAATGCCAAGCCGAAGGCTTGAGTATTTCCGAGCCGAGGAGTTTATATATCGGGTTAACACCCTGCGCTCTTGGCGCAGGGGTACATATAGTTATCCCTCCCTTTATGTGAAAAGGGTGGAATTTGCCAATATTATTATAATTAACGAATATTAAAACTATGCCAAATAGTTGTAAAAATTTGGTAATCCGTTGCATGGATTATCGTCTTAATGAAGCTGTAAATGAATGGATTAAAAAACAAGGAATTTTAGACGAAGGATATGATCTTGTATCTATTGCCGGAGCTGGAAAGAGAATAGCCGAGGGGATGGATGAATTTTTTCTTGATATTGGAGTTTCTTGTAAATTACATAGCGTTGACAGAATTATTTTAATTCGTCATAGTAACTGTGGCGCTTATGCGATGGATTATAATTTTTCATCAATTAAAGAAGAAAAAGAAAAGCAGATGAGTGATATGAAAAAAGTTAGAAAGATTATAAGGGAAAAATATCCGCACGTAGAAATTATTAAAGTTTGGGCTGAGTTGAAGGATCCTAAAGGAGAAAAAATCGAATTTAGTATAATAAACGAAGATTAACGCACATTAAATTTAAAGGGAGGATTTACAATGAGTAGAAAATTTGATAGAGGAGTTTCGGATTCTGTAAGAAAAAGTAATAAATATTTGGGCAGGACAATTTTTGTATTGTTTATTGGCTGGTTAACAATGGACGCTTTTCATTTATTTGATAGTAATCATGAATTATTTGGAGGATTAGTTTTTATGATAATTATTGTATTAACAATATTTTTTGGAGTACTAACAGGAGTACTTCAAATTGTTTATGCATATGAAAATGAAGTTGCAAAAGGAATAAAATATCTTGACAATCTTTCGTTATATTTAGAAAAGATTAGAAGTGTTATATCCTTGTCAGATATGGAGATTATTCAAAAAACAAAATTAAGTGCTACTATTGGTGAATTAAATATAAGTATAAAAAGGCCGATTGAGCCCATTGCAGGAGAAATTCGTCACGAACTAAGAGAAAGAGAAGAAGACCAACAAGCATTTTTAATGAAAGGATATAATTTTCCCAAAAAGCCACCAAGAAGTTATGTTTTTTGGAGAAAAAAAGTTTTAGGCCATCCACCGATGACATTTGTTGAATATACGGAGGTGCTGTAATGCATAATGTAGGATTAACCCAAGATGAACAGGAAGAAGTCAGAAAAATTGATTTATTTAAAGATAATAAAAGGGCAGAAGCTCTTAAATCTTGGGAGAAAAAAACAGGAAAGAAATTTCCCAGATCAGTTTGCCATGGCCCTAAGCTATGTCCGGCTATGCAGGAAAAAGAAGATGAAACATTTAGAGCTTTATTTCCTTTTTCGGCCCCTCTTAGAAAAAGGGAGTCTGCTTGGTAAATCTATTTGTTAAATAAATTTAAAAGGGCATGAATCGTAAAGATTCATGCCCATTTTTATTTTAGGGAACAATTATTGTTCCCACATCTTGATTTTCTAAGAGGATTTTTTTTAATATATCATCTTCTAAGCCATTGGCAATTACTACTTTTTTTACACCTCCTAGACAGGCGTCGCGACCGGCAAGCATTTTAGGGCTAATACCTTTGGAATCTTTTCTGGATGTTTTTCCATTATCTATTTCCGATATAAATTTTTCTGTTATTAAGCTAGTATTAATTTCTTTTATTATTCCGTTTTCACAAATTAGCCCAAATTTATTTGGGAATCGACATTGAATGCCGTTTTCTAGTTGAGAAAGAATAATAAGAATATCAGCTTCAATTAAGGCCGCGGTTTTAGCAGCTAGTGGATCGTTGTCCCCATCGATTTCTTCGGGGTTAACATTGTCTGCCTCGTTCATTAGAACTACAGCCTTTTTATTGAATGTTTTTTTAAATACATCTGAGGTGTGTGGGTTTTGCAGAGTTTTTGTAGTGTAGGTTCCTGAACAAGGAATAAATTTGTAAGTTCTGAGAACTCTTTCATAAGCATCAAAAAGGGTCGTTTGACCAGCCATAGAATAAACAGATTGTCCGCTTGGACTCATGTCCATTTTTTCTTCAAATGATAGACGGAAGCCTATATCAATGGCTCCAGAAATAACAAAAGTGAAAAATGGGTTTATTGCCTGTGATATTTCAGAAATTTCTTTTACATAAGATTCAATAGTTGGCAGCCGGGGTACCCCGTGTTTAACATTTAAAGCGCCACCTACCTTAACTACAATTTTTTTCATGATATATCTCCTCTATATTAAATTAAAAAGGTTCGGTTTATTTTTGATTATTTTATTATACTAGTTTTAAAATTAGTTTTTGTCAATAGTAACGTTTTAGAGGCTTTTACGTCTACTATATATAGAGGGTTTAATTAACAAAGAAAGAATAATGTCAAAGAAGAAAGAAAAGAAGGGATTAGAGGCAAATAGGTTTTGGCCAGATCTGTGGAATTTATTAGCTGCTTCACAAAAAAAGATAAAAACCTTACTGTTATTTACAGTTATTTTTGAGTTGGCTAGATTATTGGGGCCATTTTTACTTAAGTTGGTCATTGACAGTTTAGTTAATTTTTCCCCAGAAAAAATAATATACATTTTAACTCTTATAGGAATGATGTTTTTAAGCGAAGAGTTAAATTCTTTTATCCACTACTTAAAAGATAAAAGAATATTTGATATTTTAATTGATATTGAATATTATTTACCAATTAATGCCCATAAAAAATTAGTTTCTCTTTCTCTTGGTTATCATGAAAAGGAAAATACAGGCAATAAGATAACAAAAATAGAAAGGGGTGTAACTAAAATAATAGAATTGATTGGTAATTTATCTTGGGAAGTTGTTCCAACTTTAATGGAATTATTTATAACGTTAATAGTATTACTTATTGTAGACTATAGATTTGGCTTGTCGTTTATGTTTTTTGCTCCCCTTTTTATTTTAATTACTTATAAATCAAATAAAACTCTTCAACCTGTTCGTAGAAAGCGACATAAAGACTATGAAGTAGCTTCTGGAAAAATGGGGCAAGCAATTATTAATATAAATGCTGTAAAGTCATTTGTTCAAGAAAAAAGAGAAGTTAAAGAGTATGGATTTATTAGAAATTTGATAAAGGTAAATGAAATTAAGGAGTGGTCAAGAATGCTTAAGTCAGGGCTTGTTAGGAACTTTGTAATTGATTCTGGTAGAAGTGTAATTTTATTACTGGGGGTTTATTTGGTTTGGCAGGGGCAGGTTACTATCGGTACTCTTATATTTGTGATAACTCTTTCTGAAAAAGCTTATTTTTCTTTATATCGTTTAAGTCGTTTTTATGATCGGATGGAAGAGGGCAAAGAAGCCGTAAATAGGTTTGTGGAGCTTAATAATGAAAGACCAAATATTGCTAATCCAAACAATGGAATTAAGCCAAGCTCTTTAGTAGGAAAAATAGAGTTTAATCAGGTTAGCTTTAGCTATGAGGACGATAAATTTAAAGCATTGAATAAAGTTAATTTAAAAATTAACTCAGGTTGTGTTACGGCCTTAATTGGTCCGTCTGGTGGAGGTAAAACTACAGTTGCTAGAATGATTTATCGTCATTATGATCCTAATTATGGAGAAATATTATTAGATAATAAAAATTTAAAGGATTATGATTTGTATGGATTTAGAAAATTTATTTCTATTGTTCCTCAAGAAGTAGAAATTTTTAATTCTAGTGTTAAGGATAATATTTCTTATGCTAATCCAAAGGCTAGTTTTAAAGAGGTTCGTGCAGCGGCTAAAATTGCTAATGCCGAAGAGTTTATTGATCAGTTACCAGATGGTTACGATACCTTAGTAGGAGAAAGGGGTATAAAATTATCAGGGGGACAAAGACAAAGAGTTGGCATAGCTCGGGCAATTTTAGCTAACCCTAGAATTTTAATTTTTGATGAAGCAACAAGTAATCTTGATAGTTATAGTGAGAGATTAATTCAAGAGGCTATGGAGAGAATAAGTAGGGGACGAACTATGATTATTATTGCTCATCGACTAAGTACAATAAAAAAAGCCGATAAAATTATAGTATTAGAAGGAGGTAAAATAGTTGAGCAGGGGGGCCATTTAGAATTATCAAGGCTTAATGGTGGATTATATGCTAAGTTATTAAAACTTCAAGAAGTGGGGGATATTGATTAAAAAAATAATATTTTATAAAAACAACCGTTGACACTAGCGGTTGTTTTTTGTTTTACAAAAGATCAACTAAGTTGTAAAATAAAACTATGGAAAATTTAATGGAAAAATTAAATAAAGAACAGTTTGAGGCTGTCACTACTAAAGACGGACCTCTTTTAATTGTGGCTGGAGCTGGAACGGGGAAGACTTCTGTAATTACTCAAAAGATAGCCTGGTTAATTGAGCAGGGTTATGCTAAGACCGATGAGATTTTAGCTTTAACCTTTACCGAAAAGGCAGCTGGTGAAATGGAAGAGCGGGTAGATAGGTTATTGCCGATGGGATATCTTGATTTATGGATTTCGACTTTTCATTCATTTTGCGAGCGTATTTTAAGAGAAGAAGGGCTTGTTGTTGGATTGCCAACGGATTTTAAGTTATTGAATGGAACAGAGGGCTGGATGTTGGTTAAGAAAAATATCGATAAATTTAATTTAGATTATTATAAGCCACTTGGAAATCCGACAAAGTTTATTCATGCCTTGTTAAATCATTTTTCTCGGGCTAAAGACGAGGTGATTGATCCGGAAGATTATTTAGAGTATGCCGAAAAATTAAAGTTAGATAGTAATAGGGTTGACTCAGCCGGTAATCAGGATGATTTAGAAGAAGATATTATTAAAACTAAAGAAGTAGCAGAAAGTTATCAAGTTTATCAGCAACTATTACTTGAAAATAATTACTTAGATTTTGGAGATCTTATAAATTATACTTTAAAACTTTTTAAAAAAAGGCCAAGGGTTTTAGGAAAATATCAAAAACAATTTAAATATGTTTTAGTTGATGAATTTCAAGACACTAACTGGGCTCAGTATGAATTGATTAAAATGCTTGCCTCCCCAAGGAACAATTTAACAGTAGTGGGTGATGACGATCAATCTATTTTTCGTTTTCGGGGGGCTTCGATGAGTAATATTTTACAGTTTAAAAAGGATTATTCAAAAAGCAAAAATATAGTTTTAGTTAATAACTATCGGAACAATCAGAATATTTTAGATTTATCTTATGATTTTATAAAGTTGAATAACCCGAATAGATTAGAGGTTCAGCTTAAAGGGGCGAAAGATAATTTAAAGAAAAAATTAAAGGCCAATGTAGAGGGTCAAGGCAGTATAGAGTGTATTAGCGCTTTTAGCTTGGAGGATGAGGTTGAAAAAGTTTTAATGAAAATGGCTGAATTGAAAAACAATGATTCTGAGGCAACTTGGAATGATTTTGCGATTTTAATTAGGGCTAATGACATGGCAAATAACTTTATTCCTACTTTAGAGCGAGAGGGGGTCCCATATATATTTTTGGCTTCCCGCGGTCTTTATGCTAAACCGATAATAATGAATATAATTTCTTATTTAAAGCTACTTGATAATTATCATGAAGGTTCGGCAATGTATAGAATTTTAGCTAATCCGGTTTTTAATTTTAATCAAAAAGAAATTAGTGATATAAATTATTGGGCAAGCAGAAAAACATTATCTTTATACGAAACATTAAAGTTAGCAGCTAATTTTGGGATTGAAAAAGAAACATTAGAAAAGATAAACAAAGTTTTATCTTTGATTGATAAACATACAGAGCTTGTTTCTTATAAGGGGGTAGCAGAAGTTACGCTTAGTTTTTTAAATGATTCAGGGTATTTAAAATATTTAACAGAAAAAAGCGAGCAAGAGGTTCGTAATAATACAAGTTTGTTAAACCAGTTTTATAAAAGAATTCAGGAGTTTGAAAGAAATAATGACGATAGAAGTGTAAAAAACTTTTTACAGGAGCTTGGAATGGAAATAGAATCTGGTGATCAAGGGTCGTTGATGCCTGATTTTGAATCTGGTCCTGAGGCAATAAAAATTTTAACAGTTCATGCTTCTAAGGGTTTAGAATTTAAATATGTTTTTGTTGTTAACTTGGTTGATAGAAGATTTCCAACCATTGAACGAAAAGAGCCGATACTTTTACCCGATGAATTAGTAAAGGAAATTTTACCAGAAGGCGATGTTCATTTGGAAGAGGAGAGAAGGCTTTTTTATGTAGCTATGACAAGGGCTAGGCTCGGATTATTTTTTAGCTGGGGGGAAGACTATGGCGGGGTGCGTAAAAAAAAGCCATCAAGATTTTTAACAGAGATTAACTTAGTTGTTAGTCAGGGGGAAAAGAAGGGGGGTAAAAATAACCTTGAAGTTAAAGATAAAAAGAAAGAAGAGGTGAGCGTTGAATATAAAATGCCAGCATCTTTTTCTTTTTCTCAAATCGCAGCTTTTCAAAACTGCCCTAAACAATATTATTATAATTTTATTTTAAAGATTCCAGTTAAAGGTAAAGCGCAGTTTAGTTTCGGTAAATCTATGCATGGGAGTTTGCAGCGAATTATGGAATTAGTTTTAACAAAACAGAAGGATAAAAAAAGAGAAGTAAAATTTGGAGAGTTAATTAATGTTAAAGAAATTGAGGAAATCTATAAAGCATCATGGATAGGTGATTGGTATAAGGATAAGGAAGAAAAAGAAAAATATTATAAAAAAGGAAAAGATATTTTAAAAGATTTTCACGATAAACATGAAGAATATCCCCCGGAGGTTATTTTTATTGAAAAAGGGTTTAAATTTAAAGTGGCTGCAGATGAAGTCTATAGTTTTAAAGGAGTAATTGATAGAATTGACGATATGGGTGATGGCTATAAAATAGTTGACTATAAAACAGGAAAGCCAAAAGAAAAATTAACTTTCAATGAAAAGAAACAACTTTTAATTTATCAGTTAGCGGCTGGGGATTTGTTCGATAAACCAATAAAAAAACTAAGTTTTTATTATTTAGATAATAATAGCGAGGTAGAGTTTTTGGGGACTGATAAAGAGCTTGAAAAAGTTGATAATTTTTTAGGCGATACAATTGGAGAAATTAAAAAAGGAGAATTTATTGCCAAGCCAGGAATACTTTGTAAATATTGTGATTTTAATACAATTTGCGAAGACCGACAAAAATAGAAATATTTTTTATTTGCTATAAATTGTTGTAGATTTGCGTGACCGCGCTATTTCACAACAATTTTTTTATTTGATATTTTTTTAAATCATTAGGGTTTTTAGAGGTTTTCTATTGACGAAAAAGGTGAATTGTGCTATACTTCTATATTAACTTTGACGCTGTGTCTAAAGTTAATGTGAACATTACTTTTTTTAATTTGGTGCCTAATTAGGCAGGAGGAGACTCATGAAAAAAACTATCGATACGGCAACGGTTATGGCAATGACCTCAGTTCACGGCCTGACTGTAGAGGGAGAGGTTCAGGAAAAGGGTAACATGCTTATAGCACGGTGCCTGTATGACGACAGTTTGATTATCGAATTTCTTCTGTCTAAAAATGCTCCCGAATGTAGCCAGTTCTTGCCGGCCAATGTTTATCGCAAGGAAAAGGGTGGAAAAGAGATTCCTGTTTGGCGTTATTCTTGGTTCAAGGACGAGCCTGGAACATGGAGCCAAGCTCGGTTTTATCAGATGGACGATGATGATGCGATTATCGGATTGATAATTTCCATTAATCATCCGGAAGATCGAAAAAGCGGAAATAAGGCCGATGCCATCTTTCGCGTGTTTCCTTTAACTGATCTGGTAAAGGCTATTCCTGTGAGTAGGGGTGAAGGCATTATGTCCTATCTCGGTGGGATGAATGTTGAGGAATTGATCGATATTAAAGTTAAATTATCTCGTAGGCTGGCCAATACGTTTCCTGTTAATACTAAGGATGAGAAAACTTTTCTTCGTCTTAAGAAGGAGGATGAAGCAGTAGCTAAAGAACAGGAGCGCAAAGACAAGGCTAACGCAGCCAGGGAGCTGAGCAAACAGATCATGAATCGATCAAACATCACTGTCTACAGTGGTGAAAAAAAGATCTATGGTCATCCGGCTACCGAGAATGAGTGGAAAGTTTGTCAGATTGACACACCAATTATTCTGGTCTCCAGTTATGATGCTGACAGTGGTAGTTGCGGAGATCTTCTTGAAGCCTTTTTTGTTAATAAAGGTAAAGGCGGTAAAAAGGAAAAGGGTAACCCACAAAGTAGTCTTCAGTGGGAAAAACCAATTGATCAAAGTGGGATTAGTCAGCTCGTGCTGACTCCGGTCCACGCAACGGTTGGAGCCAGAAGGTTGCCATTTGACATGGTTGATTCAGCTGGGCTTGAGACCCTGCAACAGCTGGGAGTTAACTCCGGTACCCAGGTTGTATTGAATGAACCTGATGCTGACGGATTGTATCCTTTGTATACTCTTAAATCCAACTCGGCTGAGATGGATCAAATGGTATCATTGATTAAGGTCTAGAGTAATATTCATTTTTAACAATCTAAAAGGCGGAACTGAGCAAATCAGTTTCCGCCTTTTTTCTTTTTTAAAACAAATTAATTTTTTGTTGAAATTTTATCTTCGCCGTGAATTATATGTTCAAAATGTTTTTCTTGTTTGACTAAAGCTAATATTACCTTTCTTAATTTATGAGGCCTTCTAACTTGTTTAAAAATAACCCTTTGGTTGGCTGAAGCCGTTTGAATATGAACATTTCCATAATTTAAAAAAGTTGGTACTATTCCGTGAACCTCAGATGTTATATCTTGAATTTTTTCTAACTTATGTTCACTAACAATTCGGGAAAATAATCCGTGTTGTTCGGTGTTGATGATTCTTTTATTAGTAACTATCCAGACGTCCAAATAATAATCAACAAAGTGAGCAAAAAAGAATAGCCAAATACCTAGATAATAAGAACTAATAAGAAGTATTGATAAAGCTTTAATGATATCACCTTCAAATACTCCCGGCCATAGTTGATTGGCCATTAAGTAAAAAGCAAAAGGAACTCCCGCAGCTAATATAAAAAGTAGGACAGATTTGATAAGCACTAACCAGTGCCGTCTTAATATTAGTATAGCTTTTTCCCCTTTCTTTTGTTCTGGAAAATGTTTTATCATAATATTTTTTAATAAATAATTTCTATTACTTTAGTCCAATCAATGTCTGATAGTGCTACCGTGGTAACAATTAAAATAAAAAAAGTTCCAACTAAATAAATTGCAACAGAGGCAATTCCGAGCTTGCTTTTTATACCAAATCTTAAGATATGGAATAAATTAAAAAAACTAAATAAAATAAAAATACCAAAAAAGATTAAATAAGGAATAATAAATAGTGATAAAGAAATACCCATATATTTTTTAAATTAATGTTTCAGGTGGATTTAAGCCAAGATGACGATAGGCGTCAGCAGTTGCAATTCTGCCTCGAGGAGTTCGATGAAGAAAGCCAAGTTGCATTAAATATGGTTCGTAAAGTTCTTCAATTGTATCAGTTTCTTCAAAAGTAGCTGCTGCTAGGGTATTAACCCCGATTGGTCCGCCGCCAAATTTTTCAATAATTGTTTTTAATATTCTTCTATCGATTTCATCTAGTCCAAGTTCGTCAACCTCAAGAGCATTTAATGATTTATCGCTAATGTTTTTTGTCAGAATTCCATCTGATTTTACTTCGGCAAAGTCTCTAACTCTTTTTAATAGTCGATTAGCAATCCTTGGAGTACGTCTAGCGCGTTTGGCAATTTCTATAATTGCCTCAGGGTGAGCTTCAACTTTTAAAATTTTTGAGTTTCTTTCAATTATTTTTTCTATATCCTGAGATTCATAGAAGTTTAATCGGTAGATATTTCCAAATCTATCACGAAGAGGGTGGGACAGCATCCCAACTTTAGTAGTTGCTCCAATGATAGTAAATTTTGGAAGGTCTAACCGAAGTGTTCGGGCTGATGGGCCTTTTCCAATAATAATATCCAGTGCATAATCTTCCATTGCTGGGTATAGTACTTCCTCTATGTTTTTATTTAGTCTATGTATTTCATCGATAAATAAAATATCACCTTCTTGCAGGTTAGTTAAAATAGCAGCAAGGTCGCCAGTTTTTTCGATAGCTGGTCCAGAGGTAACTTTAATACTAGTTCCCATCTCACTGGCAATAATATGAGCCAGTGTTGTTTTGCCGAGTCCGGGTGGTCCATATAGTAAAACGTGTTCAATCGGTTCTTTTCTTCTTCTGGCTGCCTCCATGAAGATTTCCAAATTTTCTTTTATTTTATTCTGGCCAACATATTCGTTTAATTTTTTTGGACGCAAAGAAACTTCAAAAGATTTTTCTTCTTCTTTTTCTTTAGATGAAACTATTTTATTGTCATCGTCTTGTATGTCCATTATATCGAAAGTCTAATTAATTTTATTTTATCAGTTTGTCCAGAAGTTATTTTAATGTTGTCTTTTTGAATATTAAATTCTTTGCTTAAAAATTTTATTAATTCCTTATTAGCTTTGCCTTTTTCTGGGGGGGAGGATATTGATATCTTAATAACATTATTTTCCATTATCTCTTTAATTTCTGTTCTTGGTTTTCCAGGAGAAATTTTTATCTGTAAATATATGGTTTTTTCCTTGTTAAGTTTTTTAATATATTCATTTAGCATATTAGCTTTATTTTATAATTATTTTCTCAAAACTGCAAGGAAATAAAAAGTCTGGACTTGGAGAGCCCAGACTGTTGGGGTTGGTAGTTCAGTCAGGTGACATTGATGTTTACCTTTGGGTCGGTAAATTTTTTTTTGATTTCTGGATTGCTTTTTCCGAATAAAAAATTTTTAAGCGGTTTTCGAAAGTAATAAAGTATTGCCGCTAACGTAAAAGGAATGCCTGCTAATTCCCATAAAAAATTGAGAAATTCTAATCCTTCGCCTGATCCTATTGCGGTTTTTGCCGCTTCTAATCCTTTGCCTAGCATTTTAGTCACCTCCTCTTGTAATGACCGTTTTGTTTTATTATAGCATTTTTCCACAACATTGTCTATAAAAAAAATAATTTGACACAATTTTTATTTTTTATTATTATAAAGATATACCTTTACCTGGGGTGGGGGTCATTGCTGAAGATAACAAATAACAATTTTTTACTTATTATTAAAAAATAAAACTATGCCAGACCATAAAGACAAATCTTTAATAGCCCTGAAGAAAGCTCGGGGGATGCTTGATAAAATTATTAAAATGAGCGAAGAAAAAGAATATTGCATTGATATTATGCAACAAAATTTAGCCGTTATTGGACTCCTTCGTTCAGCCCATGAATCTTTAATGGAAGGGCACTTAAAAAGTTGCTTTAAAAATGCAATGCAATCAAAAAACGATAAAATTAAAAAACAAATGACCGAAGAAATTTTAAAAGTTACTAAATTATTTAATAAATAATCAATATATCTCTTTTTGTCATTCCTGCGGAGGCAGGAATCTAGATTCCGGATAAATTTTAAAAAATTTTCCGGAATGACATAGGGGAACATCTTATTATATGACAAAAAAAATTAATATATCAGTTGACGGCATGCATTGCCGAAGTTGCAAAACTTTAATTGAAAGTGACGTGGAAAGTTTAAAAGGGGTGAAGAATATTAATGTTGATTATCAGACAGGAGGGTGTAGCTTAGAATTTGATGAAAATAAAATTTCTAAAAAAGAAATTTTCAAAACAATAGAAAATTTAAATTATAAGGTTGTAGACAAGAAAGCCGATAATTCATTGGCTAAAGGAAAAACAAGTAATTTGGATATTAAAAAATTTTTAATGCCAGTAATTTTACTTGTTTTATTTTTTATAACTTATTATTTAATAAAAAACTCTGGGTCAATGGAAATTTTAGCCAAATTAAATGAGAGTAATTTAAGCTACTCTTTAATTTTCCTAATTGGTATTTTAGCTAGTTTTCATTGCGTTGGAATGTGTGGCGGGTTAGTGGTTACTTATACTGCAGGCTATGAGGCTCAAAAAGAAAAAAGGAAAATAGAAAGCAATGTTCATGCTCCACATTTTCAATATAATTTAGGTCGTCTTATTTCCTATACAATCGTTGGTGGAGTGCTTGGCGGTCTTGGTTCTTTTTTTGGCGTTAATCCAACTTTTACTGGAGTAGTTACTTTTGTAGCTGGTGGTTTGATGATCTTAATGGGATTATCATTATTAACTAATTTTACTTGGTTAAAAAAGATAAAAATTAAAACTCCAGATTCTATTGCTAAGTTTTTATATAACAATCGTAAAAGTGATAAGCCAAAAGGTCCATTGGTAATTGGTCTTCTAACTGGCTTTATGCCGTGCGGACCATTACAGGCGATGCAACTTTATGCCTTGGCTTCCGGTAGTTTTGTGAGCGGGGCTTTGTCAATGGGGATTTATGCTCTTGGAACCATACCATTAATGTTTGGTTTTGGTTCATTTTTATCACTTATTAGTAAAGACAAGATTAAACAAATTATAAAGTTGTCTGGTTTAGTGGTTATAGTATTGGGAATTTTTATGATTAACAGGGGTTTGGTTAATTTTGGCTATGGAGATAGAAATTTTTCTGATCAAGACAATGTAGTTGTAGTAGATAGTAGTGATGATATTCAGGTGGTAGAAATGGATGTTACTTATAGTGGATATAAGCCAAATGTTTTGTATATTAAAAAAGGTGTCCCTGTAAAATGGATTATTCGTGATAAAGGGATAACAGGTTGTACTAATGAAATATTTTTATATCATGAAGATGGGACTATAAAACAAAAACTAAACCAAAAAGGTGATACGGTAATAGAGTTTACACCGACAAAATTAGGGGAGTTAAAGTTTAGTTGCTGGATGCAAATGGTTTGGGGTAAATTTATTGTGACTGAAGACGGTGGCCAAGTTAAAGGAGATTCTGCTGTTCCCGAAGCTCAAGCAGCTACAATTCCAGAAGGTGGCGGATGTGGAGGAGGATGTGGGGGGGGATGTGGCGGCAATGGCGGAGGGTCTGCTTGTGGTTGTGGAGCTCAATAAAAATTAAAAATTTTATATATGTCTAAAAAAGAAACAATTAAAATTACAGGAATGCATTGTGCAAGTTGTGCTGCTAATATATCTCGTGACTTGCAAGGTCAGGAGGGTGTAAGGATGGCCGATGTTAACTATGCAACGGAGAAAGCAGTTATTGAATACGATGAGGGTAAAGTTCAGTATGAAAAATTAAAAGAAACAATTACAAAGGCGGGTTATGGAATAGAAGAAAAGAGTCATCATCATAAGGATGATAATGATCATGATCACAATCATGGGGGGAATATTAAGAAGGAAAGATTTAGGGTTATATTATCAGTTATTTTATCTTTGCCGGTTGTTATAAGGATGTTTTTTATGTGGGAGGTTCCGGGAGAATTTTTGGGAGTGAGTTTAACTAACTGGATTCAACACGATTTAACTTTTATTGTAGTTTTCTTTTTGGGTTGGAAATTTCATAGAGTTGCTTTTGAGCAGTTAAAAAGATTTAGGGCTAATATGGATACATTGATTTCTATGGGGACCTTAACTGCTTATTTTTATAGCTTATATGCTATGTTTGCAGGTCAGGAATTATATTTCGAAAGTGCGGCTTCAATTACTACCTTAATATTATTGGGAAAATATCTAGAACTAAAAAGCAAGGGGCGAGCTAGCCAGGCTATGAAAAAATTAATGGAGCTTGGAGCAAAAAAAGCAAAGCTAATAACAAGTGAGGGCAAGGAAGTTGAAATAGAAATTGACGATATAAAAGTGGGGAACATTTTATTGGTTAGGCCAAGTGAAAAAGTACCTTTAGACGGAGTTGTCGTCGAAGGTGAGTCCAATATAAATGAATCAATGTTAACTGGAGAGAGCTTGCCGGTGTCTAAACGAGCTGGTGATAAAGTCTTTGGCGCAACTATTAATGAAAATGGAGTTATTAAAATAAAAGTAACCGAGGTGGGTGAAGGGACGGTTTTAGCTCAAATTATTAAAACCGTTGAAGATGCTCAACATTATAAGGCTCCAATTCAAAAGTTAGCCGATAGAATTTCGGCTATTTTTGTACCCATTGTTATTGTAATTGCTATTGTGTCTTTTTTAGGGTGGTTTTTTGTAAGCGGAGATTTTCCGCTGGCCTTAATTAATGGGGTGGCAGTTTTAATCATTGCTTGTCCGTGTGCCTTGGGAATTGCAACGCCAATAGCTGTAATGGTAGGAACAAGTGTGGGGGCTCGAAAAGGAATTTTAATTAAAAATGGAGAGAGTTTTGAGAAGGCAAAAAATATTGAAGTGATAGTTTTAGATAAAACAGGAACCCTAACAAAAGGGGAGCCAAAAGTTCAAGAGATTTTAGTTAATGAAAATTACGACTTTAAACCCGAGCAAGTTTTAAAGATAGGTGGGTCTTTAGCTACTTTATCAGAGCATCCTTTATCAAGGGCAGTTAATGACTTTACCGGGGATAAGGATGTACAGTTTGCAGATATTGAAGGCTTTGAAGAAATTTCTGGTCAGGGAATTAGTGGGGCTTGTAGAATACACAAGGTAAGACTTTTGCTAGGTAATATTAAATTATTACAAAATAATAATTTAGATATAGCCTGGGCAGAAAATATTTTAGAAAAATATAGTAATTCCGGGGGGACTATAAATTTTGTTACTCATGGAGATAGGATTATGGGAGGATTTTTAATTGCTGACGAAATTAAAGAAGGGGCTAAAGAGGCAATAGGGCAAATTAAAGAATTGGGATTAGAACCAATTATGATTAGTGGTGATAATAAAATTGCAGCCGGTAGTGTAGCGGATAAAATCGGTATTAAAAATTATTTATCTGAAGTTCTGCCTCATGAAAAACAAAATGAAGTTAAAAAATTACAAAAGCAAGGTAAAAAAGTTGTTTTCGTGGGCGATGGGATTAACGATGCACCATCATTGGTTCAAGCCGACCTTGGAATTGCCATGGGGGCAGGAACTGACATTGCTAAAGAATCTGGGAATATTATTTTAATGAAGGGAGATCCCCGGAAAATAGTTGAAGCAATTTCGTTGTCTAAAAAGACTTTTAATATTATTAAACAAAATCTTTTTTGGGCATTTTTCTATAATGTGGTAGCCATACCATTAGCTATCGCTGGGTTAATTAGTCCAATGTTGGCGGCTGTTGCTATGAGCTTGTCGAGTGTGACGGTTATAACTAATAGTTTGCGGATTTATAGAAATAGATAAAATATTTCATACAAAAGAAAAAGGGATAGGCTTGTTTTTAAAGCTTATCCCTTTTTTGGGTGGAGGAGGTAGAGGAGGATTATAGAAGTTTTACCGGATCCTCAATATATTTGATGGGGTCAAAATTTCCGGCTTTTAAGTCGGTTATAAATGAAGCAATATAGATTGCTCCGCCTGCAAGTGCTATCCACATGAGTGGACCTCTTAAATTGCCTATAATAATATGATAAACACACATTATCGCTATGGCAGTCATTGCGCCAAAATAGGGTAGATGGGAGAGCCCACCTAAGCTTATTTTTCCAATTTCCGGATAACCCCAGTCAGGCTTATGATTAGGTCCTATACACATTAGGAAAAAACCTATCATTGCTACCCCGGTCAATAAAATCATGACCAGTAGCTGATCTTTTGTTATAAGCCCATTATTTATTAAATGAGCAAAACCAACTAATATCAATGCGAGACCTACAAGATCTCCCCAGGTTTGGGTGTGGAAATCGTTCCAGCCAAGAAATCTTTGGTCAGTTCCCGGTATCCAGGTGCCTGGCAGCATTACCTTGCCTCTAGTTATATCAATCCAGTTACAGATTGGCTGAGTGCTACATATGGCCGTGTTACTAATAATTGTTAATAGAGCAATTTCAATATTAAATTCCATTTCCTCTTCCTCCAAATTTGGTTTTATATTGTGTCTTTAAAAGACGTTTAATGTACGTTAAACCATATAAAGCTTAATATAAAAGTATAGCATATTTTGGTGTTTTTGTCAATGTAAAAAGAGTATTTTTAGACTAGTATTGCCGAGTTAAAATTTGTATGATAAGCTAAAAATATTATTAAATTTTGATTAAATTTTTTTATGTTTAAGAAGTTTTTAAAAGCTTTTTTTATTATAGTTTTGCTATTTTTTGTTTATTCTTTTGGTGTTGTCGTTGGTGAGGATCAAGCTAATAGATCAGGTAGAAACGGCGGCGGCGGGGAAATAGTAAACACAGAAGAATTACCTAAATATTTAAGTGATGATGTTGATGCTAGTCTATTTTGGGAGGTTCGTGATATTATTCAAAAGCATTATGTTGATGGACCAGTTCCAGAGACAGAGCTTTTTTATGGAGCGCTTGCAGGTCAAGTGGCTTCACTTGGTGATCCTTATTCTGTTTTTTTAGATCCAGAGATAGCTGAGAAATTTGCCCAAGAGTTATCTAGTGAATTTGAAGGAATTGGTGCTGAGATTGGAATTAAAAAAGGAGTATTAACTATAGTTTCACCTTTGTCGGAAAGTCCAGCAGAACGTGCGGGTTTAAAAAGTGGTGATAAGGTATATAAAATAGATGGACAAGAGACAACAGATATGAGCTTAAATGAAGCGGTTAGTATAATTAGGGGTCCGGCAGGAACCAACGTTGTTTTAACTGTTTTTCGTGATAAAAATGGCAATATGGAGGAGCTTGATATTGAGATAACTAGAGACAAAATTCACTTTAAAACAGTTAAGTCAGAGATGAAATCGGGTAATATTTTATATATTGAAGTTTCTCATTTTAATAATGATACAGAAGAGCTTTTTAATGAAGTTGTTAGCAATAATATAGCCAAAGATTTAAAGGGGATAGTTTTAGATTTAAGGGGTAATCCAGGAGGATTTTTAGATGTATCTGTTAATATGGCTGGAAAATGGGTAAGAAAAGGTGACGTTGTTGTGATAGAGCGTTTTAGCGAAACTCAGGAAACACCCTATAGATCTAGCGGTAGAGCTGAGTTTGCAGGTATTCCAACGGTAGTTTTAGTTAATGGTGGTAGTGCTAGTGCCTCAGAGATTGTTTCTGGGTCCTTGCAGGACTATGAACTTGCAACTGTTTTAGGAAGTACAACCTTTGGAAAGGGCTCTGTTCAAGATTTACGTGAATTGTCAGATGGATCACAAATAAAAATAACCGTAGCTAAATGGTTAACTCCAAATGGGAGGATTATTGAAGGTGAGGGGATAAAACCAGATGTTGAGATTGAGCGAACTACTGAGGATTATGATAATGATATAGATGCTCAGCTTGATGAGGCTCTTTTAATGCTTAGGAAATAATTGACACTCTTTGCTTGGAGGTATATTATAATAATAGACTTGTGGCTAATAAGTTACTACTGCAATTTTAATCTTCTGGCAAATTTTCTATAAAAATTTTTGGCCTATGCTACAGTATAAGCAAAAAATTTTTTTACGAAAATTTTCTCAAAATTTTAAAATTTCGTTACTTAACTTATTAGCCACAAGTCTATTAAGAATAAAAAATTATGAAAGTTGTTTTACTTCAAAATGTAAAAAACTTAGGCGATAGGGGGGGTATTAAAGAGGTATCTGATGGATATGCTAGAAATTTTTTGTTCCCTAAAAATTTAGCAAAAGTGGCAACTGAAAAAGCAATTCTTGAAATTGAAAAGATAAAAATGAAAGAAATTATGATGGAAGAAAAGGATCTTATTAAAACGGAGAAATTAGCAGGAAAACTTGAAGGCGAGGAGTTTGTGATTAAAACTAAAACTAATAATCAAGGTAAGCTTTATGGTGGAATTGGTCCGATTGAGATTGCCGAGGTTCTTAATAAAAAAAGATTTAAAGTAACCAAGGAGCAAATAAAAATTAACCCAATTAAAGAAATTGGCGATCATGATGTTATTGTTAATTTAAATCATGGCTTGGAAGCCAGAATTAGGGTTATAATTGAGTAGTTTTTCTTTACATATTTAAAATTAACGGGTAAAAAGCCCGTTATTTTTTGTAAATTACTAGTATTAATTTTATACAAATAAATATATTATTATTAATAATCCTGCGCCCTTGGCACAGGCCTATATATAGTTTATGAGGAAATTTATTTTTGTTATCGGTGGGGTAATGTCAGGCGTTGGAAAGGGAATTACCTCCGCTTCTATCGGAAAAATTTTACAAGGAAAAGGTTTTAATGTTACGGCTATTAAGATTGATCCTTATATTAATGTTGATGCTGGAACCATGAACCCTATTGAGCATGGGGAAGTTTTTGTTACCGAAGATGGTGATGAAACAGATCAAGATTTGGGAAACTATGAGAGGTTTTTAGATAAAAATATCCCAACAGATAATTACATGACAACTGGGCGTGTTTATCAGACAGTAATTCAAAGAGAAAGAAATTTAGAATATAAAGGTAAATGTGTTGAGGTTGTTCCTCATATTCCACAAGAAGTAATCGATAGAATCAAAAAAGCAGCCGATAAGGATGATGCTGATGTTACTATTATTGAAATTGGTGGAACAGTTGGAGAATATCAAAATCTTTTATTTTTAGAAGCAGCTCGGATGATGAAATTAAATAATCCAGATGATGTTGTTTCTATAATGGTTAGTTATTTGCCTATTCCAAGCAAGGTAGGTGAGATGAAAACTAAGCCAACTCAATATGCAGTTAGGACTTTAAATGGAGCCGGTATTCAACCAGACTTTATTGTGGCTAGAAGCGAAAAACCGCTTGACGAACCAAGGAAGCAAAAGCTATCTGTATTTTGTAACATTAAAAAAGAAAATGTAATTTCAGCTCCAGACGTTAGCTCTATTTATGATGTGCCTATCAATTTTGAAAAAGATAATTTTGGAGATTTAATTTTAAATAAATTTGGACTAGAATCCAGGCAAAAGGACTTAAAGGAATGGAGAGCAATGGTTCAAGAAATTAAAGATGCAAAAGGTGAAGTTAAAATAGGAATGGTAGGTAAATATTTTGATACAGGAGATTTTACTTTATCTGATTCTTATATTTCCGTTATTGAAGCTGTTAAACATGGAGCAAGGGTTAATAAGGTAAAGCCAAAATTAGTTTGGATTTCTAGCGATAAAATAGAGCGTGATGGTATAGATAGCTTGAAGGAATTAGACGGTGTAATTATTCCTCAGGGATGGGGGTCTCGTGGCAGTGAGGGTAAAATTGAAGCAATTAAATATTGTAGAGAAAATAAAGTTCCTTATTTTGGTCTTTGTTATGGAATGCAAATGGCAGCAGTTGAATTTGCTAGAAATGTTTGTGGTCTTGAAGGGGCAAACTCAGAAGAGGTTGACCCAAAAACACCTCATCCGATTATTCATGTAATGCCGGATCAAAAAAAATACTTAAAAGAAAAACAATACGGCGGAACAATTCGTCTTGGCGGTTGGCCGTGTAAGTTAAAAGATAATACTAAAATAAAAGATGCTTACAAAAAAGACGAAGTAATTGAGCGTCATAGGCATAGATATGAGTTTAATAATGAATATCGAGTACAACTAGAAGAAAAAGGTTTGACAGTTTGTGGAACATCGCCAGATGATAAATTAGTTGAAGCTATTGAAATAACCGATCACCCATTTTTTATTGGAACTCAGTTCCATCCAGAATATATTTCTCGCCCTTTGGATCCACATCCATTATTTGTAGAGTTTGTTAAAAAATGTAGGAAGTAGCATACCCTAAAGAGGAGGCAGTTTATGAATGAGGCAGGCAAAGGTGTTTATTATTTTGATGCAGGTGACTGGGGGCCGTTTCCCTGTGATGTGTGTACTGAAGAGACGTGTACTATTAGGTTGACAGAAGGGGAACATACACAGATAAAAGATTTAGAGGAGAGGAAAAAATTTCCGTACATTTATAAACACAACCTGGGAAAGGGTGTATGTGATAATCATCTTTAATTTTTTTGTGGGAGCCTTATAAAGCTCCCTTTATTATTGACTTAATACTTATTTTCTGTTATAATTTATAATTAATAAACGGTAAAAATTAATATATGCGTTTAAATATAGTTACTTATCCAGATAAAACTTTGCGTAAAAAGAACGAAGAAGTAAAAGAAGTAGATCAGGATATTAAAAATTTAGCCTTGGATATGATTGAGACTATGCATGGGGCTAATGGGGCAGGGATTGCTGCGCCACAAGTAGGGGTAAATAAAAAAATAATTATTGTTAATTGGCAGAAAGAAGATTATGTTTTTATTAATCCTAGAATAATTAAAAAATCTTTTTTGAAATATACGGACAAGGAAGGTTGTCTTAGTTTCCCAGGTCTGGAAATAATGGTTAAAAGGCCAAAAAAAATTACAGTTAAGGCTATTGATTACTCCGGTAAGTCTATTGAAATTATAGCAGACGGAATGTTTGCTAGAATTTTACAACATGAAATTGATCATATAGAGGGAAATCTATTAATAGACTTTGCCAGCAAAAAAGGAAAAGACGAATATAAAAAGTCATTAAATTAATACATAGACCTGTTATGTAATAAGTTGCGTAGCAAAATTTGTAAATTTTGAGATAAATTTTTTTAAATAATTTTTGTAGGCCTACCTGAAAGGTAAGTCAAAATAATTTTTATAAAATTTAACCAAAATATAGGAATTGCAGTAGTGAATTATTGCATAACGGGTCTATAGCTTAGATCATTACAACCAATAAAAAAGAGGAGGATGTTAAAAATGCTAGAATGGATAGCTGGAACAGTTATATTGTCTTTAAAATTTATCCTTCCCGCTTTAATTATTTTCGCGGTTATTTACCTCGGATTTTTTTATAGGGAGGGCAGTATTACCCAAGATCAAAAGGAGCCTGATAATTATTATATGATTTTTAGTGTTCCTAATTTGGTAACTATGGTGGGGATTTTATTAATTCCTTTAGGTATCTGTTTTTTTGTGAAGGGAAGCCTTATCTTAACTTTTTCTTGTTTTCTGCTTTCGGCGGTAAGTGATTTATTGGATGGATGGTTTGCTAAAATATTAAATCAAAGAACTAGATTGGGGGAGATTTTAGACCCTTTAAGAGATAGGGTATTGCTAATTGGAGCATTGTGGATTTTATTTGATATTATTCAAATAAGCAGGGTGGCTGTCTTTTTCTTGTTTTTACTTATTGTGGCAGAAATAGGAATAGTTTTATTGGGCGCTCTTTATCCGCATACAATAAAAGTCCATTCTATGGGCAAATCACGTCAAGCAGTTCATCTGTTTTTCATTTTTTTATTGTTTTTAAATAAATTTAATCTCGTTTTTTGGGATTATTTATTAGTGAGTGTTAATAACTACTCACAAATTATGTTTTTGATGGCCTTTTTCTCTTTTCTGGGGCTATTTGTCTATGGAAAGAGTGTAAGGAATCGATAATTTATAGCCACTTCTACGTTTTATGTAGGGGTGGCCTTTTTCTTTGCTTTGATGTATAATAAAGATATAATAAAATTTAAAATAACATATTAATTTTTAATTAAAATCATCTAAATTAGTTGTTGATTTTTGTTAATTTATTGAAAAGTTGTATTTATAATAGAATATGATTCTAAAAACTAATTTACATTTTCATACTTCAGAGGATCCGCTGGATCTTTTTATAAAATATGACATTTACAAGGGGATTAAGGAGGCAAAAAAGAAGGGTTTTAAAGTCTTAGCTTCGACTTGTCATGATAAGTTTATTTACAAGGAGGAACATGGTCAATATGCTAAGAAGCAAGGTATTTTATTAATTCCAGGGGTTGAAATTGAAATAAAAAGAGCCCATGTAATAATTTTAAATGCTGACAAGGAAGCCGAGAAAATCAGAACTTTTGCCGCCCTTAAAAGATATAAAGAAAAAAATAAAAAGGCTTTTATTATAGCCCCACATCCTTATTTTGGAATGTTTTCTTTAAATGGAAAACTTAACAGAAATATAAAGCTTTTTGATGCTGTTGAGGGGAATTGGTTTTTTACTTTAGGGTTTAATAGGAATAAAAAAGCTAAAGAAGTAGCTGATAAATATAAAAAACCATATATTGCTTCATCTGATACGCATAATATAAAAAAATTAAATAAAAGTTATACATTAATAGACTCGCCAGAATTTAATATCGAATCTGTTTTAAATTCAATTAAAGATGGGCGGTATAAAAATGTAATGACAAGGCTTAGTATTTTTAGCGTAATTGGTTATCTGCTGTGGTATAATTTTTCTCAACTTAAAGTTCTAGTTAATGGGATAATTGGTAACAAGGGAAGAATTAATATTAGAATCCCTTTTATTGATAGAAATAATTTTGCTATAAAAAGAGGTGCTCTTTTGTTTGTTCTTTTTTTAAGTTTAGCTTTTTATTTAATCATTAATTAATTTGTTATAAATATAAGCGTATGAAATTTAAAATTTTATTTTTATCTTTATTTCTATTTATTTTTTCTGGTTTTTTGTCTTTTGCAATGGCTGCTGATGTCGAAATGTATTTTTTTTGGGGTGATGGATGTCCCCATTGTTCCGCTGCTAAACCTTTTATTAGTGAATTAGAAAAAGAGTACCCAGAGTTAAAGGTTACTCCTTATGAAATTTACAATAATGAAGACAACTATAATTTATTTGTTTTGATGGCTGATGCTTATAGTATGCCAAATAACCAAAGAGGTGTCCCAGCTTTTTTTATAGGCAATGAAGCTTTTAGTGGTTATCACGAAACAATGCACGATAAATTTAGAAGTTTAGTTGAAGGGTGTATTGACTCTGGTTGTTCGTCTCCGGCAACTAAACTAGCCAAAAGAACTAATACTGCGAGTGATGACTTGGTGGTGGATAGTTCTCAGGAGGGTGGCAATGTATATTCAACCTTTTTATTTTTTCTATTGGTTGTAGTTATATTGGGAGTTATTTATTATATTTTTATAAAAAAAGATAGAAAATAAATCCAAGCACCAGCATTCTTTTTTAAAATATAGATCAAAGGAATTTTTAATGAGATTGATTTATGTAATTTAAAAACGAAATATCTTTATGTGGTGCTGGATAAAATAACTATTAATTATGGATATTGTAGAAAAACTAAAAAAGTCAGAGTTAATAGGAAGAAGTGGCTCTGGCTTTTCTACTGGGGCAAAATGGGAAATTATTAGAAATCAAAAGGTAGATAAAATATATATAATTTGTAATGCTTCGGAGGGCGAGCTTGAGGTTTTTAAAGATGAATATCTTTTAAAAAAATATCCAAAGCAGATTATTGATGGGATTAGGGTGGCGCTTGAAACTTTTCCAAAGAGTGAGGCTTATATTTATTTGCGGAAAGATTTGTATAAAAATTTAGGGAAAAAATTAAAACAGATTATAGGCCGTGATAAAATTAAACTTTTCCGTGAGCCAGGCGGATATCTTTGTGGGGAGGAGACTACTTTAATCGAAACCATTGAAAGACAAAGGGCTGAACCTAAGGTCAAACCGCCTTATCCAACAGTTGAAGGTCTTTGGGGAAAGCCAACCTTAGTTAACAATGTAGAAACTTTTTATTATATAAATGAGATTAATAAAAATAAATATAAGAAGACAAGGCTTATTTGTATCTCGGGTGATATTAAAAAAGATAATGTTTATGAGGTCCCTGTAAATTGGAGCGTTAGTAAGATTTTGAAAAATACGAAAAATTATCCAAAGAACAAATTTTTTGTTCAGGTTGGCGGCGGTGCTTGTGGTGATGTTAGATTTAGTAGGGAGTTAGATAAGCCAATGTGTGGAGTTGGATCTATAGTAATTTTTGACGATGAAAAAACAGATCCAATAGAATTAATGAGAAGGTGGATAAAATTTTATATCAATGAAAATTGCGGTAAGTGTGTGCCATGTAGGGAAGGGGTGTATAGAATCAATGAGATGCTTAAGGAACCAGAGAAAATAGATTGGGTTTTAATGAGAGATATTTTAGAAGTTATGCAAGAGACTTCTTTTTGCGGTCTTGGTATTTCAATGCCAACTGGGTTTTTAGATTTAATAGAACATAAAAAATTAAATAAGAACAGGAAGTAGTTTGTTATGGCGAAATTTATTAATGTTAAATTAAATGGAAAGAAGCTAAAAGCTCGAGAGAACGAGACTGTTTTAGAGTTGGCTTATAGATTGGGGTTAAAAATACCACATTTGTGTTATCATCCAGATACTTCTGTAAAAGCTAATTGCAGGGTTTGTGTAGTTGAAATTGCGGGTTGGACTAAATTACCAACGTCATGTTCAACAAGGGTTTATGAGGGGATGGATATAAAAACAGATTCATTAAAAGTAAAAAGGGCTAGAAAGGTTAATTTAGAGTTTATTTTTTCTGAGCATATTGAAAAATGCCCGACTTGTCCACTTAGGCCAAATTGTAAACTTTTAGAGTATGCAGGTGAATATAAATTAAAAATTACTAGATTTTCGGATAGGAAGAAAAAAAGAAATGTTTATAAATTTGGTCCAGCTATAGAGATAGATGGAACGCAGTGTATCGATTGTCGAAACTGTATTGATATGTGTAATAAACAAGAAGTTGGTTTTTTAAAACTAAAAAATAAAGGCTGTAAAATAGAGATAGCTCCGGTAACCGACGGTAAGCATGATTGTGTTTATTGTGGTCAGTGTGCGGTTCATTGTCCAGTAACTTCTGCTCAAGAACAGCTTCATTATGGCGAAGTTCAGGAGTTATTAAATGATAAAAAAGATAAAATTGTAATAGCACAAATTGCCCCCTCTATTAGGTCATCAATTGGGGAGATTTTTAAACTACCTTACGGCAAGGTTGTCACTGGACAACTTAGAGCATCACTCAAGAAACTAGGATTTGATTATGTTTTTGATACTAATTTTGGGGCAGATATAACTACAATAACAGAGGCAACAGAATTAGTTGAGAGATTAAAAGATAAAAAAAGTGTTTTGCCGATGTTTACTGCTTGTTGCCCATCGTGGGTTAGATTTGTAGAATTTTATTATCCAGAGTTTATCCCTAATTTAACTACGGCTCGTTCGCCACAAATCCACTTGGGGGGAGTCGCAAAAACTTATTGGGCAAAAAAAATGAAGATAGATCCTAAAAATATTGTAATAGTTTCTATAATGCCTTGTATCTCAAAGAAATTTGAAGCCAAAAGGCCGGAGTTAAAAGTTCAAGGTGTATTTCCGGTTGATCATGTTTTGACAACTAGGGAGCTTGGTTATCTTTTATATAAAAATAAAATAGATATTAGTAAAATAAAACCAGAGGAAGCTGATAATCCACTTGGTGAGTATTCTGGGGCAGGAGCTATTTATGGGGCAAGTGGTGGAGTTACAGAGTCAGCTCTTCGGACGGCTTGTGCTATTTTAAATAAAAAAAATATAGGTTGTATTGACTTTAAAGAAGTAAGAGGCCTTGAGGAGACAAAGGAGGCCGAGGTTATGGTGGGTGGTAGAAAAATTAATGTAGCAGTTGTAAACACTTTGGGTAGCGCCAAAAAAATATTAGAAGATCTTTTGGTTAATCCTAAAAAATATGACTACGTTGAAGTTATGGCCTGTCCAGGAGGGTGTATCGGCGGTGGCGGGCAGCCGATTCCCACTACGCCAATGCATAGGAAAAAAAGAGCAGAGAGTCTGTATAAAATAGATAAAAGCCTTAAAGTGCGTCAGGCTCATCAAAATAAAGGGGCTAAAAAAGCTATAAAATGGCTTAAAAAAGATAAAAAATTAGAACATAATGTTTTACACACAACCTATGAAAAGGTAAGAAATCCAGAAGCCTTAAAAAATGGAGAAAAATTAAAAAAATAATTAATTTCGTGTTATAATAAAAAGATGTAAAAGGTATTAATTTACCTAATTTTAGTTATATATTAGTATATTATGTTTTTAAGACAGGTAAATTTATTTAGAGAAGGAAATATTAGAGCATTTAAATTTGGTATTTATATTGCGGCGGCAATAACCTTTATCGGAATATTTAATTTTTTAGTAAAAACCTTTTTAGATCCTTGCTGCCAAGAACATACAACAGGAGAACCTCTTTTGAAAATTAGTACTTTTTTTTCTTACATTATTGGTATAGGTATTATTTTTTTAATATTTATGGTTTTTATAAAGCAGCTTTTTGATAAATTTAGAACAAAAAAGGATATTTATTGGAGGAAGGAAAGGGAATCGGGTTTAAATATGCTTTTTGTTGCAATTTTAATTATTAATTTTGGGTTACTTTTAATATCACAAGTCCCTGTTAGGTTTATTGGATGTACATATTGTGAAGTAGCTAAAGATGTTGAAATTATTAAGGATAGCAATAATATTGATTTACCATTCTTTAATTAGTTTTTAATAAGATAAAATTTATGAAGTTAAGGTTTAAAAATTTAAAGTTAGTTGTATTTTTATTTTTTATTTCCTTGTTTGGTTTAGTTGCTGGGGAATCCCAAGCTGCTTGTTCTACTAGTGGAGATTGTCCTAAGGCAGTTAATTTAATATTTAGGGATGATGACGGTAAATTCATACCAGATGTATCTTTTGAAATTTATTATCAAGTTGATGATGTTGATGGTAGGCCAAAACCCTCGGGTAATTCGCTAGGTTCAGGAGATATCGATCCAATACTTGGTCGTGGTAGCGTGTGTTGGGGTGAAAAAGATCTTGCACATGTGGAATACGCTTTAAAGGTTTATCATAAAAATGCTAACGAAGGAGTTTTTTGGTTTTATGATACCGTTAATCTTTCTTGTGGGGAGGTGATAGATATAGAAAAGCAATTAAGTTCAATAGAAATTATTTTAAGAGATGCTAGGGGCGAACTGCGAAAGGGGACGGATATTTCTTTATATACTCAACGCCATGATGTTGATGGAGACCCTATTAGGGAGAAGGATGATTTTATTGCTAAATTGAATACATCTGCTGAGGGTGAAGCTGTAACTTATATTCCAACAAGAGAAAGGGCTATAGATGGAGATGGGAGTAGGTATCATATGTTTGAAGTTGAAGGTTCAGATGGTGGTATTTTCACCAAATACGACATTAGGGTAATTGATAAAAGAAAGACAATGATCCATTATATTTTTAGTGACATTGTTTTTACTCTTAAAGATTCGGAGGGTAATATGTATCCATCGGGGAGTAAAATAGAAATTTTTAAACAAGTAAAAGACCATGAAGGTGATAGGGTGATGGGGGAATCTTTAAAAACAGAAGTAACTAACGATGAAGGAGTTGCTATTTTTGAGTATCCCGAGGGGATGTATGTGGCAAGAGTTAAATCTGCTAGCGGTCAATATGAATATTTTTGGGATCTTAAGATAAATGATCAAGAAAGTGTAAGTATTACTTTGCAAACAAAAGAGGAGTGGGAGCCACCGACTGGTACTTGTGCAGAAAAGTCAGAGTTAAAAATTACAGTTAGGGATAATAGCTTTAATTATATTAAAGGGTTGAATTTTGAGGTTTATGAGCAGATTCTTGATGTTAATTTTAGACCGGCAGCAGGTAAATCTGTCGGAAAGGGCGTTATCGATGAAGTTGGAGTTGGTACTCTTGTTTTTAGTCCAGATCCGCGAACAGGTTATGCTATTAAGATATATGACAAAAATGCTAGTGTCGGTGAATTTTGGTTTTTTGATGATTTAAAGATAGCTTGTGGGAGTGATACAGAGGTGATAAAATACCTTAGTGCACTTAATATTATATTAAGAAATGGTGATGGTGAACTTCGAAAAAATCAAACATTTTCTTTGTATACGCAAAAATTTGATGTCGATGGAAATCCTGTAAAGGAAAAAAAGGACCTGGTAAGTTCTAAATTAAATACAACAGAATTTGGTGAATTGACTGTTTATTTGGCGCCTGATCATAAATATGATCCAACAAAAAGGGGGAAATATATTTTTAGTGTAAAGGGTGTAAATGGGAATGAGTTTTTTGTTTATGACATCGATGTTTTTCTTGGAGCAGATACAACTTTGGAATATACCCTTAGTGATGTGGTTTTAGAGTTTAGTGATTCTGAGGGTAATAAATTAAAAACAGGGACAAGTGTCGAAATATATGAACAAGAAAGGGATGTTAATAGGGATAATATTTTAGGAAAAAGAATTAAAACTTTTAAGATTGATGAAGATGGAAGAATATTTTTTGAATATGGAGCAGGGGCATACGCAGCAAAAATTAAGGATGACACAGGGAAGGGATATTTTATTTTTTGGGATATAAAGATAAGAGATAATCAAAGAGAGATTAAGGAAATTATATTAAATACAGTAAAAATTAAAGCTATAGATGAGAGAGGGGAATATATGGAAGATAATTTTTCTATCGATGTTTATGGGTTAAAAAAGAATGATTTTGGTTTATTTAAAAGGGGTACTAAAATAAAATCATTTAAAGTCGGAGTAGAGGGATTTGCTGAATTTTCTATAGCCCCAGGTCCCTACCTATTTGTAATTACCAAGGATAAAAAACTCTACGGAAAAGCTCTTTATATTGCTGGTGAAACATCATATGATTTAACCCTTATGATTGATCCAGCTTATTTATCAACAGAAGATTCAGCTTATAGAATATCTGTACCAGTGCCTGCAAAAAAAACAAATTTAGCTAAAAGGTTGGCGGGTCATATTTTATTGCAAGTTGAGGAAAATGGTGAGGCTTGGTATGTGGATCATAAAACTGAACTTAGATATTATTTAAAAAATGGAGGAATTGCTTATGGCGTTATGCGTGATTTTGGTTTGGGTATAACAAATGAAGATTTAAGCAAGATTCCAATAGGAATGGATGATCGTTTTAGTGCCAAGGATACTGATGGAGACGGACTTTTTGATAAAATGGAGGAAGCAATTGGGACAGATTTAAATGATATTGATAGTGATAACGATGGTTATACAGATGGTGAAGAAGTTAGAGGCGGTTATAATCCATTGGGCGATGGAAAAATGAAGGTCGATCATAATTTTGCTAGTAAATTAAAGGGAAAAATTTTATTACAAGTTCATTCAAGGGGCGAGGCTTGGTATATTAATCCTCAGGATGGAAAAAGGTATTATATGAAAGACGGTGATAGTGCCTTTAATATAATGAGATTTTTAAGTCTAGGCATAACCAATGATGATCTAGATGAAATTGAAGAGGGAGAGTTATAAAATTATTCACCCTGTTAAATAATTTAATTTTTTAAAAAAATTAAATTAAGATTTTATTAATATAATAAATAATATTTTTTCATCCTTATTACTTATGATTGTGTCTGTATTTTGTATAAAAATACAAATCTTATTTAACGGGGTAAATTAAATTTATTTTCTACGAATAATATGTTAGTAAAGACTATAGCCTTACCAAAAGAGGAGGCAGAGAATTTAATTAAAACTTTAGTTTTTATTGGAGTTGTTGTTATTATTCCATCTCTTATCCATATTCAATGGATAACCGGACCAATTGTTAATGCTATACTTTTTTTAGCCGTTATTTTAGTGGGTGGCAGAAACGCACTTTTGATTGGATTGATTCCGTCGATAATAGCCCTTTATTTTGGATTATTGCCAGCACCACTTGCGCCACTAATTCCGTTTATAATGATTTCTAATGCGATTTTGGTAGTATTATTTGATTGGCTAAAGAAAAATTATTGGACAGCCATCATTGTTGCAGCTACTGTTAAGTTTTTATTTTTGCATGTTAGCACTTCAACAATAATGGATTTAATTTTAAGGAAAGAATTAGCGCCTAAGGTAGCTCAAATATTAAGTTGGCCACAATTTTATACCGCTCTAATCGGGGGTTTTATTGCTTGGATTTTTATAAAATTTTATAAAGTTAAAATATCAAAGTAGGATGCCACTTGCTAGTATTAAAAAGGTAAGAAATTTAAAGGGCAAACGAGTTATAGTTCGCGTTGATTTTAATGTACCTATAAATAATAAAAAAATTACAGATAACACTAAATTAACTTCCACAGCCGAGACGATTAATTATTTAAGAAAAAAGGGAGCAATAGTAATTCTTGTTAGTCATTTAGGTCGACCTAATGGAAAAAGAATCAAAAGTTGTGAATTTACTTTTTCAAAAGACCCAAAATACAGCTTAAAAGTTGTTGTTAAAGATTTAAATAAAATATTGCCAGTAAAGGTTAAATTTATATCTCATTGTCTTGGAAAAAGGTTGAGTTGGAGAATTAATATGTTAAGAAACGGAAGCGTAGTCCTTTTGGAAAATATTAGATTTTATAAGGAAGAGAAGGAAGGGGATGTTAATTTTGCAAAAAAACTAGCTAGCTTAGGGGATATTTATGTGGCAGAGGCATTTGGTGTCTCTCACAGGGGGCATGCTTCTGTTTTGGCAATAAAAAAATATTTACCAAGTTATTCCGGTTTTTTAGTTCAAAGAGAAATTGAGAATTTAAACAAATTAAAGGATAGGCCTAAAAAGCCATACGTTGCTTTATTGGGTGGTGCAAAACTTTCTACAAAAATTAAATTAATAAATAAGTTAAATAAAAAGGTAGATACTATTTTAATTGGCGGGGCGATGGCAAATGTTTTTTTAAAAGCAAAAAATCTTGAAATCGGTAGATCATTGGTAGAAGAATCAATGATTGGCGAAGCAAAAAAAATACTAAGAACCAGTAAAAAAATTATTACACCTAAAGATGTTGTTGTAGCCCAGAAGATAGAATCGGGAGTAAAAATTAAAGTTAAAAGAGTGCAGGATGTTAAAAAAAGAGATATAATACTTGATATTGGCCCAATCACAATTATCGAATATTCTAGAGCTTTAAGAAAGGCTAAATCAATTTTATGGAATGGGCCAATGGGAAAATTTGAATTTAGAGAATTTAGTAATGGTAGTCTTGTTTTGGCTAGGCTTATCGCGGCTGTTTCTAGAGGAAGGGCTTATGGTATTTGTGGTGGAGGTGAAACAATTGATGTTTTAAAAAGAACTGGAATGGAAGAATATGTAGACTGGGTATCAACAGGTGGCGGAGCAATGCTTGCTTATTTGTCTGGAGATAAAATGCCAGGAATTAAATAAATTATTTAATTAGTTGTAAAAATTATGACGGACAATAAACCAGTAGTCGTTTTAATAGATGATGCAGAATGCGAACAGAAATTATTAAAAGCAAAAATTTTTACTAACAGTTTTATTATTTTTCCAGCTCGAACAGGAAAAGAGGGGATGGAAATTATCTTAAAACAAAATCCTGATGTTATAATTTCTGATGTAGCAGTTCCTAAGGGCGATATTTTTTGGATTCTAGAGCAGGTAAAGTCTAACGAAGAAATAAAAGATACACCTTTTATAGCTTTTACCACCTTGACTAATCCTAGTGATAAAAATAATGTCCTTAAGAGTGGGGCTGATAAATATGTTTTAAAACATGAATGCACCCCAGCGAAATTAAGACAACACATAAAAGAATTATTAAATTAAATAAGAAATATGAGAAGTAAAAAACCAACGATTGTTTTTATTGACAGCTGTGAGTGTATTAATAAAATTTTGGATAATAAAAAAATTCAAGAAGAATTTAATATTCTTATTGCTAGAAACGGTAAGGAGGGTGTTGATATGATTTTTAAAAATAAACCAGATTTAATTTTTTCAGATATTGCTGTACCAAAGGGGGATATTTTTTATATAATAGATGTAATTAAGAAAGACCCAGAAACTAAAGATATTCCAATTGTGGCTCTTACTACGCTTTGCAGTGGTGAGGATAAGAAGAAAGTCGAAAAAATGGGTGTTTGTGATTATATCTTAAAGCATGAATGTTTCTCTGGTGATTTAGCAAAAAAAATAAAAAATTTTTTAGATAAAAAAGAGAAAAATGAAAAATAAAAAACCAACAATTGTTTTAATAGACGATAAGGAGTGCTCTAAGATGCTTCTAGATTCAAAGGTGCTTACAGATAAAATTAATATTATCCCAGCTCATACCGGTAAAGACGGCATAAAGATGATTTTCAAACATAAGCCTGACTTGATAATATCTGATGTTGTAGTTCCTAAAGGAGATATATTTTTTATAACAGATGCAATTAAAAGAGAATCAGAATTAAAAGATATTCCAGTAATAGCTTTTTCTTATCTTTGCAGTGCCGAGGACGAAAAAGAAGTAAGAAAGAGTGGCGTTTGTGATTATATTAAAAAGCACGAATGTAGTCCAGAAAAGTTAGCAAAGAAAATACTTAAAGCATTAAAATTAAAATGTAAATAAATTTAATAAAAAATATTATGTCAAAATTTACTATTAAAAAAATAACAGCTAGAGAAATTTTGGATTCTCGGGGAAATCCAACCATTGAGGTTAAAGTTGATTTGGGTTCTATTAATGCTAAGGCCAGTGTGCCGTCGGGTGCTTCAACGGGTATTCATGAGGCTTGGGAAAAGCGTGACGGCGGAAAAAGGTATGGAGGCAATGGAGTGTTAAAAGCGGTTAAAAATGTTAATACGGCAATAAATCGATCGTTAAAAGGAATGGACGTTAGACAGCAGGAAAAAATTGATCAAAAATTAATAAAACTTGATGGAACTAAAAATAAAAAAAGATTGGGGGCTAATGCAATCTTAGGGGTATCTCTTGCTTGTGCTAGAGCGGGAGCCTTTGCTACAGGCAAGCCTTTGTATGAATATATAATTAAGACCTATAAAATAAAAATAAAAGGAGATAAAATGCCAATTCCAATGTTTAATATTTTTAATGGCGGAAAACATGCTGATACTAATTTAGATTTTCAGGAATTTATGGTGGTGCCGGTAGAGAAAAAAATAACTAAGACATCAAAGAAAAAAGTATTTGCAGAGAATTTAAGAATGGGTTCAGAAATTTTCCACGAGTTAGGCAAGGTCTTAAAGGAAAGAGGGCTTGATACAGATGTTGGAAACGAAGGGGGGTACGCTCCAGATATTTATTCAAGCATTCAGGCGCTTGATATGATTGTGGCAGCGATCATTAGGTCTGGATATAAACCAGGAGTTGATGTCGGTCTTGGTACGGATGTTGGTTCATCGGTTTTATATGATATAAAAACAAAGAAATATATTTTTAGATTAGATAGTTCTGCTTTTACCTCATCTAATCTGACAGGACTTTATCATGAATGGCTTAGAAAATACCCTTTTATTTTAATTGAAGATGGATTAGGTGAGGATGATTGGGAAGGGTGGAAGGAAATGACTGAATTACTTGGTTCAGAATTAACATTAATTGGGGATGATCTTTTTGTAACGAACACTAAGCGTCTTGAAAAAGGAATTAAAGAAAAAGTTGCTAATGCAATTTTAATTAAGCCAAATCAAGTGGGAACACTAACGGAAACGGTTGAGTGTGTAAAGTTGGCAAAAGAAAATAATTATAAAGTTATAGTTTCTCATCGTAGTGGTGAAACTATGGATGATTTTATTGCAGATCTTGCAGTGGCTGTAGAAGCGGATTATCTTAAAGGCGGAGCTCCAAGTAGAGGAGAGCGTTTGGCAAAATATAATAGAATAATGGAAATAGAAGAAGGGTTTTAATAAATTTCAATAACGATAGTTTTTTATGGGTTGTAAAAAGAAAAATACGCCTTTAGTTTTACTTATACTTGACGGCTGGGGCTTAGCAAGGCCAAATAGGGGTAATGCCATATCTTTAGGCAATACCCCTGTTTTTGATAGTTTATTAAAAAAATATCCCAACACAACTTTGGGTGCTCACGGAAAATGCGTTGGTTTGCCTGATGGTCAGGACGGTAATTCTGAGGCCGGTCATATTAATATTGGGGCTGGTCGAATTGTTGAGCAGGACTCTATTTATATTGCCAAATCAGTTAGCGATGGAACATTTTTTAATAATCCGGCTTTTAGGCAAGTTGTTGATCATGTAAAAAAGAACAAATCTAAGCTTCATTTATTTGGGTTGCTTTCAACTAATGAAAGTGCTCATGCTAATCCTGATCATTTAATAGCTTTGTTGACAATGCTTCATTTAAAAAAAGTAGAAACATATATTCATTTATTTACCGATGGAAGAGACAGTCATCAGCATGTAGCGATAAAGCTTTTAGAAAAAATAAATTTTTATTTAAGGGGTAAGCAGAAAATATCCACTATAATGGGTAGGTTTTATGCTATGGATAGAAAGAAATCTTGGTCAAGGACAAAACTGGCTTACGAAGCTTTGACTGAAGGGAAGGGATTGCAATTTTACACCTCAACCGAGGCAATTTTATCTAGTTATGATAGAGGTGAGAGCGATGAGTTTATAAAACCAAGTATTGTAACTAAAGGTCCAAAAGATAAGAAAAGACCAATTGCTACAATTAATGATAATGACGGAATTATATATTTTAACCTAAGATCAGATAGAGCTCGTCAGCTTACCAAGGCCTTTGTTCAAGATAAGTTTGTTGGTTTTAAAAGAAATAAAGTATTAAAAAATATTTCCTTCGTAGCGATGACAGATTTTGGTCCAGATTTACCAGGAGTAAAGACAGCCTTTCCAAGTAGAGATCTTAAGGGGACCCTGCCGTATGCTTTAAGTTGTCTTCATCAGTTGTATTTAGCAGAGAGTGAAAAGTATGCTCATGTTACATATTTTTTTAATGGTGGTTATGATAAGCCTATCGATGGAGAAGAGTGGATGAACATTTCGTCGCCGGATGTAGAAAGTTATGATGAAAAGCCAGAAATGAGAGTTTTCGATTTAACTAAAAAATTAAAGTCGTTTATTAAAAATAATAAGTATGATGTAATTGTTTGTAATTTTGCTAATCCAGATATGATAGGTCACACCGGTAATTTAGAGGCAGGTATTAAAACTGTAGAGGCAACCGATAAAGCCGTTGGACAAGTGGTGGAACAAGTGTTAAAATCAGGTGGAACATTGCTTGTTACAGCTGATCATGGAAATATTGAAAAGATGATAGACTTAAAGTCAGGCGAGGTTGAGACAGCTCATACAAAAAACCCTGTCCCCTTTATTTTGGTAAATAAAAGAGCAAAGAATATTAAACTTAAAAAAGGTGTTTTGGGTGATATTGCCCCAACAATTTTAGATATTTTAAATAGAGAAAAACTTCCAGAAATGACCGGGAAAAGTTTAATTAAAAAATAATTATAATCGACGTAAGGCGAGCGAAATATCAAATTAAAGTTTGAGTATTTCCGAGCCGAGGAGATTATATATCATATATATATGGTGCCAAAACCTACAATATTAATGATTTTAGATGGGTGGGGAATATCTTCTCCTTCTTCTGGTAATGCTATAACGGGTGCAAATCCTAAATATTTTAATTATCTAACTCAAAATTTTCCAACAACTTTAATTCAAGCATCAGGTGAGGCGGTTGGTGTAAGTTGGGGGGAGATGGGCAACTCAGAAGTTGGTCATCTTAATATTGGTGCTGGGAGAATTGTTTATCAAAATCTAATGAGAATAACAAAGGCTATAGAGGATAGAAGTATTCAAACAAATCAAGCTTTAATTGATGCTTATAACCATGTTAAAGAAAACAATTCAAAACTTCATTTTATTGGCCTTACTTCTGACGGTGGGGTGCACAGTTATCTTGGACATCTTTATGGATTGCTTGAGATGACTAGGGATCAGGGGATTAAAGATGTTTTTATACATGCGTTTTTAGATGGAAGGGATACAAAATATAATGAAGGTGTAAATTTTATTTCTAGGCTTAATAATAAAATGGAAAGCGTTGGAATCGGCAAGATAGCAACTTTATCTGGGCGATATCACGCTATGGATAGAGATAATCATTGGGATAGGGTTGAAAAAGCATACAGGGCTATGGCAGATGGGGTAGCGGATAATTATGATACCGATCCAATACAGGCGATTAGAAAATCTTACGATAAAGATATTTATGATGAAGAATTTATTCCAACGGTTATTAGGGACAAGGATAAAAATCCAATTGGTAAAATCGAAGAAAATGATGCAGTAATATTTTTTAATTTTAGACCAGACAGGGCTAGGGAAATTACTAAAGCTTTTGTTTTACCTTCTTTTGATAAATTTAAAAGAGAGTATCTTAAAAATTTAGAGTTTACTACTTTGACTGAATATGAAAAAAAATTGCCAGTAAATATTGCCTTTGAAAGAGAGGATATACCTAATTGTTTAGGTAAGATTATAAGCGATGAGGGATTAAAACAATTACATATTGCCGAGACAGAAAAATATGCTCATATAACGTATTTTTTAAATGGCGGAATAGAAGAGCCTTTTCCGGGTGAGGATAATGTTATTATTCCATCACCCAGGGTTCCAACTTATGCTAAGGCTCCAGAAATGTCAGCTAAGTTAGTTTCTAAGAGGGTAACGGAAGAAATTATGAAGGGGAATCATGATTTTATAGCTATTAATTTTGCTAACGCTGATATGGTTGGTCATACAGGGGATATTGAAGCAGCTATAAAGGCTGTTCAGGCAGTTGATGCTGCTGTAAAAGAAATTGTAGAACTTACCTTAATTAAAGATGGTTGTGTTTTAATAACAGCTGACCATGGAAATGCTGAGGATATGATAAACGAGCGTATCGGAGAAATAGAAAAAGAACATACTAGCAATCCAGTTCCTTTATTGATTGTTAAAAAAGATTTTCATGGACAGAAAGTTGGCGTTTTAGCCCCGGTTGAAGGTGATATTGGCATGCTTCGTCCAACAGGAGTTTTGGCTGACATCGCTCCAACTATTTTAAAAATAATGGAAATTAAAAAACCAAAAGAGATGCAAGGGATTTCTTTGGTTTAATTTTATAATAGCAAAATTAAAAACTACCTCTTTCGAAGAGGTAGTTTTTTTATTTGATTAAAATAGTTTTTTAAATATATTGAATAAGTATAAATTTTATTATTATTGTTATTGATATTCCAAATAAAGTTCCGGCGATAACTTCAATTGGCTTATGGCCAACCCGCCTGGTAAGCTTTGGGATAGTGAAGTTAGTTTTTTTAGCAATTTCTTCAATTGCTAATGTGTGACGAGATACTTCTTGGCGGAGGCCCATAGCATCACGTAGTACAATTACAGTTAACATAAACCATAGGGCAAAGGCTGCAGAATTAAAATTGTACCCCCAAGCAAGCAGGGTTCCAAGTGACGCTAGATAGGTTGCATGAGTTGAAGGCATTCCACCATAGCGTCCAAAAATATTTATAATATTAAAGTTACCTTTATAATCGTCAGTAGCTAGTTTTAGCATCTGAGCTAAGAAAATTGTAACAATTGGAATAGTTATTAGTTCTAAGTACATAAAATATTTTACTGTCATTCCTGCGAAGGCAGGAATCTTATATTATTTATATGAGTTGATCATTGGATAGTTATATTTGTATATTGAATTTACAACAAATGAAGATAGGACTGCTGTTAAAAACATAAGCAGTAAAGAGAAATAGATTGAAATATTTTTAATAAATGTTGAAGAAATAATAGGATTTGTTAAAGTTGATTCCCCAGCTACCTTTGGTGATAGGGGTCTATTAACAATCTTTATAGCTTTTTTAGACGGGGAATATCCACCAAGAGTTGCAAGAGAAATTTTTTCTATAGAGTTGTCTTCATTCAAGTACACAATTTGACCTTCGTTGTAAGAAAAAATAGAAGGAAGCATTATTTCTTTTGTATCATTGTCAATTATACCATTAAAGTTTAGTAATGTTAATTTTTCTTCTCTCTCTGGCTGTCTGCCGAATAATTGAGCTACCATTATGGTTGGCCTTCCTTCAAATTCTCCTAACTGGTTAGAGATAGCTATTTCATTATAAAATGGGTTTAAGATATTTTTTTTGTGAGATTCACTTTTCATCCAAGCTTTTACAACTCCCTCAGCCGTCATAAAGTCCATAGCTAAATTTTCTCCAGCGTAGACAAATTTATAGTCAACTTCCTTAATCCACATAGAGAAGGTTCTCCCTTCAGGGGAGGTGTGGGCAAAATATTGGCCTTCAAGTAAATGAGTCGCTTTATTTGTAGCAGCTTCTTTTAATTTATCATTTAGAGAAAGTGGACTTAAATTATGCTTAATTCTTTCTTCATTGGTAAGTTTTATTAAATTTTCTGGGGTTATATCAGAGGCAAGAGCCACAGAATTAGGCAATAAAAAAACTCCTACAATAAGGAGAAATATTGAGAGGCACAGGTTTGTTGTATAATAATTTTCGTAGCGAGATTTATATAATTTGATGCGAAGCGAAATAAAAAATTTGAAAGGTATAAAGATATACCTTGAAAAGTTCTTATAAAGCTGCAGCACAAATTTTAAAATCGCAGTAGAATAATTATTATGCAATGAGCCTGTAGTTAATTGTTTAGTTTTCATCACCCTTTGGGGCGATAAATTTTTATTTTTCATTTTTGTGTTGTTTTTCTCTTTCAAGATAAAACTTTTATTTTTTTACAGAAATCAGACAATTTTTTGATTTCTATGCTTATATTATAGCATAAAATAAGGCTTTTGTCAACCCCAAAATGCAACAAAATTTGAAAAAGATTTTTGAGATGATATACTGATATTACATTTAATTAGTATATTAATTAGCATGTTTACTGGAATTGTTGAAAAAACAGGAAAAATTAAAAAAATAGAAGATAAAGAGGGGAAAATTTACTTTACTATTGAAGTAAAGAATTTTTTAGATGATGTTAGTATTGGTGACAGTATTTCTTGTGACGGAGCTTGTTTGACAACAGTAAAAAAAACAGATAATGATTTTATTGTGGAGCTGATGCCAGAAACGCTAAATTTAACTAAATTTAACGACTCTAAAGAAGGTGATTTAATAAATCTAGAAAAAGCCCTAAAAGTTGATGCAAGGCTTGACGGTCATTTTGTTATGGGTCATGTTGATGGAGTTGGTAAAATTAAGAATATTGAAAAAGAAGGAGAATATATTAATTTAATTATTAATGCGCCAGCAGAAATAATTAAATTTCTAGCTTATAAGGGTTCAGTTAGTATTAATGGAGTTAGTTTAACAATTTCAGGCTCAGGTAGAGATTGGCTTAAAGTGAGTCTTATTACTCACACCTTGGAGATAACTAATTTAAAAGAATTGAAAGAAGGAGATAGAGTTAATCTTGAAGTTGACATGATAGCTAGATATCTTGAAAAATTATTAAAAAAATAATTATGGGAATAAATGTAGAATTTAATCCAGACTTAGCCCTAAGAGATTTTTCTGAATATAAAAAGGGTAATAGAAAATTAGAAGAGGGCAGGGTTTATAACTTTTTAAAAAAAGATCAGAGAAATTATTGGTTACATGGCGAACAACCATTACTTGAAACTAAAGGTAACGGAATTTTATCTGAACCACTAGCAAGTATAATAATTTTAGAAGCAACCCATTTTTTAGAAAACGAAGAAGTTTACACAAGAGGTAAATATAAAGTTATTAAAGTCTTAAAAGAGGGGGAAATATATTTTAATGGAATTAATAAAATCAAATAATTAATATGAAAGTAAACACTTTTAAAAAATTAAACGGGGAAGGAAAAAGAATAGCAATTGTCCAGGCTCATTTTAATGAGAACATTACTGGGGCGATGACTGATGGTGCAGTTAAGGCATTAAAAGAATCAGGAGTTCAAGATGATAATATTGAAGTATTTATTGTTCCAGGATCTGTTGAAATACCGATAGTTTGTCAGAAGGTTGCCAGGGAAAAAAGATTTGATGGTATTATTACTATTGGTACTATAATAAAAGGGGAAACTGCCCATTTTGATTATGTAGCGAAAGCTGTAACCGATGGATTCATGAGAGTTAGCTTGGATGAGGGAATACCAATAACATTTGGCGTTATAACTACCTATAATTTAGAACAAGCTGAAGCTAGAGCAAAGGATGATGATAATAATAAAGGATATGAAGCAGCGATGGCCTTAATAGAAACATTATCACTTAAAACATAATTAATAATGTCATTCCGGCCTTGAGCCGGAATCTGGATCCCGGATCAGGTCCGGGACAGCAAATTAATAATTAATTTACTGGTTTGTTATGGGAATTGTGGATGAGTTAATTGACAATAAAATTTTAAAAACCTTAACCATAATAAATGCTTTTAATAAAATTAAAAGAGAAGATTTTGTGCTGGATGAATTTCGCGATGAATCAGAAGGAAATTATCCATTGCCTATTGGTTTTCAACAAACTATTTCTCAGCCGTTGACAGTTGCTTTTATGCTGGAGTTGCTTCAGCCAAAAGAGGGTCATAAAATTTTGGATATTGGAACAGGTTCGGGGTATACAACTGCGCTTCTCTCTAGTATTGTAGGTGAGAAAGGCAAGGTTTATGGAATAGAATATATCAGCGAGCTTAAGAAGTTTGGTGAGAATAATATCAAAAAATATAATTATATAAAAAAGGGAATTACTCAGATGTTTTGTGGAGATGGGACAAAAGGATTAAAAGATAAAGCACCCTTTGATAGAATTTTAGTTTCAGCTATGGCAGGTAAAGTCCCCGAAGAATTAAAAAAACAACTGAAGGTTAAGGGGAAGTTAGTGATACCATATGATGAAGGAGTAAGTTTATTTATTAAAAAACCAGATAATACTTTTTACGTAAAAAAATACCCAGGGTTTATTTTTGTACCTTTGGTTAATAGTTGGAATTTATGAAGATAAAAAAAATAATTTTAATAATAGTTATTGTATTAGTTATAATACCAGTTGTATCGGCTTTTTATTTTGTTAATGCCATTAATAAACCTTGCAGTCAGGGCGGTGAGAGTTTAACAATCGAACCAGGCTTAGGTGTTAATGAAATAAGCATTAAATTAAACGAAGCCGGAGTTGTTTGCGATAAATTAGCTTTTGAAACCTACCTTTGGTTGTTTGATAAAGAGGGCGCTATTAAGGCAGGAGAATATTTTTTTAGTAATCCTTTAAATCTTAAGGAGTTAACAAAAGTTTTGGTTAAAGGGCAAAAAAGCGGTGAGGAGGTAGCAATAAAATTAATCGAAGGTTGGGATATAGAGGAGATGGCAGAATATTTAGAAAAAGGGAATATTATAGAGAAGAAATTTTTTCTAGCCAGCGCTAAGGATTCTAAAAAATTTGAGAAAGATTTTCCATTTTTAAGTACAATTCCTAAGGGGGTAGACTTAGAAGGATTTTTATTTCCGGATACTTATAGAATCTACAATGATTCAGAGGCCGAAGACATAATAGGGCGTATGCTTAAAAACTTTGATAAAAAATTGACTCAGGAGATGAGCGGTGAAATTAAAAGACAAGGAAAAGATCTTTATGAGATTATAACTATGGCAAGTGTTATTCAAAAAGAAGTAAGAAGCACTAAGGATATGAAAGTTGTGTCTGGGATTTTTTGGGATAGGATTAAGTATGGCCAACCGCTTGAGTCTTGTGCAACTATTGGTTATATTTTAGGTGAGGATAAAGCACGATATAGTTATGACGATACTAGAATTGATTCACCTTATAATACCTATATTAATAAGGGTCTTCCATTAGGACCTATTTCCAATCCTGGCATTCAGGCAATTGAAGCAGCAATTTATCCAGAGTTTACAGATTATGTATATTTTCTTTCTAAGCCGAATGGAGAAACAGTGTTTTCTGTAACTTATGAAGAGCATATGAATAATTCAAATAAATATTTAAAGTGACATAATTATTAAATTATGTCATCCTGAGCGAAGCGAAGGATTTATTGGTTACATCTTGTAGATTTTTCGTCGCACCTCCTCAGAATGACATTACAAAACATGTATGGCTAAAAAAATTTTAATGGTTATTGCCAAGGAAAAATTTAGAGATGAAGAATATTTAGAAACTCGACAAGCGCTTGTTGAGGGCGGGGTAGAAGTTAAGATTGCTTCAACTGAACTAGGAGAGGCCCAGGGAATGTTTGGTGCAACAGCTAATGTAGATTTATTAATTCAAGATGTTAATGTAAAAGATTTTGATGGAGTTGCTTTTATTGGCGGAGGTGGAATTGTGCCATTGGTTAATGATGAACGACTTAAAAAGTTAGCGCTAGATTTTTACAAAGATGAAGATAAGCTAGTAACCGCAATTTGTGCTGCGCCGGCAATTTTAGCTAACGTTGGAATTTTAAAAGATAAAAAAGCTACCGCTTATAGTGGGATGGTAGAAACCATAAAAGAAGGCGGTGCAATTTATAATGGCAATCAAGTTGAAGTTGATGGGAGAATTATTACAGCCGATGGGCCGTTGTCGGCTAGAAGGTTTGGAGAGGAGATTGTTAAAGGTTTGAGATAATTTAATTACATATTAAATTACGTAATTAATTACGTAATTAATTTTATTTATATTTTTTCACTAAATAATTATTAGTAATATGAAAATAATTTTAGTAGATGCAATTAGAGCTTTTGTAATTAAAGGAGAGGGCATCTTCGAAGATATGCATAAAATACTTGAGCAATATCCTAATAAAAAAATTATTTTAACTAGTGCTAATGATGAGCAGGCAGAAAAATTTGGATTAAATAATATGCCTTATGAAGTATTTTCCTTAAAACATAATCCAGAAAAGGATGATCCTGAATATTATAAAACAATGCTTAACCATTTTAATTTGGATGTTAAAGATGTAATTTATTTTGAACATAAAGAATCTGCAGTAAAGAGTGCGCAATCTGTAGGTATAAATACATTTCATTATGATAAGGATGAAAGAGATTTGGTTGCACTAAAGAAATTTATTGATGAAAACTTGTAAAATATTTTCTGCAAGTATTGGAAAAGGTTAGAAGTAAAATAAGCATGAATCTGAGTGTTTTTTAAAAATTTTGATTTGTTTAAGCGAAGCGAGTTACAAAATTAGCGAAAATGAATGATTATTTTATCTAAGCCTTTACATCAACTTGCGATTTTTAGTTACTTTTTCTAAAAAAGTAAAAAGACTTTCTCTTGACTTATCTCAAATATATGTTATTATAGATACAAATCAAATAGACCCGTAGACAATAGGCGCCATTAAGGCTTAATATCCTATCGAGGAAAAACTAAAACAACTTTGTTGTTTTGTATTATGTCTGCGGTGAAGCGCAGATTTTTTGTTTTTAAATAATAAATAAATAATTAATTAATATGCCAAAAACTAAACAGCAAAAAAAGGTATTGCTCGATAATATAATCGAGAAATTAGAGAAATCTAAAGCAGCTGTTTTTGTTGGTTTTAACGGATTGACCGTTAATGAGATAGAAGAATTGAGAAAAACTTGTAGAGAAAACGATTTGGAATATCTAGCAACAAAAAAAACACTGTTAAAGATTGCTCTTGAGAAAAGCAACTTAAAAGTTGAGGACAAAGAAATTTTGAGCAACGAAGTAGCTGTCGTATTTTCTTACGGCGACGAGGTAACTGCTCCAAAAGTTGTAGCAAAGTTTGCCAAAGATCATGAGCTAGCAACCCTTAAGGGTGGAATCCTAGAGGAAAAAATTATTGACCTTAACATGGTTAAGAAGTTAATAAGCATTCCTGGTAGGGAAGAACTACTTGCTAAGGTTGTTGGATCACTTAATGCTCCTGTAAGCGGATTTGTAACTGTCTTAAAAGGAAACTTAAGAGGTTTGGTTCAAACACTAAATGCTATTAAAGAACAAAAGAATTAAGATTTAAAAATTTAAAATCAATAGATCTGTTGCACAATAAGCTACTACTGCAATTTCTATATTTTGGTAAATTTTCTATAAAAATTTTTGACCTATGCTACGGCATAAGCAAAAAATTTTTTCACGAAAATTTTCACAAAATCTAAAAATTTCGCTACGTAGATTATTATGCAACGGATCTAGTAAATAATTTTAGACCCTAGTTATTAATTAAGATCACTGGGAATACTAAATAAACAAAAAATATGAGTGAAGAAAAAAAAGACGTAGCAGTAGAAGCTTCTGCTGAAGAAAAAAAGGAAGTTGAAGTTCCTAAAAAATTTAAAAGCTTAGTAGAGGAAATTGAAAAAATGAGTGTTCTAGATTTAGCTGAACTAGTTTCAATTCTAGAAGATAAATTTGGTGTTAGTGCTGCTGCTCCTATGATGGTAGCTGGTGGTGCTCCTGCAGCAGGTGGTGAAGAAGCAGCTGAAGAAAAAACTGCATTTGATGTAGAAATCACTGAAGCTGGTGGTACTAAAATCGCTGTTATTAAAGTAGTTAGAGAATTAACTGAAATGGGACTTAAAGATGCTAAAGACTTAGTAGACGCTGCTCCAAAGATGATTAAAGAAGGAGTTTCTAAAGAAGATGCTGAAGCAGCTAAAAAGAAATTAGAAGAAGCTGGTGCAACAGTAACTTTAAAATAAATTTTTTTAAAGAATAGACTTATCACATAAAACACCCTCTGGTTAGAGGGTGTTTTTTTATTGCTTTTTTGTTTGTTCAAGATTATAATAAAATATAAGTAAAAAAAATTTATGGAAAATAATTTTGAAGAAAAATTTAATAAAGAGGGAGAAGAAATGAAGTTGGAAATAAAAAAAGAAACTATAAATTCTTCAATGGGAGAAATTGAAACTATTGAAATTATTCCAGAAAGGGAAAAGGATAGTGTGCCTGTTTTATTCGCTCCTGGTTGGTCTGTGACAGTTGAGTCGTCAGAAGATTCTTTAATTAAGCTTGCCAAAAAAGGCAGGAGAGTAATTTCTTTGTCTCATCCAAGAATTGGCGGTGACAAAGAAGCTCAAAAAGATATTTCCAGTGAGGAGATGCGAAAAGCAATTTCTATATTAACAGTAATTAATGAAAAAGGACTAGATAAAGTCGATATTTTTGGTTATTCCGAGGGCGCAATTAACTCATCTGTTTTAGCTTCAAATCTTGCACCAGAAAAAATCGGTAATATGGTTTTACATAATCCGGCAGGGATGATTGGTAAAGACAATCCAATTAAAATAAGTGGTAGATTTTTAAATAATATGACCGAAGTTATAAAGGATGAATTAAGACACGGTAGAGAAATTAAGGATAAAGTTTTAATTGAATCATTTAAGTATATAGTAAAAAACCCCTTAAGGTCTATTAAGGAAATTAATGAAATAGCAAAATCAGATATAAAGAGTAATTTTAAGGATTTAAATGAAAAAGGAATTAATATAGCTATCGTCCATAATGTAGATGATATTGTTTTTGACAAAACAGTTCAAGAAGGATTAACCTCAAAAGGTTCAGACGATGGATATCCTGTTCAGGGTTATTATTCAATAAGTAGTGAAAGCAAATCAGGACATTTTGATTTTTTAAAAGATTCAGAAAAGGTTGCCATTGTTATTGATCATGCCTTGGGTGGACTTAGAAATCTTGAAAAAATAGATAAAGAAAAAGAAGAAAAATAATTTATATTTATTATTGATTATTACAACCCTTTTACTTTTTAGTAGAAGGGTTTTTAAATTGGACTTATTTTTAGAAAAATGATAAATTTAATTAATAAGTAATAAAATATATGTCAGTTAAAAGAAATAAAATTGTAAAATTTTGTGAAGATTATTTAAAAGTTAAAGACTTTGAAGATTATTGCGTTAATGGGTTGCAAGTTGAGGGCAAGGAAGATATTAAGCAGATAGTTACAGGGGTTAGTTTTTCTCAAAAACTTATTAGAGAGGCTATAAAAAAGAAAGCCGATATGATAGTTGTTCATCACGGTATTTTTGACAAAAATTTACCTAGCCCATTCGCATTAAGGGGTGCGTGGAAGAATAGACTGAAATTATTATTAGAAAATGATATAAATTTATGTGGTTTTCATCTTCCACTTGATGCTCACGGCGAAATTGGGAATAATATATTATTGGGGAGGCTATTGAAGCTAAGAAATATTAAAAAATTTGATATTTTTGATATAGGTGTTATTGGTGATTTGCCTTCAAAAATTAACCTTAATGATTTAGTTAAAAAGATTGATAGTGGATTAAAGACAAAATCTTTTGTAACAAAGGGGGGTAAGGCGGAGGTTAAAAAAATCGGTATTATAGCCGGTTCTTATCCTGGTTATGAGTTGGCTAGCGAAATGGGAGCAGATGTTTATTTGACCGGTGAACCAAGGGAAAGTAATATTAGAGCGTCTGAAGAAGTAGGTATAAATGTTATTTACGCCGGACACTACAACACCGAAAAAATGGGCATTCAAAATTTAGGAAATTTAATATCTAAGAAATTTAATGTAAAGGTAGATTTTGTCGATGTACCTTGCGACGTATAACTATGATAAACAAAAAACTATTTGAACACTTAAAAGAAAAGCATGAAGATTTTGTAAGATCTAGAAGGATGCTTATTAAAGAAACCAGCGATATATTATCTGCTTCTAAGCAGGCAATTTTTGCTTACCATAGGAGTGATAAAAAAGAAGGAGATAAATTAGTGCGTGAAGCAAAAAAAGGACTTAAAAGTATTGATATCAGATTTATTCAAAAAGATAAAACTCTTTTGCAACAAGGTTCTCTGAAAGCAGCTCAAGAAGAATTTATTGAAGCTTTATTTTTTGGTCTTGTATTGGATAATAAAAAATTAGATTTAGTGAAAGATGTTGAGATAAATTTTGAGAGTTATTTTGGAGGACTTTGTGACTTGACTGGAGAGCTTGTTAGAAAGAGTGTTAATTTAGTTTCAGCTGGAAAGATGAAAGATATTAAAAGATTTAGAAATATTACCGAGGAGATTATTAAAGAACTTATTAAATTTAATTTAGTCGGTCAACTTAGGGTAAAATATGATCAGGCAAGAAACAATCTTCGTAAAATGGAAGATATTGCCTATGATATAAAAATAAAAAGAAATAAATAATATGTCAGAAAAAAATCCTATGGAGGGAATCGAGATGCCTGAAAAAAGTTTTGAAGAAATAGTTGATAAAATAAATAAGGGGGAGGGTAGTAATGAAGACCTTATTAAGGTGGCTGAACTAGCTTGCAGGGAAATAGCTGTAAAATTGAAAGAAAAAGGGTTTGGTGTTAACAAAGAAACGGTTCTTTATTTAAGTTCGATTAATATTAATCCAGCTGAGATAAATAAGGTTATTCCATTTGTTATTGAAAAACTTAAAGAAGAAAGTTTTATCGAAGAAGTTCAGGAGGGAAGGTATAAGTATATAGGAGAAAATAGCCAAGAAGATAAACAAGGGAGTATGATTGAGCATGAAGTAATGATGACAAAAAATATTATTGATCCATTGGAAGAACAACCCATTCAGACAGAAAAAATAAGAGAGGATGGTGAAGGTTATTTTAAGAAGTTAGCGGATAGGCACCGTAAAGACCTTGAGGGTCGTGAAGAGGCACATAAAGCCCGTGAAAAGCTAGAGGAGAAAGAAGATTAAAAAATACAAACAAAAAAAGACGCCAAAAGCGTCTTTTTAAATTGGATTAAAATATCTCTACAAGTGAGTTGCTTCTATTTCAAATATCTTATTATTAGCTAGAATATAAATCTTTTTATTCTCTTCATCAACTATAAAGTCTTTAAGATTTGTAAACTCCTCACTGTAATATTGAATTATAAGTTTACCATCTTTATTTATTACGGCTAGCTTTTTACCTAAGGAGTCGAGAACATAAATATAATCAGAGTCAGAGCTTGTCCAGATTTTTTTACCACTAGTTAATAGCGCGTTGGTGTTTTCAAAATTAAATGCTTGTTGTTTTCCTTTAAAGAAATTTAAAATAGTGCCATCACTTTTTAAAACATAGATTGATCCATCAATAGTCATTGAAACTACTTTATTTAAGTTTATTTCTTCAGTTATCCATGGTTTTCCTATAGCAAAGTCTTCTCCGCTTGGTAAGTGTTTGTAGATTTTATTAGTTTCTTGGCTTAGAGTATAGAGGTTGTTGCCGTAAATATTAGAGCAATCAATCTTTATATTATTTTCTGGAAATTTTATTTCTATGGGTTTAATCTTGTCATCAGTTATTCTTGAAAATTTATTATCTTGATGGGTGACTATAAAATTGTCTCTACTTAGAAGAAGGGAAGTTGGTTTTGGTAAGTTTAGTTGCCCCTGATCTTTTTTGTTAACCGATAGATCGGATAATTTCATCTCTAGTAAATTATTATCTTCTGTTATCGAATAAATAGTATTATCAACTAGCATGGACGAAATAGAAGGGGAATTTGTTAATTTGGAATAATCAACTAGCTCTTTTACATTTTCTATTTCTTCGATTAACTTTGTTTTAAAGCTCAGTTTTTTAATTTGATTTTTAATTTCAAGCAGTTTATCTTTTTGTTCCTTTGAGTCTTGTGGCAGCTTAGAGACCAGGTCTTCAATACTAAGAAGAATTGCAGCAGCTTTATCTTGGCTGTTATAAATTAAACTTGCTTCCAGTTCAGTTTTTTTATCTTCAATTTGACCAAGTAATTCCTGATAATACTTAAATTGTTCCTCTTTTATTTTTTGTTGTTTTAGGTGGCCAATACTTTGAATAAAAAAGGCTATTAAAATAATGCTAATTATTAATAAAGACTTTCTTAATATCGGAAGTTTTTTATAGTATTCAGGAATATTTTTTAATTTCTTAAAAGCATCTTTAAATATTTTTCCCATTAAAATATATTTTAATAAAGAATAAGCTTTAATTAATATATATTTTATAAAGTAGTATGGGGATAGGAAGCTATATTTTTTAGGAGGGGAGAATTTTTTTTCTCCAGCATGTTCAAAGATTGTTGTTTTTTCTTGTTTATTATTTACAACTGGAGTTATATTGGCATTTTCTGAAATTTTGTCGACTTTCTCCTCGACCTTCTTTTTGGGTTTTTTAACAAAAGAAAGGTTAAATGGTTTTTTCTTTTTATCTTCCTTTTTATTTTTTTTAATTTTTACGGTTAGCGCGCAGAAAGTTTGGTCATCACTTGCCTCTAGTAATAGTTTTTTAATTTCTTGGTTTATGTTATCTGTATCGTTTTCCGTAGCAATAAGTCTAATTTTATCAAGTGGAATAAAGTCTAAAACATTACTGGTACAAAATATTAAAGAGCTACGATCTTTAATTCGACCACTTACAATATTAGAAAATATTTTAAAAGTTTTTTTATTGCCGTCAACTTCAGTAGATTCTTTTATTTGAGCAATATTTGATTCCTTTTTTTTATTTTTATATATTAAAAGTGATTCTAGCCTTCCAATCTGAGAGAAGTGTAAATAATGTGAATCTTCTTTTTTGTTAAAATAGAGCAAGCCAATTAAAAGATCTATTTTATCTAGATCTATAGATATTCTTTTTTCTTTTAAAAATTTTTGGAAATCATTATTTAAATCGTATAAAAATTCTTCAAAAATATTTTCTCTGGATATTTTTTCCTTTCGTGGAGGCTCGTAATCGTAGTAAGTTTTTATCTTAGACTCTAAGAAAGATATTAATTTTTCGTTTTCTGGATTTTCCTTGCAATGTAAAACAGCGAAAATTTTTCCTTTTTCGCCTTCAGACTCAGTTAATTTTAGGTAAACCCCAGCTGTCTCCTCAGTTTCTACTTGTTGTGTGGGGACGAAGGTTCTACATAGTGACCTAGTTTGAGGGTAGGTAATAAGCAAATCCTTAATTTTTATCATATTTTTAGTTGAAATATAAATTTTTTTATATTATAATTATACTACTTATAGAACAAAAAAACAAGAATAGAAAAAATGCCGAATAATTTTATTTTTAAAATGATTGAGGTAGAATCTCAAATTTTTTTGTTTCGTAAAATTTAATGTAAATTATAAGTTAATATATTTATTTATAATGCGGTAAGACTGTATAGTGTTAACTTATATAAACTCCTCGGCTTGGAAATAGAAAAATAAATTTTTATTATTTCTCTCACTCTGCGTCGTTTATAAAATATGCTTGAACAATTATTTGGTTCAAAAATAAGGGTAAGACTTTTGCAGCTATTTTTAGCTAACCCGGAAAAAGAATATTACATCAGGGAAATTACAAGATTACTTGATTGTCAGATTAATTCTGTCAGAAGGGAAGTGGAAAACTTGGTTTCTTTTGGTATTTTAAAGGGAGTTAGTGGTAAAGAGGTTAAAGGTGCTAAAAGTAAGAAAAATGAAGCTCAAAAAAAGTATTTTCAAGCTAATTTAGATTTTCCTTTATTTTCAGAGTTAAAGTCTTTAATTTTAAGATCCCATTTTATAATTAAGAAGGGGCTATTAAAGGAGATTTTAAAAGCTGGTAACATTTATTATTTAGCTTTAACGGGTATTTTTGTTGATTCTGGAAGTAGTCCGGTTGATATTTTTATTGTAGGTAAAGTAAGGAAGGATAAGATAGAAAAAATTATAAATAAATTTGAAAAAGAATTAAATAGACATATAAATTATACACTATTATCTAAGACAGAGTTTAATTATCGCAGAGAGATAACAGATAGATTTATATACGAAATTATAGAGGGAGAAAAAATTGTGGTTGTAGATAATTTGAACTAGAAACTGTCTAAAAACTCATGTCGAGGCTAAAATTTTAAAATTTGGTCCGGCAAGCGAGGCGAGTTTCTCAATGTTAATTTTCGCGGTGAGTTTCTAGATAGTTTTTTAGTAGATATGGTTTACATTTTGCAAAAACTTATTTGGTTGCCGTTTGTTTTGATGGTTAAATTTTTTTTAAAATTTAATGTTAAGGGGCAAAAAAACTTTAAAAAGCTAAAAACTAATAAGTATATTATAGTTGCTAATCATCTGGGGTTTCTTGATGCTTATTTAGTTTCTGCGTCTATTCCTTTTTCCCATTTCTTAAAAACAAGCTTTCGATACATGATGAAGCCAAAATGGTTTATCATTTATCCTTTTGTTAGATGGTTTGGTGCTTATCCAGTTTATAGAAAACAGGGTAGTTTAGAAAAGACACTAGAAAGTACAGAAGAATATATAAAAAGCGGAAAAAATATTTTAATTTTCCCCGAAGGAACATTTCCTAGGGGTGGAAAAAGGCCAAAGCCAAAACAGGGTGTAGTGTATTTGTCGAAAAAATACAATTTACCAATACTTCCAGTGGCATTAAAGGGGGGTGATGGGGTAAATGGTGATGGTAAATTGGATTTTAAAAAAGTTTTTTCAAGAAAATATAGGGTTAATATAGAAGTGGGTGAACCTTTTTATTATAAAGATGTAGCGAGTGATAATATGGATTCGCAAAAGGCAGCTGAGAAAATTATGAAACGAGTTAATGTAATGCTTTAAAAAAAGGCTTTTTTAGTCTATTTACCCCTTGATTTTTTATTTTAATTATGTAAAATGAGTAAATATTAAGCATTAGACTTATAATATAATAAGTTACTACTACAATTTTAGTCTTTTGGCGAATTTTCTATAAAAATTTTTGACCTATGCTACGGCATAAGCAAAAAAATTTTATACGAAAATTTCCTCAAAATCTTAAAATTTCGTTACACAACTTATTATGTCATAAGTCTATTAATTAGTTTTTAATTTATGTTACGAACACATACTTGCGGAGACCTGACAAAAAAAGATGTTAATAAAGAAGTAACCATAACTGGATGGGTGCATAGCCGTCGTGATCACGGGGGTATTATTTTTATTGATCTTAGGGATAGATATGGTTTAACTCAAATAAAATTTGATCCTAAAATAGCTAAAGAGGCTTGGGAAAAGGCAGACGAAACCCGAAGTGAGTGGGTTATTCAGGCTAAGGGTAAAGTTATTCCAAGACCAGATGATATGGTAAATAAAAGGTTAAAAACTGGTGAAATTGAGGTAGAGTGTCATGATATAGAAATTTTCTCTAAATCAAAGACACCACCATTTGAATTAGCAGAAGAAAAAGACCATGTTCACAATGAAGAAGTGAGGATGAAGTATAGATATGTTGATTTGCGGAGGAAAAAAATGTTAAACAATTTAATCTTAAGAAATGAGACCACAAAGGTAATTAGAGACTTTTTTTATAAAGAAGATTTTTTAGACATTGAAACTCCTTCATTGGTCAAAGATACACCAGAAGGAAGTAGGGAATACATGGTTCCTTCAAGGGTTTATCCTGGACATTTTTATGTTTTACCACAAAGCCCCCAACAGTTAAAACAACTTTTAATGGTCGGTGGTGTTGATAAATACTTCCAAATTGCTAAATGTTTTAGAGACGAAGATTTAAGAGGTGACAGACAGCCAGAGTTTACTCAATTTGAAATAGAGATGAGTTTTGCCGAACAAGAAGACGTTATTAAAATAATGGAGAAATGTTTTATTGAGGTAACTGAAAAAATTGCTCCAAATAAAAAGATGTTAAAAAAACCATTTCCTACGATGACCTGGATAGATGCTATGACTTATTATGGCTCTGACAAGCCAGATATTCGTTATGATTTTAAAATCAAGCCAATTACCGAGATGGTTAAAGGTTGTGGTTTTGGTGTTTTTAGTAAAGTAACT
>Ga0233446_1000143_pt1 | contig 88270 bp, 81 predicted proteins | sample SI_124_October20_4_FD_182780 | JGI IMG/M metagenome (GOLD analysis project Ga0233446, IMG submission 182780) | Seawater microbial communities from Saanich Inlet, British Columbia, Canada - SI_124_October2016_120_MG | ecosystem: Environmental > Aquatic > Marine > Inlet | place: Canada: British...
CTGGAGCAATAACTTTGAAAAAACGTGGAAAATCCCTCTTAATAGCGCTGGCATTTGTAGTTGCTCTATGGCTGCTTATCAGCTATAGCTCTGGTCCGGCACGGACACGGAAACCCTCAACCGATTGGGGGCGTGGTGTGCCCGTTGGCGCTGATGCTTCAGGAACCCTTGGCATGGTTGTTGAAGACGATGGCTCTGCTATTCATCTTGTTTGGCCCTTTGAAGCGGATGCCGGTAAGACCGGTATCCGGTACGTCCAGCTTGGCGAGAGCGCTCGTGTCGTTGAAGAGAAAGATGTCGTTCAAATTCAAGGCGAAATGCGTGCTCCACGTATTTTTATGACGCAGCAGAATTCCTTACGCTTATTATGGGCTACACGCGTAGATTCATCACAAAAATGGCAACTCTGGTATGCAGAAATTGATCTTGAAGGTACGCTCCAAACTGAGCCAAAAATGCTCTCAGATGCAAGCTTCGGTGTCCGTCGTTTTGAAGCAGTAGGGGATTCTGATGGGGGTTTCTGGGTTGTCTGGGACGATACGAACTCTGGCAGCATCCATTTGACAGGCGTATCTGCCGATGGTCAGAAGCAAGCCCAAATCACGAGCGTCGCGGAGAAGGGTTCAAATCCGAGTATTGCCTTGGGGGCTGATGATCAAATCCATTTATCCTGGCTCAATAATAATAATGATCTCATCTATGCAGAACTTGATGCAGGTTTTGCTCATACGCCGGAGAATATCCACCATATCGCATTGGGGACGGGGGCGAGCCTTAATGGTCCCAGAATGGGCATTTCGGATGAGCAGGTATATATTTTCTGGTCTATTCTTGACCAATCCGGTTTGGAGGCAGGAACAGCGCGCACGGAGTTTGTGAGTTTTCCCCTTGGAGTGCCTGAAGAAGTTTCGAGTCAGGATGATATTTGGGTGCTGCCCTACGAAGAGCCGCTTTTTCAGCCTAAAGATGGGGGTTATTCTTATAGCGAGTTGGTGCCAGCTTCTCTTATTAACCGAACAACGCCCTTTGTTTATGCGCCTTCACTTATCCAAAACCCGCGTGGCGAAATGGCGCTTGCGTTGGCGGCGCAGCAGCAACATCGTTTGGATGGCTATGTTCAGATCGCTGTTGCCTTTATGGAAAATGGTATTTACAAAGGCTATAGCTTTGCGACGAAAACACAGGAGATTTCAGGTGACCCGGTTTTGGCAGCAGATGCTGATGGCAATATCCATTTGGTCTGGCGGGAGGGATTTGACAAAGAAGCTGTCTACTATACAACAATGGATCCCGAAATCCGAGCGATCATTGATCGTCCAACATTGCGGGACGCTTCTACCCTTATCTTGGCCAGTGGACTGGAAAGTATGACCGGCATTTTGCTTTTTCCGCTCGCTTTCCCGTGGCTCTTTCCCGGTTTGGTGCTTGTTGTGATTTGGCGGCTGGTAAAAAATGATGAGAATATCAGCTTCAGGTCATCTCAAATTGTTTTGATGGTCTCTCTGATCTTATATCAGGGTTCAAAAATTCTGGTTTTCCCGACTTTTGTGGACTATACCCCTTTCTCAGCTTGGATCGATATTGCTGATGGGTGGGGAACGCCCTTACGCATAATTGTCCCCTTTATCATTTTTGCTATTGCAATTTTCTTTTCTGAAAGATTCCGCCGACGCGGAAAGGGTGTGCCCTCGACTTTGCGTTACTATTTTGTAACTGCACTGGTTGATATGCTGCTCACATTAGCTATTTATGGCGTGAATTTCCTGGGTGCGTACTAATCTCTCTTTTCCCCCTAAATGCGAAGCATTTGGGGGGAAGCTCCGAGTGGAGCAAGGAGCAGGGGGGCGACGAGGGACGTTTTCAAAAAAACAAAACAAAAAACTATGAGCAAAACACAAACAATGAAGAAGAGCATTTTTCTGGCGCTTGGACAGCGCCTGCTATTTGGCGTGCTTATTTTGGGCTTTATTCTTTTCCTGAGCTTCATGGGATTGGATATGGCGCGCGGTGTTCCCCTGGAAAATGCCATGCCAGAAGCATTGCGTAAATCCATTGCCTATGGGGGGAAAGCGATACAGGGAGATTTTGGCGAGACCACAGCAGGTGGTTTCTCTCTCTTACCCGAGCCAGTAATAGAACTTGCCCCAGAGCTTATCCTTCGTAGCTTTGGTTTATTGGCAGTTTCTTTGCTTGTGGCAACAGTATTTGGGGTGATACTTGGGGTTTTGGCGGCGGGGAAAAGATCAGGGCGTTCTCTTTTGATGATAATGCTTTCGATCATTGGCATCTCTGTCCCGAGCTTCTTTATGGCAATGCTCCTTCAAATTGCTGTGATAAAAATTTCGCAGGCAACCGGCTCGGAATTCCTTCCTGTTGGCGGTTTGGGCTGGGATAAACGGATGATTCTGCCTGCGCTCGTGCTTGCTGCCCGCCCTCTGGCGCAGATTAGCCGTGTTACTTTTGTAACCATCGAAGAAATTCTCTTGCAAGATTATGTCCGCACGGCGCATAGCAAAGGGTTGCGTCAGCGCGTTGTTACGGGAGTGCATGTCTTTCGGAATGCTGCTATTTCCATTCTCACGACCGTTGCACTATCTTTGCGCTTTTCATTGAGTTCTTTGCCTGTTGTTGAATTTTTCTTCGGCTGGTCGGGCATCGGATTTACCTTGTTAAAAGCTATCTCTCAGCGTGATGATAATCTAACGATCATTTTGGCGCTTTCTTTAGGCGCGTTAGTGATCTTCGTCAATATCGTTCTGGATATTCTCTATCACCTTATAGACCCACGTTTGGCAGACGCTGCTCGCGGTGTTTACAGAGAAGGAAATAAGGGCTTGCTTCAATGGCTTCGAGATTTGCGCGATGGCTTTAAGCAGAGATCGAAAGATAAAGAAAGAGATTCTGGCAGCCCTTTTACCCAATTGGTAAAGGAAAAGCTGGACGCTGCTGAATCTGAAACTGCTGCATTACCTGAGTTGAAAAGTGATCGCACCAAAGGCAGGAAACGCGCGTGGATACAAGGAACGCTGGGGAATATCCCTTTTATGGTCGGCGGCGTCATTCTTCTTTCGCTATTTCTTGTTATTGTTTTTGGTCCTCAACTCTCTCCGCATAGCCCCTATACAACACAGGGCTTGGTCATCGAAGATGGCAATTTTTCTGTCCCGCCTTTTGAGCCGAGCGAAACCCATCCTTGGGGAACGGATATGCTTGGGCGCGATATGATGAGTTTGGTGCTTTCCGGTGCGCAACAAACGCTCTTTTTGGCAACTGCTGTTGTTCTGGCACGTATTTTTGTCGGCTTCTTGCTCGGTGCAATTGCCGGATGGCTTGCCGGTAGCAGAATAGATCGTATTATCGTCGGATTCGCAGAGATCATTGCTGCCTTCCCCACTTTGTTGCTGGCGATGATCCTGGTGCTGGCTTTTGGTATTCGACGAGGTATTGATCCCTTTGTTATCGCACTGGGATTTGTGGGCTGGGGGGAGATCATGCAATTTGTGCGCGGCGAAGTAATGATGATCCACCCAAAGCTTTTTATCGAGAGTGCTGTTGCCTTGGGGGCACGCTCTCCGCGTATTATCTGGCGGCACGTGCTGCCTAATTTGATTCCTTCCCTGGTTTCGATCATCGTACTTGAGATGGGCGCGGTTTTGATGTTGCTCGGCGAATTGGGCTTTATTGGCATCTTTATCGGTGGCGGCGCATTTGCAGAGCTTGATATTGCAGGCGCACCTTTCCATTATTCGGATGTCCCCGAATGGGGCGCGATGCTCAGCAACCTGCGCACCTATACGCGCTCCTATCCCTGGATGGCGATCTACCCCGCTGGCGCATTTTTTATCTCTATTATGGGCTTTAACCTTTTTGGTGAAGGCATTCGTCGCCTTATCGAGCGCGTTGGTGTTGAAGTAACGCGGCTTTTCGCTAATCGTTACACCTTCCTTGCTTCTGCTTTGGCGGTCACGGCTTTCTTTTGGTTGCGTGGTAGCACGGGTGATATTGTTTTTTATCAGCAGCAGGCAAGCCAATTTGACGGCGAGCAAGCCTTGGGTCACGTTGCGGTTCTCACGAATCCCGTTTTCGATGGGAGAGCGTTGGGAAGCGGAGGAATGGATCTGGCCGCAGACTATATCGCATCCGAATTTAAAAATTTAGGCATTCAACCGGCGGGCGAAAAAGCTACGTTTTTTCAAACCCGTTCACGCTCTTTTGAAACCTTAACCAGCATCCCTGTGTTTGAAGTAGACGACGGCAAGGCAGCGCCCCTCTATCGGGAAGATTATGTGGAATATGGGCCTGGCTATTATCGCAATTTAGGTGACGTTGAAGGGAGTGTCCGTTTTGTTGCGACCGGAGAGCTGCTTAACCTTGGTACTTGGTTTGGCCCGAATATCCCGGCTTTGCGCGGCGTAGATTACGGAGGTGAAATTTTACTCGTTCTTTCGGAAGAAGCTGCTAATGAACTGGCTGATGTATCCAAAGCCGGTGTTTTGATCGTCACCGATGACGAAAAACGATTGAAAGAGCGTTATACCCTTTCTGCGCGCGATCCTATTTGGATCATGTTTGGTACAAATCGTGAAGAGGGCGCAGATATTCCCACAATGTGGATCAGCGAGGAAATGGCAAACCGCCTGCTGGCTGAAAGTGGTTATAACGTGACGGAGCTGCGGCACCTGAGCGATGATTTGGGGCAGGATGAGATCTTTGATTTTGAAATTGACACGAATTTGCGTATGAAAATCGAAGGGGAAATTCACGAAAATGTTGAAGCGAAGCATGTGATCGGTTATATGCCCGGTACAGCGGGAGTTGCTGGCGAAGGGCAATTTGACGACAAGATGATCGTTGTCTTTGCTCAATATGACCAGCCGCCCTTATTGCCTGATGGGCAAATTCCCGTTGGTGCGAACGATAATGCCTCGGGTGTGGGGATGATGCTTGAGCTCATCCGCACCATGCAGGAGAGCGGATACCAGCCCTATAAAACCTTCCTTTTTGTTGCCTATAGCGGTGAAGGATTGGAAGGAGGCGAATATGTACAGACGGATGTGGAGAAATTCTTGAGCGCAAAAACAGGATTTTCATCTGCCTACGAAGTCGAAACGATCGTGGATTTGCGCGGGCTCGGTGCTAAGGAAGGGAATCAACTCCTCTTGTCGGTTGGCGGCAGTCTACGCTTGGCGAATATTTTTGAAGATGCTGCCAAACGGATGAGGACCCCCACAGAGCGTACCGGCGAACGCGTGGACATCAGCATTGTTTTTGATAACGGCGCATCCCTGAACAACGGCGACGATGCTCCCCGTATCGGTCTGCTCTGGGAAGGTTGGGACTTAACCGCAGGCACCACACTCGATACTTATGAGAAGGTCAGCGCAGCTCATCTCGACGAAGGCGGCGAAAGTCTAACTCTCGCCCTCATGACGCTCGGACGAGAAACACAGCATTAAAGCGAAGAGCGTTGGGATAAGGATAATTAGGCTAATCCCAACTACGCAAATCTTCAATGGGTGGCGCGTCATCGGCGATTTCGTCTGCACCGACCAATTCAACTTCTATGCGGAATTTGATATTCTCCCGCGCCGCAGAGGATAGTCGTTCTGGGAGCGTTTCAATATCGGATGAAGAAGATGGGGACACTCTTAACGTCAACTTGTCCTTGTGATCCGAGCGTGATACCTGCGCCTGCCATTTTTCCACTTCCCCAAACTGAGACATCAACCCGTTTAATTGGCGTGGATGCAAAAACATGCCGCGTACTTTAACGGCATCACCTACTCGTCCCAGCCAGCCCATCAGCCGAGGCGTATCTAGCCCACATGAACATTTTTCAGGATGAACGGCAGAAAGATCACCTGTCCCGAAACGGATGATGGCGTATTCTTTGGCAAAGAGTGTTACGACGACTTCGCCTGTCTCTCCAGCAGGGAGAGGCTGCCCACTGTTAATATCGCAAACCTGGATGATCGCATCGGTGGGAAGATGCCAACCCTCTTCTTTTTCACATTCGTAACCGAGATTGCCGCATTCGGCTGTGCCATAGCCTTGACGGACAGTGGTTACGCCGCGAGCGATCAATTCTGCTCGCAGGGAAGGGGGCAATGGCTCGGCAACGACAAAGGCTTTATTGACCTTTAATGTCACGCCCATTTCGTCAGCTTTATCAAGAAGGGCTTTTAGATAGGATGGAAGACCGAGATAACATGTTACCCCAAGAGTGTGCATCGCCTGTATCTGCTGTTCCTGATTACCAATGCCACCGGGGATGACGGCGCAGCCTGCCGCAAGAAGACCTTCTTCAAACATTGCGCCAGCAGGAGTGAGATGATAACCAAATGCATTCAGGACGACATCATATTCTCCAAAGCCTGCGGCGCGCATGGCTGATTCCCAGCGCCAATAGTCGGCTACGCGGGGTTCGGGATCATAGATGGGACCTGGAGATTGATAGATGCGTTTGAGTTCGCTGGGGTCGCAGGCCAGGAATCCGCCAAAGGGTGGGGAGGCTGCCTGAAGGTCTGCCAGATCATCTTTGCGGATTATGGGGAGGCTGTTAAGGGACTCGACCGAGTTCAGTTTATCGGTATCCAGCCCAGATTCACGGATGCGCTCGGCGAATCCCGGTGCGTTTTCGGCAAAATGTTTGATAAGAGGGGCAATATCCATATCCATAACTTAATCTCCTATCCTACTTTAATGAATTTGCGAGGAGTATGCTCTTACGACGAAGCAATCCTAAATTCTGTGAGACTGCCACGTCGCAAAAAGATGCTCCTCGTAAATTCATTTTCTTTTTTTTTTATGAAAGCCAGCGTTTGCGGCGTTTGTAGTGTTTTACATCTCGGTAGGATTTGCGGCTGCCGACCTCGGTGAGACCGAGATAGAATTCGCGCACGTCGGCATTGGCGCGGAGGTCATCTGGGTAGCCATCGAGAACGATGCGACCGCTCTCCATGATATAGGCATAATGGGCAACGCCAAGTGCAAGATTGGCATTTTGTTCGACGAGAAGAATGGTGGTGCCTTGCTCTTTGTTAATGCGTTCGATGATGTCGAAAATTTCCTGCACGAGGAGCGGGGCAAGACCGAGAGAAGGTTCGTCAAGCATCATTAGCTGTGGTTTTGCCATGAGGGCGCGCCCGATGGCGAGCATTTGCTGTTCGCCGCCAGAGAGATAGCCCGCGGTCTGGTTATAGCGTTCCTTGAGACGGGGGAAAAAGTCGTAGACCATTTCAAGGTCGGGACGAACCTGCCCGCTGTCAGGACGGGTGTATCCGCCTGCGATGAGGTTTTCTTCGGTGGTGAGGTGCTCGAAGACACGACGGCCTTCCATGACCTGAAAGATGCCAGCTCGCACGGTATCTTCTGCATCTTGATGATGGATCTCTTTGTCTTTAAAGACAATACTGCCGTCGGTCACTTCGCCGTCTTCTGGCTTTAGTAATCCGGAGATGGCTTTTAGGGTCGTAGATTTTCCTGCGCCGTTTGAGCCGAGCAGTCCTACAATTTTGCCTTCGGGCACTTCCATAGACATGCCTTTCAGAACGAGAATAACGTCGTTATAAATGACTTCGATATTATTTAATGAGAGCATAGGGAAATCCAGTATACAGTATTCAGTGAACAGTCGGGCTTCAGTTGATGATTAGGGAGCAGGTTTTCATCTATCATCTACTCCCTAATCATCTCTAATTATCTAGTATCTAGTTTATTCAGCAGAAATGAAATCGCTGATGGAGTTCCAAACGCCGCCTTCAACTTGATAGAGACGCAAAGCGTTATTACCACGGTGGCTAGAAGATGTGAATGTCAGTGGGGAAGTTACGCCGCCGGTATCGAAGTTGCTCAAAGTTTCGAGAGCAGCTTTGATGTTGGCACCGGTGAGCTCATCGCCGTTTTTCACAACAATTTCAATACCTTCAGCCATGGTTGCCATTGTCCACCAACCCTGGGTGTAGTGGAGACCGATCTCATCAAGATCGCCGCCATTTTCTTTCAGCCAGGCAGCTGCATCTTCATGACCAGAAACGGGGGAACTGGGCGGAGTGAAGGGGATCGCGCCCACAACGCCTTCAGCAGCGTCGCCAGCCAATTCGACCATACCTTCATCGGCACACCAATTCAGGCAGACAAATTGTGTATCAAGACCCTGGCTGGCAGCATCTTTAATCATGATTGCTGCGGGGCTGGAAACAGTATGGATGATGATGTAGTTCGCACCAAATTGCTGCATCTGCGCCAATTCAGCAACATAGTCGGTCACGCCGCCGGGCATGGGGAGGCTCATGAATTCAACACCATTGGCTTCTGCGTAAGCAGCTGCATCTTCAACCGGGGATTGCCCGAAGGGACTATCATGGTGAGTAATTGCAACGGAAGGCGCACCATCATTGCCTGCGGCTGCCCAATCGTCTATTGCCCAACGAAGCGCAATAATTGCCTGGTCAGAGTAGGAAGTACCAACCAAGAAGTTGTAGGGAGCTTCTTCCATATCCAAAAGGCCAGCTGAGTAGGAAGCAGACATGAAAGGAATTTGGTCGGCAGCAACTTTGCCACGCAACGCTTCGGTATCACCAGTGCCCCAGCCTTGGAAGACAACAGCACCTTCTTGTGTATATTGGGTGTAGAGCAATTCAGCCTGATCGACTTTATAAGCATAGTCAGCTGAGATCAACTCGATTTGCATGCCTTCAATACCGCCATTAGCGTTACGCCAGGCAACGTAGCCTTTGATTCCTTCTGCGTAGGGGGTTCCTACATCAGATGTGGGGCCTGTTAGATCATGAATAGCACCGACCTTGATGGTCTCATCTACGGCAGCTCCTCCACCGCCACAGGCTGTAAGCATCATCGCTGCCAAAATAAAGGCTGCAAATAAGGTGTACATGGTTTTACGGGACATTTCTTTTCTCCTTTGGGTAGAAATGAATAAAAAGGGTCGAACTTGCCCGCTGTCAGGACGGGTGTATCCGCCTGCGATGAGGTTTTCTTCGGTGGTGAGATGCTCGAAGACACGGCGGCCTTCCATGACCTGAAAGATGCCAGCTCGTACGGTATCTTCTGCGTCTTGATGATGGATCTCTTTGTCTTTAAAGACGATACTACCGTCGGTCACTTCGCCGTCTTCTGGCTTTAGTAATCCGGAGATGGCTTTTAGGGTCGTAGATTTTCCTGCGCCGTTTGAGCCGAGCAGTCCTACAATTTTGCCTTCGGGCACTTTCATTGACATGCCTTTCAGGACGAGAATAACGTCGTTATAAATGACTTCGATATTATTTAATGAGAGCATAGGAAAATCCAGTATTCAGTATTCAGTATTCAGTGAAGAGTCAGGCTTCAGTTTGATGATTAGGGAGCAGATTTTTACCTACTCCCTAATCATCTCTAATTATCTAGTATCTAATTTATTCAGCAGAAATGAAATCGCTGATGGAGTTCCAAACACCGCCTTCAACTTGATAGAGACGCAATGCGTTATTACCACGATGGCTGGAAGATGTGAATGTTAGCGGGGAAGTTACGCCGCCGGTATCGAAGTTGCTCAAAGTTTCGAGAGCAGCTTTGATATTAGCACCGGTGAGTTCGTCGCCGTTCTTCACAACAATTTCAATACCTTCAGCCATGGTTGCCATTGTCCACCAACCTTGGGTGTAGTGGAGACCGATCTCATCAAGATCGCCGCCATTTTCTTTTAACCAGGCAGCCGCATCTTCATGACCGGCAACAGGGGAACTGGGTGGGGTGAAGGGGATCGTGCCCACAACGCCTTCAGCAGCGTCGCCAGCGAGTTCAACAAAGCCTTCATCTGCACACCAGTTCATGTTAATGAATTGCATTTCATCCATTAAGCCTTGGCTGGCAGCATCTTTTACGAGCACAGCAGCGGGGCTGGACACAGTGTGAATGATGACGTAATTTGCGCCGAATTGCTGCATTTGAGCCAATTCTGCAACAAAGTCAGTTGCTTTGGGCATGGCAAGGCTAGTGAAAGCAACGCCATTTGCCTCTGCATAAGCGGATGCATCTTCAACCGGGGATTGCCCGAAGGGGCTATCATGATGGATGATCGCAACAGAAGGTGCACCATCATTGCCTGCGGCTGCCCAATCGTCTATTGCCCAACGAATAGCAATAATTGCCTGGTCAGAGTAGGAAGTACCAACAAGGAAGTTATAGGGAGCTTCTTCCATATCCAAAAGGCCAGCTGAGTAGGAAGCAGACATGAAAGGAATTTGGTCGGCAGCAACTTTGCCACGTAACGCTTCAGTATCACCAGTGCCCCAGCCTTGGAAGACAACAGCGCCTTCTTGTGTATATTGAGTGTAGAGCAATTCAGCCTGATCGACTTTATAAGCATAATCTGCTGAGATCAACTCGATCTGCCTGCCTTCAATACCGCCATTGGCATTGCGCCAAGCAACATAGCCCTTGATTCCTTCTGCATAGGGGGTCCCTACATCAGATGTAGGGCCGGTTAGATCGTGAATAGCACCGACCTTAATGGTCTCATCTGTGGCAGCTCCTCCACCGCCACAGGCTGTAAGCATCATCGCTGCCAAAATAAAAGCTGCAAATAAGGTGTACATGGTTTTACGGGACATTTCTTTTCTCCTTTGGTTAGAAATGAATAAAAAAGGTCGAACTATATCAACTATTTTCCAAATTTTTTGGGAGAATAGTCAACATTAGTACGTAAATCAACAACCGATATATCTGCTTTGTCCAGTAATTTCTTCAATGCTTTGGCATCGGCACCTGTTTCTTTAATGGTCACTTCGCTATTTTCATCTTGGTTGATATTTGTCGTAGTCACAGCAAGGATATTGCCATTTGCCTCGGCGATCAGTTTGGCAACTTCTGCCAACTTTCCTACCTCGTCTGGCAAATCTACCGTCAAACGGATCCCCTCTGCGTAGCCGCCAAGCACGCTTACAAAGGCTTTGAAAATATCCGTCTCGGTGATGATGCCGACCAAATCGTTCCCATCCATTACCGGCAGACAGCCAATTTTGTTTTTGATCATGATCCCTGCTGCCGCTTCCATTGGGCAATTAACTGTCGCCGTAAAAACGGGGCTGCTCATCATCTGTTTTACTTTTAGATTTTCTAAAAGGCTATACATTTCGTGAATGCTGAGTGTCGTCGCTGGAGAAGGCTGGTTAGAAAGCAAATCCTTCTCCACCACAACGCCGATCAACTTCCCCTTTTTTACCACCGGCAAACGCCGAATTTTATGCTCGCGCATTAAGCGGATAGCATCTGGATAAGTCGTTTTTGGACTAATGCTAAGCGGATCTTTGGTCATATAATCGCGTACAAACATTTTTTACCTCACATAGGATGAAGGACGGAGCCGCCCTTATTTTGAACTGGGTTCTGTTTAATCTACGTGGTCTTGAAAATGAACCCTGTTTCACTAAACCATATTGCGTAAAACGTATTTTGTATTTTTGCGCAATACTCTCTTAGGACTTACGCATTTTTCACAATCCTTGTCCCAATGCTCTGCGTTGGGACGATCTATCAAGCCGCAACGCAAAGCATTGCTGTCAGGAAAGATGTATTGTGCGTAAGTCCTATCTCTAATAACTAAAAGGCCACAACCTGAAATAATCTTTAATATCTTTCCACATCTTATTGATGCCCTCCGGCTCAAAGACCAAAAACAAGATAATTACCAGGCCAAAAGCTGCCTGCTGGATAAAGGGCAAAATAGAGTCAACAACGGGGAAAGTCGATTTTAGAGAACGTCCGAGATTGGTCAACGTAGCGGGGAGCAGAGTAATAAAGGTCGCGCCAAAGAAAGCGCCTCGTACCGATCCCAACCCGCCGATGATGATCATCGCCAAGTAGAGAACAGAAATATCTACGGTAAAACGTTCCCATGTCACAATACTGCGATAATGAGCCGTGAGCGCACCGGCCATCCCTACAAAGAAAGAGGAAACAGCGAAGGAGAGTAATTTATATTTGAAAAGATTAATACCCATTACTTCGGCGGCAATATCCTGGTCACGGATGGCGACAAAAGCTCGCCCAATATGTGTGCGGAAGAGATTTGCCGTTAGCAAAGCGGTGACACCAGCCAATGCCCAAACCAACCAATAGAAATTGAAATCTGAACTCATTGTGATGCCAAAAAGCATCGGTGCGGGAACAACGAGGGCATCCACACCACCGGTAACCGCATCCCAGTGGGTGACGATCCAAATGATGATTTCCTGAGAAGCCAGGGTAGCGATAGCCAGATAAAGCCCTTTTAAGCGTAGAGAAGGGATGCCAAATAACGCACCCACGATCGCTGTCACCACGCAAGCCACAAGCGTGGACGCCCACCAGGGCATTCCCATATTGATTGTGAGAATTGCGGCGGTATAGGCACCGACTGCCATAAATCCGCCTTGTCCCAAGCTGATCTGCCCTGTATAGCCCACAAGGATATTCAACCCGATTGCGCCGATAGTGGCGATTCCGATCGTGTTGGCGAGGGTCAAATAATAGCGATTAGCAAAGAAGGGGAATGCCAGAAGAAAAATGGCAAAGATGACCCAGCGTGCCTTTTCGAGATAGGTGTGACGCAGTCCCATATCTGCTTTGTATGTGGAGTGAAAGATGCCAGAGTTCATAGAGTTTACCTATTTAGGTCTCACAATTGATGCTGAATTGGATGGTTGATTTGTTGGTTTTATGCCTTTGTGAAAGGTGATGAGTGATGCGTGAGCTATTTACACTCGCTCAATAATTTCCTGACCAAAAAGACCGTAAGGTCGCACCATCAGAATTAAGATCAGGACTGCGAAAGGAATAACTTGGTTTAGTCCATGGCCAATATAGCCACCGGTATAGGTTTCAAGTAAACCGATGATGATGCCGCCAATAATTGCGCCAGGGATGGAATCCAACCCGCCCAAGATAACAACGGGGAAAACCCGCAAACCAAAGTGACTCAGTTCCTGACTAACGCCAACGATATTGGCGACCAATGCTCCACCAACGGCTGCGCTGATCGCGGCGATTGACCATGCCCAGGCAAATATCTTTTTAACGCTGATGCCCATACTGAGCGCAGCTTGCTGATCATCTGCAACAGCACGCATGGCGATGCCTTCTTTGGAGCGGCGGAAGAAGAAGGTGAATAATCCCAACATGACAATGGCGATCACAATTGCCCAAAGACGATCTGCGCCGATGGTTGCGCCAAAGACCTTGACTGGTTCGCTGGGAATAAAAGAGGGGAAAGCCTTTGGTGTATTGCCCCAAATGGTGCTAACGATTGCACGCAATAAGGAGCTAAGACCGATAGTAACCATGATGACGGAGATGATCGGCTCACCAATTAGGGGGCGAAGGACAAAACGCTCTACAAGAGCACCCAAGCCAATCGAAACAGCGATCGTGATCAGCATCCCGATGGGCCATGCTAAGCCAAATTGTCCGATCATGGCATAAGTGACGTATCCGCCAACGAGCAGGAATTCGCCTTGTGCAAAATTGATCACGTCGCTGGCTTTATAGATGAGCACAAAACCGAGCGCGGCTAAGGCTAAAATTGCGCCGTTGGTCAAACCTGTTAGTGTCAACTGAATGAAAAGTTCCATGTGATTTCCGTTTTCCTGAATTGACTAAAATATTTCAAATAGCATCCGTTGGTTTCGATACGTCCCTCTAAAAGCATTCGGGACTACTCAACCACCACTTGCTATTTACTGCTCACTAATTTCCATATCTTCCAGCCGCAAGCGAGTTTTCAATGTCGCTGTGCGCCCATCCTGATAAGTGATGACTGTCTCAATATTGAGATGCGAGTTCTGACTATAAAGTGCAGAGACGATTTCATCGTAGCGCTCTGCCACCACGTTACGACGTACTTTTCGTGTGCGGGTTAGCTCGGCGTCATCGGCATCTAGTTCTTTGTGGAGCAAGACAAAACGTTTTATCCTGGCGGCGGGGGGCAGATCGGCATTTGCTTCTTCAACACGTTCACGTACGAGTGCATAAACTTGCTCTTTCTGCGCCAGATCTGTATAGGTGGTGTAGGCAAGCAAATTATTCTCTGCCCATTTGCCTACATTCGCAAAATCGATATTAAGCATTGCGGTTACGAAAGGCCAATCACCACCGAAAACGACCGCTTCTTTGACATAAGGGCTGAATTTGAGTTTATTCTCAATAAATTGCGGGCTAAATTTTGTGCCGTCGTGCAGGGTCATTACATCTTTTGCGCGATCAATAACGATCAGATGCCCGTCGTCGTCGAAATAACCAGCGTCGCCGGTGTGCAGCCAGCCATCTTCTAGCGTCTCGCTGGTCGCTTCTTCATTTTTGTAGTAGCCGATCATCACCGCAGGTGATGCAACAAGGATTTCGCCACTCTCATCAATTTTGATCTCTGTCTCTGGGATGGGTGTGCCGACAGTCTGGAATTTAATATCCCCATCGCGGTGCACTACGGATATTCCGCTTGTTTCCGTTGACCCGTAAATCTGTTTGAGATTGACACCTAACGCGTGGAAAAAGCGAAAAACATCGGGCCCCAAAGCGGCTCCACCTGTATAAGCTCTTTTCAGATGACGTAAGCCAAGCTGGTCTTTGATTTCCTGAAAAACAGTCCAATCTGCAAACCAATGCTTGACCTTCATCCCAAAAGCTGGGCTTTCCTTCCGAAAACGCATATCAGCCATCTCGTAGCCGATTTTCAATGCCCACTCATACATATTCTGTTTTAGCTTTGTGCTGTCTTCGATCTTGACCTGCACTTGTGAGATCATGTTTTCCCAAATGCGGGGCGGGCTGAACATGGCTTGGGGACCAATTTCACGAATATCATGTTGCACGGTTTCCGGCTCTTCGGGGAAGTTGATCGTAAAACCAACCTGCAAACCGCAAGCCAAAGACATCATTTGTTCGCCGATCCACGCTAAAGGCAAGAAAGAGACAAATTCATCGCCCTGCTCAATGGGATCGAAGCTCATCAGGTTTTTGCCCATGCTGAGTAGATTTTTATGGGTCAGCATAGCAAGTTTCGGGTCCCCGGTCGTCCCGGAAGTTGTCGAAAGGATGCAGAGATCCTCTTCTTTCCCCTCTGCTACTCTCGCCTCCCAAAAGCCGGGATTCTCCTCATCAAATTTGCGTCCCATTTCCTCCACATCGGGGAAATAGAGCAAATAATCTTCGGTGTAATTCGGCAAACCTTTGGGATCGTAATAGATCACTTTGCGGATGCCCTTAAGCTCATCCCACATTTCGATCAGTTTATCCACCTGCTCCTGATCTTCAACCACAACAAAAGAAACGTCAGAATGATTAAAAATGTAGACCATCTCTTTAACAACCGCATCCTGATAAATGCCAACGCTCTTGGCACCTACCGACTGCGCCGCCAACTCAGAGATCACCCATTCAGGGCGGTTATCACCGATCACTGCAATCGTCTCTTCAGGCACCAATCCCAAAGTATGCAGCCCAAGAGCAAAGTATTTCACATGGTCAAGATATTCTCTCCAACTAAGAGCTTGCCAAATGCCATAATTTCGCTCACGAAGAGCCGTAGCATCTGGCGTAGCTTCTGCATGTTGGATAAGATATTGCGGTAAAGTTTCTGGCATGGATTTCTCCGACAGTTTTTCTTCTATTTAGATGTGACGATTCGCACGTATTTTTAGCTGGATTCCGTTTAATAAACCAAGTGCCCAGCTCCTGAGCGGAGCGTAGCGCAGTCGAAGGACGGGTATCTAAAAGCTTCTCTTCGTCTGCGTGCTTCACCTTTGTTCAGCACTCTGCTCAGAAACTGTTTTTATAAATTCATCTGCTTGACAGGGTTTGCATCCTCGTCTTCGCCCAAATAAGCATGAACAACATCCTGATTCTTGCTCACTTCTTCCGGCGTACCATCTCCAATTTTCTGACCGAAATTCAAGACGGCAATGCGATCGCTGATATCCATGATCACGCCCATATCGTGCTCGATCAGCACAATGGTCACGCCGTGCTCTTCGTTTACATCTAGCACGAAGCGAGCCATATCTTCCTTCTCTTCGGCATTCATTCCAGCCATCGGTTCATCCAAAAGCAGGATGGCAGGTTTCATCGCCAAAGCACGCCCTAATTCCACACGTTTTTGGAGACCATAGGCCAACTCGCCGACTTGTTTGTCTCGAATCGCCTGAATCTCAAGCAGGTCAATAATATCTTCCGCAAAACGACGAAATTTGATTTCTTCGCGCTGAGTCTTGCCCCAATAGAGCATACTGGAGAGTAAACCTGCCTTCATATGAACATGTGCGCCTGCCATGATATTATCGAGGACAGTCATATGACGGAATAATTCGATATTTTGGAAAGAGCGTGCGATGCCCAATTCAGCGATTTCATAAGGCTTGAGCTTGGTGATCTGATGTTCAGCATTCCCCGTATGATAAGTAATACTCCCCTGCTGCGGATGATAGAGTCCGCTAATGCAGTTTAGCAGGGATGTTTTCCCCGCACCATTGGGTCCAATAATGGCAAAAATTTCACTCTGGTAAATGGAAAGACTCACATCAAACAAAGCGGTAACGCCACCAAAACCCAAGCGGACATGCTCCACATTTAACTGTAAATCGCCGGGGTTGAGAGGGCTGCTATTGAGAGTATGTCGAAAATCACGCTGCATAGACGCTCCTTAGACAAGAATAATATTGCTATCTTATATAAGCTGCGCTATTAAAGCGTTAACGTGAGCGTTAACGGAGGAAATGAAATTGGAATCTGATAACGGAATAAATTACTTACTCTTTTCCACCCAGTTAGAAAAAATATCCCCGCAGAAAAACATCTCAATATATCAAATTGGCTTATAGAGGATGAGGTTTTATCTAAAAAACTAAAGCGGGGATGCCCGCACAGAGAGCACCGGGCAATTAACCGCTTCTGCAACTTCGGCGGTGATATTGGGTACATAGTGCCTGCGGAGATTCTCTGGATCACTGAAATATGATCCCATGCAAATCAGATCATAGCTTTGTGTTTCCAGTTCCACGATAATTTGCTGAAGGATATTCCCCTGCCGCACAACGATATTCGATTCTATACCCTCATCTTTGGCGTGTGCTTGTGCTTTTTTTAAGGTTTTGGCAGGTTTTCTATCCATTAATTTTTCTGGTTTTTTGTCTGCTTCCATGCTGGGTAAGGACTCTGACTCTACGGGGGGGACAACGTGTAAGAATTTCACTTCTGCACCAGCACGTTTGCCTATTTCAAGACCAATTCTTTCGGCATTGCTGATATTATCTAAACCGCTGAAGCAAATCAAAATTCTTTTGATTGGCAGACGTGCTTCACGCGCATAGAAAATAGGGCTGGACACGCTCTCCAGGATTTTTCTAAAGGAGCGTCCCATAAGCCAATGGCGAAACTGTGAACGTCCTAAAGGACCCACAAAGAGATAGGTGCTTTCATCCCACTCTCTCTTGGCTAAAATATCCTCTGTATCACCATTAACGAGTTGCAGGTTGTAATTGAGTTCTTTTTCTTGAAAAAGAGTGACTGCGCGGCTAAAAATATCTTCAACAGGATGTTCAATATCCATTTTTTCGACAACGCCCAAAAGAGTGAGCGGCATTTTCATTACCCGGGCCATCTCCGTTGCATATTGCACGGTTTCCCAGCTTTCTGTGCACCCGTTCGTGACGAGTAGTATTTTGTTTTTCATACTAAAAAACTCCAAAAAAAGATATAAAGCCTGTAAAATTTATGAAAGAGATTCTCTGATCTTTTTAGCCAGATTATCTAAAACATTTCTGTTTGCAGGTGTATTGTCCCAATCGAAAATAATTTGGTCATCAAAAAAACGGGGCACTATATGAAGATGAAAATGAAAAACATCCTGTTGTCCCGCTTTTCCGTTAGATTGTACAATATTCAACCCTTCACAATTAGAAGCGTCGCGGATGGCGCGCGCCACCTTTGCTGTTGCCTGAAAAATAGATGCGGCTAGATCATTATCAAGATCATATATGCTTTCAACATGAGCGCGGGGAATGATAAGCACCTTATATGGGTTAGGCTGTTCCAAACTCATAATGCCAAAAACATCTTTGTCTTTATATATAAAACTTGCGGGAGCATTTCCTGCTGAGATTTCACAAAAAATACAACTCATCTTAATGTCCCCCGCCCCCAAGCAATAACTGGATTCCCGCACCCAGTACGAGCAGCCCTAAAATTCCACGCACCATCAGCAAGTTGATGCGGTGTACTGTGCGGGCGCCAAGCCAGACGCCGGGCAAAGAGCCAATTAGAAGCAAGCCAACGGCTGTCCAGTCCGTTTGTCCAGCGAAAATATAACTAAACGCGCTAATAATCGCGAGCAGCGCACCGTGCATGACATCCAACCCGACCATAAAATTCAGCGGGATAGAGAAGAAGAGCAGAAGCAACGCCATGATGACTGTCCCGCCTCCGATGGAGGTCATCCCGACCAATACGCCGCCGATCGCGCCGATTGCTACCAGCGCCCAAGGGGAGGGGTAGCGGACTTCGCTCTCTTTTTTCGGTCCCAGAACGCGGAAGCTGCGCGCGATGATGATTACACTGACAATAACCAGCGTCCAACCCAGAAGATTGGGGAGAAATTCGTCTATTAGCTGGCGGTTATCGGTTTGGCTGAGAATAAATTGTGAGCCTAAAATGGATGCGGGGATACTGCCCGCCGCCATCCAGAGTACGGGTTTGAGCGAGATTTTGCTCTCGTGGTGATGCCCGATGCCGCCGATGATCTTGGTGATGGCAGCAAAAGCCAGGTCTGTGCCCACTGCCAAAACGGGGTCGTATTTCATCACTGCGAGCAGGAAGGGCGTCATTAGCGCACCGCCGCCCATGCCCGTTAGCCCGATGAGAAAGCCGATCGCCAGTCCGGCGCCGATCATTAGAAAATTATCTGCCATTATTTGATCTCTTTGACTAGGTATAACTCACCGCGTTTAAAACCACGGTCGAGATAATAGCCCCGCGTCCCCACTGCCGCGATGATAGCCATTTTGCTGAAGCCGCTCTTGAGAGCAACTTGCTCGGCTTCGAGCATCAGCCGTGTGCCAAGACCTACGTGTTGCGCCGAACCACTCTTTTCTGAGCCTACTTCGAGAGAAAGTCCATAAACGTGTACTTCGCGGATGATCGCAGCATCTTCCAAATCAGATATTCCCGTCTTCGGTGCATCCGCATTGGGGAGTGAGAGTCTTAAGAAACCTGCTACTTTATCATCGGACGTGATGAAGGAAATAAAATGTTCTTCTGCATCATCAGCCTGATATTTTAAGTCATCCAATTTCAACTTCTCGATCTCAATCGCTTTTCCGCGTACTTCTCTACAGCGCAGACAATCACATTTTGTACCTCGCGTTGCCATTTCTCTATGCACATCTTGACGAAGACTTGTGCGCTTATTCCCTTCGACCACATTCGTTGAGGGAATATCCCGAATAACACGATTTGCGCGACAATAACGCGGGATGCTGGGTTTTACATCTGCAAGGAGATTGATCAATTCTTTGGTTGTATAAGGTTTATATTCGCCGCGTTCCCACGCTTCGTGTAGTTCAGTATTTTCAAGCAATTGGGTGGGGTAGACTTTGATCTCATCTGGGGCGATTCCACCCCAAAGGCGTTGAAAATCTTCTCTGTCAGATTCCAATGTCGCGCCAAGCAGATTTGGCATCCAATGCAGTACGATCTTGAAGCCGCCTGCGCGCAGCAGCGCCATTGCGCGATGCAATTCTTCTACGGTGTGTCCCCGTTTATTTAGCGCGAGAATCTCGTTATCGAGACTTTGCGCACCCATCTGGATTTTGGTCACACCCAAATAACGGAACCAAGCCAACTCTTCTGGTGTGACTTCGTCCGGTCGGGTTTCGACGACCAAGCCGACGTTCCGATGTTGTGCGCTTTCGTTGATCCGATGTGCTTTTTCTAATTCCCCTTCTTTTGCCACTTCTATTTCACTATCTCTGGTCTTTTTATTTAGTGCGTCAAAACAGCGCGTTATAAACCACTCCTGATAATCGCGTCTATAGGAACTCCACGTTCCGCCTAAAATGAGCAACTCAATTTTATCGGTCGGATGCCCGACTGCGCGCAAGGCTTCCAATCGAGCTTCAACTTGTTCAAAGGGGGCAAATTTATGATGCAAAGCTCGCATCGCACCTGGCTCATCTGGCAAATAAGATTTTGGCATGCGCACATCGTCTGGGCAAAAAATGCACTCGCCCGGGCAGGGATAATGTTTTGTAAGCACCGTTACCGTCGTCACGCCCGAAAGCGTGCGCACGGGTTTCATGCGGATCTTTGCCAAGATCTCGTTATTTGCTTCGATCTCGCCGCCATCAACCATCGCGTTATAGGCCGCAACCAAAACATTTTTGCCTATATACCCCGTCGCTGTGGGGTGATGTTTGATGGCGCTCAGCGCATCTTCGCCAGCGTAAATCTCAGCCAGCGCCAAGCGCGCCAGCCGCATTTTTTCGGGCGTGATTTTTCGAGATTCTAGCCAAACTTCTTTTTCAGGCATCTTTTCCTACAGGATATAATAAAGAAATGAAAAAAGAAACGATAGAGAAAATTGTCGAACTGAATAGCCAATTCTATCAGAAATTTGGCGAGCAATTTTCTGCGACGCGCGGACGTATCCAACCCGGCGTGAGAAAAATTCTAGATGAGATTGGGCGGGATCTCTCGATCCTGGATTTGGGCTGCGGCAATGGAGAGTTTGCCCGTCAATTAGCGGATACCGGTCATACCGCCCCGTATCTCGGCGTGGATTTCAGCTTGCCACTCCTCAAAGACGCGATGCGCGTCCCCAAACATTTTCCCGCTAAATTCCTCGCCCTCGACATTACTTCGCCAGACTGGTCACTCATCACTGATCGCTTTTCACTTATTACTTCTTTTGCAACATTGCACCATATCCCCGGCGAAGAAACGCGTTTACGTATTTTGCGCAATATCCACCAACGCCTTGCCCCGAATGGACAATTCATCTTCTCTAATTGGCAATTTCTGAACTCCGAACGCCTCCGCAATCGTATCCAAAGCTGGGAAGTGGCCAACATCAACGAAAGCGACCTCGACAAAGGCGACTACCTCCTCGACTGGCGGCGTGGCGGCACAGGCTATCGCTACGCCCACCAATACAGCGAAGAAGAACTGGCTCATCTTGCTGAGTTGAGTGATTTCAAAGTTGTGGATACGTTTTACTCAGATGGTTCCACGGGCAATCTTGGTTTGTATCAGACTTGGGAGAAAAGATAAATTCTCATGCCGAGAAAAAAGTTTGATATTTCTACACTTCCTAAATCACCAGACCTAAAGATTGAAAAAAGACTCTGGAAAAAAGGGTTTACCCATCTCGGCGGCATCGACGAAGCCGGTCGCGGCGCATTAGCAGGTCCTGTATATGCCGCAGTTGTTATCCTCCCTAATATCCCCAAACTCAAGAAGATTTTAGCGGGCGTACGAGACTCAAAAGAGATGACCATCAAACAACGAAATCATTTTGAACCACTCATTAAAGAAATTTCGCTGGCTTGGGGCGTTAGCTTTGCATCTCCCGCTGAGATTGACGAAATTGGCATTCTCCCCGCTACAAGATTAGCTGCCAAAAGAGCTGTAGAAGCCTTATCTCTAGCCCCCAATTACCTAATTACTGATTATCTCAATCTCTCCGATATCAATATTCCCCAGGAAAAATTCATCAAAGGTGATATGCGTTCGTTGACTATCGCATCTGCTTCGGTGCTGGCGAAAACTGCTAGGGATGCAGAGATGCTTCTCCTCAACGAGCAAGTTTCGGGTTATGGATTGTCCCGCAATAAGGGGTATGGAACAAAATCTCATCGAGAAGCAATCCAAAAGCTGGGGAAGAGTTCCATCCATCGGCAGAGTTTTAAATCTTCAATCTCTTAATCTAATTTGCTGTTATTTCTTTCTTCTATTCATAAATCGTTTCGTCAGTTTCCAAAGCCCAAAAACAATTATCGGAACGCCCAAGAACGCAAAACCCAATGCGATTTTTGCTATTGCGGGAAACCCCGCTTTGACTTCAAAAGTAATCGGCTCGTAGGTAAAGAGAGAATCATCCACTTCACCTGTGTCAAAAAAATAAGTTAGTAGTCTTTCTATAGCTTCCGGCTGGCGTGTCATCACATCGTTGGTATGTCCCATTTCTGATAGGATGACTTGCTTGCCATTTCTTAAGTAGGGTAGCAATTCTTCGGTTGCAAATTCTGCCGGGGTGGAGAAATCTATATTTCCGCTCACAAGCAATGTTTCAATATCGGAGGGTTTCATCTGTCGATATTCTTCGGGCATCAATGCTGTGGGCCATGTGGCACCCTCTTCATCTCTTGCACTGCCCCAAATCAACTTGGACATTGGTGAGCCTATAATCGAATCTGTCGGCTCCATATCGTCGAAATAGTCACGATTTGGGTCATGATCGGCACTTACGCCTTTGGAGAAAAACTCACCATAAACACTCATATTGGGGATAATGAAATCATAGGCGAAAGACATCAACGCCAGCCCGCTGGGGTCCCCATTTTCAGCCGAGAGCCAAGCATCAAATACCATGGCAGCGGTGTTGCGGTGGAAGAGCATTGCAAAGCTGACGATCTTTACCTTGCCCGGATCGATTTTGAAGAAAAGCCAGTTTTCAGGCATATTGTGGCTCAGCTTGGAAATTGTCTGCACAAGATCGGCAGTGCGTGGATCTTCTGATTGCGCGTATAGTTGTGAATAATGCTCAATTTGGGCATCAATCATTTCTGGTTCCCAGACAAAATGCCCGGGTGGGTTTACGCCTACCATCGCTGAGCGATGAATTTGATCTGGGTGTTGGGTGGCGTAGAGTTGAGCAACTCGTGTTCCATAGCTAAAGCTGAATAAATTAATGCGTTCATAGCCTAATGCGATCCGTGCCGCTTCCATATCAGCGATGACTTCTTGAATGGTGTAGCCGTCCAGATCGACTCCTTCACTCTCCAAGCGTATGGCACATTGACGCATCGCGGCAGACATACCTGCAAGCGAAGCCTTACTTAGGACATCTACGCCATCTCCTATGATAGCTTGCGCTACTTCTGGGCAATCCAATTTTACTGAACCATCTACGCCACGATAGCCGACCATAATAAAGTCATGGCTTTCCAGCAATTTTTTTGGCGGCTTGGCGTTCATATTGCTCATGCCGGGTCCGCCTTCAAGGTAGAAGATTGGCTCGGCTGGAGTATCTCCCGTTGCTCGGATGCGAGTGACGGGGAGGGAGATCAAACGGCTCTCCTCGTCGGCTCGATTTTCGGGGACAGCAAGCAAGCCACAATCTGCTGCGTATTTCTCCGAAGCTAGTTTTATAGTACAAGGCTTGAGCTGAAAATCCCCGGGGGTAGCCTCATCCAAACTGATCGATGATGATTTCTTCCCACCACAAGCTGCCAAGAAAAATGCAAGTGAAATTGCGCTGAAGGCTATCCATGTTGTTGTATTCATAATTCATTTCCTTTTCCGAACAGTGTTCGGTTTCTGGCAAAAAAAGAGCTTATTTGAGACCGATGATAAAAGTTTCTATTGCTTTTCGGTTTATGCTTTCAAAATCTGCGTTGAAGTTGCGGAGTTGCGTTAGGCGTAACATCCCCATTCCATGAATGAGCGCCCAAAGGCTGTAGGTAATTTCCTCTGCGCAAAAATTATCCCGCGATATGATCTCACCTTCATCTATCGCTGCTTCTATAATTTTCAAGAAGACTGAATAAGAAGATTCTGAAGAGGCTGGCTCCTCCAGCGAGGCGCGGTGCGTTGTAAGGCTGTTTATGATGATAAAGTATTCGGCATTATGAACAGAAAAATCTACATAGGCCAAGCAGGCTTGAATAAGGCGTTCTGTAGAAGGAAGTTCAGGCCGGATGTTTAGAGCTGCTCTACGTAAGCGGCTATCTCCTTCTTTCGCGAGGGTCCAGAGAATATCTTCTTTACTATCAAAATATTCATATAAGCCCGCCGGGCTATAGCCTACCCGACGCGCGATCTCTCGCAAAGAGAGTTTGTCCAGACCTTTTTCGGCAACTAGGCCCAGCGCAGTTTGCAGGATGGCTTTTCTCGTATCAGCTTGACGTTCTTGACGTGTGTTTTTCATTAAAGATTTTCTCCGAACAGTGTTCGGTATTATACATAAAGAAAAATACCTGTCAAGGGAATAAATGCACAGCGTACGTGATTTTGGCTTGGCTCCCCTAACAACCCTTTTGTAGAGTTCCATTCAACGGAGAGTTTAATCTAAAGAAATAGTAGAGACTCTACATATCTTGAGCACTCTCGGAATAAAATAGAGTGCTAGAAAAATTTTAAAATTTCTGTATAATGAAATTATCGTATGGGAATTTTAGAAATAAGGAGAGCGGTTATGAAGATCAAAGGGCAACTTGAATGGACAGATTATCTTGAGGCTCAACTACTCCATGGCAAGCCGTCTGGATATAACAAGACAAAAAAATATGGCTTATTTTCAATAATAGCGGTACTTGTACTTCTTTATGGTTTTTATTTGGTTGTTATCGGGCAAATTTCCTTTTTATTATTTTCCCCCGCTTTTCTTTTTATTCTTCTCTTTCTCCTTTATCGCTATGTGTTTTTCCCCAAGAAAATTAAGAAAGTCTTTTCCCAACAAAAAAGTATGCAAGTGCCTTTTGAAATGGAGTTTACAGAGGAGGGATTGATAGCTTCAAACGAGTTTGGTAATAGCACATATCCATGGGAGAACTTTTTGAAATGGAAAGAAAATGACGATATTTTGGTGATCTATCAGTCAGACATAATGTTCAATATTATTCCCAAACGTTGTTTTTCTAACGATCAGGAAATTGAAAATTTCAAGAAATACTTGATGAAAAATGATATTGCCGCAGACACTAAAAACAAAACACTCTTTGTGTATGCTCTCTTGTTTGTAGTGATTGTGATTATGGTTCTTCTCAACGTGCGATGAACAGTATCTCCTAAATTTACGTTTCATAAATAAAAAGGCGAGATTTATCTCGCCTTTTTGCTTTTGTATCACGCCCTTGTATAGTCCGCGAGAATCCGCCCAACCTGCGCAAATCCGCGTTCTATTTTTTCCTGATTCCTAATCTCCTATCACCTGATCCCTAACGAACTAAATCCAAGTCGGCTCTTCGTAGCCGCCAAAAACATCCTTCATCACATTCACGATCTCGCCAAGGGTGGCATACTCGCGGACAGAATCGAGAATGAAAGGCATAGTGTTTTCTGTCCCTTCGCAGGCATTGCGGAGACGCGCCAATGATTTCGTCACTTTCTCATTATCCCGTGTTTTGCGAAGATCATTTAATCTCGCGACTTGGCGGTCGTAGCCTTCGGGATCCATTTCAAGGATGGGGATATTGATCGGTTTATCGTCTTGGTATGCGTTGACCCCGACCATACGACGGACATTTTGATCGATCTCGCGCTGATAACGGTAGGCTGCATCCGAAATTTCGCTTTGGAAAAAGCCTTTTTCGATGGCGGGTAACATCCCGCCCAAGTCTTCAATGCGACGGAAATAATCATAAGCCTGCGCTTCGATTCTGTTGGTTTGTGCTTCGACAAAGAAAGAGCCACCGAGCGGGTCAATCGTATTTGTCACGCCCGATTCTTCGGCGATGATCTGTTGAGTGCGTAAGGCGATGGTGACAGCTTCAGCGGAAGGGAGCGCGAGAGCTTCATCAAGACTGTTTGTATGCAAAGATTGTGTCCCGCCAAGAACGCCAGCGAGGGCTTGGAGCGCAACACGCACCACGTTGATTTCGGGCTGCTGCGCCGTGAGCGATGCGCCTGCCGTCTGCGTATGGAATCGCATCAGCCACGATCGGGGATTCTTCGCGCCGAAGGTTTCTTTCATCTCGCGTGCCCAAATACGGCGTGCTGCGCGGAATTTGGCAATTTCCTCGAAGAAATCATTATGTGAGTTAAAGAAGAGTGAGAGACGCGGGGCAAAATCATCGATATCCAAACCGCGCTCCAATGCCCAGCGGACGTATTCAAATCCGTCAGCCAATGTAAAGGCTAATTCCTGCGCTGCCGTCGAGCCAGCCTCGCGGATATGATAACCAGAGATAGAAATCGTATTCCATTGCGGCAATTCATTTGTGCCAAATTCGATGGTATCTGTCACCAGTCGCATTGAAGGTTCGGGCGGGAAGATATATTCTTTTTGGGCAATATATTCTTTAAGAATATCATTTTGGGTCGTGCCGCGCAATTGCGCTCTTTTGACACCCTTTTTCTCAGCAGCAGCGATATACATTGCCCAAATAATGGATGCAGGCGAGTTAATAGTCATGCTCGTCGAGACTTTATCCAAAGGAATGCCATCGAGCAGAATTTCCATATCACGCAGGGAGGAAATCCCTACGCCGCATTTGCCAAATTCGCCCAAGGCTTCAGGAGCATCGCTATCGTAGCCCATCAGGGTGGGCAGATCGAAGGCTATCGAGAGTCCCGTTTGCCCCTCACCGAGAAGATACTTGAAGCGGGCGTTTGTTTCCTCTGCGGTACCAAAACCGGCAAACATGCGCATAGTCCATAGTTTGCCTCGGTGCATGGTCGGGTGAACGCCACGCGTAAAGGGATACTCGCCGGGCAAGCCCAAATCACGCTCGTAATCGAAGTCCGGGATGCTGGCGGGCGTATAAAGTCGTTCGACCTCCTCCGATGATGTCGTGATGAAACTGTCTTGTCTCTCAGGAAATCGTTCTGTTGTTTTTTTGAGTCTCCCCTCTTCCCATTTTTTTACGCTTTCTTCTGTCTGCGATAATTTCTTTTTGTCGTACATAAAGTCTCCTTTGGCGGTTGAGATAGCGAAAATTATAGCATGACTGGTATACTTTCTTTAATGGTAGGGGTGGGTCTTAAACCCACCCCTACAACTATAATTTTTGGAGAAAGATATGACCCACTACAAACTCGCATTCCTTGGTTTTGGCAATGTCGGGCGTGCGCTCGCAGAATTGCTTATTCGTAAAAAGACAGAGCTAAAAGAAAAATATGACATCACTTTTTCGGTTACAGGCATCGCCACCGGGCGGCGTGGCTCGCTTGTTAACCCTAATGGTATCGATCTACACGGCGCGCTGGAACTGGTACGTTCCTCCCGCTCGCTCTCTTTGCTGACAACTAAGCCGGTCGAAGATTCTTTCGATTTTATCCAAAAATGTGGCGCAGATGTCCTCTTCGAAAATACTTCTGTTGACCACGAAACCGGGCAGCCTGCCCTCGATCATATCAAAAATGCACTGGAATTGGGGATGCATGTCTGCACCGCAAATAAAGGTCCTGTTGTTCATGGTTATAAAGCATTGCTGGATTTAGCGGATGCAAATGGCGTACGCTTTTTACACGAATCTACCGTTATGGATGGTGCGCCCATCTTTTCACTTTTCCGTGAAGCCATTCCTGCATCTAACTTGCTCTCGTTTAAAGGAATTTTAAACTCGACGACAAACCTGATCCTGTCCCGGCTCGAAAGGGGTGATAGCTTTGACGAAGCTGTTAAACACTGCCAGGATGTCGGCATCGCCGAAACCGATCCAAGCGGCGATGTGGATGGCTGGGATGCCGCTATCAAAGTCTCTGCATTGGTAACTGTGCTAATGGGGATTCCCCTCAAGCCTCAAGAAGTAGACCGAGAAGGCGTGCGCAATATCACCCCTGAAATGGTCGCTGAAGCCCTCAAAGATGGCAAACGCTATAAACTGATCTGCTCCGCCGAGCGCGATGGCGATAAAATTATTTCCGCTAAAGTTGCCCCAGAATTGATCCTCAGCACTTCCCCCATCTATAGCGTGGAAGGGACGAGCTCTATCGTTGAGTTCAAAAGCGATGTTTTAGGTGATCTCTCTATCGTAGAGAAAGACCCTGGCCCGCATACTACTGCGTATGGGCTGCTGGCAGATTTTGTAAATGCGGTGAAATAATATTTTCAAAGGATAAGACCCCACTCAATGATGAGCGGGGTCTTATTAATTTAGCCTCAAAGGCAGAAAATGAATAACATAAAACATGATGACCCCCAAATATTAGCATTGATTCTACAGGAAGCAGAAAGAATAGAAAACACCATTGATCTTGTGGCATCTGAAACGCATATGCCCAAGTCGATTCTTGAAGAAATGGGATCGGTACTGAACCATAAAACGATCGAGGGTTATCCAGGCAAGCGATACCACGCTGGCTGTGAACATGTTGATGTTATTGAAAACCTCGCCATTGACAGGATGAAAGAACTCTTTGGCGCAGAACATGCAAATGTTCAGCCGCATACGGGATCATCTGCCAATTTCGCAGTCTATTTTTCCGTGCTGGATATCGGTGACAAGGTTCTGGCGATGGAGCTTTCTCATGGAGGCCATCTCACGCACGGACACTTTGCTTCAATGACTAGCAAATCATTTTCTTTTCAGCACTACGAAGTAGATTTAGAAACAGAATTAATTGATTATGAGGCTTTAGCAAAAAAGGCTGAAGAATTTAAACCAAAAATGATCGTTGCGGGGGCAAGCTCGTATCCAAGATTGATCGATTATGAAAAATTTTCTAAAATTGCAAAATCTGTCGATGCGTACTTTTTTGTGGATATGGCGCATATTGCTGGGTTGGTCGCAGCGAAATTGATTCCTAGCCCTGTTGAGTATGCAGATTTTGTGTCTTTTACTACTTTTAAAACAATGATGGGCGGCAGGGGCGGCGTTATCCTTTGCAAAAAAGAATACGCTGATGCCGTAGATAAAGCTGTTTTTCCAGGTACTCAAGGAACTACAGCTGTCAGCAATATTGCCGGAAAAGCTACCATTGCAAAACTCGCTCAAGAATCTAATTTTATTGAAGTACAACGTAAAACCATGACGAGTGCAAAATTGCTTGCAAAAAATCTTGCAGAAAAAGGCTATCGTATAGTTGGTGGTGGAACGGACACGCATCAAGTTGTCGTTGATGTTACTGCCAAAGGTCTCAGCGGCTCTCAAGCTGAAAACACGCTCGAATCCATCGGTATTATTACAAACAGAAACTATATTCCTAAAGATACTGGGAGGAGGGCAAGTGGTTTACGTCTCGGCACAGGCCCAATATCTGTTAGAGGGATAGAAGATGATTATGTTGTACAAATAGCAAATATCATAGACAAAGCAATAATGAACTATGAAAATGAAGAAGTTTTGGATGGTTTGAAAAAAGATATTCTCAGTATTTGTAAGGAATTTCCTGTTTATAAATGATGGCAGATTTTGTAATGCGGTGAAATAATTTTCAAAGGAGTATTCAATGGATTCATCGGCAAGTATTATCATCACATCAGCTTTAGTCTTTTATTCGATCGGTGTGTGGAGCGAACGTTTTTCAGGGGAATTGAAAAAATGGCACTTGGGCTTTTTTATTCTAGGATTAATTTGCGATACATGGGGGACAGGGATGATGTTCGATTTTGTTGGCGGCATGATGTTTGATGTACATGGTATTTCCGGATTGATCGCCATTATCCTGATGTTCATTCATGCGCTTTGGGCGTATCTTGTTCTTCGCAAAAATGATGAAAAAGCGATCAAGAATTTCCACAAATTCAGCGTATTGGTCTGGTTTATTTGGCTGATCCCCTACTTTAGCCCAATGTTTTTTGCAATGGCGACAAGATAATAGAACGCAGATTTTGCGGATTGGGCGGATTTTCACGAATAAAACTAAATCTCCCGTCTCGTTGACTACGAGGCGGGAGATGATTTAGTACGCGGCATTTATACTCTCACTTCAACAGGAATTACCTCAAAAACACGTACAAAACGTTATGCAACGGCTATTGCGAAGATAAAGGTTGCTATCACGGCTACAATAGACACAATCGCGCTCATAGCATACTTTGCCAAATTACTCATATTTGAGTGAAAGATACGGATATTCACCGTGAAGGCTATTCCGCCACACAGCCCGCCGACCGCACCGCCGAAAAAGAGTAAAAGAAACGAAAGCGCACTCCATATCCACTGATACCACTTGAGTGGTTCTACAACTTTGATTATCTGATCTCCAATGATAAGTTGCGGAATAGGATCAAAGCCTAACAGTAAATAACGAAGTTGAGCAACTATCTCAGTGCCGTCATTTCTATGAAGCAAATACTGCCCACTCTTAGAACCTTTAGGAGCGAACTTGCCGTCAATCATCAATTTGGGTCCTGGGATCAGAAGTAATCCAGCAGATTTAATCGCCAATTGGCGGTCTTCAAAGCCTTTAACGCTTACAGGATGAAGCATAATTCATTCCTTTCATCGAATCATTTGATAACAACTTGACGCGGCTAACGGGGCGTTATGTGAGGGTTTTACCGCTTGCTCGAATTCTGACCAATTCGTAATGCTGAAAGGCGTATCCGTTATTTCCATGTTTTTTCTCCGTAGGCTTATAATTATGAGATTAACTCGCTCTAAGCAAATGCTTCTGCTCCACAACTGCATTTGGTGAAAAGAGTCGAATATATTCTTCGATCTTCTCTAATTGTGTCATGGCAATCTCTGCTGGAATACCATCTGGCACATAAGCAACATAAAGAACGTGAGATGTCTCAGGGGATATGAATGAACGATTGTCTTGCCCGTAAATGATTGAGCAACTCACTCCATTTGAATCTCTCATAATCATATCGCCTGCACGGATAGGTTTGTGTTCACCGTTCATTTGTGTAATGGTATCTCCCTCTCGGGAGATGTCTATCGTGATCGGCTGCTGTAATTTTTCTACATCATGCCCCGCTGTTAGGATAAAGGTCTCCATTTCAGCGACGAAATTTGCATCCACCAATGGAGAGACATTGGGCAGCTTTCTTCCCTTTTGTGCAATTGATTCGACTTGAAGCTGCACATGGTAGGTCTTTTTAAAGCGACTATAGTATTGCTTATAAGCCGACATTACAAGCAGCGCGACCAATTCCTTTCGCGTAAATTCCCCATATTTTTCACGTAGTTGTGCTTCTATTTCTCTTTTTCGATCATCAAGCGGAGGGCATGGTTGTGTATTATCCACGCCCGATATTTCCAATAAAGCAATCACAGCATTGAGATGCGTGGCTTTCCATTCGTTGCTTCCTGAAATTTCGATCATATTCACTCCAGTTCACTTGTTAAAACCCATGTTAGGCACTTGCGTTTTTAAGTCAGACGTTCAGCCCGCTGCCCCTCGCTTCGCTGGGGCGTCCCCCCTAAATGCGAAGCATTTAGGGGGATGAAAAAGAGTAGTAATACAATATGTGCTCTCAGAGAAGTAAAAAGTTAACGATCCACTCTGCAAAAAGTTGATTGTCAGGTATGCCTTCATCCAGCGATTCTAATGCCTGGCTTTGGAGTTCTGCACCAACGACTTCGAGGCGAGTTTCAACAATCTCACGAACCAATGCTTCCGGAAATTCGGGATGCCCCTGTATGCCAAGCACTTGATCACCAATTGTATAAAAGAGATTCGGGCAAAACTCGTTTCCACCGAGCAATTCAGCATTGGGGGGAAGCTCTATAATCTGATCCTGGTGAACAAAGTATAAAGAAGGGTTTTCGATAAAGTCTGACATCCATTTTTTTTCTGTATATATATTAAAATACTTTTTCCCCAATCCCCATCCTTTTTCAGATTTCTCTGCATGTCCGCCTAATGAATGAGCGACCATTTGGTGTCCAAAGCAGATGCCGATCAGCTTTTTCTTTGCAGCATAGGCATCCTGAATGAATCTCTTTAGCGTATCAAGCCACAAATCAGGTTCGTAAACACCCTTCGGGCTGCCGGTGATCAGATAGGCATCACAAACACCCGGGGAAGAGGGGAATTCTCCTATCCCGACGCTGTAGTTCTCATATTCAAAACTGGGCTTTGCCCGCTCCAAAAAGCGGACATAAGTATCAAAGGGCGTTTTGTTCCAATTAATGCTATGTGCGCTGGGTGGATTTGTATCCAGTATGCCAATTTTCATTAGTAAAATTCCTTTTGGGTTATTTAGGTAAAAGGCTTTCTAGACAGAATATGCTCCAAAATAAAGACTTCTCGCTTTGTCCATCTTGGGGCAGGGTTGGGATTTGCTAAAACTTCTTTGTTTCTTCTTAGCGCAGTTTCTACGCTCACCCATTTGGGGAGAAAGCCTAATTCTTCTTCGTAATCTTCCAAATTCAATGCGCCAAAATCTCCGTTGATCTCGCAAAAATAATAATAGGAATTTTGTTTGTAGGTATCGAAACTATCTTCTATAGCATGAGCATACTCTATTATTTGCCCAAACTTCCCCGTGACCAGCCTCATCTCTGCGCCACACTCTTCGCTGATTTCGCGGCGTAATGCCTCGTGATGTGATTCACCCAAATCGATGCCCCCGCCGGGGAATTTATAATCGCCGTTGACCGTTGAATAGATCATGAGTAGTTTTTTCTCGCGTAAGATGATTCCACGCACGGCTTCGCGGAGGAAAGTTTTTCCTTCAGAGTTTACGTTTTTGTCGCGATATATAGTCGATAGTAATTTCATCGTATCTGACTCTATAGATCTTCTCGTGTAACCTCATCAAAACCTAGCACAAAATCTGATCCATAAGCCATTGACGGGGTTTGAAAACCTGTTTTGAAATCACCTGCTAAAATTCTTTCAACAATAGCGATGCTGGTCTGCGCAGTAAAGTTATAGGCTTCTGGCGTGCGTAGCTTTGCGCGAACTTCTTCCCTTTTTTCGTTACGGGCTTCTCCTATAATCAGGCTAAATCCTTTTTCATTTTGCTCTGCAGAAGGACCTGGGGGGAGAAGACCAATTAATGCCTTGATGAAGTTCTTGGCAGGGCGGTTATAAAGCAGCCAGCCTAAATAACGGCTGGCACGCATAAAGCTGCGCATAATAGCGGGGAAAACCATATAAGCTTCAATATTAGGAATACCTGTGCTGTGAAAGGCTGTCGCGACATCGCCCCAGCCAACAGAAGTGACTGTAACGGGGCCGCGCCCAAAATCGACATCTTTTATTTTCCACGCAGGCGGGACTTGGATAAGTTTTCCATCACGTCGAATTGAGCCTTGACGGTCTATATTTTCGACGCCTGAGCGGGCTGTGCCGCGCGAAACACCGCCACCCACACCACGAATGGAGAGTTGCAAATATGTGGCAGAAGGCAATTTTTCTTGCAGGTATTTCAGTAAACAATCGGATGGAACAACATCAAATCCGGCACCGGGCATCATAATAATTTCTGCGGATTTTGCCTCTTCATCCAATGCAGCGACGGCTTCGAGTTCGGGAATCCCGCCGCCAATGTCGAGGTAATGAGTGCCTGTGCGTAGACAGGCTTCTGCCATGGCTTTGTATGTGTAGCCAAAGGGACCGGCGCAGTGCAGCGCCACGTCCACGTCATTGAGGACGGAATCTAATTTTTGGGTTTCTGAAAGATCAAAGGCGAGGGCTGGCAAGCCTAAATCCGCGTTTTGTTTACCCAGTTTTTTTTCGTCCCGTCCAGCCAAGATGGGGCGATGCCCGCGTTCTACGGCCAGTTTTGTGATCAGATTTCCTGTATAGCCGTATGATCCGTAAATGAGAAAATTTGTCATGGGTACTCTTTTAATTATGACTCTGCGAGGAGTATGCTTTTACGACGAAGCAGTCCCATAGACTAGAAGATTGCTTCGTCGGATAAAGCTCTCCTCGCAAATTCACCTATATTTTCAAGATACTTTCGCCAGAAATTCACCCAACTCGCGACAGCGGGATTCGATAAAGGGTTTGGCATCTTCTGGCTCGTCCATGTGGGCAACGTAGTTGACGAAATTCGCCATGCGTGCCATCCATAAAAGATGTAGATCGCGCTCATTAAACGGGGGCAAGTTTCTCTCACGCGCGTATCCCGCGAGGAATGCATCGGTCAGTGTTTTGTAATCTTTTCGATTTCTAAGATAGTAGAAAGAGATCGCAATATCTTGAAGCGGAAATCCGAAAACCATATCTTCAAAGTCGATGATGTGGAGCTTGCCGCGCGAAATGTGGACGTTCCAATAATGCAGATCGCCGTGAATAATAAAGGGATGAGAATCGCGGTACATGCCTGCTAAAAAGGGTGATACCCGATCTATAGTCGTTTCGAGCGTGGAGAGTTGCTCGGCGGTAAAAAGCGACGTGTACTCGGGCGTGTTATAAACCACCGGCTCATCGGGGAAGTAAAAAACCTTATCCCAACGTTTTGGTTGGACATAATTGGGCAGCTCAAGCCCCTCGGCGTGATTATGCATTTGTGCGACGATTTGCCCGAATTGCTCGTAATTTTTCGGCGAAATATGCTCTGCGAGTTGCACGCCAGGCACCCATTTGTAAAGGGCGCAGCGTTTTTCGTTAGGGATGCCCTCCATGCTTACGAAGGTAATATAGTCGCCGTCTTTTCGGGCAACTGACTCTACGACGCGCAGATCTGTGTCTCGGGCGAGAGCTGCCAGCCAAAACATTTCTGTTTGGTTTTCAGCAAGGCTGGAATCAAATTCGGAGTAGAGACGGATGACGTATTTGCTGCCATCTGTTGTATCCACACGGAACATGGTAGTGCTTTCAGTGGTCAAATAGCGAACACGGGCTACATCGATAAGGTAATTTTCGAGGGCTTTGATGCAGAGTTTTCGCAGACGTAAGATTTTTCCGCGAAAGGTGAGTTCTTCGTATGGTTTCATTTTTTTAACCAGATTGTTTTTGTCAGGGCTTATTATATTGTAAAATAAATACTTACATTCTTTCGTTTTTGTAATCCTAAGTTGGTTGTATCATCCCCAGTTTTTTATCAAGTTGGGGGAAAAAATTTAACAGACGCAGTAGAAGATAGCTGACAAGAAAAGCCATAATTAGACGTATGCCAATGATAATCCAATAATTAGCGCCAAAGATGACAAAAAGAAGAGTGTCTTCGAATACAGAGTGGGAGATCATTAGAAAGGTAGCGATATATAAAATTTCTTTGCGACTCAAATTCCCGCTTTTGGCTTCGTTGATTAGAATGCCCGCCCCGTAAGTGATCCCGAGCATTTGCCCAACAAAAATAGAAAAGGAAGTGTTGACCTTTTTTGCATATTCTTGCATGAACTTTGTAGACTTGATCCAATCCATGATAAAGATCATGATAGCGATCAAAAGAATCATTTTGATAGAAAGAAGTGTGGATTTTTTCAAAGAACCCAGAAGAAGTTCTAAAAAGCTATTGTAGTTTTGCGCGCTTACCGAAGTCTCTTCTATTGTGGTGCTAAAAAAGGAACTTGGGAGCAGCATAATGGGTACGACAGTGATAAACGCCATGATGCTCCGAAGAGCAATAGAATATAGATAGGAGATACCCAGCTTTTTCATAATAGCACTTTCTACGATCATGCTATGACAAACGCCAAGAAAGATTGCCAAAATTGTCCACTGGTAGGGTGTTAACTGAAGAGGAGCGGCAAAGGCAATTGCAGCATAATTATTGAGCAAAACTCCGCCTGCGATTGCCATCGCTGCTTCTGGGGGGAGATGAAGAAAGGAGGTAATCGGCTCAAAAAGAAGGCTGATATATTTTAAAAGGTCAAAATAGAGCAGAAGATCTGCCAAGATGTAGAGGGGAATGACAAGTTTTAGAATAAGAACTGCGCTACGCAGGGATGTTTCGAAACTGTTTTTCAGGATGGTTTTCATAGCGCAAGGATACTACCTTTTCGGTAAATTTTCATCAACTTTTACGAATAGATATGCGGCTAAGACGCCTGCGCCGAGAACAGCGAGAGCGAACCCGACCCCAAAATTGTCGGCGAGAAGCCCCAGCAGCGGGGCGAAAATGGCTGTCAGGATGGTCGAAAATTGTGCTTCAACGGATAATCCTGAAGCCATGATGCGACTATCTATTTGGTCGCTGATATAGGCGACGTTCATTGGGCGGCGTAGACTTGCCAACGCGTAGAAGATGAGAAAGACGATGATGGATAGAATCGTCAGATTTGCGGATGTGGCGAACCCGGCAACGAGGAGCATGGATGCACCAAATAAAAAGCTGAGATTGATGGCGCGTCCCAGACTGGGGAATCGCTCACTGAATCCAGCCGCGCTGCGGGAGGCGTAGCTGGTGAAAAGATAGATGACGAAGTAGACCAATCCGATCAGGACGGCGCTGCGCTGCATATCGCTGACGAGGAGTAAAAATGGAAGCGAAAGAGCAAAACTCTCTAGAATCGGTTGGAGATAATCTTTTGTGGATTTGAATAATGCGCCGAAAAGGGCGCTGTTTGAAATGGAGCGCAGAGCAAGCCGATTGGCAAATATCCCGCTGAAATCGCCGAGGGTCTTTTTAGATTGGCTCCAGATGTTTTTAAACGGAATATGTTGAAGATCGCCATCCAATGCTTTGGGGTACGAGAGCATGTTCAGTAAATCCAAAGTATATGGAATGGTTGCCGCGAGAAACATGATGCGATATTCTCCCGTGTAAAAGACGAGGGCCGCCGCGATGAGGGCGTTGAGCGCCGATCCGAGCTGCGAAAAGGAGCGCGTGCGCCCGTAATAGGCGACCTTGAGATGCTCGCGCTCGGTCATTTTAAGATGTTGGAGAATAAGGGCTTTGTGCGTGCCAGAGCGGAAAGCCTCGCCGAATGCGAAGAGGATCATGGCGAGCGCGTAGAGGGGAAAAGTGGCGAAAAGATAAAAAATGACGAAGGAGATCAGGTAGGAGACAAAGGCCATGACCATCGCCTTGCGCCGCCCGAAGGCATCGGCAAATACGCCGGTGGGGATCTCGAGGATATTCGTCGCCACATCGCGGATGGAGTAGAGAAACCCGATCTGTAAAAAGCTTAGGCCGGCTTCACGGAAGATGAGAATAATGAAGGGGTCGAAGAAACGCAGATTCTTGAGAAATCCGTAAGCGGCGAAGCGGGGGAAGAGTTTGTCGTTTTTTAGGTTCATGGAAAGTTGGGGTGTCTGGTGGTCTTATTCTAGAAGAGTATCTGCTCTTGTTAGTGGCAGTCTCCAAAATCAGCGTATGTCTTCTAAGAGTTCTTTTCTCTACGCTCTCTATACCATAACCATATTTCAATTACTGTCGCAATCAAAAGAAGTATTGGATTAGCCCAATAACTCACGCTAAGACCATCCCCTAAATTAAGATTATTTGAAAAACTAATATAGAGGCTTGATGCAAGAGAAATCGAGAGCCAAATACGGTAAACCTTTTTAACTTTAGTTGCTCTAGGTTTTATTTGATAAAAATTCCAGATAAGTAGTGAAGGAAGCGCAAAAAACCAAAAAACAATTGCTAACAATCTCAATGTAAAGCCAGATTTCACTAAAGCGGCGGGGATATTAACTAACCCAGGAAGGATGGTAAAAACGGTCATAAGGGTTCCGGCTTTTAAATAAAACCATATTCCAACTTGCCATTCATCATTCAAAGGCGCAAGAAGACATAAAATGATTGTAATACCAAGTACTGTGCGTATTTTCTTTTCCATAATACTCTGTCCCAATTTTAGTTTCTTTGAAAAACTACTGCTCTCTGCTCCCTGCCCTACTGATTACTATTTCCTGCTCCACTGATTCACGCTAGCTTTTCTTCCTCTTTAGAACCGTACTAATTTTAAGCTCTTCTTTGTTGATGATTCTTTTAATATTCCCACGATGCAGGTAAAAAGCGAGAAGCGTCATGAGAGCACCGATAATAATCAGAGCAGTCGGATATTCCAATATATAGGTCGTGATAGGCAAAGCGATAAAAGCTGTTAGAGAACCAACAACGATATAATCTGCGATAAGTGCGGGGAGAGCGACGAGGAGCATAAATAGGATGCCCAATTTCCAGTTGATGCCGAGCATCATGCCCGCCAGTGCGGCGACCCCTTTTCCGCCGCGAAAATTCATATAAAAAGGAAAAAGATGGCCAAGTATCGCCATGATGCCAGCCAGATAGGCCAGATCGGGGTTTTGAGGGTAAATCCACTTTACGAGGAGAACAGCCAACATTGCTTTGAGAACATCTACAAAGGCTACAATAAAGCCATATTTCCATCCCATGATGGCAGTGATATTGGATGCACCGGCATTCCCGGAGCCATGTTCGCGGATATCCGTTTTTGCAACCAGCTTGCTGAGGAAATAGGCTGGCTGGATTGAGCCGAAGAGATATCCTATAAGAAGGGCGATGATTATTTGACCGAGCATTTATTTTCTCCTACACAAAATCAAAAATACGAGAGCCTATGCAATATTGGCAATTGTATCAGCGTTCAGGAAGGTGTATCTTTGTTATAATGGCGGTCTGTATTGTGGCTTCGATATACTAGCCACCCTTAGGAACTTATGACAAAAAAACGAATTTTCATCATCGCCGATCACGGCATGGCACTCATCTACTTCCTGCAAAGCGACGTCGTTCAAACCCTCCTCGACTCGGGCATCGAAATCGTCCTCTTCACCGACGACGAGACCAAAGACCGCATCGCCGAGCGTTTCGGGCAAGACGGGCTTATTTTCGAAGGGCTGCGGCTCAAAGAAGCCAACAAATACGCCAAAAGCGTCCAACCCCGCATCCAAGCCCTGCTCATTTACCTGCGTCGAGTCGGCGGCTCTTGGCGCATCAATAACGAAGCCGAAGACAGCCATATCTGGGAAGTGCTCAAAGAAAACACCTGGAAATTCCGCATCGGCATCTGGCTCCCCTCCGCCATCGCCATCCTCTTCCTGCGCTCTTTCAAATGGGCACGCAAACTCCTCGTGCGGATGCAGATGAACTTCACCGCCGACATCTACGCCGATCTCTTCGAGAAATACCAGCCCGACCTCGTCATCGCCTCCACCGCAGGCTGGCGAATTGACCGTTATATGCTCCGTGAAGCTGTAAAACACAATGTCCCCTCAATGGCAGCTATTATCGGATGGGATAATCCGAGCAGCTACGCGATTCCCGGCGCATTCATGGATTGGGCAACCTGCTGGTCCCAAAAACAAAAGGATGAACTCGTTCGTGGCTCCGACTGGGTTGCCGACCGAGTACATATCGGTGGCATCCCATCTTATGACGGCTACTTCCGCAAGACCTGGCTCATGCCCAGAGACGAGTATTTCAAACTCCACGACCTTGACCCGAACAGAAAACTCATCTCCTATGCCTGCTCCTTTGTCCACTTTGCACCCAACTATCCGAATGTCGAAGCCTTAGCCAAAATGGTCGATTCGGGGCAATTAGATGAAGACGCACAACTGCTCATTCGTCTGCACCCAAGCCACTTTCAAGATCGTCCCGCCATCTTTGCGGAGGAAAGAGAGCTAATCCACGCCCTCGAAGAAAAATATGATAACGTCCACGTTGTCCGTCCAGTCGCATTGGGTGGCTCTTTGGGCTATTATGGCGGCGAAGACATGGACGAGAAAACATCCATGATGGCATACTCGGACGTTTTCGTGACAGTCTACTCGACGATGGTCGTTGAAGCGGCTGTGCACGACCGCCCGATTGTGGCGGCGGTAATTGACGTGCCCGGTGGCTGGAATCGTTCCGGAAAATACTCGCTCGCGCTGCAAAAAATCGGCGGCTGGCCCACGCATCTACGCTTTAGAGAAGCGAATGCGGGGCGGGTGGCAAAGAACGCCGCTGAATTGCAGAATATCGTCAACGCCTACCTGAACAACGCCACGCTCGATGGGCAGGAACGCAAAACCTTCATCGAACAGGAGATTACCTACACCGATGCGACATCGGGGAAGCGAACGGCTGAGTTCATTTTGAAGGTTTTGGGTGAGGAATAGGACACAGATTTTCGCTAATTTTTCGGATTTACACGGATTTATGGAGGATAAAATGCGTAAAACACTCAGTATTCTTTTTGTTGCAGTGATGGCAATTTTCTTGTCAGCCTGCGGTTCAAATACATCAGAAGAAACCGTTAATACAACAGAAGTTGCAGATGACGGTTTCATACCAGCCGAATATATCAGCACATCAGGCTCGGCCCAACCAGGTGAAGAAACCCGCATTCAGTTGGAAGATGGTGCAGCGATTGTTGTTCCTTCTAACTCCATCGATAATGACGTTAGTTTTATCGTTGAGCGTAGTCCAGAAAAAGCAAAAACTTTGCCACCATTAGGGGATAATGTTGTTCAATTAGGCGATTTTTATAATTTTGAAGTCACTGAAGGCGAAATAATTGGACCAGTGGACTTGGTGCTCCCATTTGATGAAGCATTAATTCCAAGAGAACAAGGTGTTTTAGTTTTTGGTTATCCCACAGAAGATGGTTGGGAATATATTCCAGTAGAAGCCCAAGATGATAAAGTTACACTTTACACTGCGCAAGTCGGCGACCCTTTAATTGCGTGGCATTTTGTTGAGACAGATCTTAAAAACTCGGCTGTTTGCGACCCTAAAATCCCATTATCGCTAACTCAAAACGGAGAGTCTTTTTTATTGCAAGGAAAATTAGATGTACGCAGTCGCAATATTCTTGAATTTTTTGGTGGAGCAAACCCCAAACCAGCAGCCAGCGTACGTGTTCACATCAAAATAAATCAGAGGGATATTCGAGAGCAGGGGCAATATATTGTCGAAACTGACGAAAATGGTGTCTTCAGTTTGGAAATAAATAGTCTTCGTGGTCTCAAAGAAGGTTGGAACTGGGTCTTTGTAAACGCAGATTGCGAATCTCTATTTGAAGAATTCGCCTATCACAGCGAAGGCTATGCTGAGTTTAAATATGAGCCCGAAAAAGAAGTAGAAGAAACACAGGAAGAAGTTGTAGAAACTGTTCCCGAAGAAGAAATGCCCGAAGGTGCTATTCTCCTTCCTGACTTTGTCGGTAAATCGCTTGATGAAGCCGAAGATTGGCTCGATGAAAATGGATTTGGATATATTACGATAGATGGAAGCAGCTATTTGGATATGGGTTTGGTATATCATCAAGCCCCTTCAGGAGGAAGCTATAAAGTACCGCATAGAACAATAGTATTACTCAATAATACAGCATCAAAAATTGAAGATCCATTTGGATGTGCAGAGTTTGAACTGACTTCAGCAGAAATGGCTAACTGTCTTTTTACTGGAACATATACATCGACAGTATTATACGAATACGAGTTTCCTAACACTGACGGCTCTTGCAAGCCAAGAGAAAAGCCGTCAGGTAATCCTTTGCAACGGCTCAAGTATATCGAGGATTTAGGGAAGGTTGCAGAAAACACTTATTGCTTATCAAATTGTTCTCAGAAAACGATTTATACAGATCAAGGGTATATATTGGAGCAGTACGACATGACATTTGGGACACTTCATTGCAGAATTTTATACAGTTTTGAATAATTTTCTTGCCGTACTTCATCGAGCAGGAGATCACCTACACCGATGCGAACTCGGGCAAGCGGACGGCTGAGTTTATTTTGAAGGTGTTAAAAGAAAAATAGAACGCGGATTTCGCTGATTTGACGAATTTACACGGATAAAATGGAGAGTGTCATGCATAAAAAACTTAGTGTTCTGCTTTTTGTTGGCGTTGCTATTTTTTTATCTGCATGTAGTGGGGCAAAAGATTTCGAAGCTGCCGAATATATCAGCAATTCAGGTACTGCTCGGGTTGGTGAAGAAACCCGCATTGAACTGGAAGATGGGGCAGCAATTGTTGTGCCTTCAAACGCGATCAATGAACCTGTTTCCATCACTGTAGAGCGCTCTCCAGAAAAAGCGAACTCATTACCTCCATTAGGTGATGATGTTGTTCAATTAGGCGATTTTTATAATTTTGAGATCACTGAAGGTGAAATTCTTGGACCTGTGGATTTGGTACTTCCATTTGATGAAGCATTAATTCCAGACAAACAAGGCATTTTGGTTTTTGGCTACCCAACAGAAGATGGTTGGGAATATATTCCAGTAGAAGCCCAAGATGATAAAGTTACACTTTACACTGCGCAAGTCGGCGACCCCTTAATTGCATGGCACTTTGTTGATATCAACAACCCTGAAAACTTGACAGTATGTGACCAAAAAATCCCTCTCTCAGTTACCCAAAATGGTGACACCTTCTTAGTAACAGGAAAACTAGATGCACGCAGTCGCAATCTTCTTGAATTTCTAGGTGGAGCAAACCCAAAACCTGCTGCTAACGTACGGGTTCACATCAAAATAAATCAGAGAGATATTCAAGAGCAGGGGCAATATATTGTCGAAACTGATGAAAATGGTGTCTTTAGTTTGGAAATCAATAGCCTTCGTGGGCTTAGGGAAGGTTGGAATTGGGTTTTTGTAAACGCAGATTGCGAATCTCTATTTGAAGAATTCGCCTATCACAGTGAAGGTTATGCTGAATTCAAATATGAGCCAGAAAAAAAAGTAGAAGAAACTCAGGAAGAAATTGTAGAAACAGTTGTCGAAGAAACCATCCCTGAAGGCGCTGTTTTGTTACCTGATTTCACAGGAAAAACTCTCGAAGAAGCCACAGACTGGCTCGAAGAAAACGGCTTTGGCTATACTTGGATAGATGGAACTAGTACCTATGATATTGGAACTGTTTATGGCCAAGCTCCTGAAAGCGGAGAGTATAAAGTTCCGCATAGGACAATCGTTGTATTACACAAAACTTCTAACAAACTATCCCATCCTTATGGCTGTGATATTTCTGAACTAACTGATGAAGAAAAAAGTGTTTGTGGAAAACACATATTTGAAGTATCGTGCTCAACTATTATGGATAGTGGATGCAGTTGTGGAATTAGTGCTTATGGGGAACGAGAAATAGAATATAGATTCGTAATAAATAACGGTCAATATACTTTAGAGACTGAATCTATAGCATATGAAAAAACTGAAAGTAACCAGTATTATTCAACATGGGACATCGATAATGATGATTTTCAAGGGACGATGGTTGACACATTAAAGTTTCAGGGTAATACGGTAGTTCATCGAATTGAAATCAGCGATAATCTGAGTGCTGACCGCTGCATCCTTGAGTTCACAGATAAACTTGTTAGGTAAGAAGCTAATCTTTGATGTTATTTTTTTCTTTGTCAATCGTTATTGCTACATAGAAAATCTGCAAAATAGGTTAAATTTGTATTTTTTTCATGTTTTATCGGAGAATAAATGGAAGCTCTAAATCGCATAAAATCCGCCGCACGCATCTTGTTGCGTGGCGAAGAAAAAACAGGCGCGCGCGCTGAAATCCCGCCGTTGAGCGCCGAACAGGTCGTTGAAATAAAAGAATTCTTCCCAATGGAAAAATTCTTCATCTACGGGCATGCCCGTTCAGGGACAACGCTACTGGCACGGCTCATCCGCCTGCACCCCGAAGTGCATTGCAACTGGCAGGCGCATTTCTTCACCCGCAAGCCGCTGCTCAAATCGCTGGTCGATAGCGCCGAGATGGAGGAATGGCTCACGCGTCGTTCCAACCGTTGGAATGATGGCGAAGACTTGTCTCCCCTTGTGATGCGCGCCGCCGCAGACTACATCATGGAAAGCGACGCCAAACGTGCGGGTGCCGAAAAGCACATCGTCGGTGACAAAAGCCCCAACAGCTTGAACGATGGCGAATCCGTGCGCCTGCTGCATGCTGTTTATCCTGATGCCTATTTAATCAACATCGTCCGCGACGGGCGGGATGTGCTCATCTCGCAGCGTTTTCGCAACTTCGTCGAAGAGTCGAAATTCCTGACGAAAGAAGATAAGCAAATAGTGGATGCCCTGCGTGCCGACCAAAGGCCATTCACGACAGGCGAACGTTCCATTTTTACCGAGAAATGGCTGCGGGCGAATGCCGAGGGCTGGGTCAAAAATCTGACCGAAACCGCCAGCGAAGGAGAAAAGCTGCTTGGCGAACGTTACTACGAATTCCGCTACGAAGATTTGCTCGCCACACCTTTTGTTGAAATGAAAAAAGTTTGGATGCATTTTGGTATTAAAATCGCAGACTCGCTCGAAGCCGATATTCAAACTGAGTTGTCCTCCAATCCCGACCAGGAGTGGCAGAAGAAACGCAACGAAAGCATCGCCGATTTCCTTCCCAAAGGGCAGGCGGGTAATTGGCAGAATATTTTCACATCCCGTGACCGTGAAATCTTCAACGAAGTTGCTGGGGAGATGTTGAAGAAGTGGCAATACGAAATATAGTAATATGAATTTGCGAGAAGGGCTTCAGCCCGACGACGTGTGCCCTTCAGGGTAAGCAATCTTAAAAATGATGAGACTGCTTCGTCGCAAAAACATGCTCCTCGCAGAATCATCTTTTTCTTGGAGTAAATAATGAAATTTCTAATCGCTGGGCTTGGCTCCATAGGCCGTCGTCACTTGAATATGCTCCGTGAATTGGAGCAGGATGACATCATTCTTTATCGGACGAATCAGTCTACATTAGATGGTGAAGAGTTAGCAGGAATTCCCGTCTACACTGATTTACAGGAGGCGTTGAACTTGAGACCTGATGCCGTTATCGTGGCAAATCCCACGTCCCTGCACATGGATGTCGCTATCCCTGCCGCAGAAGCGGGATGCCATATTTTGCTAGAAAAACCCATCTCGGACGATCTTTCCCACGTGGATGAGTTGCGCAAAGCGGCTGAAAAGAGCGGATCTCGAATCTTGGTCGGATTCCAATTTCGCTATCACCCTATATTAAATAAAGCCCGTGAACTTATCAATGAAGGCGCGCTTGGACAGGTTTTAAGTGCTCATTCGCACTGGGGTGAGTATTTGCCGAATTGGCATCCGTGGGAAAATTATCGTGAGAGTTATGCCGCTCGTGCAGATTTAGGCGGAGGCGTGATCGGCACGTTGACACATCCCATCGACTATATGCGCTATATTTTGGGTGAAGTCGAGGAAACGGCATCCCTTCAGGGGCACGTTTCGCCGCTGGAGCTTTCGGGTGTAGAAGATGTTGGGGAAATGGCTATCAAGTTCAAATCGGGGGCGATCGGCGCAGTTCACGTCAATTATTTCCAGCGTCCGCCCGATCATCGTCTCGAAATCGTCGGCACGAAGGGAACCCTCCGCTGGAATAACGCGGACGGGGTTCTGCATCATTATGATATGCCCGACGAATTTGGGACGTGGAGCGCAAATCCGGCTGCGCCCATCCACACAGAATATCCTTTACCGGATGGTTTTGAACGCAATTATCTTTTTGTCGCGCAGATGGCGCATTTCCTGAAAGTAGTGCAAGGCAAAGCCGAGCCGCGCTGCTCACTGGAGGACGGCGTGCGTGCAGTAGAGTTGGTGGTGGCGGCAAAAGAGTTGAAAGCTATAGGAAAGATAAAGTAGTTCCATAGAATGGAATTACAAAGGGTTTTGAAAATTATGGATAAAAAGATGATGATGCTAAAAAATAACGAAAAGCTCGAACTCGTTCTTGCTCTTGGTGCCATTAGTATCATCACGATAATCAGTTATGGAAATCTCATTCCTCAGCTTGGGTTTTATCGTGATGATTGGTACATATTGCTAACCGGGCAAAGCGAGGGGGCTAGTGGCCTCATAAATTTATTTACTACTGACCGCCCTCTCTTAGGATATATCTATGCGCTTGAATATTCAATTCTAGGAAATTCTATTCTGGGTTGGCACCTTTACGCACTTTTTTTGCGATTATTGGGAAGCTTTGCTTTCTTTTTTATCTTGCGCGTAATTTGGCCTGAGAAGAAGTTTGAAGCCGCCATTGCTGCACTGCTTTTTGCCGTTTATCCTGGTTTTTTGCAACAACCCAACGCAACTACCTTTAAAAATTTTCTACTGGGATATGATCTGGCTTTATTTTCTATTTTAGCAACTATTTTGGCCGCAAAGTTTAAAAATAAATGGAAGAGAATTTCTTTAACAATTTTAGCGATGGTGCTAGGGGGAGGCTACTTTGGAATATTTGAAGCCATGATCGGCTTAGAAGGTGCTAGATTGCTTCTGCTTTGGTATTTTCTTTGGCAAGAAAGTGAAGATGCTCCTACAAAAGCTATTCTTCCAATGTTGAAACAAGCTATCCCCTATATCGTGATGGGAGGGGCTTTTGTCTTTTGGAGAATATTCTTGTTTGAGAGTACACGCCCAGCCACTGATGTTAATAGAATATTTGGAGCATACCGAAGCTTCCCTTTGCAGAGCATTGCAAAGATAATAATAGAAACGATCAAAGATATATGGGAAGCAATTGTTTTAGCTTGGTTTGTCCCATTTTATAAGTTCACAAACACGAGCATTTATGAGGATTTTGTTACTGCGTTTGGATTAGCTGTGCTGGCAGTAGGCGTTGTTTTTCTCTATGTTCAATATTCCAAAAAACATGGGTGGCTTAGTAACAAAGAGACTAATAAATCATCTGTAGAGAAGCACTGGCTATGGGTGGGGATACTAATTGTAGGGATGGCAGTGCTTCCAATAGTGCTTTCTGGACGAAATCTCTCTTTTGAAGTCCAATGGGATCGTTATGCCTACCACACTACCCTTGGTGCAACTCTTGTTGTTGCTGGATTTATTTTCTATGTTTTAGATTCATCTTCTCGGTGGATTATTTCTTTAGCATTGATTGCTATGGGCGTAATGACGCACTATTTTAGCGCTGATTATTATCGTGATTATTGGGATTACAATCGTGAATTGTGGTGGCAAATGTCTTGGCGCGCTCCACACTTACAAGAGCGGACTATGATCTTTGTATCTATGCCCTTTGGGTTTGCAGAGGATTATGAAATATATGGTCCTGCTAACCTGATTTATTATCCAAACGAAGGGGTTATTCTCTCTGCCGAAGTATTAAATACAGAGACTGTCCGATTTATTCAAACAGGTGAACATAGGGCAGGTAATAACCGTAATGTGTACATCCCGAAAAAATATAATAAATCTTTGATAGTTTCTTTTCCTAAAGTTGGTTCTTGTTTGCATGTATTAGATGGGCGTCAGTTGGAGCTGCCCGGCTTTTCAAGGGATGGTAGTTTCACTAATGCTGCACCTTATTCACAAATATCCCAAATTGATGCGTACCATTCTCCTGCAAAAGTCCCTGAGCAGATTTTTGGATCAGAACCTGAACATGGTTGGTGTTATTTTTATCAAAAAATGAACCTTGCTAAGCAAATGGAAGACTGGGATACAGTAGCACAGCTTGCCGACGAAGCCTCTGCTTTAGAATTACGCGCGCAAGACCCATCTGAGTGGTTATCGTCTTTAGAGGCTTATATTGTCATTGGCGAAATAGAAAAAGCTGAAAAAGCTGCTTCTTATATCAAACAGGATCTTGACACACATTTCTTTTTGTGCAATGAATTGGGCAGAGGAGCTATCTATTCTGAGCCATATGATTATGAGAAAGTTGTCGAGATTTTATGTGAAGATATTGTGCAAGAGTGAAAATATAGCTGATTTTTCACCCGGAAATCGTTTTTGGACCCGAACCTGCTCACGTTTGGTGCTACATCTACCAAAAAGCGACATTGGCGCGTCAAAAAGGCGACTGGGAGTTGGTAGCTGCTCTCGACACGGAGGCGCGTGAAAAGGGGAGCGTGCCGCAGGATTCTATCGAGTGGCTGTCATTTATCCAGGCATCTGCTATGCTTGGGGATGGGGAACGCGTTCGGGAGATCGCATCCTTCATTAATGATGATTTTGTATTCGGACAAGCCTGCGAATCGCTGAGAAGGATGGAACTCACCCCAGAAATGCGCGTTTTGACAGAGGATAGCTATTGTACAGGGGGATAAAAGGAGTATAATAGCGGCGTTTGTCTAAAATTCAGTCACTGAATATAAATTAGGAGAATTATGTCTACGAGTAAGTTGATCGCCCCTTATGGTGGCGAATTAGTAAATTTGGTCGCGACCGGTGAAGAACGCGATGTATTGATCGAACGCACAAAAGGTTTAAAAGCTATTCAGATTTCTGCACGCGCATTGAACGATTTGGAATTGCTCGCTACAGGTGCATTTTCGCCTTTAGATCGTTTTATGGGCAAAGCCGATTATGAAAATGTGTTGGCAAATATGCGTTTGATCGACGGGACGCTTTTCCCGCTCCCTATCACGTTGACCGCTGATCCTACCGAGCTTCCCGCTGTTGGTGAAGACCTTGTCATTCGCAATTCGCTGAATGATCTGATCGGTATCATGAAACTCGAAGAGATCTACACTTGGGATGCAGAGAAAGAAGCTCGTTTGAGCTACGGCACAAATGATTCCCGTCATCCGATGGTTTCTGAAATGTCTCGCTGGGGCAAGGTTTGTATTTCTGGTGAGTTGAAGATCATCAATTTGCCCAAGTATTACGATTTCGTAGGCATTCGCCAAACCCCTGCCGAAGTCCGCGCAGAATTGGAAGAACTTGGCAACGAAAATGTTGTCGCTTTCCAGACTCGCAATCCGCTTCACCGCGTTCACGAAGAGTTGACCAAACGTGCTGCAAAACAAATTGGTGGCTCCTTGCTCATTCACCCCGTTGTTGGTCTGACCAAACCCGGCGATGTAGATCACTACACCCGCGTTCGTGTTTATAAAGCCCTGCTCGAAAGTTATTACGACAAGAAATCCACCCGCCTAAGCCTTTTGCCTTTGGCAATGCGTATGGCTGGCCCCCGTGAAGCTCTGCTTCACGCCATCATCCGCCGTAATCACGGTGCAAATCACTTAATCGTTGGACGCGACCACGCTGGTCCCGGCAACGATAGCACCGGCCAGCCTTTCTATGGTCCCTTCGATGCGCAGGAAATGCTCAGCGCACACGAAGAAGAACTTGGCGTAAAAATGGTTCCTTTCAAGTGGCTGGTTTATTTGCCCGACACCAATGAATATGTGGAAGCTGGAAAAACCCCAGAAGGTGCAAAAGTTCTTACTATTTCTGGCACGCAGGTTCGTGATGATTATCTTGCTGTAGGCAAATTACTCCCTGAATGGTTTACGCGCCCTGAGACCGCTGAAATTTTGCGTGAATCCTATCCTGCGAAACATGAACAAGGTTTCTGCATCTGGTTCACGGGTTTAAGTGGCTCTGGTAAATCTGCTACAGCCCGTGCGCTTACTGATCTTTTGCTCGAACGTGGAAAACGTCTCACCGTTCTTGATGGTGATGTTGTCCGCACGCATCTCTCCAAGGGTCTTGGTTTTAGTGCCGAAGACCGCGACACCAATATTATGCGCATTGGTTATGTTGCCGGCGAAATCGTTCGCCAAGGCGGCAACGTGATTTGTGCTGCAATCAGCCCTTACCGCAACGCTCGCAACGAAGCTCGCAAACTCGTGCCTGATGGCAATTTCCTGATGACCCACGTTGACACTTCTCTCGAAGTCTGTGAAGCCCGCGACGTGAAAGGTCTCTACGCAATGGCTCGCCGTGGAGAGATCAAAGGTTTCACCGGCGTTGATGATCCCTACGAAGAACCCATCAACCCTGAAATTACCGTCACTGGTGACGTAATTACCCCCGAAGAGAACGCTCTAAAAATTATCGGATATTTGGAAGAGCAAGGTTTCTTGCTGAATAACTAATCGTATCAAACCTGACAGGTTTTCTCGCGCTCTTAGGGGATTTGTAATCCCCCTGGATTGCCGTGCTCCGAAGGGGTACAAATCCAGCTAGAGCAAAAAGAAGCCTGTCAGGTTTTTCTTTTCTATGGATAGAAAACCCGTTTTCGCCCTTGTTTTAGGCTTGCTCACTGCGAGTGGAATTTGGCTGCTCAAAATCAGCACCCCCTCTGGTTTGGGGCTGATAGATGATGCCATCTCCTATATTGCAGCCGCTCGTGCTCTCCTAAATGGGCAGGGTTTTACCCGTATTTGGCTTGCTACAGCTACAGAACCCATTACACATTGGCCCCCTTTCTTTTCATTTTCACTTGCAACGATCAGTCGTATTTTTGATATTGATCCTTATCGTAGTGCGCGTGTTCTTAATATTCTCGTCTTTGGCGCAAACGCGGGGATTTTGGGATTATTTGGTTATAAAATGACCAAATCCCGGTTGGTAGGAATTTTTCTCTCCCTTTTATTTTTATCAAATACTGCACTTATACGTCTTCACGCCCAAGCCTTAAGTGAACCACTATATATTTTTGTGAGCTTGTTGGCATTTTTGGCTTTTTATTCTTATTTTGAAAAAGAAGAACACAGGAATAGAAAAAAAACAAATGAAAATGTCATTGCGAACGAAGTGAAGCAATCTCCACGACGGTCAGGGAGATTGCCACGTCAGGCTAAAGCCTTCCTCGCAATGACAAAAAATGGATGGAGTGAAAATAAATATCTCTTTCTTGCAGGTGCTCTAACCGCCCTCTCTTATCTAACCCGTTATGCCGCATTGTCATTATTAGCGACATTTATCATTGCCATTCTTATTTTGCGCCCGACTTGGCGAAAACGCTTCTCTTCTTTAGCCTTTTTCCTTACTGGCGCATTGCCCCCCATCCTCGTGTGGATGGGACGCAACAAACTCGTCAGTGGGAGCGCAACCAATCGCACGATTGAATGGCATCCCGTCACTGTCGAGAATGCTCAACGAGGATTACAAGAGTTCTTTTCTTTTTTGATTCCCTTGCAAGATTTGCGCTCAGGCTGGATTGAAAATTATTTATTTCTCACTATTATTCTTTCTGTTATTGCTATTGCTTTACTTTTATGGCTTCTCTGGCGCGGATGGCGCTGTTTCTTCCGTCAGGAGAAAACAAGTCTTGAAATTATCCCCTTTGCCACGGCTCTCTACATTTTTGGCTATATGGGGGCGTTACTGGTCTCACTCAGCTTTTTCGATGCTGCGACGCCGCTTAATGATCGCATCCTTTCGCCGGTTTATGTTGCTTGTTTAGTAATATTGGTTTTCTTTATCCATTCTCTCTTTCAACAAGGTAAAATTACTAGAAGAATTTTCGCAAGCGCGCTAGTCCTTTTCTTGCTGGTCACTTTTTCCATAGCACAAGTGCGTACTGTCAAAGCTTTGCAAGAAAGCCCGCACGGATTTGCATCCTGGCGCTGGCGAGAATCGATGGTGATGGAAACACTCCGCAATTTGCCGGATGATGTTGAAATCCATACCAATCAGCCTACCGCTGTTTATTTCTGGATAGATCGTCCTGTTTATCGGCTTTGGGATGCACAACCCAAATCGCTCCAGTCAGGAGAGGCTGCAATGGCTATTTTCTTCCCCCCTGATGATGAATCTCCTGAGTTTCAGGCATGGTTTGCTGAAATGACCGAGGGGTTGACCCTAGTTGAGAAATCGGGCTTAGGGAATTTATATACTAAATAGTGCGTAAAGCGTATTGTGTAATGATTTTGCTCATAGTCAAGATTTTATGCACTACGCACTACGCAATACGGAGTAGATTATGACCATTCAAGAAAAATTTGATCTAAAGGGGAAAACGGCTATCGTGACCGGCGGCTCCGGTTTGCTCGGCGCAGAATTTTGCCGCACGTTTGCTGAGGGTGGCGCAAATGTTGTTGTGGCAGATATTGCCGAAGATGCTGCGAAAGAAGTTGCTCAGGGACTGGCAGATGCCGGTTACGCGGCAGCAAGTTTCGGGCTGGATGTGACGCGCAAAGAATCCGCTGAAGAGATGGTGTTTGAGACGTTGAAAAACTTCGGGAGTCTCGACATCCTCGTCAATTCCGCCGCCCTTGATCCCAAATTTGATGCCAATGCTTCATCCAAAGGCATCGCTCCGGGCGCATTTGAAGACTATCCGCTCGAAGATTTTAAAGCCGCTGTTGATGTCAACCTGACAGGGATGTTCATCGTCACGCAGGCGTGTGTAAAGCCGATGGTGAAAGCGGAGAAGGGCAGCATCATCAATATCTGCTCGACCTATGGTTTGAACGGCCCCGACCAACGACTTTACCTGAATGACGATGGCAGCCGCGTGGCGTATAAACCCGTTTATTACACGACGACGAAGGCTGGCGTGATGGGCTTTACGAAATATTTGGCGGCATATTATGCCAGCACGGATATCCGCGTGAATGCGCTCACCCCCGGCGGTGTTTTCAATAACCACAACGAGACTTTTACTCGCAAATATTCCGAAAAAACCATCATGGGACGCATGGCGAATAAAGACGAAATGAACGGCGCGCTCCTTTTCTTGGCGTCTGAAGCATCATCGTATATGACGGGCAATAATGTCGTCGTCGATGGTGGCTGGACGGCTTGGTAAGACAGTGTTCAGTGCACAGTGGTCAGTAATCAGCCAAAACAATGGAATATATTAATAGCTTACGAAAACATGTTGGTAATAGCCCTCTGATAATGGTTGGCTCCACCGTTTTGGTACTAAATTCTCAAAACAAATTACTGATGATGAAACGCTCTGATAGCAATATGTGGGGTGTCCCTGGTGGAGCAATGGAGTTAGGAGAAACCACCGAAGAAACCGCCAGACGAGAATTACTTGAAGAAACTGGTCTTACAGCAGATGGTTTGACCCTTTTCGATGTTTTTTCAGGCGAAGAGCTGTATTATCGCTACCCCAGCGGTGAAGAAGTTTATAATATTTCCATTGTTTACATCACTCGTGGCACTCAAGGAGATATAAATCTTCTTGATGGTGAGCATTATGATTTTCAATATTTTGAACTCTCAAAATTACCAAAGGATATAAGCCCTCCCATCAAGCCGATTTTGAGAAAATTAGTGGATACAAATCTAAAAAATGACTGAGATACTTGCTATCATCCCTGCTCGCGGCGGCTCGAAGGGTATTCCGCGAAAGAATATCCGCAATTTTGCGGGCTATCCGCTGATCGCCTACAGCATTGCTGCCGGGCTGAAATCGGAGCTTGTTACACGCGTAATCGTCAGCACCGACGACGACGAGATCGCCGAAGTTGCTCGCGAATATGGCGCAGAAACGCCCTTCATGCGCCCATCCGTTTTTGCCGAAGATAACACCACTGATCTGCCCGTTTACGTTCACGCCCTTGAGTGGCTCGCCGAAAACGAAAATTATCACCCCGATGTGGTTGTTCAATTGCGTCCCACATCGCCAATCCGCCCTGTTAATTGCGTGGACGATGCCATTCGCATCCTGCTCAACAATCCTGATGCAGATTCGGTGCGCGGCGTTGTTCCGGCGGGGCAAAACCCGCATAAAATGTGGCGTCTGCCCGATGGCGAGAAAGCAGCGATGAAAAACCTGCTTGATGTTGATGGAATCGCAGAACCATTTAACGCACCTCGCCAGAGTCTCCCGCCCATTTATTGGCAGACCGGGCATATAGACGCCATCCGCCCCGCTGCCATTCTTGAGAAAAAATCTATGACGGGTGATGTGATTTTTCCGCTCATGATCAACCCCGATTACACGGTGGATATTGACAATCTCTCGGATTGGGCAAAGTACGAATGGCTGGTCAAATTTGGGACGCTCAACTTCGTCTCGCCCGGACCCGACCGCCGCCCGATGCCTGCTACTGTTAAAGCACTTTTTCTCGACTTTGACGGGGTACTCACCGATAACCGCGTCTGGACAGATGAAACTGGGCGAGAGACAGTTGCCGCCAGCCGTGGCGATGGATTTGGCATCGGGATGCTCAAAAAAGCAGGCATTGATGTGATTGTCGTCTCAAAAGAGAAAAATCCCGTTGTGGCGGCACGTTGTAAAAAGCTGGGAATCCCTTACGAGCAAGGTGTTGACGACAAGACAGGGATCATTAAACGGGAGCAAGCCAAACGCAAGCTCGACCCGTCGGAGACGATCTTTGTCGGCAACGATTTAAACGATCTTCCCGCTTTCCCCCTTGTGGGCTGGGGAGTCGCCGTATCCGATGCTTCGCAAGAAGTTTTGGAGAAAGCAGATTTTATTTTGGAGAAAAAGGGCGGCTTTGGGGCTGTCCGTGAGATTTGTGATTTGATTTTGAGTAGAATTTAATAATTATGTCTCTGCGAGCGTCTTTTTGCGAAGCAGTCTCACTTTTAACGATGAGATTGCTTCGGCGGTAAAGCTCCCTCGCAAAGGCACCCTAGAAGAGGTGAAAAAATGGCTCGTGAATTGAAAATTGGTAATAAATTGGTCGGTGATGGGCATCCTGCTTATATCATCGGCGAGATCGGTATCAACCACAACGGCGATTTAGATCTTGCAAAAAAGATGATCGATTCAGCGGTAAACGCCAAAGCGGATGCGATCAAATTCCAGAAACGCACCCCTGAAGTTTGCACCCCGCTCGATCAGCAGAAGAAAATGCGCCAGACACCCTGGGGCTATATCACCTATCTTGATTATCGCTATAAGGTTGAGTTTGGTGTGGACGAATACCAGGAAATTGACCGCTACTGCAAAGAAAAAGGGATCGACTGGTTCGTCTCGGTCTGGGATGAAGGCTCCGTGGATTTCATGGAGGGCTTCAATACTCTGGCTTATAAACTCCCTTCTGCATCATTGACCGATTATCCGCTCTTGGAAAAAGTCCGTTCAACGGGACGCCCGATCATCATCTCTACGGGTATGTCCACGATGGATGAAATCCGTAAGGGTGTTGAAGCTGTCGGTGAAGAGAATTTGGGCATGATGCACTCGACCAGCTCCTACCCATGCGCTCCCGACGAATTGAACCTGAAAATGATCGAAACTCTGAAAGCTGAATTCCCGAATATCCCCATCGGTTATTCCGGGCATGAAGTTGGCTTGGTCCCCTCGGTCGTGGCAGTTGCTTTGGGCGCTTGCATGGTCGAACGCCATATCACCGTTGATCGCTCCATGTGGGGTAGTGACCAATCCGCATCTGTGGAGCCGGGTGGTTTCCGCAAACTTGTCAAATACATCCGTGTCACCGAGCAGGGTTTGGGCGATGGCGTGAAAAAGGTCTACGAAAGCGAAATGGGACCGCGCGAGAAGTTGCGCCGCGTAAAATAAATTTATTTTGGTAGGGGCGGGGTCATCCCGCCTTTGATTATCCACAGATTTCACAGATTACGCAGAAAAAATCTGTGAAATCTGTATAATCTGTGGATGCCTTTTATGTCTCTTAAAAATACTCTCCGCCAAAAACTCCGTGAACCGGGCAAATATGCTCAGGCGGTTTTGCGTTGGCGGAGATTATCTTTTGGCGAAGCTCCACCCATCTTCGGCAATTCCAAACCGAAAAGCGGATCGCATCTCCTGCTCCAAATCTTGAATGGTTTTACGCAGATCATGCCTTATGCGTATACGGTTGCTGAACCTGTACGCACCATTGAAAAGAACGGACGTCGCCGCGAGCCGAATGAAGTTGCTGCTGATTTGCGTAGCCAGCCCCGTCATGCCATCAGCTGGGGCTACATCGAAGCATCCCCCGAAAATCTGGCCGTTATCGCAAAACCAGAACGTGTGAACTACTTCATCTACCGTGACCCGCGTGACATGCTCGTCTCACAAGTTTTCTTTGCCACAGATATGCACAAGGGGCATGGGATGCATGATTACTACAATTCCCTGCCTGATTTTGATGCACGTCTTAAAGTAGCGATTACGGGCATAGACCAGAATGGGCTAAAAATGGTCAGCGTTCTTCAGCGTTATGAAGGCGTTTTCGAGTGGCTCGACCAAGAGCACGTCATGTGCATCCGCTTTGAAGATTTGATAAATAATCGGGATGAAACCTTGCTCGCTATGCTCGATGAAGTTGAGAAAACGGGATATAAAATCCCCACGCCGAGAGATAAGGCGCTGGAGATTCTTATCGAAGCAATCAACCCGAAAAAGAGCCATACCTTCCGTTCAGGGAAGACGGGCGGATGGGTAAATCATTTTAGTGAAGAGAATAAAGCTCTTTTCAAGGAAGTCAGCGGAGACTTGTTGGAAAGATTGGAGTATGAAGAAAATAAAAGTTGGTAAAGCTTACTATGTTCAGCACGTTAGGATTGTTTTACCGTATAATCATCACGATAAATTCTATGCTTTTTAGAATTACCAGAAACATTCTGAGAGAAATTACCGATGAAATTATCAGCTTGGGCACGTGGCCCTTATGAACTCATAGAACATGCTGAGAGCCACTATCGTGGAACTTCTGATGTTGATAGGCGAATTGCACTTATTGGTTTTGATAATGCAATAGAAGTTGCTATTACAACTTACTTACAGTTGAACCCAAAACTTCGAGGGGGCGCAACCTTTCCTAAAGATGATGTTCAAAAGTGGTTACAAAACTATCACACCAAAATAGAATTTTTCGAATATTTCACGGAAACCCGCGATATTCCAATAGAATCATCTACCGCAGAGATAATTTGGTACCACATGCTGAGAAATGAGCTATACCATTCTGGAAATGGTATGGTTCCAGAATTACATAATTTGGATGGGGTAAGAGATGCTGCCATTGAAGTTTTTCAAACATTTTTTGAGATTGATGTAACACCTTTATTGGAAGCTTCGATTACAGCTTATGCTAAGCCCGAAAAAGATGACAGTGAACATAGCACAACCCAAAATAAATTTCTCAAATCATATATTGCATTTGAGAGAGCTCTACGTGCGTCAGCTTTGGCTATTGGAATGGAAGCAGATAGCCGGGCGCAAGGAAGTGTAAGGTTGTGGGGAAGATTCAAAGAACAAGCAGGGGAAGGAGTGGATATTTATGATTCTATCGTGCAAAATGCTAGAAAAACGCGTAATCAATTTGCTCACACTGGCATCACAGAAAATACTGATAGAGAACTCGAGTTATTAATAAATCAATTAGATGACATAGTTACCTATTTACAATCCTATGCTTTTTCTTTTGATTTACTAACATCTCTTAAAGAAAGATACAAGGATTGGGTTGAACCCAATATTTTAAGTGTAAGAATTGTACACAAAGATGGCAAGGCTTTTTTAGAGGTAACGAATAGGGCAAGCGGTCTTTATGATGAAGATATAAAACGAGTTGATTTAAATTTTATTCATGCCGATGAGGATGAGCTTTTATTTTCTCCATCTCGACGGGCTCAAGAGAATGCGGATTTATTCTTTGATGAACTCGATCTCTATTCTATGGTTATGATAGGCATAGCGGATTTGCTTTTTACGGAGGAAGGTCATAAGCAAGCGATTAGGCTAAGTGGGGCAGATAAAGGAAAATCAAAGGGGAACATTACACGACGTCCCGAAGAATCTAGCTCATAATTTGTTATACAAAAGCAAACAGGCCATCGAATGATGAGCTGTTCTTTTTTTCAACAAAACTTATTCTTACGTCGCAACCAAATTGTTCACAAAGGCAGTGCCCTTATATTGCTTCTACTACTGAATTCTTTTAAGCCAACTCAAACCCTAATGCACAAACTTAGCTTGTATAATAAGGTTTTCAAAATTCAAAACGGTGGAATTATCAAAATGAAATTTCACAACCAGCAAGCTTTTCTTAGCGGCTTGATTACAGATCATCTTGAAGAATAAAATGCTTTCTAAACTCTCTAATTTCTATACCCAAAATATCCAACGCCGTCTCACCCGTCATCTCAATAATCTTCAAATTTGGAAGATGGCGCGTCGTGTTGCCAAAGCCGTTCCCGCTGCCGAGGGCGCACCTGTTATTTTCTTTAAAGCCTCCTCCGGCATCGACGATCTCTCCTGGAACGCCGCCTTTCACCTGCTCACCTCCTGGGCCTTTCGTTTGCAGGGCATCCCCGTCCAGTTTTTTGCCTGCAAAAGCGGCATGACCCACTGCGTGCTCGGCACAAATCGCGACAATGTCAGCCACCCCCCCCCCTGCGCTTCCTGCATTTATCAATCGAAAACGCTCTACACCAGCGCGGATGCAAAAACTTTCTCTTTTAATGCGGATGAAGAACTGGATCGCTCTTTAGTCAACTTGCCACTCCCCGAATTAATGGATTTCGAATTCAACGGGATACCGCTAGGACAACTCTCCCTGCCCGGCTTGCGCTGGATTCTGCGACGACACCATCTCAATGACGATGAATCGACTCGATATCTGCTGCGCGAATATATCCGCTCGGCGTGGAATATTGCTCAGGAATTCGAATCGCTTATTAAAGAGACACAGCCTCGGGCTGTGGTCGTCTTTAACGGTCAGATGTATCCCGAAGCGACAGCAAAATTTATAGCACGCAAACACGGGATAAAAGCCCTCACGCACGAAGTTGGTATGCGTCCCAAAACAGTCTTTTTCACCGAAGGCGAAGCGACAGCCTATCCCCTCCACATCCCCGATGAATTTGAACTGACTGATGCCCAAAATGCCCGTCTCGATGAATATCTCTCGAAACGTTTTCAGGGCAATTTCACAATGGCCGGGATGAAATTCTGGGCAAACATGAAAGGTTTGGATGAAGATTTTCTGGCAAAAGCAGCGGAGTTCAAACAAATTGTACCGATCTTTACCAATGTCATTTTTGATACAAGCCAGCCGCATGCGAATACTGTTTTTGAAGATATGTTCACGTGGCTGGATGCGGTTTTGGAAGTTATCAAGGGAAATCATGATACGCTTTTTGTCATCCGCGCCCATCCCGACGAGATGCGCCTGCGAAAAGCGAGTTTGGAGACGGTTGCAAATTGGGTCGCCAAGCGGAATGCTGTCGATGAGCCAAATGTGATTTTTGTTCCGCCGCATGAAACTTTGAGTTCGTACGAGTTAATCCAGCGCGCAAAATTCACGATGATCTATAACTCGACCATCGGCATGGAAGCCTCCATTATGGGCGAGCCCGTGCTTTGTGCGGGGAAAGCGCGTTTTACGCAATACCCGACTGTTTTCTTCCCCGAAAGTGTGGAGACTTACGGCGAAAAATTGACTGAAATGTTGAAGGCTGAAAGCATTGAAGTCCCCACGGAGTTTAAACATAATGCCCGAAGGTTTTTGTATTATCAGCTTTATTTCTCATCTTTGTCCTTCGGCGAATATCTTGAGACGGGCGTGCGAACATCCCATGCGCTCTTGCAGGATTTTACCTTGAAGCGTTTATCGCCTGAGCATTCCCCAGCAATTAAGGTGATTTTAGATGGGGTGTTGGATGATGGAGATTTTTTGCTCAAAGAAAATTAACTGTATAAGGCGTCTATTTCTTTAGTGCTGCAAGCCCTTTATCTGTAATTTTATACCCATCTCTCAAAACCCCTGCCTTTTTTATGAGCTTGAGTTTGAGCAACGGCTTTGCGATTCGATTTGTGAAGGTCGGTGCCATAGGGGTAAGTGGCTGACCGAATCCCTTCACGATGTGAACATAAGTTTTTCTGCGTCCGTCGGCTAAAATTTGTAGGAATTTGATTTCTTCAGTTGATAGTTTCATAATTCACCTCCTTTAAAACATACTACAAGCAATTAAGAAATACAATAGAATTCCTAGAGCCACTAGAATTAAAAGGAAATGACCGCTAGACAAAATAGCGGCCATTTTTCTTTCTGCATATTTTTGAAAAAGATTTACGGATTGACACCCGTTAGAATCTGTCCTGCTTGTAGCTGGCTGAGAACGTCTTGTGCAACTGCTTGTTTTCCGGCATCAAGATGTTCGGGATTAACATCTGCCAAAATCAGGGGCGATGTGATATTCACCCCGCCAGTTCCTGCGACGAGTTGGGGCCAAGTATTTTGGATCGCATGAATTACGTCGGGTTGGATGGTCGCAACCCAATTCCCATATTTTCTCCCTGGAGAGAGATCGCTGATGATCAATGTCCCGCTGCTGGAGAGATAAGTGAGCAACTCTGGGGTGGCAAATTGGGGGGATACATACATCGTTTCGACCGTGTGATTGACAAGGTAGTCGGCGTAAGCGTTGTACTCGTTCAGGGGTGCATCTGCTGGAACCTCGACGAAGAGCGGATAATCGTTAAAGGGGCCTGCCCAGGGCGAACAGAGACCACAATAATATTCTTGCCCTTTGCGGAAAGCCGCGAGCATGACCTGCCCGACAGGATCATCTTTGGGGATCATCAGCCCGGTGTGGTAATCGACAGTGATCATTGCGCCGATATAGCCAGAGAGAAAGGCTGCAATATCGGGGCGTTCTGTATTTGCGAGAACGCTTAAATTCCCGCCCGCGACCATATCGGGGATGTTGACGGAAAGAAATTGTGCCTGGGGTGCGGCTGGGGCTAATTCCATTAGGCCAGGGTCAGGGGGAAGGGCGATAACGACGCGTAGCGATGGTTCAAGGTCTTCCATTGTGAGCGTATTACGGACTTGAAAACGCATCCCTGCACTTTGCGCGAGATCGTAGACGAGGGTTTGGTAAATGTCGGAGGTTTCCTGGTCCATATCGGCTGGGAGGACGAGTAGCGCGAGGGGGATTTCGGGTGTGGGTGTCAGCGTGGGTTCCGGTACTGGTGTTTCAGTGGGAGCAAGCGTAGGAACTTGAGTCGGTTCCGTTGCGGCGGAGCCGCCACATCCCGCTAGAAGGAAGGCGATCAATAATATTAGGATGATTTGTTTTTTCATAGACTTTCTCCTTTTTTCTTTTCCTGAATTTTACTTCATTGATGCCTTTAAAAGAATAATCCGTTCCTTCAAAAGGAACGGATTATTTGAGTTGGATAAAACTTATTTCGCCAAAATTTCGATCTGTTTCGGACGTGCTGATTCGACCTTGGGCAGGCTGAGGGTCAGAACTCCGTTTTTGATCTTGGCTTCTACTTGGTCAGCATCTACTTCGCTGGGGAGGCGCAGCGTGCGGATAAATTTGCCTTCGGGTAGTTCGCGCAAGAGATGTTCACCATCAGATGTTTTATATTCGCCTTCGATGCGGACGACGTTGTCAAGAATCTGAATATTTAGATCATCTGCGCTCAAACCGGGAACGGCAGTGGTGAGGATAAAGTTTTCGTCTTCTTCGCGGACATCAACGCGCAAAGTAAAAGCATTATTTTGGGCAGCCATGCGGCGCATCATGTTGCGGCGGTGGGCATAAGGTCGGATATGGTAGCTCATTTATTGTCTCCTATATTTGGAATACTATTAAAACTTCAGTGTGCATATAATATCTGGCGTGTGTTAGAAAAAAGGAAACAAAAGGTTTAAGTTTTATAAGAGAGGGCTAGAATAAAAAAACTTCGAGAATCTCGATTCTCGAAGTTTTCTTTTAGTCAGCTTAGATTATTTTGGTTGCGCTATCTTATACTTGTTTTCCTACAAATTGAGCAAAGTTGGCACTGCTAAGACGATTTACAAGATCACGTTGTGCATCTTGCCAAATAGAGACAAGAGGACAATCATTTGCGAAGGCACACATGCCATCAGAATGGGCACATTCATTTAGGCGGATGGGCCCGTCGATTGCCTCGACAACTTCGAGAAGAGTGATCTCTTCACAATTGCGGGCGAGGGTAACACCGCCGCGCGCGCCGCGTGAAGTATGAAGAAGGCCTGCAATAGAAAGTTGTGAGACGATTTTTGCCAAAAAAGAGGGGGGGATATGTTGATCTTCTGCAATGGTACTTGTTGCGGCACGGTTTCCCATGCCCAAACGTGATAAGTATAAAACCGCACGCACTGCGTAGTCAGCTTGTCTGGTAATTTGCATTTTATTTCCTTTTAAAATTAGGGTAATGTCTATCAATAATACTTTAATCCCCTAATTTGTCCTAGTGAAAGACATCATCTCGTAAATATGACCTTTTACTCCGAATAAGGCTTATTGTTCAAAATATAGTCGTGCGTAAGGGAGTAATCTTTTACACAAAAAATGCCTTAGCAAAAAGCTATGGCATTCTCTGGGAAAAGCTACCATTCTTCTCTATTTAGTTAGAAGAGATTGTGCTTTTTTTACATCTTGAAGGATTTCGTCAATATTCTTATATTTCCCATCGCAAACTGTGATCCCTACAGCGACAGGCGTTTGAGCTTTATTGTTGATGTTGACCAGATTCTTTTCTAGCATTTCTTTTATACGTGCAGCTACTTCCAGGGGAATATCTATATGTGGAATATTTTCGAGTAGAATATAAAAATTATCCTGGTCAAAACTGGCAAAAGTATCAGTGGGTCGTATAGCTCCTTTGAGTGACTTTGCTGTCTCCCGAAGGGGAGATACCCATTGTTTAGAATCCAGAGAATTGTTTAAATTATGTTTTTGATCCAACTTGAATGAGAGTATAGCAAAAAGATACTGCTCGTTTTCTTTAGATTGTTTAAGTGAACTATTTAGGCGATTTATAAAAAACGATTGGTTATAAAGCCCTGTGTTTTTGTCCCAAGGGTTTGCGTCTTTCAAAGATATCTCAGATAAAGCAAATCTTTTCATGAAGATCGAAAGTTGCTCAATACTGACCGGTTTTAGCAGGGTCAAATCAGGTTCTACTGGCAGCGTATTTGCAATAATTGCATGAGCTGATACGACAATGATCTTCGTTTGCTCCAAACGCTTATCTTTTCGAATTCTTTTTAGGATCTCTTCCCCAGAGACTTCTGGCAGATTCAAATCCAATATAACGATATCCGGTTTGCTGTTCGTTAATCTTTCAATCGCAATTTGACCATCAAGCGCGGTTTCTGTTCGGTATCCGACCATATCGACAACATGCCTAAATAGAGCTGCTATATCTCGATCATCTTCCACAATTAGCACAAATGGTTCGCTCATACCGTACCTTCCACAGTTGTCCCCAAAAACAAAATATTTCTTTCAAATGATATATTACAAAAAATAGCAGCCAAAAACAAGTCTTGTGACAAATCAGATATTATTTGCAAAGAAATAAGCGGCGATCCCTAGAAGTAAAAGCACTGTTAAGCCAAGGATAATAATTAATTTGATCTTCTTTTTTTCTGGGGATAATTCCGACCACTTTTCTTGTTCTTTCCACTTGTCGCGGTTTGCAAGCCCCATTACCATGAAGACAACACCCATAGCCAGGAGAGCTGCATTATCCGTGGAGATCCCAAGCGGTAACCACGTGATTCCTAGAATAAAGAAGACGCGATAATCAGGCTCTGTTTTATCACCTCTGTTTTTTGCAATAAAAAAAACGCCAAGCACTACGATTAAAAAAGCGATGAGCGTAATAATGGTGATCGAGTTTGTCATTTTTGCTTCCTTTTCTTTGATTAGTGAATAAACACTCGGAATTAACAGCGCTATTGATATTTAGTATACGGGAAAATTTGTAAATAGTTCCTAGATAATCCTCTATAAAATATCCCTGACGCGGTACAATATCCCCATGAAAGAATTCATTTACGGACGTAATCCGGTTTACGAAACACTGCGTGCCAAACGGCGGCAGTTTTTTCAACTATTGATCCGCGAAGGGGCGCAGGAAAAAGGTCGTCTTGCTGAGATCATCCAGATGGCACAAGCGCAGAAGGTGAAGGTCTCCCGTGTGCAACGCAAGCGAATGGAGAAGATCTCTTTTAATAATCAGGGCGTTGCGCTGGAAGTAAGCAGTTATCCATATCATAATGTTGTGGATATTCTGGATAAAGCGGAGGCGCGCGGCGAAGCACCTTTTGTGTTGATCCTGGACACTTTACAGGACCCCCAAAATTTCGGCACGCTCTTGCGGACAGCTGAATCCGTTGGTGTGCATGGGGTTATCATCCCTCTTGCGCGGACGGCGCAAGTGACAGCTGCGGCAGTAAATGCTTCATCTGGGGCGAGTGAACATTTACTCATCGCACAGGCGAACCTTTCGCAGGCGATCGGGACGTTGAAAGATGCCGGGGCGTGGATCATTGGTTTGGAGGGCAGTGACCAAGCCCAAAGTCCAGGAGAGATCCGCATGGATGGCGGTGTGGGCATTGTTGTCGGCTCTGAGGGCAAAGGGATGCGCCGCCTGACCCGCGAATCCTGTGATCTATTGTTGAAACTGCCTATGGAAGGGAAAATCGAATCGTTGAATGCAGCAGTGGCTGGTTCTGTCGCGTTGTATTTGGCGTATTTGGCGAGAAACAAATCCTAATCTGTCATTGCGAAGCAGTTTTATCGCTGAAGCAATCTCCTAGACAGTGAGGGAGATTGCTTCGCAAAAAAACGCTCGCAATGACAAAGATTTTAGAGAGAGAAAAAATGGCAAAAGCAAAGATCCAGTTTCCGCGTGGTTTTTTGTGGGGGAATGCGACGGCTGCGCATCAGGTAGAAGGTAATAATACAAATAATAATTGGCATGCCTGGGAAGAAGCCGGGTATACCGAGCATAAATCTGGCTTGGCATGTGACTGGTGGGGCGGGCGCTGGAAAGAAGATTTTGACCGTGCTGCCGAAACCGGGCAAAACACGCACCGTTTGTCGGTGGAATGGAGTCGTATCCAGCCTGAACGTGATCGCTGGGATGAGAGCGCCCTTGAGCGTTATCGTGAGATGCTGCGCGGCTTGCGCGACCGTAATATGACCGCGATGGTGACGCTGCATCATTTCACTGACCCGCTCTGGTTCATGGATGCTTCGACAGGCTCAGCAGGGGGCTGGGAAAGCGATGAAGCGCCACAACTTTTTGCCGATTTTGTGCGAAAAACAGTTTCGGCATTGAAAGAATATGCCAATTTATGGGTGACGATCAACGAGCCAAATGTTTATGCTTATTCGGGTTATGCGGCTGGTGTTTTCCCGCCCGGCAAAAAGGATTTGAATATCGCCTTTAAGGTGATGACTAATTTGGTGCGCGGACACGCGCTGGCATATAACGCTATCCACGAAGTGCAGCGCGAAGCACGCGTGGGGATGGCACACCAGTATCGTTCGATCTATCCGAAAAATCCGCGCTCGCCTTTGGATCGCTGGGTGGCGAAGACGCAGTCGGCCATTTTTAACGACATTTTCCCAAAGGCATTGACCGATGGAAAAATGAAATTCCTGTGGCAGCGGGTGAATATACCCGAAGCCGTTGGCACGCAGGATTTTATGGGGATGAATTATTACACCCGTGATTATGTGAAATTTAGCTTGAAAATGGCGGGGGAATTATTCGGTGAGCGTTTTTATTCCGACGATGCCGACCTGAGCGAAACCGGCTTTATCGCCAATGAACCAGAAGGCTTTTTTGAAGCCATGCGCTGGGCGCAACGTTTCGACAAAGACATCATCATCACTGAAAATGGCGTGGAAGATTCGCAAGATCAAATGCGCCCGCGTTATTTGGCGCAACATATTGAGCAGCTTTGGCGCGGAGTCAACTTTGGCTGGCGCATCAAGGGCTATTTTCACTGGTCTTTGGTAGACAATTTCGAGTGGGAGCGCGGTTGGACACAACGCTTCGGCCTCTGGGAATTGGATGTGGAAACCCAGAAACGCCGCAAACGCAAATCGGCTGATTTCTTTGAAGAAGTTTGTAAAACGAATAGTCTCTCAAGTGAGATGGTCGAGAAGTATTGTCCCGAAGTAAAAGATAAACTTTTCCCTGATTAGATTTCAGTAAACGATATTAAGCAATAAAGCCCTGCTCTTTTCAAAAGAGCAGGGCTTTTTATTTATGAGAATTTTATTAGAAGACATCTTGTCTCTTGACGAGAGGCGCGGCGTCTCGTACAATGCAGCTATTATCAGTAACCAACTACCCATCAAGGAGATAGAAATGCCTAAAACTTTAATGTGTGACACAAAGTTATTTGAAAAAGATCTGAGCGGCCAAACCTATATTGTGACGGGAGCTAATTCCGGTTCCGGTTTTGCGACTGCGAAACAATTAGCCGAACAAGGCGCGCTCGTTATCGGCGCTTGCCGCCGTGTGGACGCTGGAAAAGAAGCCTTCGCTGACCTGGGCAATATCAAAGGCTCTGTTGAGATCATGGAAATGGACCTTGCCAGCTTGGCTTCCATCCGTCAATTTGCCGAGGCTTTTCTCGCTAAATATGATCGTCTCGATGGTCTCGTCAACAACGCTGGCGTGATGATGCCCCCGCAAGGCACCACCGTCGACGGCTTTGAAACCCAGTTCGGGATCAATCATCTTGGCCACTTCCTGCTCACAGAGCTTTTACTCGACACGCTGAAAGCCAGCGCTCCGGCACGCATCGTCAACGTATCCAGTGCCGCTCACGCCGGTATGAGTGGCGCATCTGCTGAGATCAACTTTGACGATTTAAATTATGAAAATCGTAAATACAATGCAGCGGAAGCCTACTGTCAATCGAAGCTGGCGAATATGTTCCATGCGACAGAGCTTGCTCGTCATCTCGAAGGCACAGGCGTTTCAGTTTTTTCTGTACATCCCGGCTGGATTCGCTCGAACCTGGCACAAGGCGCAATGAAATTTGCACAAAACGTTCTGCTGAGACCCTTCAGCGGTATGCTCGGCACAATGGATTGGTTCGAAGGCGCACAGACTTCCCTGCACTGTCTGCTGGATGATGATGCTCCGAATAACAGCGGCGCATATTACAGTCAAACCAGCATTCTGTACCCCAACAAAGAAGATCATGCTGGTGCCTGGCCTATGAAATCGCCGCATCCGCAAGGTGATGATGCAGAACTTGCCGAGAAGCTCTATCAGGTTAGCTTGGAATTGGTTGGGCTTAAATAACGAATGATTCTGCGAGGAGCATGTTTTTGCGACGAGGCAGTCTCACGCCCTAAAAATGAGATTGCTTCGGCGATGAAGCTGCCTCGCAAACTCACCTTCACTTATTCTTTTATCACACCAAAATAATTAGAGAAAAAACAAATGTCAAAGAATTGGACGGTTAACGAAATTCCGAATCTCACCGGGAAAATTGCTCTTATAACGGGAGCAAATAGCGGGATCGGGTACGAAGCGGCGAAGGAATTTTCTCGCAAGGGCGCACATACCATCCTTGCCACTCGCAGTGTCGCAAAAGGTACGGATACAGAGAAACGTATCCGAGCTGAAATCCCAGATGCGAAGCTGGAACCGATGGTGCTTGATCTCGCCAGTCTGAAATCTGTGCGTGCTTTTGCTGATACTTTCAACGCCACGCATACCCGTTTGGATCTGCTTATCAACAACGCTGGGATCATGATGGTTCCATACGGCACAACCGAAGATGGATTTGAGCAACAATTTGGCACAAATCATCTGGGGCACTTTGCGCTGACAGGAATGTTGATTGACTTATTACTCAAAACCCCAAATGCCCGCGTGGTGAATGTCAGTAGTAACGCTCATCGCTTTGCCGACTTGGACTTTGATAATTTGATGTTTGACAATGAAGAAGCCTATACGCCCATGAAATCCTATGGGAACTCAAAACTGGCGAACTTGCTATTCACCTATGAAATGCAGCGGCTTTTAGAGGCACAGAATGCGAATATGATCGCGGTGGCTGCCCACCCAGGTATCTCGACCACAAATCTGGCGAACCACCTTGCGCATCCGTTCCTGATGAAAACCTTGACACCACTATTTAGCTGGATGCTCCAAGATGCAGCGATGGGTGCTTTACCCAGCATCCGAGCGGCCGTTGACCCTAACGTCGTTGGCGGGCAATATTTTGGGCCGGATGGCCGCAACCAGCAAAAGGGATACCCTGTCGTGGTTCCGTCAAACGACGCATCTCATAAGACAGAAGATGCACGAAGACTTTGGGAAGTTTCGGAAGAACTGACAGGGGTATCCCTCCTGAACGCATAAAATTAAATACAATGGAGTGTGATGAAAATTTCGTCAGACTAAAATTTTGTTGGAGAAAGAAATGACCTGGGAACGTGCACGCAGCGAAGAACAGATCGAAGAGCGCATTAACGAAATTCTTAATGCGACGGAGAGACTTTATGAGGAGCATCGTTTTGAAAAGATCACCTTTGTGATGATCGCAAAGGAAGCGGGGTTCACACGCTCGAATCTTTATCGCTATTTCAAAACGAAAGAGGATATTTTCTTAAAACTTCTGGCACTCGATATTACTATCTGGCGGAAGGATGCAGAAAAGACTTTCACGGAAGAAGAAAAAGACATCATTGATTTTTCAAAGAGATGGGTGGTGCTATGGCTCAAACATAAGCGTATGTTAGAAATCTATACCATCCTTTACACCTTGTTGGAAAAAAACGCATCTTTGGAAGCATTGGTCGATTTCAAAAAATCCATTTTTGCGGATATGGGTTTTAGTATTGAAGTCATCTCAAAAATTCTCCCCTTTATGATAGCGGATAAGGCGATGGAATTTATGTATGCCAGCCTTTCATTGGTAACTGGTGTCTATCCCTTAATGGATTTGACTCCCAAGCAAAAGGAGGCGATGCAAATTGTTGGCATGGAAATGTCGCCAGAGATGGTCGTATCAATGCTGGAAAGTTCAACATTGTCCTTGCTAAAAGGACTGAGCAGTTAGTCAAAACTGGACTTCGATGAAGTCCAGTTTTTTATTTCAGCCTTTTCTCCATCCGAATATCCGTCCACATCTTTCCATCCCAATAGGTGAAATTCTCAATCCGTGCGATCTCTCTGTAACCCATCTTCTTATAGAGTTTGATTGCGTTCGTATTAAATTCAAAAACGCCCAATTCGATGCGCTTTAATCCCTGTGCTGCGATTTTGCCTTCCAGATATTGCATCGCTCGCATGCCAACGCCTTTCCCGCGTGCGGAGGCTTCGCCGATATTGATCCCGATCCACGCGCTACCGGGGATTTTGTGATGGAGTTGCTCGGGGTCGATCTGAAAGCTTATCTCACCAACCAAATTTCCCTCAAGATAGATGAGATAAATCTGAGTGTATTTGAGCCGTTTGAGTAAAGACTCCACTGTGATCTCACCTCGGTGTTCGAGCGCTTCCTTGCTGATATTCGGACGGACAACAGGAATCAGCACAGGGTCATTTTCCCATTTGTTGAGGGTGCTGACGATCTCAGGTGTCGGCGTGGTGAGTTTCTGAAAGGTAATTTTCATTCTTCACTTCCTACTTGCTTTCCCAATCGCCACCAGAGCGCGAGCAGGGCAATGGGCGTTAGTGCAAATCCTGTAAAAATGAATAATTGAAGATTATATTTCGGTGCAGTTTGGATAGTAGCGAGCCAACTTTCGTCCAGTGGAGGCAGGGCATCGAATTCGCTGAAAGTCAGTGTTTCCTGCTGTATATATTCGAGCAGATGACAGTCGCCCTTTTCTCGGCAGATGGCGATCCCCGCGAGGGGGAAATCGGCGGTATCGTAGGTGATGTTCAAAGAAGCACCTGCCTTTAAGGGAATGTCATGATAATAAAGCGAAAGGGGCTGCGTGATGATGCGCGGCTCAGCGTAGGTGGTCGTGATGGGGGTAATGTAGAGGGTTTCAGGACTGTGGTTTTCCACGCGCACTTCACCGTGAAAGAAGCCGATATTATCCATGCCCGGGAGAGCAAAGATGATAGAGCCAGCGCCCATACAGGCAAAGGGGGATGAGAGTAGTGCCAATAATAAAACGATCAGGCGAAAAACTTTTTTTGCTTTCATTCTTTTTCATCCAGAGTCATAAAACGCCCAAGCTCAACATTTTTAACGACATTACCGCTCTCGAAGATGCGTCCGTTCATTGTGATGTAGGCACCGGGTGGCAAGGCTTGAACGGCTGCGATCGCGCAGCCGATATTGAACATCGCGTCGCTGGTTTTGAAAAGGGCGGGTTCGAGCGCGCTGGTCAGGACAATGGTTTTGTCTCCAACAGCTTCCTGCAGGGCTTTGGCGGTCGCCACCATCGTGTCGGTGCCGTGAGTAACGATGATCTGCTTTTCTTCGGCATCCTGTACGGTTGCAATGACCGCGTCCCGGTCGGCGGGCGTGATCTCCAGACTATCCTTCCGCAAAATGGATCTGACTCTATAGTCTACATTTAGCGGCAACTCCCCCAGCACGCGTTCGATATTCGGTCCGCCAACTTCGTAGCTGCTTTTCGCATCAAAGTAGACTTTGTCTATGGTTCCGCCGGTGGTGAAAATTTTGATTGCTTGCATCGTCAGTTCTCCTACAAAAAGTGTGATAGCTTTTCTAGCTTTTGCGATAACCCACGAACCTATAAAAGGCATCGCCGGGCATGAAGTTCTTTGCCTGCACGCGCTCAAATCCCGCCGCCTGCATTTGCGCCACCATCTCGTCGGGGGCGGGGAGCCGGTCGGCGCCCTCGGTCGCCGCGCCCCACAGGTTGAGCATTTCCATCAGCGGCTGTCCACCCTGACAGCCCGTGACGATGATGAGAAATCCGCCCGGCTTCAAAAAGGCTTTTAGATGCTCAAGCAGCGCAACACGTTCGGAGACGGGGAAATAATAGATATTGTTATAAAGCGTGACGATGTCAAATTCTCTCTCAAAATTCTTTTCTCGAATATCACCCTCCTCGATACGCACGCGACCCTGAAGTTGCCACCCTGCCATATTGCTGCGTGCCATTCCCACGACATCTGCCTGCAACTCGACGCCCAAAGCAGTGAGCCGCTGATTGTGCATCGCCGCTTCCTTGATATAGATGCCCGACCCGCAGCCCACTTCCAATAAGTGAATGGGGGCATCCTTTGGGAAAAGACTTTGGATCATAGCGGTTTGGAAAGGCTCTACGATGCGCGATGAACGGGCAACGACTTCGCCATCCTGGTCGTCGAGAGACCACTTTTCCCCAGCTTTTAATTTTGCGGGTGTGTGCAGGATGAGCTTGTAGTGCAGAGTGGCTATTTCCTGGATGATTGCCAAGAGAGCATCGTTTTTGGGGATGCCTGCCAAGCTTTTCGCCAAGCCGTTAAGCTGATAATGCCCCTCGTCGAGACGCAGCATTTTTAAACGGAGCCCAGCCTGAAGCCAGGCGCGAAACGCCGATCCATTTTTCTCGGCGATGCCGCTTTCATCCATCAGCTTTTCAAGGGATGCAGGTTCCGCTGACAGGATATCAAAAAATCCATGCTTAACGAGGGCGGTGATATAGCCGAGTTGATAAAAGGGTGTCATCAGGCGGGTGATTTGCAAGAGCAAAAAGAATTGCCCTTTTTGAAGGAAGGTGAGGAAGGCTTTGAGATTCATTTTGTCTCCTGAAGCTTAGGAATGGTCGTGATGAGTATAGCTTGCGTACTTTTCTTTCCTATGCGGTGATTTGGTAATTATACGATTTATCTTTATGATTAACATTAAATTATATGCCTTTTGACTAGAGGTTGCATACTCTTTGTGATAGACTTTTCATACTAAAATAAAGAATGTCTTTCTTACTAGAAGGAGTAAAAATGCTACCTCCGAAGGGCTTGAGCAATCTCCCAATGATCGATGGGCAAATTGTCACAATTGAACGCTTTCTACTGGATAGACAACCCGAATATGCAAAAGGAGATTTGACGACAATTCTCTATGATCTGGCATTGGCCGGGAAAATCATCAGCGCTCAAACGCGACGAGCTGGTTTGCTGGATGTGCTCGGTTTGGCGGGGAAGGTGAATGTGCAGGGAGAATCGCAGCAAAAACTTGATCTTCTCGCTGACGATGTGATCATCCGCTTGAACGACCATGCAGGCAGGTTGGCGGCGATGGTAACTGAAGAGCAAAAGGATTGGGTGCGAATTCCTGATGGGTATCGAAAGGGGTCTTATGTTTTGGTTTATGATCCATTGGATGGCTCTTCAAATATTGATACAAATATAAGCATCGGGACAATTTTTGGTATCTATCGCGTTGTAGATAGACAAAACCGTGGTCGTATAGAGGATTGTTTACAAGCTGGTAGAAAGTTGATCGCCGCTGGATATATTATTTATGGTACAAGCACCATGTTAGTCTACAGTGCGGGGAATGGTGTCCATAGCTTTACTTTAGAGCCTTCTCTAGGGGAATTTTTACTCTCGCAAGAGGGGATGCTCTTCCCTGACAGACCTTCTTATTATAGTTTTAATCATTCAGCCGGCAGGAGTTGGAGTGCCGGAGTGGAAAAGTATGCAAACTGGCTGCGGGATAGCTATGAGCCAGCATTATCTTATCGCTATATTGGTTCTATGGTTGCAGATTTCCATCGAAATTTGATCCATGGGGGGGTATTTGCTTATCCTGCAACACCAGATAAACCGGATGGAAAGATCCGCCTTTTATACGAAGCTGCTCCTTTGGCTTTCCTCGCCGAACAAGCCGGAGGGTATGGTTCAAATGGAAAGAAAGCGCTTTTGGATATTGTTCCCAAGGACATTCACGAACGTACGCCTGTTTTTATTGGCAACCGTGATTTGGTAGCAAAAGCAGAAGAGTTTTTAAAGGAACGTTAGATTTTGTCCATTTACCGTTGATGCTTTCGTAGGTCACGCTTTTAGCGTGACTTTTTCTGCAGAGCAAGAGCGTCACATTAGAAACCTGAGCTACAATCTCAAAATCATTTTTAGGATAGGTTGTTATGGCGTCCAAATTGGACTTTAGCTAAGGGGGAGATATTTGGGCTGGGCAGATCTTTGTTGGGGGCAATCAAGCCTAAATTCACGGGTGAAGCGGAGGGGAGATGCTGGGGAGAGTAGACGATTGAGAAAAAGAATCTGCTGGGGCGTTCTCCCCTCTCTGTTTCTATCCAAAACTTTCTAAACTCTATCGTGTTTCTCCTGTATAATGAAGTAACGCATTGTGAGTATCCGAAAATATTGGATGCGACGTGTCCCCTGTTTTTCTACAAAAGAATATCTTTTTACTCATTTCCTAGGAGGTCTGTATGTCTGATAAAGAAAATTATGAAGGCGAAGTTTATTTTCCTTCTGAAGAAGTCGTTAAAAATGCCAACGTGCCAGATTACGATACCTGGTATAAGCAGTCGATTGATGACCCCGAAGGTTTTTGGGCAGATCGCGCTAACGAATTGGAATGGTACAAGAAGTGGGATAAAGTGCTTGACGACAGCAACGCGCCTTTTTATAAATGGTTTGTGGGGGGTAAGACGAATATCGTTCATAATGCCATTGACCGTCATTTAACAAATTCTCACCGCAACAAACTTGCCCTGATCTGGGAGGGCGAGCCGGGCGACAGGCGCACTTACTCTTATCATGCGCTGGATCGGGAAGTCAGCAAGATGGCAAACATCTTGAAGAGCATGGGTGTGGAAAAAGGAGATATTGTCACTATTTATATGCCGCGTGTACCAGAGCAGGTTTTTGCAATGCTGGCTTGCGCCAAAATTGGCGCAGCGCATAGTGTTGTTTATGGCGGTTTCAGCGTGGAAGCTTTGGCTTCTCGTATCGAAGACGCCAAGAGCCGCGTACTGATTACTGCCGATGGCGCTTGGCTGCGCGGAAGTATCATCAAGCTTAAAGATATTTCTGATGAGGCAATGGCACGACAAGCGACCATTGAGCATTGTATTGTTATCAAACGCACGGAAAATGAAGTTTATATGGAGCAGGGACGCGATTATTGGTATCACGACCTGCTCGAGCTTCCGGTTGCCAGCCCGCACTGCGAAACCGAGCAAATGGATGCCGAAGACCTGCTCTTCATTCTCTACACATCTGGCACGACGGGCACGCCGAAAGGTATCGTCCACACACATGGCGGCTATCAGGTTTATACAAATACTACGCTGAAATCCGTTTTTGATGTGAAGGATGATGATCGCTGGTGGTGTGCCGCTGACCCAGGCTGGATCACGGGACACAGCTATATTGTCTATTCCCCGCTCATTGCCGGGGCGACCAGCTTTATGTATGAGGGTGCGCCCACTTACCCGTACCCCAATAGATGGTGGCAAATGGTAGAAAGATATGGGATCACCATCCTCTACACCGCGCCGACCGCGATCCGTGGCTTGATGCGCTTCGGCGATGCTTGGGCGCAGCGATATGATCTTTCTTCCCTTCGCTTATTGGGCAGTGTCGGTGAACCGATCAACCCTGAAGCGTGGAAGTGGTACTACGAAGTGATCGGCAACAGCAAATGCCCCATTATGGATACCTGGTGGCAGACAGAAACGGGCGGTTTTGTCATCACGCCCTTGCCCATCACGCCGCTGAAACCCGGCTCTGGCACGAAGCCTTTCTTCGGTCACGAAGCAGATGTCGTGGACGATGACGGCAATCCCGTCGCGGCTGGCGAAGAGGGTTTCCTCGTGCTCAAACGCCCATGGCCCAGCATGTTGCGCACTATCTATGGCGATGATGATCGTTATGTAGAGCAATACTGGAGCAAATTCGGGAATATGTACCAGACCGGCGACTCTGCCCGCAAAGACAAAGATGGCTATATCTGGATCATCGGGCGTATGGATGATGTCTTGAAAGTAAGTGGCTACCGTTTGGGAACAGCCGAAGTGGAGAGCGCCATTGTCAGCCACGCCAGCGCCGCAGAAGCAGCCGTGATCGGTTTGCCGCACGAAGTCAAAGGCAACGCTGTCCACGCTTACGTGATCCTGAATGCGGGGCAAACCGGCAGCGATGAATTAGCCGCAACCCTGCGAGACCACGTCGGTAAAGAATTGGGTCCGATCGCCAAACCGGAGAGCATCACCTTTGTAGATAGCCTCCCCAAAACACGCAGCGGCAAGATCATGCGTCGTTTGCTAAAGGCACAGGCTCTCGGTGAAGATGTCGGTGACACGAGTACGCTGGCAGATTGATCTTTCTGATGATAAAAGAAAACGGGACTTCTTTGAAGAAGTCCCGTTTTTGAATCCTGTATAGTAGTTTTTAAGCCTTGTTTGTTAGTGGGCTGAGTTTCCAGCGCCCATAAGCAATAAAGCCAACGATGAGCGCTAAAACAATGTTGAACATAATATTCTGTGTTTCACCACGTTGAAGATGCCAAACAAGCGCACCCAACATTACGAGCACAAGACCCAGCCCTGCTAAGGGTGTTAAACGAGTTTGAATTTTAGTCAAACCGGGCAAAATTAGCCCCAAGCCGCCTAAGATCTCGGCTATGCCGCTGAAAGCATGAAGTGCAGGTGACAGCTCATACATCCAGCTCATTGGTGCTGGCAACCCCGGGGGGAGGGTAAAGTGTGTTACTCCGATAAAGAGAAAATACACCCCGAATAAAACTTGCAAAACCCATAAGAAAATATTCATTGACAAACTCCTTTACATACGAATAAAGATATTTCTGTTGATTCAAACAACGGAGTTTGGTTTTGGTTACGAAAGGGGTTTATAAATAAAAACGAGACTATATAAAAAGTCCCGTTTTTTTGTTAGGTTGATAAGAATTTTATGTGCCACTTATAACTCTTTTACTCTGCCAATTGCCGCATCAACTCTTCTCTCAGGATTTGCGGATTCGCCTGTCCGCGTGCCTTACGCATCACCTGCCCGAAGAGCCAGTTCGCGACCCCTTCGTTTCCTTCGCGATAGCTCGTGACCTCGGCTTGGTGCTCGTTAACCACTTCGGATACCAGTGCCCCGATCACATTACCGTCTGAGACCTGCCCCCAGCCTTTTTCTGCCACAATCGCCTTCGGCGCATTTCCGCTCTCGAAGGCTTCGGTGAGTACCTTTTTTCCAGTGTTTTTGTTAATCTCTCCGGCAGCGACGAGCGCGACCAACTCAGCCAGCATTTCGGGCGTGACCTTGATCTCGTTGATGCTCATCTCTGCTTTGTTCATCAGCGAGAAGAGTTCGCCTGTCATCCAATTGGCAACAACTTTGGGCTTAACTTTTTTGGGGAGTTTTGTGACAGCGGCTTCAAAATACTCAGCGGTAGATTTGCTTGCGACAAGAACGCCTGCATCGTATTCGCTGAGATTAAATTCAGCGAGGAAACGCTCAAATTTGGCACGCGGTAATTCGGGCAGTTCAGCGCGGACACGTTCACGCCAGGCATCATCTATTTTTAACGGGGGCAAGTCGGGTTCAGGAAAATAGCGGTAATCATGCGAATCTTCTTTTCCGCGCATGGTATAGGTTTCGCCTTTCACTTCATCCCAGCCCATCGTGACCTGTTCCACTTCGCCGCCTTCTTCGATAATTTTACTTTGGCGGGCAATCTCGTAATTGATCGCATCTTCCATGGCTCTGAAGGAGTTCAGGTTTTTAACTTCGGTACGCGTGCCTAATTTTTCTGTGCCTACTGGGCGCACGGAAGTATTGGCTTCGAAACGGATCACGCCTTTTTCCATATCGCCAGAGTTTACGCCAAGGTAACGGAGGATATTACGCAGATTTTCGGCGTAGGCACGCGCTTCGGCAGCGGAGTGCATATCTGGCTGGGAGACGATCTCGAGCAGGGGCACGCCCGCGCGGTTGAGATCGACGAGGCTCGCTCCGTTGATATGGGTCAGTTTTCCGGCATCTTCTTCAAGATGGGCGCGGAGAACACGGACAACCTTTTCGCCATCGGCAGTTTCAATGATCATCTCACCATTTGTGGCAAGAGGGTCTTCAAATTGCGAGATCTGATAGGCTTTGGGCATATCAGGATAGAAGTAATTTTTGCGTGCAAAGATGCTGACCGGCTCAATGGTACAGCCAAGCGCCAAACCGACGCGTATGGCGTATTCGACGGCACGTTCGTTGGCAACGGGTAATGCACCGGGCATCCCGGAGCAAACAGGGCAAACGGCGATATTTGGCTCGGCTTCGACGGAATCAACAACTGCGCAGCCACAGAACATTTTTGATTCTGTGGCGAGTTCAACGTGGACTTCTAGTCCGATAACGGGTTCGTATTTCATAAGGTTATTCTCTTTAGGTGATTTCGCAGTATTTTATCATCCCCTTTGATTTTGCTGTGAAGCAAGATGGTTCTTTTCCCTCCTCTTTGCTTATACAATCTTGTATAGTTGATGTATAAGAAAACCTGCTGTTCATAATGATTTCTTTACCTGCTCGGCGTTTTTATCCTGAAACATTCTTTGCAAGGCTTGAAATGCTAAAAAACGCGCTGCGTACTCTGTGGACGTAGCCGAGTCTGGTGCAATTTAGGTTGACCGTTCAGGGAATGTTCCATAGCAAAATTGTTCCATCATAACTTCCTGATGCAAGTGTTTTGCCATCTGGCGAAAAAATTAAACACTGGACGCTATTTATATGCCCATCTAATGTTTGTATATCTGATAAATTTTCCAAATCTCTTATTTTGACTGAACCAGAATTCTCTCCTGATGCAAGAAGATTCCCGTCTGGAGAGAAGGCCAAATATAATATTTGTCCTTCCCTTTGAAAACTTTCTTTTTCATTCCCGTTTGTTGTGTCAAATAGCTTAATTGTTCCACTCCTGCCACCAACCGCGATAGAAATATTATCAGGTGAAAACAATAGCGTTTCAACCACCATATCTACATTTAGAACAAGTAATAATTGGCCATTTGCACTATCCCAAAATTTGACAGTATTGTCGTAACCACCCGATGCTATGATTCTACCATCAGGTGAAAACGCTACTCCTTTCACATCCCCTTGATGCCCCTTTAATAAATGGATTTGGTGGCTATTGGCAATCTCCCAAACAATTACTGAACCGTTTTGGGTTCCGGCTACCAGCCTAGAATTATCGAGGCTGAAAGCAAAACGGCGGATATAACTATCATCACCTTGTAGAGTGGACAATAATTGACCACTATTTGTGTCAGATATATTTATGGTTTTCCCTGCCCCACTTCCGCGACTTGATGCAATCTTTTGCCCATTGTGAGAAAAAACTGTTTTGCCAAGACTATTAAACTCGACGTTGCTTATTAGCCTCTTGCTACCCAAATCATAATAATTAATTGGACCACTATAGATACTCGCTCCTAAAAGATTGTTGTCGGAATAAAAGAATAAACTAGAAATCCAAGTGTTATAACCACCTATCGCAACCCTTTCTTCGCCTATAGCTATTTCCCAAAGCCTAACAGTTCCATCATTGCTCCCAGAAATTAAAGTATTATTATCTGGTGAAAAGGAAAGAGAATATACAATGCCATCATGACCAACAAGTTCCGTAATAGTTTGACTCTCGATATCCATTACGCTTATTCTCCCACCCCAGCTACCATAAGCTAAATATTTCCCGTTCGGAGAAAGTGCTATTGAGTAAGTTGAATTGTCAGGCAACTCTAGTTGGTTTCCGCTGTTAATATCCCACTTTTTAGCTTTGTTATCTCCGCCATCACCACCAACACTTGAGAAAAGAACACTTCCACTTGGATCAAAGGCAAGAAGAAAATTATAGCTTGATTGTTTTAAGTTATGACCGATAAATGACCTTTCCAATTGTCCAGAAGTCAAATCCCATACCTTAATTGTGCCATCAGAGTGTCCAGAAACCAAAATAGTATCAGTTGGACTGAAAATAACACTTTCTGGTAAAGTACCATCGTCAAAAAGGTTCTGTTTTAGTGAGCCATTAATATCCCATATTTCGATCTTTCCATCATCACAAGCTAATGCAATTAAATCGTTATTGTTGGAAAATGCAATACCATTATCACAACCTGACTGAATGGTGTTTTGATTGATTTCAGACTCAATATCCAACAACTCAATCCCTGATGTACCAGTCCTACTAATAGCCAATATATTCCCATCAGGAGATAATCCTACCAAGTCAAAACTATCATATCGTGGAAAAAACGTTTTTTCCACAAGGTTAACGCTATCATGAATTGACACACCAGACCTAGTTATTATCGCAAAAATATTTTGATTTTGAGCTGGCCAAATAACCTCCTGAACTCCCCCTTTTCCTAACAATACAGGCTTGAGTATATCATCGTTGGTAATAGCACTTACCGAAGGAGTTGATGTTTCTGAAAGTGCGTCACTACTTGTAGCCTCGACAGGCTTACTAAGTGTATTTATTGGTTCAAGGTTTTGTATATCTAATGTCGGATTTCGAAATTTTGGAATTATTTTGATGGCACCGATGATTAGACTAATCATCAATACAAATATTGTGCTAATAACGATTGGTTTTGTTGATTTTCTTTTTCGTGTTTTAGGTTCTTGGATTACAACGCTAGATTTGGGATCTTGTTTTTTACCTAATGCTTCGAGAAGTTCAAAATAGCCTGTATCATATCCAATTTGGCTAAAGTTTATGAAATGTACATTTGACAATGCCAACGGAACATCACACTTCTCATAATAAATTGGTATTATCTTTACCCCTCTGTCAATCGCAAATGTATATTCTCTCTGGACCCACTCAGACATGACAGAATTTTTTGATAAAACGATGACACAATATTGGCTCGTGATTAATGCAGATTCAATGGAGCTAACCCAAATATCACCACCTTTGATATTCGATATATCCCACCAAACATCAAGACCCGATTTTTCTAGGTCATTTGATAATTTTCGAACAAATGTCTTTTCACTTCTTGAATAGCTTATAAATACTTTTGCCATTGCCTGTTTATTATCTCAGTTTTGATTCTGTTTTGCGGCCCAACTAGGTGATAAGGAGAAAACATCTTTCTAATACTACGTTTTAAATATTATGCGTCAATAACTATCGATTGCAAAGAAATGCTGACTTGGGGCATTATAACATTCTTGATATGCAATTGTTCTGTTAGTCTTTAAAAAAAGTTTGGTCTTTCCTTCTTCAGAAAAGCTTTTACCCCAATTTTATGCTCTTTTCTTTCCCTTGCTATTTCTTGTAGTTCGCCTTCATATTCCAGCACTTCTTCGAGATTTGGCAGCATGGCGCGGTTGAAGGCCTTTTTGGTTGCACCGAAGGTTTCGGTGGGGCCCATGGAGAGCATCATGGCTATTTGTGCGGTCATGGGCATTAGCTCATCTGCGGGCATCAGGCGGTTGATCATACCCCAGGAGAGGGCATCTTGTGCGGAGATGGGGAGATTGCTAAAGGTGAATTCGGTTGCCCGAGCAAGCCCAATGAGGGCAGGCAGTAAAAGTGAAACACCAGAGTCGGGGACAAGACCGATACCTGTAAATCCGACGGTGAATTCTGCGTTGTCAGCGGCTATCCGCAGATCGCAGGCGAGCGCGACTCCTAATCCCGCCCCGGCGACTGTGCCGTTAATGGCGGCGATGATCGGTTTTTCTATTTGCCTGATCTGTAAAATGAGCGGGTTATAGGTTTCGCGAAGGTGTTCGTGATAGGAAATATCTTGCCCTTGAACGCTTTCCATCTCGGTGATGTCTTGCCCTGAGCAAAAAGTTGAGCCTGCGCCAGTGATGACGATGCAGCGGACTTGGTCGTTTTCAGCGGCATCGTTGAGCGCATTTTGCAATTCTAAAATCATGTCCCGATTGAAGGCGTTGGCCTTATCGGGACGATTTAGGGTGAGTGTTTGGGTGTGGAGTTGAAGGGAGGAGATAACTTGGGGCACGAAAGCCTCTTTGTGTTATAGATCGAAACCGTCGTCTGTGCCGTCGTCTTCACCGCGGTCGATTTCAAATTCGACAACTTCTGGGTCGAGATAAACCCAGAGGAGCAGGACGTGCCCGTCTTCTGAATCTACGGTTCGCGCGGCCTGGATGGGGGCTTCTTGCTCTAATCCCATTTCGTTTTTATAGAGAAGGTGCATGGTTTCGTAGCTGCGCCAAGCGCGGTAACAACGTTCTACAAGTTCAGGGCCATTAAAAGTACGTAGTTTCGTGACTGCGTTAACCAGTGAACTGGGGCCCTCTGTGAGGCTTAATGCCCAGCCATCCTGAACGGGTTCAAAAACAGGGGGCGGACCTTCGATAATTGTGATTTTAGTTTCCATAATTTTTTACCTTTTAGAAAGTGCGAAAATCATACCATATTCTATTTATTTAATTTATGCACCAAAACTCACAAATAGAGTACCATTAAAATCTGATTCTTTTATACGATTTTCGTTATAATTTTCTCATGTCTAAATTGACCCCAAAGATCATCATGGAAGGTACGCGGTTGACTTTTAAGACCGAGATCGCCTTCACGCTCAACGAACATCCCCGTGTGGTGGGACCGCGCAAATATCGTTACCATTCCCCTTTGATTTCCGGTGAGTGGTGCGCTTTTACGAATCATCCGTGGGGGCGCGGCATCATCAATTTTGAGCCACAAGAAGAAGAGCTGGCAATCGAAACCTATCAAACTTGGATGCGGCTCTTTGAGCTACAGCGTTATTATTCGTGGATCGTTGACCGTTTTCATATCTCTACACAGGCTTACCAGAAAAAAGCATATGGCAAGGATCATGATTTCCGCTGGCTTGAAGAGAGACTAGCCAGGATCGGTTTTCACCTTGTTTTTTGCACGCGCACGCCAGAATCTTTTGCTGCGGCGCGCGAGGAAAGATTGAAGGTTTCTGGAAACCCTTCGCAATATCATGATATGCAGCTTTTTATCAACGAGCAGGAGCAAATGCGAGAATTGATCTCAAAATCAATTTTGCCGACGCTGATATTGGATATTTCGGATAATGATGTGATGGGCGCGGCAGATCGCGTTGCCGATTGGATGGAATCTACGGGCGGGTTGTGGTCATAGCCCCCTCTGCCCTTCGGGCATCTCCCCCAAATTCTAAAAGCGGAATTTAGGGGAGAAAAAAAACAAAAGGAATATTATGCACAAATTAACGATCTTTTTTTACCCGCCTTTACCCGGTCAAGAGTTTAACCAGCAAGGCTGGCAAAAGTTTATGGGCTTGGCAGAAAAAATGCCCGGGCTACGCCGAGAAACCGTCAGTGATGTGGAAGACTTTCTTTTTGGTAGCCAGGGGCATCGTTATAGCAAAATCCATGAATTTTATTTTGATTCTCGTGCTGCTCTTGATGCTGCGCTCCAATCAGGCGAGGGGCAAGCGGCGGGCGCATTTTTGCATGAATTTACCGGCAAACGTTTCACGATGGTGGTTGCCGAACATAAAGAGGCTTTGCCTGAGGAGTTTCTAAAAAAGGAATAATTGTCACTGCGAGCTGGCGATGCTCTTTGACAGCGTGGCAGTCTCCTAAACAGTGCGGGAGATCGCTTTGTCGGAAAAACACCCTCCTCGCGATGACATTATTGTGCCTTACAAGGATTTGACGATTTTCTTAACCAACCCGGGCCCTTCGTAGATCAGCCCTGAATAGAGTTGCACCAATGCCGCTCCTAAGTCGAGGCGGCGTTTTGCGTCATCGGGAGACATGATCCCGCCAGAGCTGACAACGGGGATCTTTCCATCTACTTTTTTGACAATTTGATGAAGAACCGTTTCGCTCCTGACCCTGAGCGGGCTTCCGCTTAATCCACCTGTTTCTGAACGATGAGCAGATTTCAGCCCATCCCGCGCGAGGGTGGTATTTGTGGCGATAACGCCATCCATATTGGTAGCAAGTATCACATCAAGTGCGTCGTCGAGTTCCGCATCCGAGAGGTCGGGGGAAAGTTTGACGAGTAGCGGCAATCTTTTGCGAAGCGTTTTCTGCTCATATTTGCGCTGATAATCCAATTCTTTGAGCAGGGCTTCGAGGGCGGCGCGTCCCTGTAAATCTCGTAATCCCGCTGTGTTGGGCGAAGAGATATTGATGGTCAGATAATCGGCGCAGGGGGCAAAAAGTTCGAGCAGGGAGAGATAGTCGTAAACGGCTTCTTCGTTAGGCGTATTTTTATTTTTGCCGATATTTACGCCCAAAATCATCTTGGTCTGACGCTTTTTTGGTGTTGGCTTTGGGAGAAATTTATGAGGCTCTATAACTTTTTTTTCTTTCTTATTGGGGTTGTTGCAATGCCCGATCGCTTTGAGTGCCTTGACTGCCTCGGCTGACCCGGCAGAGGGGAAGCCCATCCGATTGATGACGGCATTATCTTCGGGGAGGCGAAAAACGCGCGGTTGCGGATTGCCTGGCTGTGGCATCGGCGTGATCGTGCCGACTTCAATATGCCCAAACCCCAGCGTGGAAAGTCCGCGCACGGCGATGGCATCTTTGTCGTACCCGGCAGCCAACCCGACAGGATTTTCAAAATATAGCCCAAAAGCAGTGACGGGTTTTGGCGGTGCGGCAAATATCTTTTTGAGCATCCGCTGTGCGCCAAATATGACGGGAACGCGTTTGAGCGCGTAGAGGGTTTGGGTATGGGCGGTTTCGGGGTCGAGCTTAAAAAGAAGGGGGCGAATGGATTTATACATTATGTCGTTTTGCAAATCTTTTGCATTCTTCGAGGTAGTCTTCTGCACGTTCTTGCAAATTGGGGAGCAGGGTGAAATCTCCCCTAAGCATATCTGCGCCAAACTTCAGGAGTTGTACTTTTTTCTTCTCAAGTTCAGCTTCGAGATGTGCATCGTCCATTCTGATGGGCATAAATGCTTCGTCGGTTGTGGGAGATTCTCTTTCCCCGAGTTCGACAAGCAGCCAATCGAGCGAGGCGCGATCTGTTTTTGGGCTGTTGATATCGGCAATAGTGACCCAAGGATATTCACCGATCTCGTAATTTACGATAACTTCTGTTGTGGGATTCTGAAAAGTGACGATCACGCCCCCGCTGTGATATTCGGTGCTGGTCTTTTTGAAGCCGAATTTGGTTTCAAGACTTAAAAATGTTTTTGCGATAAGGCGTTCAAAATTGGCTTTCTTCATTAATTATTGCTCCTGCTGGATGAATCTGCTTGCTTATGAAAGGAATAGAACGCGGATTAGGCGGATTGTACGGATTCACGCGGATAAAATTATTTCTCGTTTGAAGACCGTCAAATTTTTAACGCGAAAAGCACGAAAAAGACGAAAAACGCGAATATTTAAGGTTTTTTCGCGTTAAAGAAGGTATTTGTCTTCTGTGATCACTTTTCCTCTAAAAACTAATGTGCATGAAGCTAGAAATGCTAAATCACAACTATCGAATTCTATTCTTTATATTTTAGCTTTTATCGAAAGCCAATTTTACCGCAGCTATGAGTACCAGAACGAAACTCACACCGATCAATGTCCATTTAAGGGTGGTGAAAATGCTCGTTAGGCGTGCGATGAAATAAAGCTCGGTTGGATAGCTGAGATACATTATTGCCAAACCGAAATTTTCGAGATAATCAAAGAGTACGCCAGCCCAGGGGATAAAGATAATTTCATCCGAAAAAGGGAAATCGGGAAAGGCTCGTCGAAATGTGACGATAAGTAAAAAGCTGAGTAATAAGCCATAAACGACAGGGTAAATAATATCCACCGTCAGACGAGTCATCGCTGCGGCTTGACGTAATTCTGGCGAATACGCACCGATGATCTCATACGCGCGCTGCGGCGTATAAAAGAATTGCAGGTCGAGAATCGGGACATTATGCGTATCACTGGATGATGCGCTGGGCATAATGACCAGATTGAAGAGCATTTGCAGTGCAAAGAGGGCGAGGATGCTTTTCCAATTGGCCCATTTTTCGAAGAGGGTGATGAGTTTGGTTTTCATAGAATTTCTCTAAAAATAGAACGCGGACTTAGCAGATTCCCACAGATTCATAAGAGGAGCAAAAGTCTTTGTTTTTAACGCGAATTACGCAAATGGACGAATGACGCGAATATTTTAAAATTCTCTAATTTGCACCATTCGCGTTAAGGTTTTATCCGCGCAAATCCGTAAAATATGTGTGATCCGTGTCTCATTAGTACTTACTCAATCACCGTTCCTGTAGCCGGATTTCCATTCTGCGCAAAGGCGTCTTTAATATGCGCCATTGTCGTTCTAAAAAGGGAAAGTGGCGGGATTTCATCGATTCCGAAGAAGCCGACATCCGGCGTTTCGTGGCTGGTGCGTGCTTCGCCACCAGTTATTTCGCAAAGAAAGAGTAATTTATAGGCGTGATAAAAGGGCATCCACTCTTCGTTGGGGACGCGATTCGCATCATAAATGCCGACCACGCTCAAAACACGAGCGTCGAATCCGCTCTCTTCGCGCACTTCGCGGAGTATTGCTTCGGAGGGTGTGTCGCCCACATCCGCCCAGCCGCCGGGCATGCTCCAGCGACCATCATTTACTTCTTTGACGAGCAAAATCTTTCCGTCATGAAAGACCGCAGCACGGACATCCACTTTTGGGGTGATATAGCCGGGCTGCATCGCAAAACTTGCTGAAACTTCTTCTGCCGAGAGTGTGCTTTGTTTGCTTACAATCTCCGCTGCGAGTTCCCGCAGCCTTTCATAACGCTCGGTCTCAAATCCATTTTGAGCATGCTCCAGCCCAACCTGCGACATCGAATGTAATTCACGCGCGACTTTTAGCCATTCTGGGGTTGTCAAAATATCTTCCTCGCTCAAAAACGCAAAAGGGTATTTTAATAATCAATCTCTAATTCTGTTGGCACAGTGACCGTGCCTAAATCCGTATTCCCCCCGGCATCTAAGATAACGATCTTTTCCGTTGCGATATCACCAAAAGCAATAATGACCGAGCGTTCTCCCGAAGGCACATTCTTGATCTCGAAATACCCATCATCACCTGAAAGCCCAGTAATATCGGTACCAAAGATAAATATCTCAACGGCAATCGCATCGCCGCTTTCGTTAACTGCATAGCCTGAGAGAGAGCCTTTCCCTGCCAGTTGAGCATAGGCTCCGCTCTGAGCAAAATTAATGCCCAGAAGAATGACGATCAGTAGAACCAGGCTGACCAATATAAGGGAAAAACGCCTTTTTTTATCGACCTTATCGGGAGGTGGGGAAAGAAAGTCGTCAGAAAAATCTTCTAAAGAAGGGGAGTCTTCTAAGCTCATTTTGTCTCCTCGCTTGAAATATTTTCAACTGAAATATCGCCAATACAAGATTTTGAGCTGGGTTTATTGCGAATGCCGATTTGGCCTTCTGTGTAGGCGCCGTCACGTGCCTGTAGGATCGCTTCACCATCCTGGTAGGCAATAAAGGTATCGCCTTTGACATCGATTTTGAAATCCAACTCTTGATTGCCCCAATTTGAAGGCACTTTCTTTTCAGATAAACGAATCCATTTCCCGTTCACGATTTTCCAGAAACGGACATAGTTTGTTCGTGAGTTGTAAATGAAGAGATAGCCGTTCTGATCGTCTTTTGCCCGAAACCAGGTATCAAAACCAGTATTCTTATTATTATCAACTTCCTTATCAACTGTTAAGTCGCTAAGGGAGATCGAATAATCGTCTGAAAGGAGACTCTTTGAGCAACTTGGGTTCAAATAAGACTGAGCACTCTTCCCGTCGCCGGTAATACAAGCTTTTCCATCTTCAAGGCTAAGTTTATTATCATTATTGCTTTCCCAAGCATCCAGGTCAGATGAGCTATCAAAAGCAAATGAACAATCTTTATTCTCATCACAGGCATTACCGCCAAGAGAAACAACAGCCTTGCAATAAGCTTCTCGAACGCTAACCCCGCTGATATTCAAGATTAAGATCGCAGCAAGTGCTACACCAGCCAAAATCAACGCATATTCGACGAAACCTTGCCCAGAAAGCGTTTTTCCTTTTCTCATCGCATACCTCCTTGAATTCTTCTTTAGGCCAGAAAGCTTTCTAAATCAGTATAGCATAATGCCTTCTTCTAAATTTATTATCCCAAAAACTCTCGTGCCTTAGCGATCATTTTTGCATCCACTGCGCCGCTTTGCTCCCAATGATCGAGCAATTGCGGCAATATGAAAACGCTGTGCAGTTTATAACCATGCTTACCCATAAAATCGACACCTTCGGGCTGACGATCTATTAGCACGACAATATCTTCAACTTTTAAACCAACAGCTTTTAATTTGATGATGCCCTCCAACTTGCTTCCGCCAGAAGATATTAAGTCGTCGATAACAACGATGCGTTGATCAGCCTCGTAAACGCCCTCGATTTCAACTTGCGTGCCGTAGCCCTTAACTTCCTTTCGCGGATAAATCATCCCCCAACCGCCGTGTAGAGAAATCGCCGTGCCGATTGGCATCGCCGCATAGGGGAGAGCGGCAAGTTGATCGAAATCGAGATTTTGCATAATATCAGCGTAAGCGGCAGCAGCTTCTTTTAACAAATCAGGGAAAGCGACCAAACGGCGCAGATCAACATAAATGGGCGACTTTGCCCCGGATTTGAGTGTGAATTCACCGAATTTGACGCAACCAGCGGAGAGAAGTCCGTCGGCGAGGGTTTTATATTTCATAATATATTCTCCTGTCACTGCGAGCCGTCGATGCTTTTCGACGGCGTGGCAGTCTTCTTCTCAAAGAGGAAGATTGCTTCGTCGCGAAAAGATGCTCCTCGCAATGACATATTAGAAGTTGAGTTGGTTCTTCACCTGCAAAATCTCATCACGCAACTCAGCCGCCGCGCGTTTAGGACTCTCTGCCCGCGCAATCGAGCGTGAAACATTGATGAGCATCCCCTTGCCATCGGCGCGGAGACCAGCTTTGAGCGCAGTGGCTAAATCGCCGCCTTGGGCGCCGACGCCGGGGGAGAGAAACCACAAATCGGGTGCGGCAGCGCGGACTTTGGCTAATGCTTCGGGTTGGGTTGCGCCAACGACGAGGCCGATATTGTTGGCGGTGTTCCAGCTTTGGGCAAGTTGGGCGACGTGGATATAGAGGGGGGAGAATCCCGAATTCTCGGAGAATTCGGAATTCTTGACGAGCAGATTTTGCAAATCATCGCTACCAGGATTACTCGTTTTACAGAGCAAAAACGCACCTTTTTTTGGGAATTTCAAGAAAGGGTCAATAGAATCTTTGCCGAGATAGGGGTTGAGGGTAATGCAATCCGCACCGAGGTGCTCGAAGGCGGATTTGGCGTAGGCTTCGGCTGTGGAGGCGATGTCGCCGCGTTTGGCATCGAGGATGACGGGGATCATGGAGCCGAGGCGTTGCGATTCTGCTTTTATGGCAGAAATCAGTTTTTGGAGGGCTATCCACCCTTCGGCACCGAAATATTCGAAGAAGGCGGCGTTGGGTTTGAATGCTGCGGCGTAGGTAGATGTTTCTTTAACGATACTCAAGCAAAAATCAAGGGCGGCTTCGGGAGTGGGATGTTGGAGGTCGGCAAGATGTGGGTCGAGTCCGATACAGAGTAGGGATGAGCAATCATCCACACGTCGTTCTAAAAAGCTAAAAAAAGTTTCCATTTTGTTTTTTTACCACGAAGAGCACAAAGGCACACAAAGGAAAAGCCTAAAAGCTTCGTGACCCTTCGTGTTCTTTGTGGTGAATAGATTAGGCTTTACCGAGCACCATCGCCAGCAGCGCCATTCTTACATAAAGCCCGTATTCCATTTGGCGGAAGTAGGCGGCGCGCGGGTCTTTGTCGAAATCGGGGCTGATCTCGTTGACGCGGGGGAGGGGGTGCATGACGATCATTTGCTCTTTGGCGGCTTTCATGATCTCGGTGTTGATGACGAAGGAACCAGCTACTTTTTCGTAATCGCCGGGATTCTTGAAACGCTCTTTTTGCACGCGGGTAACGTAGAGCACGTCGGTTTCGGGGAGAACTTCTTCGAGGCTGCTGTATTCAGCTTGTGGGATGCCTTTTGCGGCAACTTCATCCATCACTTCTTGGGGCATTTTCAAAATATCGGGCGAGACGTAGTTAAGTTTGACATCGTAGAGCGTCAGCAAGCGAGCGAGCGAATGGACGGTGCGCCCATATTTCAAATCGCCAAGCATGGTGATGGTTTTTCCG
>Ga0233446_1000157_pt1 | contig 85244 bp, 75 predicted proteins | sample SI_124_October20_4_FD_182780 | JGI IMG/M metagenome (GOLD analysis project Ga0233446, IMG submission 182780) | Seawater microbial communities from Saanich Inlet, British Columbia, Canada - SI_124_October2016_120_MG | ecosystem: Environmental > Aquatic > Marine > Inlet | place: Canada: British...
CGCCTTGAGTGACTGTGAGTATCGCGCCTTGGTCGATGAAGTCGCCGCTGATGGTGATTGAAATGACTTCGTTTTCAAAACCTGAGCTTGGTGCGATGCCTGACAAACTCGGGGCCATTGCTAAGACTTCGAAGCCGTCGACTAGCTCACCTGTTAAGCCGCTCGGAACCGTCACAAGAACTGTGTACAAACCTGCGGGTGCGGCGGCTAAAAGTAGGCCGAGGAAAAACAGGGGAGTACGGGGGAGACGCATACTTCTATAAGAGCATAAATACTGAAAAGGCGACATCCTTTTTATCAAACCCCAGCGGTCAACGACATAAGCGCGCCCCCCGTCCGCCAAGCGTCCACTACAATCAAGCCAATCGCTCACGGCGATTCCCCACCCCCATGGAACGCGACGACCTCATCTACGACTGGGAAGCTCACGGCCCCTACAGCCTTCCCGCGCCCAAATACCCCATCTTGCTCGATGACGAGACTTTGCGCGATGGCCTGCAGTGCCCGAGCGTGACTGACCCGCCGCTTGATAAAAAAATCGAGCTGATTCACCTCATGGAGGGCCTCGGCATCAACACCGCCGATGTCGGTTTGCCTGGTGCGGGGCCGACTGCGCACGAGCATATTTTGGCTTTGGCGCGTGAGATGCAACCGCTCAAAATCACGCCTAATGTGGCTTGTCGCACCGTTTTGAGCGATATTGAGCCTGTTGTTGACATGGTGCAAGAGCTTGGTGAGCCCATTGAGGTTTCGGCGTTTATTGGGTCGAGCTCGATTCGCGCCTACGCCGAAAGCTGGGACTTAGAGCGCATGGTCAAAAATGTGCGCGACTCGGTGCGCTTTGCAAAATCGCACGGCCTACCCGTCATGTTTGTGACGGAAGACACCGTGCGTTCGACGCCAGAGATTTTGACCGAGCTTTACAACGCGGCGATTGACGAGGGCTGCGACCGCATGTGCCTTTGCGACACGGTTGGCTCTGCGTCGCCAAAAAGCACGCGCAATCTCGTGCGCTGGACGGCTGATTTTGTCGCCGCGCGTGGGGTGAATGTCGAGCTCGATTGGCACGGGCACCGCGATCGCGGCCTGGGATTAATCAACACCATGGTCGCAGCCGCCGAGGGGTGCAATCGTCTGCATGGTTGTGCGCTAGGCATCGGCGAGCGCGCCGGCAATACCGAGATGGATTTACTTTTGGTCAATCTCAAATTGCAGGGCTGGATCAAACGCGACTTGAGCGGCTTGGGGCAATATGTAGCCGCAGCCTCTGCCGCCGTCGATCGGCCCGTCCGCATGGAATACCCCGTCTTTGGTCGTGATGCCTTTGAAACAGGCACGGGTGTACATGCCGCAGCAGTCATCAAGGCACTAAAGATGGGCGACCAATGGCTCGCCGACCGTGTTTATTCTGGTGTGCCAGCTGGCGAATTTGGCCTTGAGCAAAAAATCAGTGTCGGGCCGATGAGCGGCAAGTCAAATGTGATTTGGTTCCTCGAAAAGCGCGGCGTCAAAGCCACCGAAGAGCGCATTCAAGCCATTTTGACGCACGCCAAGCAAAGCAATCGCCTGCTAACCGAAGAAGAAGTGCTCAACGCAGCGGCGACCGTGTCGGCTTAAATTATTCTTCGTTGTAAGTATCCGTGTCAGGGTAAAGCGTGAGGTAAGCCCTCTCGCCAGCACGCAAAACCACGCCCGATTTTGTCAAAGACCAGTGCTGTCGGCCAGGCGCACTTAGTGTTACTGAAACCGTGCATACACCCTCGGGCAAAAAGAAGCCAAGCAAGCGACCGCTAGGGCTACCTTGCAGCACCGAACCCCATGGCGGGCTTTTGATCTGAGGCAATTTCGGGAAGTACAAATGCGACTGCACTAACTTCCAGTCTGGCTGCACGCCGTCAAACGAAACGACCAAGCTCGCTGTTGCCTCGTCGAACAAAAGCACATCGCCATCTTGAACGGTAGCCGAAAGACGCTGTGGCACCCAGCCGCCTAAATATAAAGTCGGCCGACGACGCACCACCTTGCGGTCAAGAAGCAAAACGCCCTCTTTGTCTGCCACCTCGTCGCCCGACACTCGCCCCATAAACGGAATCGGCAAACCCGATTTTTTTGCCACGCAGCGCAAGGATATCGATTTAGACAGAACGACTTCAGGCTCGAGCTCGGAAACGGTACCGCGGCTTGGTGAAATATAGTTCTCTTTATCTTCGACAACGGGAAGTATATTTCCATCTTGCTGAATTGATTCATGATTCTGCAGGAAGTATTCTGCCCTATTTTCTGCATCACTCGGCGCGAAAAGAACCCATGCTGCGGAGAGCGTAACCGCCGCAACCGCCGCCCACAAAAGGGCTTGCGCTTTATTATTGTTTTGCTTTTTTTTCATTGTTCTTGAATCGTGAAACAATACTTCTTAATCCATAATATCTATATCTTGCAGGGCTATAGACCTAAAGTTTAGATATGACAGACCCGTGACATAGGGTTGTCATGCATTTTCTCTCTCTACTCCCGCTCGTTCTTCAGGCTGCGCTTCCGCAGCAAGAAAGCCCTGCCGTGTCTCCAACCGAGCGCACGACCAACACTACTATTATCAGCGAAGAATGCATTTTTGAACAGCTCAACGCTCGTTTTGATTTCCGCTGGCGCCTTCGCGGCAACGACACGCCGCGAACCTGGGATTCTGACCTCTGGGTCAGCGCCGACCTTGAGACAAACAACGGCCTGACCGGCACTGATTATCAGGGCTTCCGTATCGACGGCACGCTGCTGCTCGACCTTGATGGTAACGCCGCACCTAGCGATAATTTATTTGGCCTCGATGATGCCCACAAAACCAGTGCGCAAGTTTTTCTCTACGAAGCCTGGGCTCAATTTGGCGACAACATAAAAGAAGGTATCACCCGTGTCGGCCGCCAAGAGCTACACCGCACCGACGCACTTTGGCTCGATGGCTTGCGCTACGACTTCCAAACTAAGCGTGGGCTTGACGCTCTGATTTTCGCTGGCCGTCCCGCTCATTTTTACGAGCACGACTCCAGCAACGACCGCCTCTATGGTGCGGGTTTGCGCTGGCGGCCACTTAGCAATCTGCGATTCAGCCTTGACGAGCTGCGCATCGAAGACAGCTTCCGCTTTCAAGACACCGATCAATCCCGCGAAGCTTGGCTGACCGTGCTGACCGCTTACTATCAGCCGTCCCCCTTCGCAATGTTCCGCGGGACGGGCTCATGGGTCGGCTCGACCGATCGCCGCCAGTCGATTTACGGCCAATGGTCGGCTCCTGACGGCTCTTGGTCGGCCAATGCGCGTTTCACGAAACAGCGCGACTACGCCGAATTGTTGCCCGCCGACGCAAGCGAGTTTTCTAATTTGTTCGGCACAATCAGCCCATACAGCGACGCAATGTTCGTCATGCGTAGCGAGCTTGACGGCGGATGGTTTGGCGAGTTTGGCTATCAAGAACGCCGCCTCGACAGCAACATAGCCGACAGCAACTTCAACCATTCATTCCGACGCGCTTGGGCGGGTCTTGACACCAAAGAGTTTTACGAAACGGGTGCCGAAGCTGGTTTGCATGTCGACGCCTGGGAGTCTGACGACTACGACACCACTGCCGGCGGCGGTTTCATGCGCTGGGGGCTCGACAACGAAAAGTGGCTTGAGCTTGCCAGCGACTACGCGCTTTATCGACTCGACTTCCTTCAAGGGCGCGAGTTTCTCGACAGCCAACGCTACACGGTTCGCATGGGCATCCCTACTGGCGATGGTTCCGAGCTGCGCTTCCGCCTTAGCCACGACCGCTCGCAAGATGGCCTGACTTATCTCGCCGATGTGAGCTGGAGGGTTCAGCTATGAGCAATCGCACCATCACCAACCGCACCCGCGCGATTCTTGTTTGCCTCGGCTCATTCCTTTGCGCATGCGCTTTGGTTACGCCTGATTTTGACCTCTACGGGCAAAACCGCATTGCCATTACTTTCAGCCACGCCGCGCACATGGACGACCCCGCGCTTGGCGAGACGGCCGATTGCCTTGCATGCCACGACGACCACCGCCGCGGACGACGCGAGCAGCTTGATTGCCGCGATTGCCACGAAGGCGATCTCGATCAGGCCGATGCCCTTTATATGCGCACCACACGCATGAGCGACTGCGTTTCTTGCCACGAAGAAAAGCAAGTCGATGATGGCGGCTGCCTAGGGTGCCACAAAGACATTGACGAAACCACCGCTCCGCGTAACCACACTTTGAATTGGGGGCGCACTAGCGCTCACGGGATGGCATCCGACTTTGCTGATTCTTGCCAAGACGCCAATCTTGAATGCTCGCTCTGCCACACCGAGGCTTCTTGCGCCGACTGCCACCAGCGCACCGAGCCCGTCAGCCACACCAGCTCATGGTCGCGGCGCGGTCACGGTTTTGCCGCGCAAATGAACCCTCAAAATTGTGCGACTTGCCACAAAGAAGATTCGTGCATCGCGTGCCACCAAACGGCCGAGCCCACCTCGCACCGTTCGGCAATCTTTGGCGGTCGGTCAAGTTCGCACTGCGTCAACTGCCACCTTCCACTTGACCCCTCTGACGGCTGCGGCGTTTGCCACCCCAACACGCGCAGCCATCAACAGGCGCAACCCGTGCCGCCTCTGCACCCGCAGGGCGATTGCCGGTCGTGCCACTTCCCACTCAATCACTTTGAGAATGGCCAGGACTGTCGGTTCTGCCACTCCTAGTCCCCCACGGGCAATTCTCGCTGGGCGCCCGCCAGCAATTAGATCATGACTCTAAATAAACTCTTTTTAGCTTCCCTCCTCGGATGTCTCGCCTTCTCTGGCGCGGCTTGCGGTGGCGGTGGCGTCGATGCCGAAGAAGTCGGCGAAGCCTTCCAGGGCACGGTTTCCGATCCTGGTGGTTCGCTTGTCGCTGACGCAACGGTTTACCTCATTCCTGCACTTGATGTCGCAAATCTTGATGCTCTCACTTCTGCAAACATGCGCTCAACTGACGATGGTCTTGGCGGCTACGACATGCCCGAGTCCATGGATTTCGATGAGCCTCTCGAAGACTTGGCCCGCCTCAACGGCGCCAGCTTCTTGAGTGCCTTGACAGACGCCGACGGGCGTTTTGCCATCAACGATGTTCCAGATGGTCGCTTCTATGTCTATGTTGAGCCAAGCGATGCTGGCCACCTTCCTGGTGGTAGCCTCTGCCGTGATTCAATCACAGAATCTGGTTTGCGCGGCATGGATCTCGCGATTTCTGTTTCTGGCGTGACTGGCGCAGACGCTCACTACATGGGCGCTGACCGCTGTCTTGAATGCCACACCGACCATGTCGGCACTAAGAGCCTCGCTCACTCGCTTGGCTTTAAGGTCCCTAACGAGGTTAGCCCTCTGCAAGACCTAAGTGATTTCCCTGAGTTTGATATGTCTTTTGACTATTTCACCACAGGCGCCGACTACACCGTTGGCTCTAAAGTTTACTACTACGATCCTGATCTAGACCGCAGCATGGATGACTTCAAGACTTCAGAAACTAGCCAAGGCGTTGCTGATGTCATCGTTCTCTGGCTCTGGACAGACGAAACTACAGGCATTCCAAACATCACTTTTGAAAATGTTTTGAATCCAGGCGATCCAATGAACTTCCACACACACGAAGTTCGTTTGACTTACGGTGGTGCTGTCAACAAGCAGCGTTACATGCTTGAGTGGGAAGGTTACGGCCTCAAGGGTCTCTACCCAGTGCTTCAATTCCAAGGCTTCACGGTCGATCAAGCTGGTGGCGATGTCACGGGCCACGAAGGCAGTGCAGATCGCTCTCGTCAGGTTTGGCGCGACTACCACATGGATTACTACTGGAACTACGCAACAGACATGTTCATGGTTCCTGGTTCCGTTGATGGCAAAGCTCACAACATTTCTGTGAAGTGCATGGGTTGCCATGCCACAGGTTGGAGTATTGCTGGCCCAGACCCTATTACAGGCGAAGTTCTGTCGAGCTCAATCGCGTCACTTAATGGCGAGTATGACCTTGACCATGATGGTGTGACTGACATCCTTAACACTGGTTGTGAGTCTTGCCACGGCGCTGGCTCTAACCACGTAGCCGCTCAAGGCCCAAGTGGTTCTAAGAATGGCGCGTTCATCGTGTCTCCTGAAGACCTTACTCCAAGCCGCGAAATCATGTTGTGCAACCGTTGCCACAACCGGATTTCTGGCCAAGGCGAGCACTTTGGCGCAGGCTCGGGTGACCACCCAATTAACCTTGCTAACGAGTGGCCAGAAGCCGGCATGGGTCTTTCCGAATTCCTTACCGACTACGCTGCTGATGGCGTCAAGGCGCCTATTGTCAAGAAAAACTGGGGCGATGACATCCACGCGAAGGCTCACCACCAGCAAGCTCCTGATTTCTTGAAGTCGGCTCACTATCGCAACGAGTATCACCTCGTAACTTGCGCTAGCTGCCACGATCTTCATGGTAATACTGGCGAGAAACGGGCTTTGACGGCTGACCCTGATGTCGTCGATTCTGCTTTGTGCACGAGCTGCCACAGCACTTACCTCTCAGGCGGCGACACCAGTGGTCACACGCTTGCGATGGTCGGTTATGACCACGGTGTTGCTCACAACGCCAACGCATCTTGCGTCGATTGCCACATGGCAAGAATGGCCAAGACGGGCGCGGGCGTAGAGAGCAAGCGCACCATTGATGGCTACTACTACGAAAACGACATTACTTCCCATGTCTTTGATGTGCCTAACAAGACCACACTCACTGGCGTGGCACCTTCGAGTGCAATGCCGATTCCATACACCAGCGCTTGCGCAACTTGCCACAATGTAGAGGATTTCTACACTCCATAAGTTCGCAGCTTGAGCTAGGGTCTCAAACTCTCGCTCGTTCCGCCCCGCAGATTTTTCTGCGGGGCGGTTTTTTAATTAAAATCTCCTAAAAATGGCGTCCAGAGCAAGGTTTTTTCACTCTGTCTAAGTATGGCTCTCCCACTACTCCCACTACTTTTAGCCCTTGCGGCAACGCCCATTCCGCAAACCGGGCCGCCCAGCCTCTCTGTGGCCAACCTCACCGAAGGCCTATCCGCTGTGATTTCGATCGACAACTGCGCGCCGGGTGACAGCATTCAAGTTGCCGCCTCCCTGCATGGAGGTGGCCCCATTCCTTCTAGTTTCGGCTTCGTAAATTTAACACTCCCTTTGATTTTATTTTCACCCATGGCGGCCAACGCCTCGGGCGCGGCGGCATTTCAAGAATCTATTCCAGCAAGAACCGCGGGCATCCCGGTCTGGTTTCATGCGGTCAATACAACCACTGGTCAGCTAAGCAATAGTTTGGCAGAAGTCATCGGCTCATACAGGGCGCCCCGAATCAATTCCGCCTTGCCTGATGAAGCAAGCCAGGGCTCTGTTGCCGCCATCACCCTCAGGGGGGGTGATTTTCAAAACGGGGCTCAAATCGAACTCTTTAACAATAACATGACGATTTCAGCCGAAGGAGAGTGGTTTGGTCACAACAGCGTAATTGGCGGCAGTCTCGACCTAACGCTCGCCCCTGCAGGCCTCTACTCCCTGCGCGTGACGAACCCCAACGAACTTTCCGGCGAGCTGATTGACGGGTTTCGAGTGCTCCCTGTCGCGCCGAGCATTGCCTCCATTTCGCCTGATGCTGGGGATCAAGGCACATGGATTACCGCCACCATCTCTGGCTCAGGCTTCATACCCGGCGCAACAGCCGAGCTGCGGCAAGGCGCCGAAGTGATTGCGGGTGATGTTGTCATCGCCCCGTCGGGCGCCGCCCTTACGGCTTCTTTTCTGCTTCGACCACCACTCGGTTTTTACGACACCGTCATAACCAACCCAAGCGGGCTGAGCGCAAGCCTTGCGCAAAGCTTTGAAGTCACAGAGGCCAACCTTTCTTTCCAAGGCACCGTTTCCGACCCTAGCGGCGCTCTCATTCTTGCCGCAACGGTTTATCTAATTCCAGCGCTTGATGTCGCCAACTTGCCAGCATTAACCTCCGCAAACCGTCGCTCAACCTTCGATGGTCTTGGCGGCTATGACATGCCCGAGTCCATGGATTTCGATGAGCCTCTCGAAGACTTGGTCCGCCTCAATGGCGCCAGCTTCTTGAGTGCCTTGACTGACGCCGACGGGCGTTTTGCCATCAGCGATGTTCCAGATGGTCGCTTCTATGTCTATGTTGAGCCAAGCGATGCTGACCACCTTCCTGGTGGTAGCCTCTGCCGTGATTCAATCACAGAATCTGGTTTGCGCGGCTTCGATCTCGCGATTTCTGTTTCTGGCGTGACTGGGGCCAATGCTCACTACATGGGCGCTGACCGCTGCCTCGAATGCCACACCGACCATGTCGGCACTAAGAGCCTCGCTCACTCGCTTGGCTTTAAGGTCCCTAACGAGGTTAGCCCTCTGCAAGACCTAAGTGATTTCCCTGAGTTTGATATGTCTTTTGACTATTTCACCACAGGCACCAACTACACCGTTGGCTCAAAAGTTTACTACTACGAGCCTGATTCAGCTCGCGGCATGGATGACTTCAAGATTTCAGAAACTAGCCAAGGCGCTGCTAATGTCATCGTTCTCTGGCTCTGGACAGACGCGGGTACAGGCATTCCAAACATCACTTTTGAAAATGTTTTGAATCCGGCCGATCCAATGAACCTCCACACACACGAAGTTCGTTTGACTTACGGTGGTGCTGTCAACAAGCAGCGTTACATGCTTGAGTGGGAAAACTGGGCTGCCGACGGCTCTGCCGCTGCTGGTGGAAATGGCCTCAAGGGTCTCTACCCAACGCTTCAATTCCAAGGCTTCACTGTTGATCAAGCTGGTGGCGATGTCACGGGCTACGAAGGCAGTGCAGATCGCTCTCGTCAGGTTTGGCGCGACTACCACATGGATTACTACTGGAACTACCAAACAAACAGGTTCATGGTTCCTGGTTCCGTTGATGGCAAAGCTCACAACATTTCTGTGAAGTGCATGGGTTGCCATGCCACAGGTTGGAGTGTTGCTGGCCCAGACCCTATTACGGGCGAAGTTTTGTCGAGCTCAATCGCGTCACTTAATGGCGAGTATGACCTTGACCATGATGGTGTGACTGACATCCTTAACACGGGTTGCGAGTCTTGCCACGGTGCTGGCTCAAACCACATCGCCGCTCAAGGCCCAAGTGGTTCTCAGAATGGCGCTTTCATCGTGTCTCCTGAAGACCTCACTCCAAGCCGCGAAGTCATGCTTTGCATGCGCTGCCACGACCGCATTTCTGGTCAGGGCGAGCACTTTGGTGCTGGCGCGGGCGACCACCCAATTAACCTTGCTAACGAATGGCCAGAGGCTGGCATGGGTATGGCTGAATTCTTTGCGGATTACGCAGCGGATGGCGTCAAGGCACCCAAGAGTTCGAAAAACTGGGGCGATGACATCCACGCGAAGTCACACCACCAGCAGGCTCCTGATTTCTTGAAGTCGGCTCACTATCGCAACGAGTTTGAACTTGTAACTTGCGTTAGCTGCCACGACATGCACGGGGGCACGGGCGAGAAGCGCGCTTTGACGGCTGACCCTGATGTCGTCGATTCTGCTTTGTGCATGAGCTGCCACAATACTGACCTCTCAGGCGGCGACACCAGTGGCCACACGCTTGCGATGGTCGGTTATGACCACGGTGTTGCTCACAACGCCAACGCATCTTGCGTCGATTGCCACATGGCAAGGATGGCCAAGACAGGCGCGGGCGTAGAGAGCAAGCTCACCCTGGATGGCTACTACTACGAAAACGACATTACTTCCCATGTCTTTGATGTGCCTAACAAGACCACACTCCTTGGCGTGCTTCCTTCGAGTGCAATGCCGATTCCATACACCAACGCTTGCGCAATGTGCCACAATGTAGAGGATTTCTACTAAACCCACTCTATGCGGGCCCTAAAGCCAGACGCTAATCTTTGGCATGCGTTACTGGCTACTCCCCGCCCTCATCACCGCCCTTTCCGCCTGCTCTGACCGCCCAACCGCTGCGACGACGGCGAGTGGTGAAGCTACCCAGCCCGACATCATCCTCATTTTGGCGGATGACCTTGGCGTCGGTGATTGGGGTGCGGGTGGTGGCGAAATGCACACGCCAAATCTTGACAAGCTCTGCGCGGATGGCGTCCGTCTCGATCGCTACTACACCTACCCATTATGCACGCCAACGCGCGTTTCGTTAATGAGCGGCTCATCCCCCGCGCGTTACGAAATGATTTTTTCTCCGCTTCGCCCCTGGGACGCCCGCGCTCTGCCGCGTGATATTGTTACTTTGCCCGATCGTTTGCGCCAAGTCGGTTATCGCACCGCGCTTGTCGGCAAATGGCATCTTGGCCACGCCAAACCCTGGATGCACCCCAACGCGCGCGGCTTTGATCATTTTTATGGTTTTGTGACGGGCGCGATTGATTATGTCACGCGCAACTCGCGTAACGGCGGGCTTGATTGGCAGCGTAATGGGCAATCCGTAACGGAAGAGGGTTACTCCACCACGCTCTTTGGAGCTGAGGCGGCAAGCTGGATTGGCAAGCAGAAAAAGACCGAGCCGTTTTTTATGTACCTACCGTTTAATGCGCCGCACACCCCGCTTCAGGCGCCAAAACGATTCACTGAGCACTACACCGATACGGTCAGCGACCCCGACCGCCGTGTTTATTGCGCCATGGTCGAGGCCATGGACGAAGCCATCGGCAAAGTCATGACCGCCGTCGAAGCGCGTGGTCGAGCCGACAACACTCTGATCATTTTCGTTTCTGACAATGGCGCGTCGCCCAAACATGGTGGCAACAACGGCCCTCTGCGTGGCGGAAAAGGCACAACCTTCGAAGGCTCTCTGCGCGTACCCGGCGTGATGCATTGGCCTGCAGAATTGCCCGCAGGCACGGTTAGCTCGCAACTCGTTAGCTCACTTGATTGGTACCCTACGATTCTTGATGCGGCAGGAACAAGCGCCCAAAACCCTGACGGCATCAATGCGCAACCTGACGGCAAAAGCATCCTGGAAACCCTCTCGCCTGAGCTTGAAACGCAGCCGCGCGAAGATTTGTTTTTTGCGACTTGCACGAGCAAAATGACTTCATACTCGGTGATTCGCTGGCCTTGGAAATTAACGCAACGCATTTTCCGAGGCACGGAAGTCACCCGCAATTTTTTGTTTAACCTGAGCGAAGACCCGAAAGAGTCAAACAATCTCAACGAGCCCGAAGTTGCAATCGGTAACGAGTTGCGCGAGGCCATTTTGACCTGGGTAAAAGAGGTGCACCCCGATGGTGTCGATTATCACATGCCGGCAAGTTGCACAACGCAAACGCCGCCGACGGGCTGGCAGGCCCCGGCCGACTGGACCGACTTGGGTACTTTGCAAACCGTCGATAAGCCTCAAATGGCACCCGCGCCAGATTTGCGAGAGCAACATTAAGCTCAGTATTGGCCAAGCAGTTTTTCGCAATCAAGGATGGCTCGCTTGAGTGCATGCTCGTCTAGTGTCGACAACTGTATGTACTCGTTTTGCGCGAGTTTGTTTAAAGCGCCGCGGTTAAAAAAAATGAGTTGGCGCGTGGGCGCTTCGAGCATGTTTTTGTAGTGCCGCCATTCTTCGAGGCTCTTTAGCGCAATGAGTTGCGGCACCCGCTTTGGTTGTTGTTGGACGGGCTCTACTTTTGCGGGATCTAGCCTTGGGCTTCCGCCCTCTTTTTCCAAAAAGGCGTTTGACTGGGTCCATTTTTTTTCGAACAAAACGCGTTCCGTTTCGGTCAGGCGGCCCAAGTAAGTTTGCTCTATTACGCCAAGCAGCACAATTGCTTTACGAACTTCCGGACGACTCTTGCGGCGCAAGCCACTGTCGAGAATCCGTGTGGCGCGCAACCAATCCTGCGAGTGAGACAAGTGGGGCAATTCAATCTTATTCGTTTTAAGTGTGGCCTGCTGAGTGGCAACACTTCCAGGAGGTGATGACTTGTCGGGCGAGCGCTTCGGTGCGGGTTGCTTATCGGGAGCAGGCTCAACTTCTGTTGGTTCAATAAGTTGTGGTGCCGAATAAGACGAGTGCTCGACGCCTTGCGGCCGCATACCCTCTTGCACCCCTTTATCGTAAACATCTTGTACAAGTCGGTTCGCCCAATAAAGGGCTAGTGCGCTGGCGACTAAAACAATGATGACGGAAATGGGAGAACTCTTTTTTTGCCGCCGCCGCGACTGTCGGGGCGCTCGAACGACGGGTGTAGAACGAAGAGGGGAGGCCGCTTGTTTCTCTAGCTCAAGGGCAGCTCGAGTCATTTCGCTCGCAGAAGAAAACCGCAAAGAGGGCGTTTTCTGTAATGCCTTTTGCAAAAATGCCTCTACCGCCAAAGGAGTGTCTAGGCCTACATCAGAAAAAGTAGGTGGCGCATCTTGGCGATGCGCACGCAAAACAGACGGCACGCCAATTTCTTCAAAAACATGACGGCCAGTGACTAATCGAAAAAAGGTACACCCTAAAGAGTAAAGGTCGGATCGCGAATCCATCACGCCGCCCTTTGTAGAACATTCGGGAGCCATAAAATGAGGCGTGCCGCCGTGTTCTTTTGCAGCTATTTCACGAGTAGCCGCCATACCAAGGTCTGCGAGCTTGACCTCGCCGCGGGCATCAATCATGAGGTTGGCCGGCTTAACATCACGGTGCACAAGCCCCTTACCCTCGGCATAATCAAGCGCCTGTAAACAATCCAAAATGGCTGATAGCGCCTCTTTCCAGGGCAATGCGCCTTTTTCGCGGAGGACATCTTCTAGAGAGCCGCCACGAATCAATTCCATGGAATAATAAACATTGTCGCCCTGATGGCCGCAGTCATAAACCTGGACAAGGTTGGGGTGAGCCAACGCCGCAGCAAAGCGCGCTTCTTGCAAAAAACTTGCAATCGCATCTTTGTCTTGCGCCAATTCTTGCGAAAGAACTTTTAGCGCAACCTCTCGATCAAGGCTCTGCTGAAGGGCGCGATAAACCACGCCGAAAGAGCCCATCCCGAGTACATCTTTAGGGATGTAGCCGCCAACATCAGTGCCAACGAGCGGCTCGCGCATCATGACTTTAATCTTTTTCTTAGGGGCGGTTGATTCACCCGCGGCGACACGATTTCCGATGCCGATAATGAGTATTTGAATATCACCAATTTGGACGCAATCGCCGATGGCGAGAATAGAGGAATTGCAACTATTGCCGTTTACCCAAGTGCCGTTTGCAGATTTAAGATCTACAACTTCCCATAGCCCGGCCTTGCTTTCAAACACACAGTGTCTGCGCGAAACGGATTTGTCGTCGACGCATAAATCACACCCCGAATCACGGCCGACTACGGCTCGCGTTTGGACCTGTTTGACAATCTTGGCTTCCCCAACCTGGATAGTGAGTTTCATAATGATTTCAAGCATAGCGTCTTTTCGCTAATCTACAGCCATGATTTTAACCCTACTCCTTACGGCCCCGCTCGCCTCATGCGCATTGCCAAATGCTGCGCAAGATGACCCGCCGGCGGTCGCTCAAGCGCAAAGCTACAAAGAGCTCGAAGCTGAGTTTTCAACCGCCCACAAGAAATGGATGGCCGCCATGGACGCAGCCTCTAAAGAGGGCACCTACCCACCATTCGGCGACAACCCGACAAAAGAGTTTTTCGCTCGCTTCCGCGCAGTGGCCAAAGACGTTAACTCAACTCAGCTCGATAGTGGGCAAGCAAAACTATGGTGCCTGATGCGCTTGAGCGATTCTGGCATCAACTGGAAAAGCCCTGTCGGCGTAGCCGAAAAAATGGCCTCCGACCTTTTTCAAAACTATGCTAAAGAAATCGATCTAGCCAAAGTGCCCGATGCCATTAGTCGGTTTTGCTGGCTAGACCCTGAGCCAACAGTCAAAGCGCTGGCCAATCTTGTCGAAGTCGCTCCAAGCATTGATTTAAAAGTCGGCCTACTCATCGCACAGGCTACGATTTATGCGGATCAACTCAATGACGCAGACACTGCTATTGCCAACCTAGATCTTGTCGCTAAAGATTATGGCAAAAGCGCCCTGGCCGCCAAGGCGGAAAAACTAAAGAACCGTATCGCAAACCTTCGCGTCGGCGGAATCGCACCTGAATTTCAGGGCGTCGATGTTGACGGCAAGACCATCAAGTTAAGCGACTACAAAGGAAAGGTTATCTTCCTCGATTTTTGGGGTTTCTGGTGAGGCCCTTGTGTGGGCGAATTCCCACACCAAAGAGCGCTCGTTGAGCAGTTCAAAGACCAACCCTTCACCATCCTTGGCGTAAACACTGATTCTGACCCAGATGAGTATCGTGAAAAATGCATTGAGCACCAAGTAACTTGGCCAAGCATTTTTAACGGATGCGGTGTACCCGAAGAATGGGGTATTAGTTCTTACCCAACCACTTTCCTCATCGACTCTAAGGGTGTCATCCGCTACAAAAATTTACGCGGCAAATCTATGGCGCCGAAAATCGCCGAGCTCTTAGCTGAGATGAAATAAGCGCCTTAAATGAATCGGCTTAATTCACGAGCCAATTCATGAAAGCGATGCCCGTCGCGAGCTAATTCCCAGCAAGCGGGCGTGTTGCGAATCAGAGCAAACCTGGCCAGCGCTTCTTTTAGCGCTGGCCAATCTATTTCGCCCTCGCCTGGCGCACAGTGATCATGTCGACCGCGCGGCATGTCGTCAAGCTGGATGTTAATGATTTGGTTATCAAACTTTTTAAGCGCCTCGACTGGAGAATAGGAATCATTCACCAGAAGATGGCCGACATCTAGACAAAGGCCAAAAGCACCGCTTGATCTGTTTTCGGCTAAAACATAATCATCGAGTGTCGCGACGAAATGCCCTGGTTCGGGCTCTAATGCCAGTTTTGCGCCATATTTCTCAGCAAGCGGTGATAGATTTTCGACGGCCTGCATCAAACAAGAACGCGCGCCTTTAATTGTTTGGTCGACAGGCAAAGCGCCTGACCAAAAAGATAAAACGCTAGAACCGAGTAGTTCGCACCACTCGCAAAGGGTGCGTAAATATTTTAATCTGAGCTGCCGCGTGTCGTCGACCTCAAGCAAATTGGGGCGGTGCTTTTGCGTTGCGCTCAAAGAAAAACGCGCACCACTTTCGACGACCACTTTTAGCCCGTGTTGCTCACACAAAATGCCTACGCGCCTAACCTCGGCAGAGGTTGTGTAGCGAGGGTCTAAATGCGCGACATCGGGCGTAATCGCAATGGCCGTATAACCCAAATCACTCAGCAACGGAATGGCGTCTTCAAGTCGGTGACTTGTGAAGCTGTTGGAGTTCCAGCCGAGATGAAGCATCGGTTTTTATTTCCGCGTAAGCAAAAGTGTTTTTTGATACTTTGCAATAAGGGCATCAATCTCGCGGGTAGCGCGCGCATTGTCGGAGTTGTCAGCCGATAGCTCGCTTAGCTCCCTCAAGCCGCCCTCTATCTTTTCGCGGGCGTCGTCTAGCTGAGAGCGGAAAGAAAGAAAATCGCCGTCAGGGGTGCGGCTCTGATAGGCGGCTTCCACCTGTTCTTTGCCCAGGCGACAACTTTGTCGGCCATGAATCCAACGATCATCACGCTGCCAATCAAACGAGCCCTGACTGCTGCTCGGCAATCGCAAGCCTTGCGTTTTTTCCGTTGAAGCCGGGCTAGGCTTTGCATAAACCGTTGTTTTAAGTTGGCCGTCAACAGGCGAGTCAAGCGCACTCGTCGATGAACTCACGCCCACGATACCCGACGGCGCATCGCCTTGACTGGCCGCGCCAGAACCAAAATGAACAAATGCCCATGCCGCCGCGACGAGGCCTGCTGCGACCAGGCCAGCGACTGCGCCAGCGTCTAAAAAGGCAGGGATTGATGTGCGGGGCGTTGATGTGACCATTCTGCAATCATGCTACAGGATTCAGACTTTCTTGCTAACTCTAAGCGACAATTGAATTAACCCTGGGCCTCTAAAGGGCTCAACAAGGCCGCATAACCACCCGAACGAGGCGGATGCGTTTCGTCACCCTCAAATGGCTCGAAGTACTTTTCGACCTCAAGTGTCAACCCGGCTCGCTTAGCAATGCGCTGCGCCATCTCTTGATTTTCTTCTTTTTCAAGAGAGCAGGTGCACCACAAGACGCGCGTGTTTTCGCCGATCAAAGGAAGCACAAGATTTTTACGAATCAAATTCATCACGGTCGTGGAGCGATGCAATTCTTTTTTATCAAAACGCCAACGCGCCTCAGGACGCTTATGCAACACACCCGTATTTGTGCAAGGCGCATCAACTACGATCAAATCCCATGGGCCTTCTGGCAAATCAGAGCCGTCTTCGGCAATGGTTTGACGCTGAATCTCATGACCTAGGCGATCACATTCTGGGCTCATTTTTTCGAGGCGGTCTGCTGAAACATCGCAGGCCAACACATCGGCTTTTCCGCCCGATAGCTCAAACGCCGCGAACGCCTTTCCGCCAGGCGCGGCGCACAAATCAAGAATGCGCTCGCCGGCAACGGGTCGAGCAAGCGCAATCGTTTGAAGCGAAGTCAAATCTTGCACCGCCCAATGCCCCTCTTCAAAACCAGGGAGGGCCTCAACGGCGCCTCGCATTTCTGGCAAATTTACAGACAACGGGTGTGGCCCGGCTTCCGCGCGAATCTCTAATTCTGTAAGCGACTTAATCAGCTCATCACGAGTTGTTTTAAGTGGATTTACACGCAGCCACAAACTTGGAAGGTGATTTAACGCGGTCATCCGAGAACGCATCGCGGGAGGGCCTTTTTCTTCCCACCAGCGACGAGCCAAACCAGCTGGATAACTGTATTGCTGAGACCAATGCCTTGCCGCCTCTTTGTGATGGCTATGAAAAATAGGACGATCGAAAAACCAGCTTTCTTTTTCTAAAATCAAACGGTGGCGATGCGGTTGTTTGTCTGCAATCGCCTCGCGCTTTACTCCGCGCTGCACACCGCGCAAAATTGCGTTCGCCACATTTTTGCCCGCACCAAGCCACTGTGATGCGGCTTCGATGGTTGCGCCAATCGCAGCATGGTCAGGGATGTTGTCGAGATAAAACAACTGCACCACCCCTAAACGCAAAGTCGCCATCATGACGGGGTCGGTTACGCGACGCTTAGCATACGCCGACCAAATCAAATCAAGTGTTAGTTGTCGTCGCAATGATTCTGAAACGAGCATACGCGCCAAACCTCGGTCTGGGCCCTGCAAACCCTCTTCGTCAGAAACAGCGACAAAACGGCGCGTGGGGACACCCCCCTCGGCCAACAAGCGTAAAGCGACATAACGAGGATCAGCCAAGTTTTGCTCCGGGTGGGAAAGAAACGCCCCTCAAGAAATCATCGGCAGGCAAAGGGGCTTTGCCTTGACGCTGTAGTTTTGTAATGCGGTACGAACCCTGCCCACAAGCAACAAGGATGCCCCCATCAATTGAAAGTATCTCGCCTGGCTCACCAGCAATTGGAGCGACAGCAATTGGAGCTTCAGCATCGCCGGTGGTCGGCGTAATCGCGGCAGGCTCACCTATGAGAATTTTTAAACCCTCGCCGTTGGGCAAAGTGGTCTGCCCGCAAGGCCACGATGCGTAAGCTCGCACCAGCGCGTCAATTTCATAGGCCGGCAACGACCAATCAATGATGCCGTCTTGCTTTTTAACCTTCCGACAAAAAGTAACAGCTGATTCTGTTTGAGGCTTACCGCAAAACGAGACACCCTCAGCAAAGAAACTCTGCAGCAATTCAGCAGACAACACACTGAGTCGAGCAAACAACTCGGGGCCGGTCTCGCGAGCACCGATGGCGCAACGCCGCTCAACTAAAACATCGCCGGCATCAAGCGCGGCAACCATCTGCTGGATGCAAACGCCAGTCTCAGCATCGCCAGCCATAATCGCAGCCTGAACCGGGCTTGCCCCGCGCCAGCGCGGCAAAAGCGAGCCGTGCACATTGACGCAACCCAATCGTGGAGCGTCAAGCAAACTCTGGGGCATGATTTGCCCATAGGAAACCACAATACCTAAATCGGCCTCTAGGCTGGAGAATTCATCTACAAAAGAAGCGCTGCGAACCGAATCTGGCTGCAAAACGCACACGCCACTAGCCTGAGCTAACTCAACGAGCGGGTTCACAACCTCTTTACGGCCACGCCCCGCACGGCGCAATGGCGCAGTAATCAGGGCTACAACTTCTACACCCGCCAGCTCAAGAAGAGCGGCGAAGGACGCCTCGGCAAAAGGCGGCGACCCAAAAAAGGCAACGCGCAGATTGGGGCCTAAAGGTGTGGCTCAACAAACTTTTTGAGCTTCTCGCCGTCCATCATGCCCATGTGGCGGCCGACCTCGGCACCACCCTTAAACACGATGAAGCAAGGAATCGCCATCACGCCCAACTCGGAGCCTTTTGATGGGTTTTCTTCGGTGTTCATTTTGACGACCTTGAGCTTTTCGCCCATATCGGCGGCAAGCTGATCGACCGCAGGAGTCATCGCGCGACAAGGGCCGCACCAAGGCGCCCAAAAATCAACAAGAACTGGAACTTGGGATTCAACGACTTCACTTTGGAAGCTGTCGTCGGTTACATCGAGGGCATTTGACATGATTTTTATCTATTTAACGGCGGTGGCGTGATTCAGACCTATAAGTTAATACAACTAAGCCTCGCCCTCAAGCAAATCACCGATTTCTGGCTCTAGATCGCCCGGGTTTTCATCAAAACCTTCGTCAATCTCTTCAAGGACGACATCTCGGCCAGCCACGCGACGGATGACGACATCATCAAAGGCTGAATCTTGTTTTAAATCAACCGCCTGTTGTTTCGCTAACTCAAGCAGCGCAACCAAATAGTAGGCTGCGTCACCACGAGATTGGGCTTCAGATTTGCTCAGCAACTCGCTCAAGCTGGTGGCCTCTTGCTCTTGGAGCTGCTCCCATAATTCTTCGACATAAGCGCGCAGGGGGCGACCTGATGGGCGCACATGATGCGGCCGCATAAAGCCCGTCTCAGACTCTAGGCGTGAAAAGACTTTGAGTAAATCCCAGATGGAAACCTCGCCGATGTCCCATTCTTCGTCTTCTTCGTCGTCGTCTTGAATGTACTTTCCAAGCCAGCGACCACCTGCAGGTAACAATTTTTTGCGCTCGTCCCAACGCTCGGCGAGCGCATCTGCTGCCTGACGCAAAGACTTGTAGGCCAACAACTGCTGCACCAACTCTTCGCCGGGGTCAAACGGGTCTTCATCGCCCTCTAATTCATCGGTCGGCAATAGCGAACGCGATTTAATTGCAAGCAATGTCGCGGCAACCACCAAATAATCAGCCGCCTCGTCAACATCAATCGACGCCAAAGAGCGAATATGCTGGCAATAAGCATCGCAAACTTGCGTGAGCGAAACCAAGTGAATCTCAAGCTCTTTGTCGCGCACCAACTGCAATAGCAGGTCAAGCGGGCCCTGAAAAACACGGTCAAGCCGCACCGAAAAGGACGAAATCGAGTCGTGCGGCTCGGCGGCGGCAGACTCAGATTGCGCGGCATCACCCAACAACAAGCCCGGGATTGGGCGTGATGGTGGCAAAGAATCTGGCTCGGTGGGCTCAATCATGACAACATGGCAAGCTGCTCAATGAAGCCAACCACTTCCATGATGACGCTGCGCATCGCGACGCCAAAACCATCAACATAAAAAACGAGCGCGAGTATGAGAAAGAGCCCAAACCGCTCTAATTGCACATAGGAACGCAAGGCCTCGCCACGCAAAAAGTACATGACAATCCGTGAGCCGTCGAGTGGTGGCAGCGGGATGAGGTTGAAAATCGCAAGCAGCACATTGATAAAAATGCCCATCACCAATACTTGGACACCCCTTGATTCAGGGTCTGGCCAGACTTCGGTGTGCAGCAAAATCGAGAGCAGGCCCGCCCAAAGCATGGCCTGGATCAAATTACTCAGCGGCCCGGCAATCGCGACTAACGCAAAATCGCGCTTGGGGTTTTTGAAATAGCGCATATCAACGGGCACAGGGCGTGCGCCGCCAAAGATAAAAGGTGAGCCCATCGCCAACAATAATGCGGGTAGGCCAATGGTCATGATCGGGTCAATATGTGGGACGGGGTTCAGCGTGACCCGGCCACGCAATCGCGCAGTGGGGTCGCCCAAGCGATCGGCAACCCAAGCGTGGGCGGCCTCGTGTGTCGTGATGGCTAAAATTGCAATCATCACACTACCTATAAGGGTGAAGGTATCCATTCGTCCGTCCATTCTCGCAAGGCCGGGCATTGTCTACAATAGCCACCCACAGGCGCGCCCCTTCCCGCGCGCAAAAACCTCTTCTCAACATGAGTTTCGACCCGGAACGCGCCCTTTCTCGTGGGCTTGAAGTCCTCCGCCTTGAGGCCACTGCGCTGAGCGACCTCCGCGACTCGCTTGGCGACGCCTTTATCGACGCTTGCGAGCGCATCATGCAATGCCAGGGGCGAGTTGTCGTCAGCGGCATGGGCAAGGCCGGCATCATCGGCCAAAAAATCAGCGCCACCCTCGCCAGCACCGGGACGCCATCCCTCTTTCTGCACCCTGCCGAAGCGCTGCACGGTGATTTAGGGCGATTGCGGCCCGAAGATTTGCTACTCGCCTTATCTCACTCGGGCTCAACCCGCGAATTGGTGCAAATGGTTCCAGCGGCGCAGTCGCTTGGTGTAGGCGTTTTGGTGATTTGCGGGCAACCCGAATCGCCGCTCGCACAACACGCTGATTTAGTTTTGGCGTTGGGCGATACCCCCGAAGCCTGCCCCTTGGGTTTGGCGCCGACGGTTTCGACCACGCGCATGCTGGCGATGGGCGACGCGCTCGCGATGGCTGTCCTTGAGGGGCGCGATTTTACGCGTGAAGAGTTTGCTGCATTTCATCCCGCCGGCTCGCTTGGCAAATCGCTAATGCGCATTGGCGAAATGATGCGCACGGGCGACGAGCTTCCGCTGCTGCCATCGACGGCAACAGTCGCCGATGCACTCGCGGTCATGACCGAAACCATTGGTCGCCCAGGCGCGGCAATTGTTCACGACGATGACACCCAACTACTTGGTATTTTTACCGATGGTGATTTACGCCGGCTCGCGCAAGCGGGGCAATTGGTTTTAAGCGAGCCCATTTCAAAACACATGGCCGCCAAGCCACGCTTTTTACGCGAATCACAACTCGTCGGCGAGGCGCTTCATCTTTTCAAAGAAACCCATGTTGACCAAATGCCCGTTTTGGCGAGCGACGGCGACCGCGTTGTGGGGCTGGTCGATATTCAAGATTTGCTTGAGGTCAATATTTAATGACGCACCCACGATTCCCAAAAGATTTACTGCAACGCGCGGCCGACATTCGCCTTTTTGTGACTGATGTCGATGGCTGCTGGACAAACGGCCGCATTACCGTGCACGCCGATGGCTCCGAAAGCGCGCACTTCGATGTCAAAGATGGCTACGGCATGATGGCTATCCAAAAAGCGGGTATTGAAATCGCCGTGATTTCTGGCCGCGACAACCCAGCCGTCGTGGCTCGCGCTGAGCGACTTGGCATCCAAACGCGATATATGGGGCAAATGGAAAAAGCGCCGCTAATTGCTGATTTACTAGCAAAACGGGGGCTTGAGCCTCATCAGGTAGCCGCGATTGGCGACGACCTGCCAGACTTAGACTTGTTTGCGCGGGCTGGTTTTTCTTTTGCACCTCACGACGCGATTCCTGAATTGCGTGACGCGGCTGATTGGGTAACGGCAACAAACGGCGGGCATGGCGCCATCCGCGAGTGCTGTGATTTTTTGCTCTTAGCTCAGGCTGAGGGCCGCTCGTGAAAGCACGGGCTTGGGGCACAGCCCTTTTTATCTTTTTGGCGATATGGATTGTCGCTGATGTGTTGCAGCATTTGCCCAAAAACGCCCCTCTCGTCGACCGCGGGCCTGAAGGCTTCCCCCAGCAAGTCGAGGGCATCGGTAAGGTTGAGTTTGCTTTTCAAGGTGAGATTCATTTGGTCGCAGAAACGCATCAAGTTTCCGACTCGGCCTTGACGCACACGGAAGCCACCACCCTGCGTGTCCCTTGGCTATCAGTAAAAGGCTGGAACCCCCTTCCAAAAAACGAAAGTATGTTTTTGTCGCGGCTTGCGGTGCGTTCTCTTGAGTCGGCGGCAAAAAAGGGCGTGCGCTATCAGCTCGATGGCCCCTCTGGGCTTTTGCCTTTGCTGCCAAATCGCTCGACGCCAGAGCTTGATACATCGCGACCTTGGTTACTTGAAAAACCCGTCATCCAACTCCCTGATTTTCTTAATGGCGCAGGGCTGACTTTGACACTTGAAGATGCCAAGCTTCATCCCGAAACAGGTGCGATGCAAAGCGATGGCCCATTCATTGTTGAGGGCGGCGGGCTTCATGTTGTCGGCAGGGGGCTTGAGTTGCTGGCTGACGAAAAGGCTTTGGTGCTCGGAGTCAGCGGCGACTTGATTACATGGTCGATGCAAACTCAAGATAGCGATGCCATCCGCGCGAAAAGTGTGTTTGGCCAACTCGTTCCCCAAGAGGGCATTCAACAACTGTTACTACAAGATAATGTCGAGATTGTTTTTCCGCCCGCCACGCTTAACCGAGATTCGGGTGACACCACTTTGATGAGCAAAACGCTCACTCTTGACCTTGTTGCACAAAACGACTCCTGGGCTCCTGCTGGCGGTCGCGCAATAGGTCCCTCAACTTGGCTCGGGCCTGACGGTATCGCCAAAGGTGGAGACACCAACCTTTTTTGGGATGCCGGTCAATTTAGCGGCATCGCACTTGCTGGGCCGACCCGGCTAGAACCAGCCGAGCCAGCGGGCTCTTGGGCCACATCGCAAAGCGCTGCCGTTCTATCCAAAGACCACACCTTTACTTTGTCTGATAATGTTCAAGGCGGCGACGCGCAACATACTTTTCGCGCAGACTCGATGTCCTTTCATGATGGTGGTCGAGTCGCAAAGGGCGCGGTGCATATCCAAGGCCCCGACGGCGAAATGTTTTCCGACTCGGCGCATACCCAACAAAATGGTGGATGGGTTTTCGACGGCAATGTGCGCGGCGATCGGCAATTTGAAGGCGAAAGATGGCAACTGTTTACCCCGCATGCCGTCCATGGCAAGAGTGGCCTTTCCGACGCGGGGCCGAGTTTTGAGCTCGTGCACGGCGCAGACCAACTTTCAGGTGAGTGGCTCAAGACGCGACATGTCGGCGATGAGCTTGCGATTACCGCGCTCGGCGATCTGGTTTTGACTCGTGATGGGCTCGTGGCGCAAGGAGACCGCCTTGATCAAAAAAATCTAAAGACCATTCTTTCCGGCGACCCTGCGCGAGCAAGTTTCCCCATTCAAGACCTTTCTGGCACGGCGCGCGCAAGCCGCATGGTGCGTGAGGATGACATCCTTTTCTTGCATGGCAAACCGCGGCTCGATTTACCAGCTCAATCGCTCGGGCTCGAAGGCAGCCGCGTTTTTATCGATTCGGCGCGGGCAAATCGCAGCCCACTCACTGGCGCTTGGTCCATGACGGGCGGCGTTGTTTTTTCTGGCGCGGTTTCAGGTAAAGCCGCCAGCCTTCATTGGGTGCCAGGCGGAGAAATGATTCTCAAATCCGACTTTAACCAGATTGCACGACTTGCCGGCACTCGCACGGGCCAAGGTGATTTTGATATTCAAGCGGAGGTCATCCGTATTGATGAGGTCGGTGTTGGCGAATTATTGCGCCAATGTGTTGCTTCCTTTCAGGCTCCTGACGGTACGCCCGGAAAGGTGACGGGCCATCGCGTTGTGTTTCATGAATCGGGTGGTCGCGCCGAAGGTAAAGTCGCCGTAAATTGGGCGTCTTGGGCCGGTCAAGCAGCAAGCGCAAACTGGGGCTTTACAAAAGAAGGTTGGCAACTTGAGCTTATTGACAACGCGAGCCTAAACGGCGCAGAAGGTTCCGCAACTGGGCATCGTATTTTTTATCGGCACGAGCAACAATCTCTTCGCGCGGAGGGTTCTTCCGGAAGCCTCGCGGAAATAAATGTTACAGGTGGCCGCAGCGCGATTGGCGATTGGCTTGAATATTCCATTGGCTCTCGTCTCTTTTCTTCTGGGCACGCAACTTTCCAAACGCCGGTGGTTAACTGATGAAACTTCTTTTATTGCTTGCGGCGCTCAGCCCCCTCTCGATGCCTCTCGTTGCACAAGAGCCTGAATCGACAAACATCGAAGTCAGCTCAATGATGCACTGGGAAAAAAACGGTGAGTTGTTTTACGAATTAATCGACCTCGTTTATCAAGAAGGCGTATTTCACATTGTCGCCGACCGGGCCACCCTGCGCTTTGATGCCGCGCTTTATAAAAAGGGGTTGGCGGAAAACAATTCCGTTGCTTCACCTAAGCCACAATCTAACTCACCGCTATTAAGCCAGAAAATTCAATCCGCATTGTTTGGCGCGATGGGCACAGTTGGCGTCGACAGCGCGTTGCTGGAAATACTCCTAGAAGATAATGTTGTCATCAACGGAGATGGGCTTGATCTCAAGTGTTCTCGTTTTTCACACTTAGTCAAACAAGAGATAACCATACTTTCTGATTGTGATTTAATTTTTGAAAATGGCGCGCCCAACGGCTGGCCAATGCGCTTGTTGGCAAAAGAGCTCACAGAGTTTCCTGATGGTCGACTTGAGGCAATCGAGGGTCGCAATACAACTTGCACACACGAGCCTCCGCATTATTCCATTTCAATGAGTCGCGTGGTGCGTGAGCCGACAACCAGCTCGGGCGGGCCTGAACTATGGAAACCAAGCGGTATGCGATTGCGGCTTGGCGGTATTCCCGTGTTGCCTTTGCCCGCATTTGATTTTTCGGAAGGCGAGTCATTCCTTGGTTTAGAACGCATCAAAATATTATCGGGTCGCGCCTGGGGAGCCTCTTTGCAGGCCGACATTCAGGGCGACTCGCAACTTTACGGCGGAAAACTAAACTGGGCTTTATCGCCCGCGTTTAGCTCAAAGCGCGGAGTGCCTCTATTTTTAGACCTTAATTACTCGAAAGAAAATTGGAAAAGTGAGTGGTCGTTGTTTGCCCTTCAAGACCAAGGTGATGACCTGCATGGCCTCTCAAGCCAGTTTGGGCGCGATTCTGATTTGCGCTTTCGAGCACGGCTTAATAACCGTTTTCAGCTCAGCCAAGATTGGCGATTAGATGCCGATATTGCCCTCACTTCTGACCCGCTGGTTGATTTAGAGTTTTTTCTACAAGACTGGATGTTCCAGGATGATGCAGAGACGAATATCCATTTGCGCAATGTCAGACAAGACTCGTTCTTCTGCGCCGATTTGGTTTCTCGACTAGACAGCGCGGGGTCGGTCCCCCTATCGTATTTTGGCTCACCCACATTCTCGGCACAACCCACTCTTGAGGTTTTACCGGCCCTTCGCTTTGAACAATTCGCTGTACCAATAGCAAAAATTCCGGTTGGCGCGCTGGGAGGAAAGGATGGCCTGAGCTCTCTCCATTTTTCTTGGGGCGCGACGGCAGAATCTCTACAGCTCCGCGATCGTGGGTTTCTTGCGCCTGAGGCCAACCCCGGCTATTGGCCCCCAAGCCCCACTCGGCGGCTTCAGCATTTATCCACTTGGGCAGAATTTAGTCTTCCACTTTATTGGCGCGGCTTAAGCATCCGCCCCGGCTTCCGTGCGGACACTAAAGTTTGGAAAGAAAGTACTAATGTTTTTGGGCAAGATTCAAGCCTCTCGCGCGAAGCCTATCTTGATCTTGGCGTCACGGCTCTACGCCAATATGAAGATGGTTGGCGACATCACCTTCGCCCCACTTTGCGGTTACGCGATCAGCAACTTTCGCGGTCGGCGACAAATCCAATTCCACAATTTAATGGCTTTGAATATGAAACGCCCGGCCAAGCGGTTGAGCTTGGTTTCCGCCAAAGCTTTTTCGCCCCCTCCCAAGAAACGCCATGGTTCGACTTGCGTATTCAGCGAGCCTGGTATCCCGATGAGACAAATGTTTTAATTGATTCGGTTTTCCCTGGGCCCAGAGATGGCGTCGCGATTGACGGCTGGGGCCCGACTGAAGTGCAAGCCTTTTGGCAACCGCGTCGACCGGGCGAGGCGCTGCGCGGTTTAAGCTGGTGGGGTCGTTTCCGTTTCGGGCCGCAAGATGTTTTAGACGAAAGTTATTCCCAACTTTCCATTCGCCCAAACGCCCGCACAACTTTTAGTTTTGCTTACCGCGACTATTTAGATTTATATCAACAGGCAACCGTGTCGAGTGCGTGGCGTGCGAGCGAAATGCTCTCATTTCGTTTGAGCCAAACCTTTAACCTCATTGGCGACGCGGCGCGCGTTAATCGATTAAGTGCTCAATATTGGGGGCACGATTATATTTTCGAAGTCGAGCTTTATCTCAACGAAATCAACGGTGACGAAGGCATCTTCTTTAACTTCTCGCCACGATTCTTAGCCGAGCAACACGGCTCGATGGGTCTTCCTAGAATGGCGAGCGCAAGATACCTGCAAGACACACCATGACATTTGCATTCTTCGGCTCAGGCGAAATCCTCATCGCGCTCGTTGTTGGCCTCCTCCTTTTTGGCGGACGGCTCCCTGAGATTGTGAAACAGGTCGCCCGTTATTTTGGTGAGGCCAAGCGCACGATGGCTGATATTCGTCGCGAAACAGGTGTTGATGAGGTCATCCGCGATATCCGCGCTGATGTTGACCGCGCCGCTGGCCCTGCTCAAAAGCCTCAATCTGAATCTCCTGACTCAGATTCTGCTATTGAGCAAGATTCAACCCAAACTGGGCAATAAACCCTACCCCTTTAAGGGCCAAGACTTAGGTGAGGCGCCGCCTTGTTGTGCATTATTCTCAACACGGAGGCTTTTGTGGGGAAAACTGCTCTAAGCCTTGCATTTGCTAGGGTTTTCGAATAAACAACATCCTGTAAATTGAGTTTTCCACAGGTTTTCCACATTTTACATCCGAGAAAAGAGTGCTGGAAACGAGCAGGGAAGAGTGCTTGCGTCTAGCTGAGGCAAAATGATGTCTTCGAGAGCGAGGCGGCAAGCTCCGCGTGAGCCAGGCAGGCAAAACACGAGCATTTTTCCAATTAAACCCGCTGAGGCGCGTGATTGGATACAAGCTGTGGAGATTTCCTGGTACGACAGCATTCGGAAGAGTTCGCCAAAGCCAGGCAAGGTTTTTGTGTAAAGCGGCTCAACGGCTTCGGGTGTGACATCTCTTGCTGTGACTCCTGTGCCACCTGTGACCAAAACGGCTTGGAAATCGCCGTCTGAAGACCATGCTATAAGCTTTTCTTGAATCGCCGCGACCTCATCTTTCACAATGGAGCGATCTTTGACTTGGTGGCCGGTGGTTTCAAGCACGGCAGTTAAGTATTGCCCCGAAGTGTCGGTCTCAAGAGTGCGAGTATCTGAGACAACCAAAATTCCGATTTGCAGTTTTTGGAATTCAGCCGGTTCGTGATGATGTGCGTGTTTCATGATTAAATGCGGAATGCTTGTTGCTCAACGGGCTCTTCAATCCGCTCGAAGCCAGCTTGTTTTAGATTTTTTGAAAGTGGACGGCGCTGCCCATCCTCGCCGTGAACGAGAAATAGAATTTTGGCGTGCTTGGCGAGTGGCTTCAAGGCGCGCAATAAATCTTGCTGATCAGCATGTGCCGAAAAACCATCCATTGTGGTTAATCGCGCGCCCACCTGATAGTGCTCGCCCAGGATGGAAACCTCTTTCGCCCCTTCGGCCAAGCGACGGCCAAGAGTGTGCTCGGCTTGAAACCCAACGACCAACAACTCGGTGTTGGGGCTGCCAATCCAATTCGCAAGATGGTGCAAAATGCGACCCGTTTCCATCATGCCCGAGGCTGACAAAACAATCATTGGCCCTGGATGACTATTCAACAACTTGCTCTCACCAACCGACTCCGTAAATCGCACGCCTGGGCACAAACTTTGCGCGCGTCCATCAATACATTCAAGTTGCTCAAGGGCTTCGTCATCGTAATACCGACAATAATTTTTCACAATCGATGTCGCCGCCGTCGCAAGTGGGCTGTCGACAATCACCGGCACTTTAGGCGCGGCACCCGATTCAAAAACACGACCCAGTTCATAAAGGATGTTTTGCGTACGCCCTACCGCAAAAGCAGGAATCAATAAACGACCTCGCCCTCGCGCGACGAGCCGCTTCACCGCATCGGCTAATTCTTGCTGCATATCAGCAAAGCCCGGATGAGTTTTTCCGCCATATGTGCTTTCCGAAATAATGATATCAGCTTGCACGAAAGGCTCTGGATCGCGCAGTAAGGGAAGCCCCGATCGACCGTAATCGCCGGTGAAAACAATGCGGCGCATCTCGCCATCTTCGGTCGCCTCAACCTCGACCCAAGCCGAGCCAAGAATGTGCCCCGCTTCATGAAATCGCGCGCGCACACCATCAAGAACCGCAAACCATTCGCCATAACGATGGGATAAAAACCGACTGAGTGTTTCATCGACATCTTCGTCGAGATAAAGCGGCATAACCTCGGCGTTTGTCGGCGGCGCATTTCCTTTTCTCGACCCGCGAACTTTATTACGCATGCGTTTCTTGTTTAGGAATTCAGCGTCCTTGGACAAAATGTGTGCGCAGTCATGCAGTAAAATCGTGCACAAATCACGCGTACCGTGAGTCGCGTGAATGGTTCCATGAAACCCCTCGCGCACAAGCATGGGTAATTTGCCAGAGTGGTCAATGTGCGCATGAGACTGAATGACGGCATCGACTTTGCTGGCATCAAAATGAAAGTTAGCGTTTCGCTGGTAGCTTTCATTGCGACGGCCCTGAAAGAGCCCGCAGTCAAGTAACACCTGGCGGCCATTCACGCACAGCATATGACAAGATCCTGTCACTCCACGCGCTGCGCCAAAAAACCTAATCTCCATAGCGCGCCACTTGTTTTTTTACATTTGAAAAATGTTGTTTCACCGCCTTTGGCAAAGATTGGCTTCCGTGAATCGAAAGAAACTTTCGCAAGGCGGGCGGCACGGGAGAGCCGCTGCCCAAAGGTATGGACATCGCCAGGGAAACACTCATTTCAGCTCGTTGCGTCAAAAAAGCATCGCGCGCTAAAACGGACGCTGCTGCCACGGCGGGATGCGCTTCTGCTCGCGGCACTTCAAAAACCTCTAGGCTTGGGTCACTCTCTGCAAGCCGCAAGCGAACCGGGCAGCGTGGGCTAAATCGATCAATAATTGCGTATTTAGCAGCAGCCTCTTTTTGCAAATCATGGAGAGCGGCGGCATGAAGCACTGTGAGCAATTGGTTTACATTGCTTCCGTTTTCAGCGTGCTGCCGGTTGTATTGCGCGGCGGTCAAAACACGCTCTTGGAATGGAAACTCTTTCCTGATCCAAGTGGCCAAAACCTGAATACGACGGTCGGCAATTTTTTTAGAATCGGTAACGCCAGCTTCTGCAAGCAACTTTGCGCTGACCTCGTCAACATAAACAGCGGCAACTGTTATCCCTCCGAAAGTGTCGCCCTTGCCGGCTTCATCAGAGCCGATAGCTGGAAGCGCAGAAACAAAATCAGCCGTGGGCTCCTTGGGTGCGGCAGCTTCCTTTTCCTTTTTTTCGACCAAAGATGAGGCCACGCCCCCGGCCATCAAAAACCGTGGCTCGAAAGCATCAGCACCTTTTCCTTGGACAACCAACTTGCCCGATTGATAGCAATTAATCACCATGCCGTCTCCTCGTGCTTGGAAATGCGCGTAAGCTAAATCGCGGAATTCAAAGTCGTTTTCTCGCAGCCGTTTTTCCAGTTGAGTGGCGGCGGCGGCATCGATTTTCCATACAAATGTATTAGCGGCACTCATTGTCAGCCTCCAATTCAACGGCTCGCAAAGCCTGGATGCAACGCTCACGCGTGGCTTCAAAAGAGGTTGCCGTCGCAAGGTCGTTTGCGCTGACAAAGATTGGTGGGCCGTAAACCAAAACTACTTTTGAAAAGGGTTTCGGAATCATCATGCGATCCCACGAACCCATGCGCCAAGCGCGATTCGCCCCATAACCGTTTGGCAATAAAGGCCGGTCAATGGCAACAGCAAGTTTAAGCGCGCCGGGGGCAAATGAATGTCGAGGCCCGCGAGGCCCATCTGGAGTTAACGCATAACCATATGGGCTGCGTTTCATTTCAACCATCTCTCTCAGCGCTTCGCGGCCACCCTTGCTGGATGAACCACGCACAGTTTCAAGCCCAAGTTTTTTTGTGATACGCGCGATAACTTCGCCGTCGTGATGATGACTAATTAATGCACGCACGGGCTGGCCTCGGTGTAGCAGCAGCGAGGTGGGAACATGCTCGTGCCAGACAATCCAGATCGGCAAGCCCGCTTTCGTTTGAGCGGCATCACGATTTGCCTGGCCTACAATTTGAACACGCCAAGTCGTTGCCAGCAATCGAAGCGCTGTCGTCCCCACCCATTCGGCCAAGAGCTGAATCAACCAGCGGCGGAAGCGTTTGCGAAAAGTCGGCGGTGGTTTTGTGGCTTGGGTCAAGGCAGGAGCGGTCTAAGGTGACTGGCTAGGCTCATCTTCGTCAAACGGCGACTCGGTTTCCACCAAGGCCTCTTCTTGCCGCCACTTTTCTTCCATTGCCAGGCGTTTGCGGCGACGCGCTCGTCTCACAAAGGGGTATCCGATCAGCAAGCCAAGCGCCATCCAAAGAAAAAATCTCGGCTCGCCATCACTCATGATGGAGTGGAACGAAGAGAGCTCTTTGCGCAAATCTGCTTCGTGCGTGACGACAGATAGCCCAGTAAGCGTTAAAAGCGCTTCGTCGAGCGTCGCGCCGAGCTTCATTTCGTGCAATAGTTTGGCGGGCATATCTCTGCCGTAGAGGCGGATGAGCCGCGAAACCATGCGGTAGCCGAGCGCGTAGCCCTCTGCCGCGCCCGCGACATCTGAGCTAAAGGCAGAGCGGTATTTTGACAGGGGTGCCAAATCACCCGTAAACGAGCGCCAAGAAATCGAAACACCCACCCGGCGCAAGAGGATGTCTTCCGCAAAAAATTGCGCAACACCCTCGTGAAACCAGGCTGGAATGCGGCGATAAACCGCTGGCCCAAGACCACTCATCGCATAATGCGCCATTTCGTGCCGCAGAGTGTTGCGTAAAGGTGTCTGACTTTGCGCCTGATTTACAGCCAGCAAAATACGCGACTCTGCCGGAAGGGTTACTGCGGCATACCATTCCGGGACGGATGGCTTACCCATGGCTACCGCCATGTCATCGCGATCCGCCATCCACTCTAGGAGACCCTTTCCGGGAAGTGGTTGAAGTTGAAGCCAACCCAGGGCTTCTTGATAATCTTGGTCTGCTAGAGCTACAAGCGGAACAACCCGTGGCAACAAAGCCTCAGGAGATGCCCAGGAAAAATGCTCTGTGTCTCCGGTCACGGATTGCTGCAAAGCAATCAAGCATGAAAGGAAAGCCAAAAACATCTATTTTTTAAAACTCTAACTCGGACGATTTACTTGAAAAAATCGGAATCGTTTGCCCGGTCGAATCTTCGACAATCTGAATGCCGAGCGGAGCAGCGCCAATCAAGAAACCCGCAAAAAACGGAATGTCAGCCAAGGCGAAGTTGCTTTCGTAACGAACTCGCAAACGAGTTGGCTCAACAACGACTGTCGTATGGGCCGGTCGCATCTCTGCAACCAATATTTGCAGGTTCGGGATGTTAGCCAAGTCAAACGGGAGATCGTCGCCAAACCCACCCGCGCCACCCGCATTTTTGGCCGTGGCGGTTAATACACCCATACCCATTTGAGCCAAACCCAAAAGCTGTTTAAATTGGGGTTGCCAGTTTTCCCAGAGCGCAAGATTTGCGCCTTTGGGAATCGAGGCAAAAAAGTCTTCGGCATCATCATGGCTAAGGATGTTTCGGTTAAGGGGTTTGATTTTTTCACGAAGGGCTTTTTTAACTCCGGCGACATCCCAGCCGAGAAGGAACCAGCCGTCAGGGTGCAGGGCAATTGTGGGCTCAAGCGTAATTTTCATGCCGCCCATCTGGGGGATGGAATCACTTAGCCCAATGTATGAAAAATATGCCGGACCGGCCCTGTCAACCATCTTTCCGTTCTCATCTTTTACACGCAACTTAAGCCGCTTTGCCCGAATCAAGGGCATTGCAGAGACTTTATCAATATTGCTCGGGTGCGCTAAAACATAACGCATCATCTTTTCGAACTCAGGATTGACCGTTTCGAAATTAGATACTTCAAAAGCTAAGAAACCCGTTGGGGTCATTCCTTTCGAGCGAGACCAGCCCCAATAATTGCTGCCAAGCCCGGAAAATAATGTTTCTAAATCAATCCCCTCAAGCTCTGTTTCGTTTTCTAAAAAGTGGTCGCGAAACAATTTAGCTACTTGGAAGTTGCCGACGATAGCTGTCTCGGCGTTACTTGGAATATACTTCAACAAATCAGGATTGGCCACGCCAAAATAATCAACCCACTCGGGCTTGGCCGCTTTGAGAAACCGCATCGAAAATTCGGCTGTACTGGCACCAGATTCGGACCACCCCGAGAAGGCGTGTAAAGAAGACAAGCCAACGATAGCAGGGTCGAGGCCTGGCTGTTGTTGCGATGCGGCTTCAAGCACATTCAGCCACACCATTACTGGCGCAGATGCGTTTTGATTGATTCGCCAATCTGCACGAAAACTCTCAAGCGATGTCAAGCTCGCGCCTGTTTCAACCATTTCACCTCGAGAGAAATGAAGTGCACTTCCGTTAAGTGCAACATGAAAGTCGTCGCCAAATTCGCCGCGAGCTTCCATTTTTGAAAAGTATTCAAATAACTGTTGAGCCGATTTTTCGGAATGCAAAACAAACTCAACAATGAAAAAAGGCCTTTCGCCGTGAGCGTAGCCACCAGAAATTAAATCATAGGTCGACCACTTTAAAAACTCTTTGCCCAAACCCTCGGAACTAAGCTGATCTTGTATTTCCATCCAGGCCTCTTGATTCGCGACAGTCGCCTCAGCAAAGAAACGCTGCATTTTTGATTGCGACCAAGTGCGCCCCAAAAAACCACTCTGACCGACGGTTCGAATTTTGTCGAAATCGGTAATCGAAAAAAAGGCTGTTGTGTTGTCTGGTAGACGCTCGGCCAAACCAGGAAAAACAAGCGGGGCCTCTATTGCGGCAACTTCTGCCACAGGCGTCTCGCTAGAACTAGTGCCTGAGCTGGCCGACTCTTGAGAACACGAGGAAATGGAAAGAAAAAGAGTGAGGCTTAGCAGGAGAATTTTCATGGCTTTTCCGAAGTAATCGGGGACATACTTTACGAACAACGAGCAAATCATTGAGGGTTTTTTAGGATAAGGATAAACTTAGCCCTCGGGCTTTTCTAAGCCCCTGCAAAACTGTGCGCTACCTCCGCCTCACCCTCATCTTCGCTTCACTTTTTGTGACGCTTGCAGCCTGCCATGGGCCGCAAGCTCTTTCCGGTGCTGCGTCGATCGCTCTCGGTGATGTGCCGACACCGGCTGGCTTTTCGCTATCCACCCAGCACGCCAAGCCACTCTTTATTGTTGCCGGCAGTGGTTATCGCTCCGGCGAAGCCAATTTTTGGGGTCCCGGAAGCACTGACTCGATCACCATCTATATGACACAGGCTCTGCCTGACTTTGGCTGGCAGTTCACCAACGATGTTTGGGTCAAGGGCCCATCCCGCCTCAGCTTTAGCGTAACACCCGTTATCAAAAGCTCTTACAACGACTCCGAGCGGGCCGCGCTCTTCATTAAACTCTGGTCCGCACGCTAATCATGAACACTCACACTACAGAAGCTCCCGGCAGTCTCCTGACAGACTGGTTCCAGAAAAATCGCATGACCCTCGTGGTTTTTGCCGCCGTGATCCTTGGTCTTGGCCTCTACAACCGATTCGTCCCACAAATGCAACGCGATGCACGGATGGCTTCCTGGGAAGCTCTCATGGAATTGCGCACAAGTGGCGCCGAGGCTTTTGAAGCCGCCCAACTTCCCGAAACGCTTAGCCGAGCAAAGCTTGACGCAACGACCTATCCTTGGTTTGCCGCTATGGCAGCTCATGCTTCTCTACAGGGTCAAGATTCAGAGGCTTACGCCATCCTTAAACCTGAGCTCACGGCTCTTAGTCAAAGCCACCCTGGCATTAAAGTAAACGGTGAAAACCTTTTCGGCCTCTTGGCAAGCCGAATGTCTAGCTCCAATCTTTCCGCTACAAGCAACCCAGAGCCAAGTGGGCAAAAAGTAACGCTTACGCTAACTGCCTCCGACGGCGCAAGTTACGCGCTTTCTTACGGCCTTTATGCCAGCGTTGCGCCTGCTGCGTCCGCCCAATTGCTTTCTATGATTGAGGCCGGCTCTCTAATAGATGTTGAGTTGGCGCCAGCTGGTGCAGCCACATTTAAGGCCAGCTCCGCAATCGAAGGCGAGCCAACCTCGATACCACTCGAGCGTCAATTTGGCTGGTTCCATGAAGCAGGCTCCTTGTCAACCTCGCCCGACTTCACTGTCGGTGGTGGCGCGCAATCAGGCACCGAGCTCCTCCTTCTTTTTGAAGACGCTTTCCATCAAGACGGTCGCTCTACAGTTTTTGCAAAGCTCCTCAACTCTGAGATTCTTGATGATTTAGCCAACCGAGCCGAGGGCGCATTGACAATTACAGACGCCTCTATTCAATAAGGTCTGCCGCAAAGCAAAACGACCGAGGCGCATAGCCTCGGTCGTTTTCTCGTTTCGGTTGCGCCATTCATAAAGAACGCGCGATGCCGCAATAAGTGGTCGGCCCTATCCGTCCATCAATTCGCGCGCTTCGTCTTCACTCACACCCAGCTGAGAGGCAAGGCGATCTAGCGCATCCAAGTCTTTAAAGTGGAGTACAAGTCGCCCACCTCCGCGCGCAAGCAAACGCACTTCATTTTTTAGGCCGAGCTTGCGCGTGATGCGCTCCTGGAAGTCATTAACCCAAGCTGGCTTTCGAGGCCGCGCGGCTCGCGGCTTCTCTTCGCTGCCAGTTGCCGCCGCAACACAAAGGGATTCGGCCGCCCGCACCGAAAGCCCCCCATCGAGGATGGCCCGATAAGTCTTTTGCTGAGCGTCGCTTCCGTTAAGGCGGAGCAAGGCCCTTGCGTGCCCCGCGCTAATTGTTTCACGTGAAACAGCCGCTTGCAGCCCCTCGGGCAGTTCCAAGAGCCGGACGAGGTTCGCTACGGTTGAGCGCTCCATGCCCAGCCTCTCGGCGATCTGGGCTTGGGTCATGCCGTGTTCGCCGAGTAGCTTTTGGCAAGCCTTGGCTCTTTCAATTGCGTCGAGGTCTTCGCGCTGAATGTTCTCTATTAGCGCAAGCTCAAAGCGTTCGGCGGCCGAGGTTGGGTTTGGGCGGGTTAAAATCGGAATTTGCTTCATTCCAGCCAGCTGAGCGGCGCGCCAGCGGCGTTCGCCAGCCAAAATCTCGTATTTGCCTTGGCCTAACTCTGTCACAACAATCGGCTGCATCATGCCGTGGCGACGCAAACTTTCGGCTAGCCCCCCTATCCCTTTTTCTAAATCTTTCCGCGGCTGCTCAGAGCTTGCTGTTAGAGCATCTGGAGAAACCCACAAAGGCGCGCCGCCTTCTTGGATGTCGCTGGAGTGCTGGTGGTTAAGTAAGGACGAAAGCCCTTTTCCTAGTTTTTTGGTTGCCATGATTTCAAGTTTGGTTCGGGATTTCGAGCGTCTATAGTAGCCTAACGAAAACTTCCGGTAGACCTCAACTCGTAAACATGACAAAAATTGGCATCTTGGGCGATCTTCACGCCAACCTCTCTGCTTTAGAGGCTGTTTTAACCCTTTTAGAGCTTGAGGGTGTTGACGAGTACTATTGTGTTGGCGATATCGTCGGCTACGGCCCCCGCCCAAACGAAGTCATTGAGCTCATCATTGAGCATAAAGTGCAGTGCGTAGCCGGTAACCACGACTGGGCCCTCCTTGGTAAAATCGACTCGCGTTATTTCAACCCTTATGCTCGCCAAGCTATCGAATGGACGGCCAAAGTCATCTCAAAACAATACACCGAGTGGCTAGCTGAACTGCCACTACGGATTGATCGCGAAAACCTATCCGTTTTCCATGGCGCACTGCCTCACCCTGAAGAATTTGCCTATTTGCAGTCCGAAGTTGTAGCTCGCAACACCTTCATGGATTTTGAAGGGCCGGTTGGCTTTTGCGGGCACACTCATGTTCCCCTAACCTATTTGCTAGACGCCAAAGGGCAGCTAAATGTCCATTTCCAAGATGACTGGGTTCTTCTGGGCGATACCCGAGCGATCGTAAATGTCGGCAGTGTTGGGCAGCCGCGCGATGAAATCCCTGCAGCGCCGGGCATGATTTACGAACCCGAATTGGGCATGTTGCGGCTATTGCGCACTCCATACAATATTCCAGCCGAGCGCAAGCTTATACGCAAGGTGGGCTTACCGCGAATCCTTGGCGACAGACTAGAATCTGGGATCTAACCCAAATACGGCAAGGCGGCCACGATGTCGTCCAGGCCATCTTCGCCGAGACGGTGCTTGAACAAGGTTTTCATGTCTTGTAGCGGCTGCTCATCGCCAAAGAACTGGATCTCTGTTCTCGACGGATTTGAGCCGGCCAACACCAACATCGACATAATGCTAAAAGCATTGGCGCGCTCGTCGCCAATCTGCATTTCAACGGGTGTGCCATATTGGGTTGCTATGCGCACAATCAATGAGATCGGCCTAGCGTGCAAAACGACGCCCGCCGGAAGGGTTAACATGAGTGAACCCTGGCGAGTTAGCCGCGGCAGCAAGGCTTCCGCAATGGGGGCGGCCGCACGCAAGCATCTGTAAGCCACTATAATGCCACTATTTACGATGATTTCAGATATCTTCTTCTGCCCCACGAACCGCTCGAATAAAGCCCTCGACTCCCCTCTGCGCTCAAGGGCATCATGTCGCTCAAAAAGGTGGGTTAGCCCAGTAACGGCCTCTAGCAAGTGAAATGCGCTACTCAAAGCTGCGCGTAATCGGGGAAAGCCCTCGAACTCAACCTCTTCGGGGCTTCCGGACAAGAGAGAATCGTAAAGACTCTGCAAGTTATGGGCACGGCCCTCAAATTTACGGGCGACTGCCTCTTGACCTAGAGTGCTTAAAAACTCAACCTGGTCTTCTGGGCGCAAAATGGGCTCGGTCGCGCGACCGCCCCAGGCCCGAACAAAGCGCAAGTACTGACCCACAAATTTTGCGGCCTTCGAAGAGCCCTTATCTGATTGCGGGCTACCGGCGGCGCGATCTCTCTCAAGAACAAGGCGTGGGCCGTCAGAAGCAAGGGCGTCGACACGCAAAACGCTTGTTGGCCAGTCGAGCTTTGCCGCCTTCCATTCCTCCCTAAACCCTTGCGCACAAGAGAGTAACATCTCGCCAAGAGCAAGTGCGGCATCGCGCACGGTGGGGGCTAAGAAATTTTCGACCCATTCTGGGTCTGCATGTGCGTAGGAAGGTAACCTCGAGTGCAAGTGCACATATCCGCCCATTGCGTGACTCAGCCAGCGCACAAAAGCTGCTAGTTCGCGAAGTTTAAAAAAGTTCTTGTTCTCACGAGCTCCAAAATCATCCAAGAATTGCTCAAGCTCAAAAGAAGCCTGGCTTACATGCTCAAGTTGCCTTTGCGACCACTCTTCGGGCGCAGATTCCATGATTCCGTTAAGCAGCGGCATCAGGGTTGCGCCCTGAGGAACCAGCCTTCCACGGAAATCGTCCTCGGAAAGCACCCGCAAGCGGGGGCTACTCGAAGAGGACCAGGGGGACGCATTCATGGCTGTAAAGTATCGGCAGAAAACTACCTTTTCTTTATTCTACCTATGCAATGGCTCTTGGCTAGTGTAAAACCACATAGCAACTTCCTAGCGTCTATCTAAATCCACTTAAGTTAATCGCTTAAGGCGCCGAAAAGGGTAAGAACAGATTCCCTTCACCCCAAAAATAAGAGGACAAAACCATCTCTTCAGACCGTTGCCTAGAAACTTACCTTCGCGAAATCGACGAAGTCTCACTCCTCACAGCAGAAGAGGAGGTCACCCTTGGGCGCCTTGTCCAAAAAGGCGACGCCGATGCTCGAGAGCACATGATCCGCGCTAATTTACGCCTCGTTGTTAGTGTGGCAAAGCGGTTTTCAAATCGTGGCCTAGCCCTGCCCGATCTTATCGCAGAAGGCAATCTTGGCCTTCTTAAGGCAGTAGAAAAATTCGACCCAGAGGCTGGTTTTCGTTTTTCAACCTATGCCACCTGGTGGATTCAGCAAACCATTCGCCGCTCGCTGATTAATACAGTCAAAACGGTTCGCGTCCCATCCTATATGGTGGAAATCCTGACAAAATGGAATCGCGCAACCGAAAGTTTGCGCTCAACGCTTGGCCGAAAGCCGTCCAACAAAGAAATCGCTGACGAGGTTGGCCTCAACGATCGATCTCGCAAAGTCGTTGAACAAACGCTGTCTTCTCAAAGCGCAGCGGCCGATATCACAGCCGAGGGGGTCCGCCCGCCAACGCAACTTTCCGACACGCAATTCAATTATGACCGCCGTCAGCCCGACGATATCGCGATTGAAAACGATGCGCTCCAAACGCTAAAAGAGCTTTTAGATCTCATTGACCCGCTTGAGGCGCAGGTTGTTCGCCTACGCTACGGCCTTTCGGGTGATCGACCAAGCACGCTCGAGTCAATCGCGCAAGAGCTCAATATTTCTCGCGAGCGCGTCCGCCAAATCGAGGCGGCCACCTTGCGTAAACTACACACCTATGTCGTCGATGGAAACTCCACCGAATCGCTCCGGCCAGAAAGCCAAAGCGACGGAAAGCCCTCGTGGCCAGTCATTTCAAAGCGCGCCGAGTAATTCGTCCGCGCAAACGGCTGCGGCGCAATCCAAAGCCACACCAACGCCATCTTCTGCGCTCGCAGAAGATGGCGTTTCCCTTTTCGTCCACTTCCCTTATTGTGCCTCGAAATGCAAGTATTGCGATTTCAATTCCTGGGCGCATCAGGGTGAAGACTTTCGACCCTATCTCGAAACGGTTTTGCTCGAAGCGGCCAAGCGTGCCGACAATCTGCGGCCCCAAACTGTTTTTATTGGGGGCGGCACACCCTCCTTGATGGGGGACGACAACCTCCGCTTCTTCCTCGACAGCCTCAACGAAATCACTCATTTTCGCAATAGTGCGGCCGAAGTCAGCATTGAGGCCAATCCCGAATCATTTACCGACGCCTTTGCAACTGCGGCTATCGAATCTGGCTGCAACCGCTTGTCTTTAGGTGTGCAATCCTTTCAGCCCAACATCTTGCAGGCGTATGACCGAGTTCACTCTGCCGATGAGGCGAAGCGCGCCTTCTACAGCGCACGAAAAGCTGGGTTTTCCAGAATCAACCTTGATTTTATATACGCCTTCCCCGGCCAAGACCCAAAACAATGGGAGGCCGACCTCCAAGAAGCCGCTCGATTAGACCCAGAGCACCTCTCCTGCTACGAACTTGCTTACGAGCCAGGGACTGCGCTTACAAAATTAAAGCAAGCGGGCCGCTGGGAGCCAGAAGATGAAGATGTGTGCCAAGCTCTTTTCGAATCAACTGAAAATTGGCTCTCTGGGCTAGGCTATACCCGCTACGAAATCTCAAATTACGCAAAGCCGCGCGAGGAGTGCCTCCATAATTTGGCGAGCTGGCGCTCTCTTGATTACATTGGCCTCGGAACCGGGGCTGCCTCTTGGCGCAACGGGATAAGGTCTAAGAACATCCTTGACCCTCGCGTCTACCAAAAACGACCGTTCGAGCAGAGTGAATCAGAGGCGCGACTGCCAGAAGAGGCCTTGTTTGATCTGATGTTGATGGGCCTGCGGTTGCCTCAACAAGGGGTTTCTAGAAAACGGGCTTTGCGCCAAACGGGTCTAGACCCGGCTGAATATTGGTGTGAACTTTTTAATCAATTCAAAAGCAACGGTTGGCTTGAGATCAAAGCTGATTGCATCCGCACGACACCACGCGGGCTATTGCTTCTGGATACAATCTTGGGGCAAATGCTCCCTGAAGTCTAAGCACTTAAATCCATGTCCAAACAGTCATCGTCGCTTTTCGCTCGCCTCTTTATTCGAGGTCTTGGCGTGTTATTGCCCCTTGCCGTTACCATTTCTTTACTCGTTTGGCTCTGGACATTTTTAATGGATAAAGTCATCGGGCGTGTTGAATCGCTGGTGAGGCTCCTCCCTGGTTGTGGCCCAACGGAAATGAGCGATTTAATCGTAACTTCCATTTCGGCCGTTGCATTATTACTCATTATTTTGTTAATGGGCATTTGGTTTTCGGGTTTCTTGGGCAGGCGGCTTTACGATGTCTTCGAACGCATGCTTGCGCGATTGCCTTTTTTGGGCTCTATTTACCCATACATCAAACAGGTCACGGAATTCTTTTTCGGCGAAGAAAAGAAAGTCACTTTTCAGCGCGTCGTGGCTTTGCCCTACCCGCGCGAAGGCCTGTACTCTTTTGCTTTTTTGACCGGAAGTAGTTTGCGTTCTCTCAACAACGCAACAGGTCGAGAGTTGGTCTCTGTTTTTGTGCCGTCCTCCCCAATGCCAGCAACGGGCTATACCCTTTTTGTTCCACCCGAAGACCTCATCGAAATAAACATGACTGTCGAAGAGGCGCTGCGTGCAATTGTTTCTGGTGGTGTCCTTGTTCCAGAACACGAGGCGGTTGGCTTAACTAAATCTAAAGACTCAGAAAATCTTGAATAAAATGTCATTTGCCTCACGCCTCTGGAAGGCCGTCGATAAAAAAAATACGCCCGCGATGGTGGGTTTAGATTCTCGGCTCGACCATTTGCCCGAGCCATTTGCCTCGCGCGCACAAGACGGCCCCGTAGAGGCTGCCGCGGCTTTGGTTGATTATCATCGCGCGCTCATTGATATTCTTGCTGAGCATATTGCGGTCATTAAACCACAATCTGCTTTTTTTGAATTACTTGGCCCTCACGGGTGGCAGGCCTGCGGCGACGCAATCGCATACGCCAAAGATCGTGGCCTAATTGTGCTTTTAGACGCCAAACGAGGCGATATTGGGTCAACCTCAAAGGCTTACGCCCAAGCTCTTTTAGGTGGTGGTTTCGAGCACGCCTTTCCTGCTTCGGACGCATTAACCCTCAATCCATATTTGGGCGATGATGCCGCTGAGCCTTTTTTAAAGATTGCCAAAGAGCAACAAGCTGGTTTGTTTTTTCTCGTAAAGACATCCAACCCTGGCGCGAGTCTATTTCAGAATCATGGCTCACCACCGCTCGCCGAAATCGTTGCGAAGCAGGTTCATCGCTGGGGGGAAGAAACGCGTAACGATGCCGGTTGGTCTGATATCGGAGCTGTCGTTGGCGCGACTCGACCCGAAGAGCTTGCGCGATTTAGAAAGCTTATGCCACACACTCCACTTCTATTACCAGGTTTTGGTTTTCAAGGTGGCACGGCAGACGGGCTTTCCGCCGCTTTTGATAAAAAGGGTCATGGCGCTCTTGTTAACTCAAGTCGCGGCATCCTTTGGGCTTACAAACGCGAAGACTTATTTCACCTCGCCACCTGGGAAGCACGCACCGAAGCCGCCGTAATAGAGATGAAAGAGCAGCTTGCCTCGGTCACTCGTGTGCAACAATAATTTGTTTTCGACGGCCGTTGCTGTCCGGGTTCCACCAGCAATTGCAGGTGGTGAAATTCGGTTTTTTAATCGGGTATTACAAGCTCAAGTGGAAGTCGTCCGACTGCGAGATGCTGGTCTTGCCGCGGCTCATTTGATTATTGTGATTGACCCAGCGCTGTTAAGAAAGAGACATTCCCAAATCAAAGTATTAAATGAAAAAGGTGATGTCGTTTACTTTAGCGGCCCTGAATATCAACCTTTTCAATCGCAAGAGTGCGAAAGACTTCAACGCTCACTCGCCGAAACTATTCCAGGCTGGGGTTCATTCGCTAACGCCCATCCCTTTTTCATTCCGACGCCAAACACAAATTTGCTTGAGCATTCGCGTGAGTTTTGGAAAGCCTTGACCGCGGCATCCTCAGGGAGGGTTTATTTATCTAATGAACTCGAGTCCAAGCCCTCGCCACCACTCGCGGAAGTTGGCCTAGATGCAAACCCAACCTGGCCTGAATGTCGTTTTATCCACGGTCAGCCAACGACCTGGTTTTCTGTAAAGCATCTCGAAAAACTGAACTCTCTTGATCTCAGCCCGGCCAACGCGCTCCTCCCTGAGAAAAAGCTCAAGAAACGGATAAGTAAAAATAAACCAAGCGCATTGCGTTCTCAGTTTGTGCAATTCAAGACCGAATTGAAATCTCAACTTTCCGAACTACAGCCCTTTGCCGAGGTAGAAAACGCAAGGCTGCTTGGAGCATGGAGTCGCTTACGGCGTGATTTAAATCAAAGCGTAAATCGTTTTGAGCAAAGCGCTGAAAGGGCCATCCGCAACAATCATGGCATCCAAGATTCTGGACTGCACGCAATCTGCCAGGCTATGCAGCCCCACAACTTGAGCCAAGAACAAGGCTTGAGCCTATTGTGCGCCGCAGCACAATTTTCACTGCCGCTCAACAAGGCCACGGAATTGTTTCCGTCCAATTATGATGATTTCCGCGCAGAAAACCTACTTCTAAGCACCAACGGCGACTATCTTGGGCGCATATGAGCGTCATCTCAATCATCAATCAAAAGGGAGGGGTTGGAAAAACCACTTCTGTAGCCAACATTGGGGCCGCGCTGGCCAAAATGGGTTTCAAAACCCTTTTGATTGACCTCGACCCACAAGCGCATCTCTCGATCAGCTTTGACCGCATGCCTGCCCCAGGCGACCCAGCGATTTACTCTGTTTTGGGCGGCGTCCACACTCTAGAAGATGTGGCACAACCCACTGGCGTTGAAAACCTCTGGATTGCCCCGACAAATCTTGATTTGGTTGGTGCTGAAACTGAGTTTTCAGCTGAAATTGGCCGCGAATTCCTTCTGAGAGACGCACTCACAAAAATGGACGGTGGCTCGATGCGCCCAGATGTCGTTCTCTTAGATTGCCCTCCTTCTTTAGGCTTGCTCTCACTTAATGCGCTAGTTGCATCAAGCGGCGTGGTCATCCCCGTGCAGGCTGAGTTTTTTGCGCTTCAGGGCCTGGCTCAGCTCGAAGAAGTCATCCAGCGGGTTCAACGACGCCTCAATCCACAGCTCGATCTTCTTGGCGTGCTGGTCGGCATGTTCACCAAACAGCGCAATCTCTCCCAAGAGGTCCTGCAAGAGCTTCACAATTACTTTGGCGATCGTGTTTTCGAACGACTTGTCCGAGTCAATGTGCGGCTGGCCGAAGCGCCAAGCCATGGTTTAACTATTTTCCAATATGCGCCCAAATCGGGGGCGGCGGAAGACTTCGCGGCTCTTGGCGAAGAATTTGCCAAACGACTCGGCCTGCATCCAAATAAAGAGAGCGAGGCGGCCGAACCAAACTCAGATGAACTTTCCATTTGACGCCAACGCCGGGGTAGCTGCGCGCAAAGAAGCTCTTGATGCCTTCCTTGAAATCGAGCGAAACGCACCCGGGAACCCTGCCTCGCTTCACCGCTCAGGCCAGCGCGCTCAAGGTGCTCTCGAAAAAGCGCGGGCGTTGGTTGCGGCAACCCTCGACTGCTCGCCTTCCGCTATATATTTCACATCGGGCGCCACGGAAGCCAACAATCTAGCCATTCTTGGTTTTGCTCGATCCTTTTTAAGATTAGAAGGTCGCCCGCCTTCTTTTTTGAGTTCCTTAGCCGAACACCCATCCTGCCTCGGGCCGCTAAGGTTTTTGCAGCAAGAGGGCTGTTCGCTTCAACTGTTCGATTTAGACAAACACGCCAAAGTTCTACCCGAAAGCCGGCTTCCAGCTCAAGACACTTTTGATTTCGCGGCGACTCAATGGGTCAACAACGAAACTGGAGTCATCCAGCCGATTCGTCAAATCAAGGCTCTTTTGCCCGATTCAAGCTGGTTTCATGTCGATGCCGCGCAAGGCGTTGGTAAGATTCAGCTCGTTTCTACGCTGCAGCAAAGCACAAGCCTCGTTCTGTCAGGGCATAAATTCGGTGCTCCGAAAGGTGTCGGCGTTTTGCGCTTGCAAGACCATGTTTTGCTCGACCCCATCTTTGCGGGCGGTGGGCACCAAGAAGGCATTCGCCCCGGAACGGAAAGCCCAGCACTCGCCATGGCATTTGCCGTAGCTCTTGATTTGGCTGTTAAAGAGCAAAGCACAATCGAGAACCATTGGCATATACTGACTCAATTGTTTATATCCAAACTTTCTGAATCGTTCCGGCCGTTTTTCAATCATGCTCCAGCGGGCGAGGGCGTTGCCAACACGCTCAACCTCACTTTTAAACATGTCGACGGACGGATGCTTTTACCCGCTTGCGACGCCGAAGGCCTTGAGCTTTCCATGGGGTCGGCATGTCGCAGTGGGGCGCCCCAACCTTCTCCAGTTTTGATCGCGGCTGGGCGCACCACGGATGAAGCCAAGGCCAGCCTTCGCATTAGTTTTGATTGGAATACAACAACAGAGCAAGTCATCGAGGGCGCAAAACGACTAAATACCGTTTTAGGCCGGCTCTACAATGTTGCAAAAGGCTAATTGGTCAAGATTTCGCAACTTAGGGCAGGTGGTATTTTCTTTCTGTGGAAAACTCGTCGGAGAGCATAAAGTAACCCTCTTGCAACAGCGCACCTAAGTCTTTATTTGGGTGCAAGTTACAGTTGCAGGCCCCAAAACGATGCAGCCCCCCAAACAAACCCCACTTACAGAGCCATGGAGCCAAGCCTGCGAGGCTTTCCGCTCCCAGCTTGGTGTTAGTTTGGTTGACGGCTTTTTCAAATCTGCTTCTATTTCTAATTTTCAGGAAGGGCTACTTGAGCTTCAAGTTCCCTCCGCGCTTCATCAATCCCGCATCGCGGGCCATGAAGATCTCATTTTGCGGCATTTTCAAGCCGAGCAACTTTCTTTCATCGTCTTAGACCAAGATTTGCGCCAAAGACGCAGTCCAATGCCTAAGCAAACGATTCTTTCTTCCGTCAATCAAAGCGCCGCACGCGCACTAGCCCAAGCTCCAGGCGCTGCCGTTTCTAATCCGCTTCCTCAAGCGCCTACACTAAGGCCCAATTACAATTTCGAACATTTTGTTGTAGGTCCTTGCAATCAAATGGCACACGCCGCGGCAAATGCTGTCGCAGACCATCCTGCCATTTCCTTTAACCCGTTATTTCTGCACGGAAATACCGGTGTAGGTAAAACCCACCTAATTCAGGCCATTGCACATCACTTGCATAAAAAACAGCCCGAGTTAAAAATTCTCTTCCTTTCATGTGAGCAATTCACGAACCACTACATCGAGGCCATCCGCGGCGGCAACATTGATGCCTTCCGTGAGCGTTATCGCTCAGCCGATGTTTTGATTGTTGATGACATTCACAAGCTTTCTAATAAAGAAAAAACCCAAGAAGAGTTTTTTAACACCTTCAACGCCCTTCACCTGGCGCAAAAGCAGGTTGTCCTAACCAGCGACGACCGACCCGAAGAGATTGAGGGCTTACAAGCTCAGCTTATTAGCCGCTTTTCGTGGGGCCTCGTGAGTGAAATCGATACGCCTGGCACAGAAACTCGCCAAGCCATTTTGCAACGCAAAGCCGAAGAAAAGGGCATCCATATCAAGCCTGATGTTTTGTCCTTTATGGCCGATTTGGGGGCCAATAGCGTGCGTGAGCTCGAGGGGCGATTAACTAAAGTCCAAATGCACGCCGTCATTGAGCGACGCCCAATTGACCTGGCTTTGGCGCGCATCGCACTTCGCGATGATTTACGCCGCACCAATCGCCCCATTCGCATGGAAGACATCATTCAGGTCATCACAGAGCATTACAAAGTTCCTTTGTCAGACCTACAAAGCAAGGGCCGTAAGGCTTCTTTGATGCTCCCTCGACAGATTTGCATGTTTCTATCGCGGCACATGACCAGCATGAGTCTCGTTGAAATTGGCCACTATTTCGGTGGGCGAGATCACTCTACGGTGAGCAACGCTCTCAAAAAAATCAACAAAAGACGACAAATCGAGACTGAGTTTGCACAGCTCTTATCCGACTTTGATCGACTGATTCGCCTCATTTGATGTCCTGGTTTTCTCAACTCCCTGTACCGTTTTCGGTGCAGGGAGTCTTCTTTTGCCCTGGTAAAACCTGTGTAAAACCTGTGCCTTTCCTGTGGGTAAATTTCAGTGTTTTCCTAGGCTCTCCACAGACCAGACAAGCCCCAGAATTACCTCTGTGGAAAGCAACGGAAGTATCCACAAGTTTTCCACAGAGTCTCCACAGGCTCCACCTTCAATCTTGCATTTATGTCTGCTCACAAACTATTATAAACACACCACTTACGATTTATTTTAGTGCTTTATCCACACCTCGCGCCCCCCTATACTACGACTACTAATTCTTAATTACTCTATTACTTAAGTCAGCCCAAACCCTCCCATGAAATTCCTCATTGACCGCCTTGCCTTCCGGGACGCCTTGCAGCGTGTCGAGATGGCCATCGACCGTAAACCAACTCGCCCCGTGCTTGGTGGCATCCTCATCGAGGCTAACAACGACTCTGTCGTTTTGATGGCTTCTGATCTCGACATGGCTGTGCGCTATCGCCTCGGCCAGGTTCAAGTCGATCAACCCGGCTGGGCGATTGTTCCTGGTCGCGAGCTCGTCGATATTGTGAAAGATGTCGAGTCTGAGACGGTCACGCTTACTTTAACCAGCAAGGGGCTTTGCCAAGTTGACGCGGGCGAAGACCAGTGCTCGCTCGTCACCATGGAATCAAGCGCTCAAGGTTTTGAGACACCTGAAAGTTTTCCGACCGTTCCGCAATTCGAAGATGGCGAAAAAGGTCTCGTGCTTTCTAAGACCGATTTTATGCTTATGGTCGGCGCTACACGGTTTTGCACCTCAAAGGTTAAAGACACGCGCTTTGTTACCGAAGGCGTTTTGCTTGAAACCCTTGGCAATCAAGTCACCATGGTCGGCACAGACGGGCGCAGATTGAGTTGCATTCGTCGCACGGCCGAAAGCGTGCCAGAGAAAGATTTGCACAGTGTTTTAATGCCACGCGTTTTAGATCAAGTGATGCGCTATGGTCAAGACGAAGAAGGCGAGAGCCTTGAGATGCGTTTCCTCGGTAATCTCGTTGGTTTCCGCATCGGCAACCTCGAGTCTTTTGGTCGAGTGCTTGAGGGCGAGTTCCCTTCTTATGAAGCCGTGATTCCGAAAGGCGGAAAGCATGTGGTTCGCGCACACAGAGACTCTTTTTCTCAAAAGCTGCGTTTGGCGAGTCACTTGACTTCTGATTCTGCTGCTGTGGTAAAAGTTTCCATTAAGCCAAACATGCTTGAAATTGCTTCTGAGCACGAAGGTCGTGGGCGCGCCACCGCAAGCTTTGAGGTCGATTATGTCGGTGATGGCATCTTGGCTTCGTTTAACCCAGTTTTCCTTCTAGATGGCCTTAAGGCCTCTCACAGCGAGCAGATTGAGTTACAAATGGAAGAATCCTCGCGTCCCGTTAAATTTGTGTTGGGTGATGACTTCGAATATGTTGTCATGCCTTTGTCGATGACAAGCTAATTAAGTCATTGGCTAAAGAGCGATTCAAAAAAGAGCCTGTTGCGCTTGGCGATTTAATGCGCCAAGCGAGCCAACGCTTAGGTTTGGGTCGTAACCAAGAACACAATCTAGTTTTCCAAGCCTGGGAAAACATTTTCCCAGAAAAATATCGCACACGCATGCATCCAACAAGATTTTATTCTGGGTGTTTGTCGGTCGCGGTTTCATCCGCGCCTTTATTGGAAGAAATGCGGTGTTATCGTCAAAGCGATTTTTTAGCTCTTCTTAATGATGAGCTTTCCCGATTAAATCATCAATCTACTGTGGTTGTCCGCAAGTTAGATTTCCGCCGCAATTAGTGGCTTTCAACCGTCAATCGGTTTGATAAATGTCTGAAAAGAAAAACGAATACAGTGCAGGGTCAATTCAGTTCCTCAAAGATCTTGAGGGCGTCCGTATGCGACCCGCCATGTACATTGGCGATACATCCTTTGGTGGGTTTCACCACTTGCTTTGGGAAATCGTCGACAACGCAGTTGATGAGGCATTAGCCGGTCATTGCGATGTAGTCCATGTCACTTTAAACGAAGACGGCTCGGCGACAGTGACTGATAATGGTCGCGGTATTCCGGTTGATATTCACCCAGAAGAGGGCATCCCGGCGGTTGAGTTGGTGATGACTAAGTTGCACGCTGGCGGCAAGTTTGACAGTGAGTCATATGCGGTTTCAGGTGGTTTACACGGTGTGGGTATTTCGGTTGTAAATGCTTTAACCGAATGGACTGAAGTTGAGGTTTTTAAACATAATCAAATCCATAAACTTGGTTTTAGTCGTGGGCTTTGCACCAAAAAAATGGAAGTCTTAGGTAAGACCGAACGCCAAGGTACGCGCGTTACTTTTCGCCCAGACCGCGAGATTTTTGATGTAGATAGTTTTGATTGGGATACCGTCCGCGGGCGTTTGCGTGAGATGGCTTATCTTATGGGTACTAGCGGTCTGCGCATCGAGCTCGAAGACGCTCGCAGTGAGCAAAAGGAAATTTTCCATTACCCAGAGGGCATGGTTGCTTACATCCGTGATTTAACTGAAGGTAAAGAGCGAATCACTAGCGAGGTTGTTCACTTCATGAGCGACACAGATTACGAAGGTAAAAAATACAGTGTTGAAGTTGCCCTTTGTTATGCCAATGACTGGCACGAAGGGATTTTTTCTTTTGCAAATAATATTCGCACAGCAGATGGCGGCACGCACCTTGCGGGTTTTCGTTCAGGCATGACGCGCACGCTGAATACCTTCTTGAAAGACCAAAAGCTTTTAAAGAAGGGCGAGATTCCTAACGGTGATGATTATCGTTCTGGGCTTTACGCGGTTGTGAGTATTAAGATTCCGGATCCTCAATTTGTGGGTCAAACAAAAGCTAAGCTAGGTTCGCGCGAGGCGGCTTCGATTGTTGAGACCGTTGTGAATGACAAACTTGGTACTTACTTCGAAGAAAACCCGAGTGTAGGTAAGTTAATTATTCGCAAAGCATTGCTGGCTCGCGATGCTCGCGATGCTGCGCGTAAACAACGCGATTTAGTGCGCCGCAAAGGCGCTCTCTCTTCAGGTTCATTACCTGGGAAGCTTGCAGATTGCCAGCAGCGCAATAACACGACAACTGAGCTTTACTTGGTGGAAGGTGATTCTGCTGGTGGTTCTGCAAAGACAGGCCGTGACCGTCGCTTCCAAGCTATTTTGCCTTTGCGCGGAAAAATCTTGAATGTCGAAAAGCACACTGCGAGCAAGATTTTAGCGAACAATGAAATTCAAACGATCATTCAAGCATTAGGCGCAGGTTACGCAGATGACTTTGATGTCGAAAAATGTCGCTACGGAAAAATCATCATCATGACTGACGCCGATGTTGACGGATCTCACATTCGTACGCTCATCATGACATTCTTTTTCCGCCAGATGCGTGAGCTCATTGAAACGGGTCGTATTTATGTTGCTTGTCCTCCGCTTTTTCGCGTGCAGAAAAAAGGGTCAAAGGCATTTAAATATATCCATGACGAAAGTGAGCTAAACAAAAGCGTTTTGGGCCAAGGGCTTGATCACACAAAGTTGATTGTTCCTGGCGGCAAAATTTTTGAGGGCGAAGAATTACAAAACGCCGTCGCCGCCTTGCAGCTGCTTGACCGCTCAATGTTTGCTCTACGCGGCAATCGCCGTGGCGTTACGCCAGAAGACTATGTAGCCATGGGCACAGTTGACGGCACACCAACTCATATGGTTCTAGAAGCTAGCAGCAAGCAAAAGAATTGGTTCTATAACGAAACAGATTGGTCAGCATTTGTCGCCGAGCGATCCGACGCAAAATTTTGGGATGGCCCAGATTCTGCAATTCTAAAAGACGATGCAGATTTCCTCTCTTTTACATACCACGAAAGAGATGATGTCGAAAAAGCACTGGGTCAGATACAAGCTCTTGGCATCCCGCGTAATGAGGTCGATTGGGCTGGTGGCTTCCGGATGTCATCCGGCAAAGAAGAGCGCGAAACGATGAACCCTGCACATCTTTTGAAACTACTGCGTGAGCTTGGCATGAAAACCATCGAGGTGCAGCGCTACAAGGGTCTTGGTGAAATGAACCCAGATCAGCTTTGGGAATCAACGATGAACCCAGATACTCGTTTGTTGAAGCGAGTCATCCTCGAAGATGAATTTGAGGCTGACCGGATTTTCTCGATGCTCATGGGCGACGAGACAGAGCCGCGGCGCAAATACATTGAAGAGCACGCGCACGAAGTGCACATTGAGGTTTAAGCTCGCCAGTTAAATGAAGATTTGATAAGTCGCCCACGCCCCAACCCAGGCAACGGCGAACATATAAGTCATCATAAAAACAGGCCAACGCCAAGTGTTTGTTTCTCGTTTTACCACGGCAAAAGTCGAAAGACAAAGCAGGGCGTAAACGAAAAAGACCAACAGGCTCATTGCCGATGCAAGAGTTAATGGTGGCTTGCCGGTGATGGGGTCGTTTCGAGAAAGAAGTTGCCCGAGACCTGCAAATTCTTCACCGTCATCTGGGTAGGCGTAAACCTGAGCCAAGGTCGATACCATCAATTCTCGTGCGGCAAAGCTAGCGACAAGCCCAATGTTGATGCGCCAGTCGTAACCAAGGGGCGCAAAAATAGGTTCCATGCTGTGCCCGATATCCGCTGCCCAACTATTTTCTAAAGTGTGGGCTTGCGCTTGCGCAGGAGTGTAGTGATCCGGCGTTTCTGTTTGCGGAAAGTTGAGTAAGACCCATAACAGAATGGATCCAACCAAAATAATTGACCCTGCCGTTTGTAAGAAAACCCTTAAGCGTCGCCAAACCTGCACTGCAATCGATTTGATGGAGGGAAAGCGATAGGGTGGCAGTTCAAGGTAAAACGGCAAACTTGCTCCGCGCAATAACCCTCGTTTGAAAAGTGCGGCAAACAAAATCGCACTAACGCCACCGAGAATATAGAGACCCATCAACGCGAGACCCTGCAAAGTGAAAGGCCCCAAGATTTTTGTGTCTGGGATGAAAGCTGAAATAAGCAATGCGTAAACAGGAAGCCGTGCCGAGCAAGTTGCAAAGGGTGCAACCAAAATAGTGGCGAGTCGGTCGCGCGGGGAAGGAATCGAGCGCGTGGCCATGATGCCCGGGACGGAACATGCATACGAAGACAAGAGCGCAATAAAACATCGACCTTCGAGCCCAGCCCAGCCCATGATGCGGTCGACAACAAAAGCCGCGCGCGCCATATACCCACTAGCCTCAAAGAAAAAGATGAGCGCGAAAAGTAGAGCAATTTGTGGCACGAAAACCAAAACCGCCCCAACGCCGCGAATGATGCCGTCTGCTAATAGTTTTGTGAGCAGACCAGGGGGAAAAACATGGAGTACCCAGTCGGCGAGGGCATCGGTTGTGCCCGCAAATAAGTCCATGGCGGGTGCGGCCCATGAAAAGATGGCTTGGAAAAAGATGGCAAGGAATGCGAAGAACACGGCCATCCCTAAAACAGGGTGGAGCAAAATGCGATCCATGGCGCGGGTCATGCCACTTTCTTGAACGGGGTGGCGCTCGACCTGGTGGAGTAGGTCATCGGCCCAGGCAAAGCGCGCTTCCGTGTTGGGCTCAGGTAGTGAGGCGGGGCGAGCCCAAGAAGAGGGGTCAGCTAGATTTTCACGCAAATCCGTGATGCCGAGGCCGCGGTTTCCGACGACGCCAAGTACAGGGATGCCGAGCAACTTTTTGAATAAAAACAAGTCGTAGTCGCCACCCCGCGCTTTTAGCTCATCAATCATGGTGAGCACCAAAAGCGTTGGTCGGCCCAACTGCAAAATTTCAGCGAGCATGGGGAGCGATCTCTGCAAGGTTGTGGCATCAGCAACCATGACGATGCCGTCTGGCGGGGCCTCGCCCATTTCGCCCTTTAAGACGCGGACGGCGACAGCTTCATCTTCAGAAACGGCGTGCAGGGAATAAGTGCCGGGTAAATCAATGAGTGTGATTTCGCCTTCGCCTGTATCAACGGCCCCAAGTCGCCGATCGACCGTAACGCCTGGATAGTTACCTGTTTTTGCGCGAAGACCAGTCAACGCGTTAAATAGCGTGGTTTTGCCCGAATTAGGGCTTCCTAGTAAAGCAAGTCGGACACTCATTTTTGGTCTCCGATAGTTTCAATTAAGACTCGTTTGGCCTCGTTGACTCGCAAACAAAGTTGGTATCCGCGCAGTGCAACAACGATGGGTCCGCCAAAGGGCGCTTGTCGGCAAAAGGAAACCTCGGTGCCGGGCGTGAACCCAAGTTCGCGCAAGCGCATAGCCGCATTGTCGTCGCCTTGGACGAATCGAATACGGGCTACGCCGGCCTGGCTAAGCTCGGCAAGAGTTGCGGGGGCAGAGTGGAGTGGGTTCATGGACTGGACGCGCTTATTGCGACAAAGTATCAAACCAATTGTCCCCACTATAACCTCTCGGAAGCGAGCGCGCGAATGGATAGGATAGGGTCGAATGGTACCGCTCAACCCCCAAAAATCCGCCAAAGAGGTCGTTGGTGAAGCTGCTGCGGCACTTGTTGAGTCCGGGATGATCCTGGGTCTCGGAACTGGGACGACGGTTGACTACTTCCTAACTGCACTTGCCGGGCGAATACAATCACAAGGGCTTGTAATTAAGGGCGTTGCGACATCCATGGCCACGGCGGAGCAATGCGAAAAACTCGGCATTGAAATCACAACACTGGCCGATCATCCCGAATTAGACTTGGTCGTCGATGGTGCTGATGAAGTCGACGGTCAATTTCGCCTGATAAAGGGTGGCGGTGGTGCGCTTTTGCGAGAAAAAATTGTTGCTGCTGCGGGCCGTAAGGTGGTCATTATCGTAAGCAGCGATAAATTGGTCGAGCGACTAGGCGCGACTTTTTTACTACCTATAGAGGTTATGCCCTTTGGCTATTTTGCTACGCTCGAAAAAGTTGCTCGGCACGGCTGCCAGCCTTTTTTGCGCATGACTGAAGATGACGAGCCCTTTTTGACCGACAACGGCAATTACATCATTGATTGCAAATTCCCGCAGGGGCTCGAACAAATCGAGTCGCTTCATGCCAGCCTTTCACAAATTCCTGGCGTCGCAGAAATTGGGTTATTTATCGGCCTCTGCGATCAGGTTTTAGAAGGTTGCGCCGACGGCACGCTTGTCGTGCACGAAAAAAACGAACTGTTTTAATCAAATGGAAGAAATTCTCAAACTTGACGCCGATGCGCTTGCCGCTCGCGTGATCGACATTATGGGCAGCGATACTTGGCCATCCGTTGAAAAAGCGATTGCCATGGTTCATGAAAAGCATGGCGGGCAATTGCGCAAAGATGGCAGTGATTTTCGCGGGCACCCTTTTCGCGTTGCTCTATATCTTTGTGAGGTGGCGGGCCTCAAAGACGCCAACCTCGTTTGTGCTGGCTTATTGCATGACATGGTCGAAGACACCAACGCTGACCATGCCGATATCGAAGATGATTTTGGCCCTAAGGTCGGCGACATTGTTCGCGCCATGACATGGCCCATTCGCAAAGACGGCGTTGACCGAAGCGAGCATGATTTGAAATTATTCGAAGGCATGCGTTGGGACGACCGCGATGTACAAATTGTAAAAAGCGCCGACCGACTCGATAACATTGCCACAATCGAAGGTGCGTTTTGCGACGAGCATCGCGATGCCTATCTTGCCACGACTCGGCAAGGCATGTTGCCTTTAACTTTGGCCTGCAACACAGCCCTTTATCATGCATTAAATAATGCATTAACAGCAAGAGGCTGCCCTGAATAATCATGAAAGAACATCTCGATCGCACAGTTGAGCTTGAGCGCCGCTTGCAACAGATTCGAGAGAGTCTTTGACTACCTGCAGCATCAAGAAAAGCGAGAAAAGCTAGAGGCTTTGATGGCTGGCGCAAATTTTTGGGACCATCAAGAAGCTGCGCAAGAAACAATTGGGAAAATGAAACTTTCCAAGTCGGTTACAGAACCGATTGATTTGGCTCTAGGCGTGTACGAAGAAATCCTCACGCTTGTTGAGCTTGGCGAAGAGATGGGTCCGGAAGAGATTGAGCAAGATCTAGTCGATTCGGTCAATCGGTTTGCGGCAATGGTTGACAAACTTGAATTTCAAGTGATGCTTGGCGGCGAAAACGACCATTGTGATGCTTACCTCACGATTCAGTCTGGCGCGGGCGGAAATGATGCCGCCGACTTTACTGAAATGCTGCGCCGCATGTATTTACGCTGGATTGAAAAGCGTAACTTTGGTGTAGAAGAAATCGAAATCACATCAGGCGAAGAGGGCTTGCGTCACGCAACTTATCTAGTCAAAGGCCCACACGCATATGGCTGGTTAAAGGCCGAGCGTGGCGTGCATCGCCTGGTTCGCATTTCTCCTTACGATTCGCAAAATCGACGGCACACATCATTTGCCGCTGTAGAAGTTCAGCCTGATTTTGGCGCTGATGCGCCTATTGAGGTCGACATGAATGAAGTCCGCGTTGACACTTATCGCGCGGGCGGCGCGGGCGGCCAGCATGTTAATAAAACAGATTCTGCCGTTCGCATGACGCACGACCCAAGTGGCATTGTTGTGCAATGTCAAAACGAACGCTCGCAACATAAAAACCGTGCGCAGGCAATCCGCATGTTGACGGCTCGCCTTTACGAGATGCGCGAACGCGAGCGAGACGCCGATACGAAAGCAATGTATGGCTCCAAAGGCGAAATTGCATGGGGTTCACAAATCCGTTCGTATGTTTTGCATCCATACCAAATGGTGAAAGATCACCGCACCACTCACGAGACCGGCAACACACAAGCCGTTCTAGACGGCGACTTGGACGCCTTCGTGGAGGAATACCTCCGATCCAAAGCATCCCGATGAGTCAAACTTTAACTCAAACTGAAACTGTGACGATTACCCGCACTCCTGTCCGCCGCGCTCTTTTGTCTGTATTTTACAAAGATGGCATTGTTGAACTTGCTAAAGCTTTGCATGCACAAGGCGCCGTGTTGCTGTCGACCGGCGGCACTATGCGCGCTTTAATAGACGCGGGTTTACCGGTGATTGAAGTCGCCGAGTACACAGGCTTTCCTGAAATGATGGATGGCCGCGTAAAGACTTTGCACCCGATGATTCACGGCGGTTTGCTCGCGCGTCGAGATGATGCCGGGCATGCTGCATCTATGAAGGAGCATGGTATTGCGCCGATTGATTTGGTCTGCGTCAATCTTTACCCTTTTGCCGAGACGGTTGCAGGCGGTGGCACGCGCGAAGAGATTATCGAAAAGATTGATATTGGCGGCCCAAGCATGCTGCGATCGGCAGCAAAAAATCATGATTCGGTTGCCGTAGTTTGCGACCCAAGTGATTATGTTGCCGTTGCTGAAGAAATTGCCAAAGGCGGCACAACGCTTGGTTTGCGACAAAAGCTAGCAGCAAAAGTTTTTGCTTGCACGGGCGAATACGACCAGGCCATTGGTCGCTGGTTTGCTCAAGACGCCGGCTCAGGTTTGCGTTACGGCGAAAACCCTCACCAGACAGCCGGCTTTTTCCCAGACGCTCGGCGATTCGGCTTGGGCGCAGCAGAAGTTTTGCCGGGTGGCAAGGCAATGAGCTACAACAACTGGCTTGACCTAGATGGCGCTGTTGCCGCCGTAAACGATTTACCGCAGCCATCTGCTGTTGTCGTGAAACACACAAACCCGTGTGGTGCCGCACTTGGCATTTCTGCGGTCGAAGCGCTTTCCCGCGCCTGGGACGGCGACCCGCTCAGTGCATTCGGGTCCGTTATTGCCGTGCACGCAAACTTTGATTTAGCTTGTGCCGAATTGCTCGCAGCTCCAGGGCACTTTGTCGAAGTTATTGCAGCACCATCTTTTGATGCGGAAGCAATCGAGTGTTTGCGCAATGGCCCGAAATGGGGTAGAAATGTACGATTGGTGCGCTTACCAGAAATGGGGGCTTTGCGAGACCAACCCGAAGGCCGCCGCGTTTGGGGCGGGACTCTAGTGCAACATTCTGATGATGTCTCCGCTTTCAAAGCCGAGTTAAAGGTCGTCGGCTCAACAGCAATTCCAACGGGTCGCGAAGATGACATCCGTTTGGCGCAGACCTTGGCTAAACATTTAAAATCTAACGCCGTTTGTCTCGTTAACGATGGCATGTTGGTTGGCGCGGGAGCAGGGCAGATGAGTCGTGTTGATTCGAGCCGCATTGCCGTTGAAAAGGCTGGCGTTCGAGCAAAAGGGTCTGTTGCTGGATCAGATGCGTTCTTTCCTTTCCCCGATGGCCCTGAATCTTTAGCGGATGCCGGCGTGATTGCAATTTGCCAACCTGGCGGGTCAATCAAAGACGGCGATGTAACGGCCGCATGTGACGCAAAGAAAGTTTGCATGATTCATACGGGAACACGGCACTTTAAACATTAAAATCACTATCGTGGCAACTAAGTTTCAATGCGAGTTATCCTGGTCTGCGTCGCGGGCCAAAGAGTTTGATCGGTGCAAGCGCGAGTATTGGTATAACCGCTACGCGTCTTGGGGCTGGTGGACGGAAAAACCGAGGGGTAAGAAATATGAATATATGATTCATAAAAATCTCACCGGGCTTGCGGCATTTACCGGCACTTGCATGCACGATGCAATTGAGCATTGGTTCCAATTAAAAGCCGAGGGCACGGTGATGTCTGGCAAAGAGTTATATGAAGATGCTGTAGAGCGATTTCGCGATGGTTGGCGAGTTTCTAGCGATGGCTGGCAGGCGCAACCAAACAAGATGGTTCATTTATATGACCACCATTATGAGATCCCAATTAGCAAAGACCGCGCCGAAAAAATGCGTGAGCTGCTTGAGCGGTCGGCGCACTATTTTTGCGAGCATGATGATTTAATCCCTGTGCGCGCCGCAACCCCAGAGAGTTGGTTGTCTGTCGAAAGCATGGACACTTACCAATACATTGGCACAAAAGTTTATGCTGTGCCAGATTTTGCTTACTCAGATGGCGATAAGGTGCATGTCTGGGATTGGAAAACGGGCACTCCACGACAAGAAGACCACTTCCAATTGCGTACTTACGCACTTTACGCTTGTGAAAAATGGTCGGTTGACCCCGAAGACATTATCTTGCATGCATCGTATTTGGCTAAAGGCGAAACGACTTTAATTTCGTCGTCAATCGAAGAGCTTTCGCAAACGCAAGATGTCATGTCATCAGGCATCCGAGAAATGATGGATGTCCATTATGACCCCGATGTCGATGATTTGATGATGGAAAACTGGCCACCCAATGGCGATGAGCAGGCATGCCATTGGTGTAATTTCCGTGGAGTCTGCGAAAAAGGTAAAGAGTAATGTTTGGCATCCAACTTAATCAATTCACCCCACAAGAGCTTCTTTGGCTTTCAGTTTCTGGCTTATTTGTTTTAGGCTTTATCGCTCGTTTCTTAATGAGCAAAGTTCTGATAGGCCTGCTTGAGGCCGCAGCGAAGCGTACAAAAAGCATTTGGGATGATGAACTCATCGCAGCAAAAGTTTTTTCTAGGTTAGCTACGATTGCACTACCTATAGTGATTTATATAGGGCTCGGGTTTTTCTATGAAAATGTGGCACCTACAAGTCCGATTGAGCCAGCTGATTCAGCAGATGCCGCCGCGCCCCAACCCTGGTTGATGCGTTTTCTACAGGTCTGGATGGCCTGGATTGCAGTAAGAGTTCTAGATGCTTTTCTAAATGCGGTCGTCGCTGTCTGGAATCAAGATGCGTCTAATCGCACCCGCCCAATTCGAGCTTATGTGCAAGTCGTAAAAATTGCAGCCTGGTTGTTCGCTGCAATTTTGGCGATAAGTTTCTTGATGGACGAGTCTCCCTGGGCTCTCTTAGGTGGGCTAGCTGGAGCGATGACCGTTTTGCTTTTGGTCTTTAAAGATTCAATTATGGGTCTGGTCGCTTCCGTGCAGTTATCCAACTACGATTTAGTTCGTGTTGGTGATTGGATTGAGGTTCCTTCGTATGGCGCAGACGGCGATGTGCTTGAGGTGAGCTTACATACGGTTAAAGTCCAAAACTGGGACAAGACCATCACGACTTTGCCAACCACCGCACTCGTAACGGGTGGCTTTAAAAACTGGCGAGGCATGAGCGAGTCGGGCGGTCGGCGCATTAAGCGCAGCATTTCTTTAGACATGCGTAGCGTGCAATTTGTTGACAGCGATATGTTGGCGCGCTTGAAACAAATTGATTACATCCAAGATTACCTTAATCGTAAGACCCAAGAAGTTGGCGCCTGGAACAAGGAACAGGTTGTAAACGAGTCAAGCTTGGTAAACGGACGCCGCCTAACCAACCTTGGCACATTTAGAGCATACATCGAGTTTTATCTTCAAAATCACCCCAGCATCAGTAAAGAGATGACCTTTTTGGTTCGGCAGTTGCCGCCCAACGAAAAGGGTGTGCCGATTCAACTTTATGTTTTCTCTACAGAGAAGCGGTGGGTGCAATACGAAGCCATCATCTCAGATGTCTTTGATCACATCATTGCAGTCATTCCAGAGTTTGGCTTACGCGTTTTCCAAAATCCAACAGGTGCTGATTTTCACCGACTGATTTCTAAATAATGATGACCAATTTGAGCATTAGGAGGCTTTTTTTAACCCTTGCAATTATTTGTTGCGCTTCACCAATTTATGCGCAAAAAGCAGGCACCAAATATTTTGCTGACTCGACAAGTGGTTATCGTTTTAAGCCCCTGAAAGACTGGAACAACATTCCGATTAAGCCTAGCCTTGAGAGCCAGGGCGTCATTGCTCGGTTTGCGTCGGCGAAAGAATTGAATATCCGCCTGCCAAACAATCAGGTGGGCTCTGCGCCATCCGGTCTTTATATTTTAAGGTTTGAAACGACTCGGGCGGCAACAACGGGCGGCCAGGCGGGGTCTTTGCGCAATAAAGTTAATAAACAGGCATCGTCTTCATTAGACAGCCTCCATAAAGCTCTTCCGAGTCTTGCTCCAATCCGAGACTGGGAGGGTGTTTTTGAAAAGCCTCACCTCGAAGCTGAAGATGAGAAAATCAGAAAAGGGCTCATCGCTCAGCACCTTATTTATAAAGGGCCAAATCAATACGCTATCGAGCTCTACATTGATTGTTGGACGATCCCGGCAAACGATTATGATTTTTGTTTTGTTTATATCTTGCCAGACCAAGTAAAGAAAAACAAAAAGTGGTTTAAGGCCTTTGAAAAATCCGTAAAGAGCTTTCAATTTATTGACCAAACCGATGCCGTTTCAAAAGTAGGCCAAGGCGGAAGTTACACCGAACAATTTGAGTATCACAAAACCCTAGCTGAAAAAGTCACGGGTTGGACGGCCCACCCAACGCCTGGAAAAAAATACATTATTAAAACCTCGTCAGATGATAAAAACTTTATCAAAGATGTCATCACTCGCCTTGAGCAATCGCGCGCGGTCTTTGAGAAAGACTTCCCGCCGAGCGATGAAATGACTCATGTTTCCGTCGTTAGGCTTTGTAAAAATCGTGATGAGTTTAGTAAGTATGGAAATACGAGCCCCGGTACTGCTGGGTATTTCAATCCCGGTTCAACCGAGCTTGTTTTATACGACTCAAAAAATCGCGACCGGCGCGAAACTCTTGCCGTGATGAGCCACGAGGCCTTCCATCAATATTGTCATTTCCTTTTTGACCAATCGGCCGCACACCGATGGTTTGACGAGGGGCACGGCGACTATTACGGCAGCTTTGAGTTCAAAGGCAAAAAGGCAAATGCGACGGCGCATATGCCTGGCGGGCTTGATCGTTTTCAAGGGATCAAAACGCTCGTTCGTGAAGAAACATATAAGCCGCTTGCACAGCATCTAAATGCTGACCATCCGACTTGGCAAAACCAAGGCCCTGGCAATACATCCTGCTATGAGCAATCGTGGTCTATTGTTTATATGCTGCGGCAGGGCGCGCTTGGCAATCTTCCAAAGAAGGTTTGGAAAAAGGAATACGGCAACATCATTCCTAATTACATTAAAGTGTTAAACGATGGTTTTGCGCGCGAGTATAAAAAGATACGCGACGGCGCAAAAGAAGAGCAGAAGTTTCTTGACCCTAAGAAAAATTATAAAGAGTGGGAACGCCTAGAAAGCTTTCAAGCCTCGCCATCTCGATGGCTGCAGGTTGCAGATCGAGACAAGATTTGGAAAGATGCAATGGATGCCTCTTGGGGCCAAATCGATCTCGATGAGTTCGAGTCGACTTGGCTAATGTTTGTGCGCAAATATTTAAAATAATTATTTGCGCTAGGCCTGCGTCTAGGCGCCAGCCAACTCGTTTTCGGACGGAGATGCTGCAACAGGCGGCATCGTTGGCCTTACTGATCTTGCTCGCCTGCGTTGTGACTGTACTTGAGCGCGTTCACGGACCAAGTATCGAGGGTAATCACGCGTGATGGCTTCTACGGCGTCTTGAAAATCAAACGCGTCATCGCAATCAGCGTCAAGACCGCCAAGCTCAGCAATTAAGTAACGGTAGCAAGCCTCGTCAAGGATGGCTTCTTCGATTACGGACTCACGAGAAGGCCATTCGCGTGAAAATGCTGGAGCATTTTTTGGGAAAAAGAAGATGGTGACAGGGTTCATGGAGGTTCTCCTTATGTCGTTTTGTTTTTTATTTTGGCGAGCGACTATGCCCGAAGGGTTTTAAAAATATCGCGTGTGGCGATTGTTGTTCAACCCTTGATAAACCCTGCAACCCTTGATGACAGGGAAGCAAAAACTAAAAGACAAAATAGGGAAACCGACTTCCTTATTTTTGCGAGGAGTGTGCGTTATATTGCACTAACGCCAACGACAAAAGCTGGGCGTCGACCTTCGATAAGTGAGCTTAGGCCCTCAAGAGCGTCTGGGTGAGAGAAAGCCGTTTCGAGATGTTCAAGCTCAAGGTCAAGCGCTGCGTTTAGCTCAAGACCCTCCCCATCGTTGAGAAGCCGCTCGGCCATTTTGAGCGCATTGGCTGATTTGAAGCCCATTAATTTGACGGCTTTTTCAAGTTGCGGCTCGCCCAGGCTATCGGCATCGCCGGAAAGAATTTGCTCAACGGTCCAGCGCGAGAAGAAATCCCAAATCAATTCCCAGTCTTGACTGGGCGCAATTGTCGGCACCGCGCGTTGCTGAACCGAACCCTTTTCGGCCCATTTTTCGCAAGCCTGATCAAGAGACGCGAAATCGGTTACATCATCACAAAGACCAATGTTTAATGCCTTTTTCGCACTTAAACTTTGACCTGTAAAAATAAGGTATTTCGCAAGAGGTAAACCCACGCGGCGAGGCAAACGCTGAGTGCCACCAAGGCCAGGGTAAATGCCGATGCCTGTTTCAGGAAAACCGAAACTAGCTTTAGGTGAAGCCACAATCCAGTCGCATGCGAGCGCAAGTTCAGAGCCGCCGCCAAGCGACAACCCTTGAACGCGAGCGACCACAGCTTTGTCGCCGCCACTCAATTTGCGCAAAGTCATTTGCCCGTCTTTTGTGAAGGAGTAAATGTCTTGGAAGGCGTCTGCCCGAAGATTGTCGACGAAAAATTTAATATCTGCGCCCGCAACAAAAGCTTTACCGGAACCGCCAATGACAATGCCTGCTCCATTAGCTTTTCCATGCTCGACCGCGGCGTCGAATTGAGCGCCAACGGCTGGATTTAGCGCATTCATGGCGTCTGGCCGATCAATCCAGATGGAGGTTAATGCGCCGCGTTTGCCGACTGAAACGAGCCGAATTGGAATACCGCCCTCGTCGGCTTGAGCAAGAAACGGAGGCACTTCAAGACCGTGCGGCGCCATGGAAGCCCGCACCATTTCTTGAGCCTTGCCGATACCCGTTTCGTTAAGTAGCTGAAATGGGCCCTTAATCCAACGCAAGCCAACGCGCGCGCCGATGTCGGTGTCTTCGACGCTAGCCACGCCTTCGTCAACCAACTTGGCTGCGATGTAAAAAGTAACACCGAGCAAGCGACTTGCGATTGCATCAAATTTGCTTTCGTCTGGCGTACCACTTAGGACCCAGTCTTGTTTAACTTCATTGACTTGATGAACCAACCCAGGTGCGGGCGCATAAAAAGCATGCAATTCTTGACCGAGAGTATTGGCGGCATGCATCGCAATCGGGACGCCCGTTACATTCATTAATTCAAAGGGGCCCATACCGATTTCAAAAGCCTTTTTTGCGGCCCAATCAATCGTAGCAACATCGGCCACGCCTTCGTCAAGCAAGCGCACGGCTTCATTAAGCCATGGCACAAAGTAGCGATTCACCACAAAGCCCGGTGCGTCGGCAGAGTGAATCGGAGTTTTGCCAATCGCCTCTTGCGCGGCCCATGCGGCAGACATGGCTTTTTCGTCAACGAGCTCGTGGCCGATGACTTCCACCAAACGGTTTTTGGCTGGGTGAAAAAAATAATGAAGGCCTACGACACGCTCTGGGTTTGAGCAGGCGGCGGCGACATCTTTAACGAAGAAGGATGAAGTATTTGTGCCTAAAATTGCATTTGGTTTGCAGACCTCACCTAAACGAGAAAACACTTTTTTCTTAACATCGAGATTTTCAAAGACAGCCTCGATGACTAGGTCAACATTGGCTAGGTCGTTCCAGTTTGAGGTGGGCGTAATTCGCGCCAAAATCGCCTCGGCTTGCTCAGGGCGGAAAATGCGTCGCTCAACACCCTGGTCAAGCATGGTTTTGATGATGCCCATGCCTCGCTCGACCTGCTCGTCGGTCAAATCGACAAGCACGACAGGCATGCCTTCCGTAGCGATTTTTTGGGCAATGCCGGAGCCCATGTTGCCGGCGCCGATCACGGCGTAGGTTTGGATGTTGTAAGTCATTTTCGGAGTAGGGGAGGAGGTGGCCTCGGAAGTATTCTATCGGGGTGTCGCAATCTCGCGACCGCCGCATCGCCGTGATTCACCTCGAAAATGTCCGCGTCAGCTTCCCGAATCCGGGCGGCAAGCGCAGTGTTGTGCTCGACCTGCCTAAGTGGGATGTCTCCGCCGGCCGCCGTATCGCGCTCCGCGGGCCCAGCGGTTCTGGCAAGTCAACTTTGCTAAATGTTTTGGCTGGGCTGCTCGTTCCCGAATCTGGGCTCGTTCAGGTTGCGGGCGTTAAATTAAGCGCTTTGTCAGAGGTCGAGCGCGATCGCTTTCGTGCGCAAAATGTTGGGTTTGTATTTCAGGCCTTTCATTTGCTTGACTGCTATACCGCCCTTGAGAATATTGAGTTGGGTGCTGCCTTTTCTGGCGAGCTGCCTGACCGTGAGCGCGCCGAGTTTTTGCTCAAATCAGTTGGCTTGATTGACCACGCTAAATTTTTCCCCCGGCAACTCTCAACGGGGCAGCAGGCGAGAGTCGCCTTGGCGAGGGCTTTGGCGACTCGACCAAAATTACTCTTGGCCGACGAGCCGACGGGCAGTTTAGATATAGATTCTGGCAAGCGGGTTTTAGACATACTCTTTCAAACAGCAGAGCAAGAAAACATCACAATCGTATGCGCGACGCATGACTTGGCTTTGGCGACTCACTTTGACGCCTCGGTTTCGGTTTCAGCTGGGCGGTTTCAGCCGTGAAAAAAACTCACATGATCACGCGCAATTTAAGCCGCCGTCCATTGGCGACGGGCTTGACGACACTTTCCATTGCGCTCGGTGTCGGGCTTTTTGCCGCGATTGGCTCTTTGCGCGAAGCTAGCCAGGATGGCTTTGAGCGGTCCGCGAGCATTTGCGATCTTGTCGTAGGCGCCAAGGGCTCGCCCATGCAGCTCGTGATGAATAGCCTTTACCACATCGGCCAGAGCCCTGGGCTGCTTACATTCGAGGCGTATGAGCAAGCTGCCGCTCAGCCTGGGGTGCAATGGGCGATTCCGATTTTGGTGGGTGATAGTTTTCGCGGTCGCCGCATTGTCGGCACAACCAGCGCCTTCTTCGAAGATTTGCGCTTAGCCCCTGATGACACGCCGTTGCGCTTGGCTGAGGGCCGAGCTTTTGAAGCTAGCCAAGCCGAATTTTCCGCGATTGGCGACGGCGACCACAAGCACACCGACTTGTTTCAGGCGGTTTTGGGCGCGGAGGCGGCTGACTATACGGGGCTTGCCTTAGGCTCAACCTTCATTCCGGCACATGATTTACAGGGTGGTGCGTCCGCCAAAAAACATACTGAAGCAGCAACAACAGTCATCGGCATCTTGCAGTCAACAGGCACGCCGCTGGATCGCGGGATTTACATTTCAGCCCCCGCGTTTTACGAGATGGACGGCCACGGAAGCGAAAAGGGCCTAAGCGCAGTTTTGCTCCGCACGCGCCCGGGGTTTTATCACATCAAGGCGTGGCGTGAAATTAACGCCCGACTTGATGCGCAAGCCGCGCAGCCAGCCGTTGAAATACGAAACCTCTTTTCAATTGTCGGCAAAGTCGATCAAATATTAAGTTTGGTTGCTGTTTTAGTCATTGTTGTTGCGCTGCTCGGCACTCTGGTCGCCATCTACAACACGATGGGGGCCAGGCGAAAAGAGTTTGCTGTCTTGCGGGCCCTCGGTGCGCCTCGTCGCACTTTACTCACTCTCATCGTCGGCGAATCCGCCGCAATCGCGGGGCTTGGCGCACTCCTCGGCCTTGCGCTTGCGGCCTTGTTGGCTTGGTCTCTCGGCGGTTGGTTGCAAAACGAATACGGAATTGCAATTCGTCCACAGCCCGGCGCGCGGCAATTTTTCGTGTTCTTAGCTGTCGTTCTAGCCGGCTCGCTAGCCGGGCTTGTTCCAGCGCTTTCGGCTTATCGCACAGAAGCCACCCGTCATTTGTCGGGTATGGGGTTTGGCTTTGCTGCTGCCGTTTTGCTGCTGCCGCTCGGCCTGGGCGCGTGTTCAGAAGGCCAAAGCAACTATGGCTCTGCAGCAACTACGAGCCCGAAATCCCTGGCTGATTTACCAATGACGACGACCCCTCAAGATCAGTGGTGGCAGCCCGGCATCTTGAATCAGCTCATTTCCGAAGCTCCGCAGGGTGCATACAAAACTTTAGTCGGCACGATTTTGGCCCACGAGGGCACGGCGGCAGATCCATTCCCAGTTGACTTCGATTTCTTGGGCGCCTGGCGTTTTGAAGAATCACTTCGTCCCTTGGCTGCGGATAAGCCGCGCGACCCATTTCCAAAGCATGTCCGATTTGTAGATGGCGCAAAAGTCCGCATGGTGGGCTTCATGTTGCCTGATGTCGCGTTTGAAGACATCCGCGATTTTCACCTTGTGCGCTCGCTTTGGGGTTGTTGTTTTGGCGCACCCCCTCGCGTTAATGAATTGGTGCGGGTGCATTTGCCAAAAGATTCAGGCATCGATTACACCTACAACACGCTTGAGCTAAGCGGCACATTGCGCCTCACTTTTGAGATGGAAGACGGCATTGTGCTTGACCTTTACCACTTAGACATCGACCCCGGCGGGCTCCGCGAACTAGATTATTTTGACCCCGGCGCACCAGCTGGGTTTGACCCACAATCTGCTTTTCAGGGGGCCGTCCCGATTCCGACCGCCGCTCCACCGAATGGCGGGGAAATCGGCTATTAGATAGGGTAAGTTATGGCGATAATGACCACGGGCGTTTTTGTATGGCGCGCCCGCTGAATTGACATGGCAAATCCACATTCACTTAGAGCTTCTGAAGCAACTTCGACGCACCCCGATGCGCTCGTCGCGCTTGCCGAGGTCATTGACGAGTTGATGTCTTCGATTGGGCCGTCGCCTGACGCCGTGGTTTTGTTCTTGACGGCGCACCACGCATCCGCGGCAAGCCACATTTTGCGAGAGATTCATAAGCGGCTGAGCCCCGATTGCTTGACGGGTTGCACCGTGGCGAGCGTTGTCGGTGGTGGTCGCGAACATCAAGCAGGCCCGGGGCTTTCCATTTGGGCCGCAAGGATGCCCGGCTCTCGCGTCCAAGCTTTTCATGTTGCCTTCAACGAAGATGCGGGCGTTGTTGCAGGGTGGCCCGATGTTGGCGAAAAGGCAAGTGCTGTTTTTTTAGCCGACCCTTTTTCTTTTCCACTCGAACCTTTTTTTGCATCCCTTCGATCACGCGAGCGATTCCCATCTTTAGTCGGCGGCATTGCGTCGGGCGCAAACCGCGCCGGCGGCAATCTGCTTTTTTGCGACACCAAAATATATGCACAGGGCGGCGTAGGTTTTGTTTTAAAGGGCGCCGCTCGTATCGAGCCACTCGTTTCGCACGGATGCCGCCCCGTCGGCAATTCCTTCCGCGTAACTTCATGCCAACGCAATCAACTCATTGAGCTCGGCGGTCGACCCGCTTATGAAAGTTTGCGTGAAGTCCTTGAGGGTTTAAGCGATGTTGATCGCCAACGATTCATGAACGGCCCCCAAGTCGGCATTCAAGCCGTGCGCAACCGTACAGGCGAAAAGGGGCCAAGCTATTTGGTTCGCGGCGTTGTCGGTGTTGATGCCGAAAGCGGCACAATTTCTCTAGCGGATGTCGTCCGTGATGGCGCGGTCTTGCAGTTTCATGCTCGCGATGCCGAGACGGCTCACGAAGATTTCGACAGCCTTTGCGCGATGGCTAATTCTTATTACCCAGATGCCGCCGGAGCTTTAATGTTTTTATGCACCGGCCGAGGCCTCAGTCTTTTTCAGAGATCCGATCATGATATTGAAATTCTGCAAAAGTATTTTCCAGATTTACCGACCAGCGGTTTTTTTGCCGCCGGTGAAATAGGCCCTATTTGTGGCTTGCCCTATGTTCATGGTTTGACGGCCTGTGTTGGCTTGCTTGTTCCTCAAGATGACAGCTGATTTCCCCAAAGACGATTCGCCTCTTGCGCGCACAATTGTAAACAGGGTGCGCGACCTAAAGCCAGGCTTGCTTGCCGATGAGCGGTTCGATGCGGCATCCATGATTCAGGTCGAAGTCCTTGGCGGCCCAATGGACGGCAAAACGCACTTCTCGACAAACGGCGTCTTGGTCGTTGGCCGATCTCTTGAATGTGATTTTTCTCTTGATGAAGACCCGCTCATTTCAGGGGAACATGTGCGTTTGTCACGAAGCAAAGGCCTGCTCTGGCTCCAAGACCTGTCTTCGACAAACGGCACTTTTTTGGGCGACGAGCCGGTGCTTTCCATGGTTCCAGTCGCACCGGGCGTTCAATTTTCAATTGGCGTAACCTTGTTAGAGATTCTTGCATGATTCATAAACGCATCCCTCGCCTGTTGGTGATTTTTTTGGCCGGCGCGATTCCGTGTGCATGGATTGGTTTTGCGGAAAGCAGTTGGCTGCTTTCTATGAGCAAGCATACGGCACATGATTTGGCTGTCTTGCCATTTGGGGTTACCGCCTCTTCAATACTTGGTGGCCTTTTTGCGTTTCCGATTTACCTTCTGCTTCACAGCCACCGTCGATTTGGAGCCAGCTCCAACGAGAGAATAAACCTTCTGCCCAAAGCCGTTTTTATTGCTTGGCTTGGTCTTGTTGTGGCAACCGATTGGGTGCGCGTCGTTTTGTGGCTCCCGATTACTTCACCCGAGGGTCTGAATATCTTTGGATGGGTTTTAGCAGCCACTTTATTGACGCTATGGTTTTTGCCCACCTTGCCTAATCTTTTCGGTAGCCGCGTGGCCAAAGAGAGGAGTATTTCATCTCTTTTCGCGTGGTGTATTCCACTCGTTTTGGCTTGGCTCGCTCCGACATTATTAGCTGACTCCGTTTTTAGTTATTCTGATTTGCCGCGACAAAACGCAGTGATGGCCGAGCAAGCAGGCCCTCAGCCAATTGCGGCAGATGTGCCAAACGGGCCCGCAAATGATGCCCGCCCCAATGTTGTTTTGATTACGCTCGACACGACGCGCGCAGACCATTTGTCTGTTTACGGATACGACCGTGATACGAGCCCGCGCCTAGAAGAGTTTGCGAAAGAAGCGATTCGTTTCGACCACGCCTGGAGCGCATCGTCCTGGACGGTGCCATCTCACGCCAGCATGTTGACGGGGCTCTTTCCGTTTAGCCATGGCGCGCGTTATAAAACGAGCGCAGAACATCAAGCTGAATTAGACGCGACCTTTGCCGACCACAACACAAAAATACGGCCGCTTGACCCTGAGCATCGCACCGTCTCTGAGGTGATGCTATCTCATGGTTATCGCACCGCAGCATTTGTGGCGGGCCCATATCTTTATGCATACTTTGGCATGGCGCAAGGTTTTGAGTCTTACGACGATCGCATGCATGTGTCGGTCGCGCCACGATTGACTGCTTACTATTTGCTAAACCGTTTCGTTGCTGAATTAGAGCCCGATTATTTTCGGTTTGGGCACGGCTATTTGCGCGCCGAAGATGTTAACGAAAATGTGTTTCAGTGGCTTGATCAACACCCCAACGAGCGACAGTTTTTGTTTGTGAATTATTTTGACGCGCACGACCCTTATTGGCCCGTGAAAGAAACGCGCCATCGTTACCCCGGATCTGAGCTTGCCGTTAACAAAGAGGAAATGAATGATAAATTCAAAGCGATTACGACGGGTAAAGATACATTGTCGAGCGCCGAGCAAGAATGGCTGCATTCGCAATATGATGCCGAAATTCGATACATGGACGAGCATCTCGGCAAGTTGTTTGATCGCCTCAAGCGCGATGAGCAATGGGACAATTCTCTAATTATCATCACGGCCGATCATGGTGAGCATTTGGGCGAGCACGGCTTGGTGGGGCATGGTTTCACAGTTTCGGCTTCATCGACACATATTCCGCTATTGGTGAAATACCCTAAGGCTGACGGCGTCCGAGCTGGCGTGCGTGATTATCCCGTGCACCATGTCGATTTTGCCGCCACGATTTTTGAGCGTCTTGGTCTTGACGCAATCGCCGAATTGGGGCACCCTACACAAGGGCGATCCTTGCTAGACGATTCCAAGGAGCACACAGTCTTGAGTGAAATTTACAGGGACGACTGGCGCGTCGAGCGATTTGGTGAGCAATACTCGCGCAACCAGTTTGCATGGACGACGCAAAAAGTGCGACTCATTGAAACGCAAACACTTGACGACTCTTCTTTGCCAATAGGTGAAGCAGACCTCCAGCTTTTTGATGTGGTGGCAGACCAAATAGACAAAACGCCGCTTTTAGATCAAAAAAAACAAGCGCAACTAGCATTGGCGCTGTCGACTTGGAGAAAGGCAGCAGCGCCGTTCGTCCCATCGACTTTTTTGCTTCAACTTGATTCAAGCGCCGCATCGGCCGCAGAAGCCGCATTGGGCGAAACAGGATACGCTGATTAAGAATGGATCTTCATTCACTTTCTTCCGCGTCACTCACAGTGATGGATCGTGCCGCGCAAGAAATGTATGACTTTAATCATAATTATCTAGGCGTTGAACACTTATTTTTGGGCTTGCTGCTTGAACCCTGCCCAAGGGTTGAAGCGGTTTGCAGAGACGCTGGCTTCGATCAAATCAGGGTTGCGGCAACTTTAAAAGCTTGGTCGCGTCGACAGTCAAAAAGTAAAAAGGGAAGGCGTGGCGAGATTGTATTTACGCCCAGACTTTCTCGCGTGCAATCTTCGGCTGGTTTCTTGTGCGCTCGCCTTGGCGATGGTCTCATTGAGCCGTTGCATTTGTTTCAGGCGTGCCTCGCAGAAGAGCGGTCTGCTCCGACTCGGCTCATTGACTCCTTGTCAGCACAAGGCTCGCCATCCGCGGCGACGATTCTTGCAGAGGTTGAATCACAGCTGGGCTACAACTCTTTGGCTAAAGAGAGTGCAATTGGGTCATCAGCTATTCAATCCCCAGAAGAGCTTGCTGAAAAGTTGACCGAGACATATCTGTGGGGGCGCGACTTGTCGGCAATGGCCCAATCTGGGCGTTTAGGTGAGGTTTTGGGGCGTCAAGACGAGATCGTCTCTGTGGTAGAAGTGCTTTGCCGACAGCACCACAACCAAGTTTTACTCCTTGCCGATTCAGGGGTTGGCGCAACAAAGTTGATTGATGGTCTCGCATTGTTTTTGTGCAGTGATGCGGCACCCAAAATTTTGCAAGGCATGCGTTTGTGCCGCCTTGAAGCCGCCGTCTTGCTAAGCGGAACCCCAACTCAAGCCGAGGTTGAGTCGAGAGTGAGTCAACTTATTCAAGCGGCCCTACCTGGCGGCGATGCCATTTTGGTTTTAGAAGATTTCCATCTGCTCTTCTCTGGGCACGGGTTTGGCCGAGGTTTGTCTGACCTGATTCGTTCTGCATTGTCGCGCCCGGGTCTACGCGTTTTGGGCACGGCGACCCCAAAGGGTTTAGCGCAGGCACAAATCACTGACCCGCATTTGGCGAGTCGTTTTGAGAGCATTCAGGTTCAAGAGCTTTCGGAAGAAACGAGTCTCGAAATTTTAAAGACCATTCAGCCGGCACTAGAAAATTTCCATGGCGTTGAAATTGTCCCCGAATCCTTGCAAGAAGCGGTTTTACTTTCGGTTCGCTATTTAGGAAACAGGCGGCTTCCTGGAAAGGCAATCGATGTTTTAGACCAGGCGTGTTCTTCTTTATTGTTGGCGGGGCTTGTCGCTGGCGAAGCAAATTTAGAAGCCACGCAGGCGTCAGGCGACCGCCCAACGGTCAACGCCCAAGATGTAGCTCGCGTGGTCGCGCGGTTGTCGGGCGTTCCTATCGAGCGTGTCGGAAAGGCAGAGGCAGAACAATTACTTGGCTTAGAAGAGACACTCCAATCACGGCTATTTGGGCAAAACGAGGCCGTTGCAGCGGTTTCCGCCGCGGTTCGCGCTGGGCGCGCGGGAGTGTCAGATGCTCGTCGCCCACTTGCCACGCTCTTGTTTGCGGGCCCGACGGGGGTTGGAAAAACGGAACTAGCAAAAGTGCTTGCCGAAGAGTGGTTTGGCTCGGAAGACAATCTAGTGCGGCTTGACATGACGGAATATTCCGAAGCGCACTCTGTGGCGAGGCTTGTGGGCGCGCCTCCGGGCTATGTCGGTTTCGGGCAAGACGGCGTGTTGATTTCTGCTTTGCGAAAGCAGCCGTATTCGGTCGTTCTTTTTGACGAACTAGAAAAGGCTCACCCAGATGTTTTTGACCTCCTTTTGCCAGTCCTTGATGAAGGCCGTCTTCAATCTGCAACGGGTGTTGTTGCAGATATGAGGCACGCACTATTGGTTTTAACCACCAATCTTCTTTCCGAGCCAGGCCCAGCACTTGGTTTTGGCGCATCGATACAAAAAGAGGAAGAGGTAGATTTGCGAGCAAAGCTAACGACAACCTTTCGCCCCGAATTTATAAATCGCATTGACGCGGTCATCCCTTTTCGGTCGCTTCAAGAGGACGATTTGCTCGCTATATTAAAGCGGCTTATTTCAAGGCTCGTTGAGCGCGTTGCCGAACAAGGAATTCAGTTAAAGGTCAGCACCGAAGTAGAACAGCTTGTTTTGAAATACGGAACCGACTTACGCTTTGGCGCCCGCCCTCTTGAACGCGCCCTTGACCAACTCTTGCGCCATCCGCTTGCCGAGGCAATTTTGCGAGAAGAGGCTTTGAAAACCGGTCGCTTACTTGCCGTAATTCGCGACGGAAAAGTGGCCTTTGAGGCCTAGTTTCGGCACTTAATGGGTTGCGCGCGATTAAGCGTCGCCCATTTCTTTTGCCAACAAGGCAACGGCGCGATTGACGGTTTTACGAGCGGCCTCTTCTGATTTGCCAATGGCTTTCCCGATTTCGGCAAAGGAGAGCTCATCGAAATAGCGCATAGTGATAACTTCTTGAATATCGGTCGGCATGAGCTCAAGCGCAGATTCCATGCGCTCAAGTTGATCAAATTCTTCGACGATGCTGATTGGGCGATGCGCAACTGTTTTTGCGGGTGTGGCGATGTTGCCCGACTCGTCCATGAGTTGTCGCTCCTTGTTTGTATCGCGCTTTTGCTGCCCAAAAAACCTCGCGGATTTCCGGATGCGGTTTTCAACCAGCTTATTGATCCAGGCGCGAAAATGCCCCTCACTTTCGAATTCACGATTTTCTGCAGATTGCACAGCCTCAAGAAAAACATTTTGGACGATATCCATGGTCTCAACTTTGCCCCGCAGTTTTTGCCCAAGCCGAATGCGCACGGCGGGAATTAGTTTTTCGTAGTAGCGCTCCCAGAGTCGGTTGGCAGCATCTTCGTCGCCTTCGCGGGCGGCATTAAGCTCAACAATCGTTTGAGCGAGGTCTTGGGGGTCAGAATCAGACATGTCGGTACTGCCTACTCTAACGGAATAGAATCTTTGTTGGCGTAATAAAAAGGTAGCGGAGTCGCCCCCCGACGACCCCGCTGAATTTCCCTTTTTTGAATCCCCTTTTGCTCTTTCGAGCCTTTGGTTTTCCCTCACATCTAAACAAGTCCAATTGGAATGTAAAGCGGACAAGGAAACAGAAAAGAATTCTCAACATGTCAACTCTAGCCAGTTCAGGCACGCCCTAAGTCCTTTCTATACAAAAAGGTAGCGGAGTCGCCCCCCGACGACCCCGCTGAATTTCCCTTTTTTTGAATCCCCTTTTGCTCTTTCGAGCCTTTGGTTTTCCCTCACATTAAACCCAGTCCGCGCTCAGCTATCGGCGGACAGAATTTTCGTGATTATTTTCGCGCCTCGTCGGACTGCGGCATTGATTCCGATTCCTGAAAATGAATCTCCGCCAAGATGTAGACCTCGCCAGGCGGCCAAGCGATCTTCGAGTTTCTCAAATCGTTGAGCGTGGCCAACTCGATAATGAGGCACGCCCATCGGCGTTGTGTGAGTCACCGCAAATTTAGGCTTTGCAGGAAGTCCAAGTAAAGCCTGTAGCTCGCGGGTGTCAAACTGCGGTTCTTTTGTCATCACGCGCAAAACAGCACAATGGCGTGGAGTATGCGTTGAAAATGAATTGTGCAAAAACTGCACACTCTGAATCGGGAATGTCGGGTCAGTCGATCCAAGGATTCCAAAGCCATGCAGCGGTGCTGCTAAATCAATTTCTGGATATACCAAGGTTGTAACAGTCAAGTCTTGACCTCGGGCCGCATCAGCAAAATCTATAAGGCTTGGCTCGAGGTGCCTGAGCAAAGTCGCCGTGGTTTTTGCGGGGCAAGTCAAAAGTAGATTTCGGCCGCGACCGACTTCTTCCCCATCTATATAGAGCGACCAAGCGTCGTTGTGGAAATGAGCGTTATCAATGGGGGACTCAAGCTGCACATGTCCGCTCAAGCTTTCCGCCATGGCGAGCGGCAGCACCTCAAGCCCATCTTGAAAGGTACAAATTGCTGTACCGCCCGATTGTGCCGCTCGGCGTGCAAAACCTCGCATCGAGCGGGTGATTTGCCCATCACGGTGCTCAACCCCGACGAGCGGCGCAAACATAGCGTTCATGTCAGTCTCTCGCGGATTTGCCGCAAAGAGCCCGCCGCAAATCGCTTGCGTGAAAGTGTTTGCCGCCTCTACTCCAAAGCGTCGAGCCGCAAACTCCCAAACACTTTCGTTTGCGTTGTCGCTCAAATTTGCCCAAGGCTCAATCGCAAAACGAATTTTGCCGGACAGCGACAAAAGAGCGGATCGTAAAAAGGCTCCTGGCGAAAGCGGCAATGGAACCAAGCGCTGATTATGCAAAATGTAACGGTGTTCATCCGCCGCTTGAGACTCGATGGGGGTCAACCCTAGGTCGCGACATAATTCTTGAAGCAAAGGTTCGTGGTCGAGCCAACCCAACGGGCCGTGTTCGGCAATAAGCTGGCCACCGCCATTGGGATTGTTGCCGTCAAAACAATTCTCAATTGAGCTAGTTTGAATTTTGCCACCCACTCGGTCGCTCGACTCAAACACGGCGACATCTAATCCAGCTTTTTTAGCAAAGTGCGCAGACGACAGCCCGCAAGCGCCCGCCCCGATGATGAGTAGGTCTTTCATCAAACCACGCTCAGCCAGGAGGCCACTTCATCGCCCGCCCGCCCAACACATGAAAATGCAAATGCGGCACATCTTGGCCACCGTCCGTGCGAGTGTTTGCGACGACGCGAAAGCCCGCGTCTGCAATTTTTTCTTGCTCAGCAACTTTGGCGCAAACCCGCATTAAATGCCCGAGTAGAGCCGTGTCATCATCTGATGCATCGGCCAAACTCACAATCGCCTTACGCGGAATGACAAGCAAATGAGCCGGCGCTTGCGGGTTAATGTCGCGGAACGCAATGCAAAACTCGTCGCTCCACACAATGTCCGCCGGAATCTCACCGGCAAGGATTTTGCTGAAAATGGTGTCGGCCATGAAAAAAGCGTGCGGTGAAAACCGCCTAAATTGGGTTTACTTGGCTAGGCAAGCGCGGCTTTCCAGTCGTCTTTCGACATGGTTTCCGCTTCTTCGGCCAGCATCACAGGGATGCCGTCTTCCAGGATTGGGTAGCGAAGCCGCGTTTCGGCATCAGTCGAAACGAGCCAATCGCCGACCTGCTTGAGCGGCTTATGGCTAACAGGGCAAACAAGGATTTCAAGAAACTCGGGTGCGAGGGGCTCCATGCACACATTATGCCACGCCGCGGCCTTCGCGTAATCTTCACGGTTCCCTCATGGGTGGTTCGCACGCACGCGCTTAAAATCTAGGCATGGCAAGCAAGACCATCCTCATTGCAGAAGACGACGCCGACCTCCAAGAGGTCTTGCGTTTAACTTTCGAGGCCGAGGGCTTCCGCGTTTTCGTGGCCGCGGATGGCGAGCAAGCGATGAAATATGTGCGCCGCTATGCACCTGATTTGCTCGTGCTTGATGTGATGATGCCCAAAAAAGACGGCATCGAAGTGTGCCAAGAAATCCGCCGCGATGGCGCGCTTGAGCACTTGCCGATTTTGATGTTGACCGCTCGCAGCGAAGAGAGTGATGTCGTGCTTGGGCTAGGTGTCGGCGCAGATGATTATGTGACTAAGCCTGCGCGTCCGCGCGAATTGGTGGCTCGCGTGCGAAACATTTTGCGCCGATCCGCTGACAAAAAAGGTGTCGAGAGCGGCGTCATGATTTCCGTCGAGGGTTTTGTCATTGACCCGACTCGCTTTGAAGTGCGCTGCGACGACATGGCTGAGCCAATCGTTTTGACTCCGGCTGAATTCAAATTACTCCAAACTCTTGCAGGAAACCCCGGTCGCGTTTATCGACGCGGTGATTTGCTCGACAAAGTTGTCGGCCCAGGCGCAATTGTGACCGAGCGCAACATTGACACACATGTTAAGTCTGTGCGCAAAAAACTCGGCGAGCATGGCTTCCGTCTTGAGACTGTGCGGGGTGTGGGCTATCGTTTTTCTGACCGCGCTGAATAGCGAGCTCGGCGACGGGTTATTCTGAAATCATGGAAATTTGGCTTCCCCTTACGCTTCTTTTTTGTGCGGCGTATTTTTACGAGCGCAACAAGCGGCTTGCCTATAAAAAGCGTTTGCTGGCCATGTCTGATAAGCGAGAGGCCATGCGTGCCTGCCTTGAGCATTTGGCGGAAGGCGTTGTTTTGCTCGATCGCGAAGATCGTGTGTTGTATGCCAATCACGCAGCCGCTTTATTGGTGAGCGCGCGAGCCGCTCCTGAACCGGGGCACTACCCCTATTGGGCAACTTTTTCTGGTGTGCAAAACCTGACCGAGTTGATTGCGCGCTCGGGTCATGCCGAATCGCTTCGCCGCAATGTTGTGTTGGCTGGCGACTCGACCCGAATGGTGCGAGTGACCCTTGCTCCGGCGGGTGAGTCTCGTCGTTTGTTGGTGCTCCAAGATTTGCAAAGAGACGAGGCGGTCAATCGCAAACGCCGCGATTTTGTAGCCAATGCTTCTCATGAATTAAAAACGCCGATCGCTGCCCTCATGGGCTTGCTTGATCTGCTCGATGTCGTCGCAGAAGAAAAGCGCGCTGATTTGCTAAAGCGCGCTCAATCAAATATTGCATCACTTGCAAATATGGCAGAAGATTTGCTCTCATTGGCGCGAGTGGAAGACCCCGAATGGCGCCCATCTCCTAAGGTGCTGTCGCTTGATGATTTGATTGCGCGGCTTGCAGACGAGTTTCGTTCCAAGGCTGAGGCAAAAGGGCTTGATTTTGAGATTGATCATGCGCTCGTTGCCGACTCGGTTTTGGCCGACCCCGTTTGCCTCGAAACGGTTTTGCGTAACTTGGTTGGCAACGCAATCAACTACACGGAATCCGGGCGCGTGGTTCTCGCAACAACGAGACCCCAGTTGCATTCGGCAGGTCAAACTGGAGCGTGTTTTGAAATCCGCGATACGGGGCCAGGTATTCCAGCCGATTTGCTTTCACGCATTTTCGAGCGATTTTTTCGAGTTGATGCAGCACATAGTCGCGCAAAAGGCGGCACGGGCTTGGGTTTATCGATTGTGCAAAACATGACTCGTCGCCTTGGCGGACGGATTTCGGTGTCCAGTACCGCTGGCGAGGGGTCTGTTTTTCGACTCGATTTACCGATTAACCCTGGTCGGCCGCTTCCGGGGCAAGAGATGGCGGCTGATGAATAAACATCATTATTTCAATCCGTCTTCACATTAGATTCATGGTTTAGGTCTACGATTTCAACAGGTCACAGCGACATCCTCCATGCCAAACCTCGCTCAACAACAACTCTCCGAGCCCCCGGGCTTGCCTTCGCCGAGCAATCGAGGCAATGCGTTTTATCGCATTGCCTATTTGCTGCTGCTGCTTTTTGTTTTCTTGGTTGCGATTAAATTGTTGTCGGGTGGCATCAAGATGTTTGGCGCAGACACGGCAAAAGATTTATTCAACGGGGTCAGCAACCCTTTCGCAGCACTTGCTGTTGGCGTGCTTGCTACGGTTTTGGTGCAATCGTCAAGCGTTACAACTTCGACTATCGTGGCTATGGTCGGCTCGGGCACAATGGATGTGCAAGCTGCGGTCCCGATGATTATGGGGGCTAACATCGGCACAACGATTACCAATACCTTGGTTTCAATTGGCCATGTCGCGCGATCCGGAGAATTCCGCCGCGCGTTTGCCGCCGCCACGGTGCACGACTTTTTCAATTTGATTATGGTGGCCACCTTTTTGCCGCTTGAGCTAAGCACGCGTTTTTTAAGCAAGACGGCGCACTGGTTAGCTTTGCGATTGCCGTTGGGCGTAGGTGGAAAATATGAAAGCCCCATTAAGGCCAGCGTTACTTGGGGGTCAGATCTCGTTAAGCATTTTGTGACAGACACGCTCGGTTTTCAAGGTAGCTTTGCTGCATCATCGGTTCTTCTTCTTGGCGTAGTGCTTGTGTTTTTCGCGCTTTTTGCGATCACCAAAAACATGAAGCAGCTTATCGTTAACCGCGTCGAAAAGGCGATGAATGCGGCGTTGGGAGGTATTGGCGTCACGGCTATTTTGATTGGCGCAGTGATTACAATGATGGTCCAGTCGTCGAGTATTACAACAAGCCTGCTTGTGCCGATGTGCGGTTCAGGTATTTTGACCCTCGAAAACGCATTCCCCGTGATGTTGGGTGCAAATATTGGTACGACCATTACAGCGTTTATCGCTTCATTGGCGACAGATATTAATGGTCTTGAAATCGCACTCGTGCATGTGCTGTTTAATCTGTCGGGCACGATTTTGATTTTCCCTGTTGCACGATTACGAGCGATTCCGATTCGTGCCGCACGCGGGTTGGCAGTAGCTGCCGTCCGCAATAAATTATGGGTGCTGGCTTATGTCGGAATTATGTTTATCGTAGTTCCATTGGTGGGCATGCTTTTGTTCAAATAACATCGCAAGATTGCGTAAAATCATAACAAGTAAAAAATAGGAAATAAATCATGTTCGACTGGATCAACCGCATTCAATCTTCGGCTTCGGCGACCCAAGAAATCCTCGAGTACTTTGAGCAAATGCTCGAAGACGACCGCCATATTTTTGACTTGGCGGCAAACGCGCTGGTTGCAGGCACCGACACCGATGCAATCAAAGAAGAAATCTGGGCAACAGACAAGCGGGTCAATCGCAATGAGCGGCGCATCCGCCGTCGTCTCGTGACTCATGGTGCGACACACGGTCGTGGTGCTTTTGCTAGCGACCTCGTGATGATGAGTCTTGTAAAAGATGCCGAGCGTATCGGTGACCAGTGCAAAAACATTTTTGACCTCGCCGCCATGGGCCGTGAGCTGCCTCCTGGCGTAAAAGACGAGCTGAGCGAGTTAAAAGATTCAACGAGTCGTTTTTTGGTACGCGCCCGCAACATTTACCGCTCCGAAAACGAGGCTGACGCCCGCGCTTTTCTTGCTGAGTCTGAAGCGGCCGCCAAACGATGCGATCGTCGCAGCATTGAAATGGTGATGAGCGAAGACGGCCACGCAGGCAACGCCGCGGCAGCGTTGGCCTACCGATACTTCAAGCGAGTGATCGCGCACACGACCAATGTGATTACAAGCGTGGTCATGCCGCTAGACCGGCTTGATTATTTCGACGAAGATGCCGAGACGCGATAAAGTCTCAAAATAAGTGTCCCAATAAGGGAAAGAATACGCTCTCAAGGTATGGGCGGCTTATGGCCGCACATACCTAAACCGAGGCCACCATCTTTTCCCGCAAATGCTATTCAATAGCGACATTTTTGTTTCTTGCCGATTACCCTAATTGGGTTTTATGGGCTAAACCGTTTTGCTGAGCACTATGTTGCAAAAGCATGGCTTGTTTTTGCATCACTGTTTTTTTACGGATGGTGGAACCCAGTCCACCTGGGGCTTATCCTGAGTTCCGTTTTTGCAAATTATTTGATTGGTCAGCGGCTTAACCAACACTATGCGCAGGCTACAGCATCAAAAAGGCTGCTTTATTTTGGGGTGGCGTTTAATTTAGCCTTGTTGGGTTATTTTAAATATGCAGGTTTTCTCGTCGACAACATAAATGCGCTCACGACGGCAAATATTACGCTTCATCGCGTTGTGCTTCCGTTGGCTATTTCCTTTTTTACTTTTCAGCAAGTCGCATATTTGATTGACGCGCGACGGGGGCGGGTTCAGGAAAGCGGTTTCTTAAATTATATTTTGTTTGTTACTTTTTTCCCGCAGTTAATCGCGGGCCCGATCGTGCATCATCAAGAGGTGCTGCCCCAGTTTTTGCAAAAAGTAAGCAAGGGCGTACGCTCAAAAAACTTCAGCATTGGCTTCACCATTTTTGCGATTGGCCTATTTAAAAAGATTGTTTTGGCCGACAATGTGGGCGCATACGCAACACCCGTTTTTGCCGCTGCCGAGCAAGGAGCAGCGCTGACCTTGCTTGAGTCGTGGGCGGGCCTATTGGCTTACACTTGCCAAATATACTTCGATTTTTCAGGCTACTCTGACATGGCGATTGGGCTTGCGAGGTTATTTGGCATTCGCTTGCCACTTAATTTTAATTCTCCCTACAAGGCGCGCTGCATCGTTGATTTTTGGCGGCGCTGGCACATTACGCTTTCTCGTTTTTTGCGCGATTACCTTTACTTCTCATTGGGTGGCGGGCGACGAGGGCACGCTCGGCGGCTTGCCAACTTAATGATCGTGATGTTGCTCGGTGGGCTTTGGCACGGTGCCGGCTGGACATTCGTGCTTTGGGGTGGGTTGCACGGCTCGTTTTTGGTCGCGAATCATGCGTGGCGTAAGTGGGGCAAATTCCGGCTACCACCAGCAATTTCATGGGCCCTTACTCTGCTTGTTGTCGTTTTGGCTTGGGTTCCCTTCCGAGCCGACAGCTTGGCCGCGACTCAAACGATGTTTGCCTCTATGGCTGGCGCCCATCCGTCTTCACTCGCAGAGATGTTTAGTAGCGGCATTTTTGGCTTTGCCAAAATAGGCGCAAGCTGGATCGCGCTTTGCCTTTTGATAGCCGTGGTTTTGCCAAACACTTCCCAGATTATGCGCCGATACCGACCCGGGCTTGAGACTTACAAGGGCGAAATCCGCCGCCTGTCGATGCGCCGGCTTGAGTGGCGGCCCACTCGGCCATGGGCGGTCTTTTCTGCACTTACTTTTCTTGTTTCTGTTTTAAGCATGGAGCAGGTGAGTGAGTTTCTTTACTTTCAATTTTGAGTCTAAATATGCAATTCAAGAAACACAATTGGTTTTTGTTGCTGTTGCTCGCCACGAGCTTCCTTTCTATCGCGGCCCTAAATCGCTTTATGGACCCTTACGCGCTTTTCGACGGCCCATATATTGAGGGCTTAAACGCAGATCGCCCTGGGCAAGAGTTGCGCACTCGGCCGAGCCGGGCTGAGCAAATTCGTCGCCTCAAGCCAGCCGCGATTGCGCTTGGCTCATCACGCACTGAGTTTGGCATTGACCCCGAGCACCCTGGCTGGGGGGTCGATTCGGTTTACAATTGCGGTTTAGGTGACGGTCGCATTTATGAAATGTATCGCTTCTTGCAGCACGCTCACGCAGTCCGCCAACAAGAAAAGGTCGTCGTCATGCTCGACATGTTTCAATTCAAAGCCGAGCAATATAGGCCAAGCTTTTCGGAAGAGCGTTTGGCGGTCGATTCTCTAGGGCGGCCGCAACCCAAGCGATTATCCGAAGAGCGCTGTTCCTTGCTGACTCTCGACGCGATTTGGGCGAGCCTAAAGTTATGGCTGGGCCAGGGGCTTCAGCCCCGCATCATGCAGCCAAACGGGATGCTTGACGGCGAGTACTATTTGGCATATTTCAAAAAAAAGGGCGGGCACCATCAGGCTTTCAAGGTCATGGATCAGGCCTATTTCGAGGGCAGTTTTCAGAGTTTGGCAAAAGGCGGTATTCCAGATGAGAGTTACCAGGCTTTCCGCGATTTACTCGCCTTTTGCCATCGCGAGCGACTTGATTTGCGGCTTGGTATTTCGCCCCACCATGTCAGGCTATTTGAAGGCATGCAGAAGCGCGGCTTAATGCCGCTTTACGCGAGCTGGAAGCAAGAGCTGCTCCAAATCTCAAAATCTGTCGCGGCCGAGTTTGGGCACCAACCTTATGTGATCTATGATTTTTCAGGCAACAACCAATACAATACCGAGCGAGTGCCAACAGCCGAAAACCCCACAGCACAAATGCGCTGGCACTGGGAGCAAACCCACTACAAAAAACAACTCGGCGACCTTGTGCTCAATGTGATTTTCGAGGATGACATGCGACCTACAGGTCGGGCAGTTGCGGCATCTTCTCGGGTTGGCATAGACGATGGGTTTGGCCGGCGGCTGGGTTTGTAAATAAGCGAGTAAAACACTGTCCGTTTAGGCTTTTTTTTGCTCTATATAGGTAGCGGCGTAAAACTGATTGGTTTTTGCGCCGCTTTGGTAAAATCAGCCCTTCGCACCCCATTCAGATTACCTTTTGAATCCATTCACTCAGACACCGCCGGGCAATTTGCAAAAGACGCAGGTTGATATAAAAGAGTTCCCCGACGAGCCGTCAACTGGCGATGCCGCGCTTAATGGCGTCGCTCGCCCGGCTGCATGTGGCAGGCCAGCTCGCTTAACCGACACCTCTATGCCAGATTTCTGGCCGGCAGGGCTTGAGCCAAGGGGCAATAACCCTCGGGTAACTGATTGGCTGCTTGGCCGCGGCGAGTGGGCGGGCCAAAGCCCTGGCTGGAAGCACTATGAAATCCCATATTCCGAGTCAGCCATGCAGCCCGCAACTTGGCCCTGGCGGCTTAAGCGCCTTATGGATCTGAGCCTGACGATTCCGGGCTTGGCCCTAGTTTCGCCGGTCATGCTACTTACAGCCATTGCGCTTAAGATTTCGGCGCCAGGCGAGCCCGTTTTATTTAAGCAATATCGGCCAGGTTACTTATGCAAACCCTTTCGTATACTGAAGTTCCGCACGATGCGGTCTGCGGGTGATTCTGAAAACCCCACTGGCGATGCCGAGCGAATCACAAAATTAGGCAAGTTTCTTCGTCGGTCGTCTCTTGATGAGCTGCCACAATTATTCAACATCATTAACGGTCAAATGTCGCTCGTCGGCCCACGCCCGCAACTTTCGGTTTATCTTACGCGCTACAAGCGAGCGTCGATCCACCGCCACGGGGTCCTTCCAGGCATAGTCGGCGAAAATCAAGTTCGATCCCGCAACGACTGCGAGTGGTCGACACGCATGAAAGACGATTTGCACTATGTTGCCAACCGCAGCATTATCCGAGATTTGTATCTAGCCTTTTACGGGCCAATCGTCGCCGCGCTTGGGCGTGGCACAACGGCAAATGGTACGGCTTCGATGGTAGAAATGTCGGAGGAAGGCGTAAAGAGCTAGGCTTTTTACTTTTTCATTATGCGAGTTTTGTTGACGGGCGAATCCGGCCAATTGGGGAATGAGTGCAAGCTGATTGCGCCAACGGGCTGTGATTTGATTGCACCCACCATTGATGAGCTTGATTTAACTCAGCTTGGCAGCCTTTCCGCTTTGGTTAATTCGCTCAAACCTGATTTTGTAATCCATGCCGCAGCCTATACGGCGGTCGATCAAGCCGAATCCTCTGAGAAAGAAGCAATGCTAATCAACGCCGAGGCTACTCGGGTCATTGCCGAGAGTGTGGCAGAACTTGGCGCATCAATGGCGTATGTTTCTACCGATTATGTTTTTTCCGGTATTGGCAGCGAGCCCTGGGCTGAAGACTCTCCTCTTGCCCCAGTTAACGCATATGGCCGCACCAAATTGGCCGGCGAAGAGGCCGTCCGTGAGTGCTTGGGCGATCGAGGCCATATAGTGCGCACAAGTTGGCTTTATGGCCGCTGTGGGAATAATTTCATTCGCACTATGCTGCGGCACATGAAGGCCGGAAAGGCCCTCAAGGTGATTGATGACCAAAAAGGCTCGCCCACTTGGGCTGGCGGGCTTGCGGAAGCTCTGTGGGCGTTAGCGCAAGATAAGAGCGGGTCAATTCCACCGATGTTGCATTACACGGATGGCGGCATAACTTCGTGGCATGATTTTGCGCAGCAAATTCGTCAAGAGGGCCTTACCCTTGGCTTAGATTTGATTGGCTCTTCAGTCACACCGTGCGGCAGTGAAGAATACCTAACGCCCGCACCGCGGCCTGCTTGGAGCCCAATGCGCTTTTCTGACGCTTGGTCACAACTGTGTATTCAGCAAAACTCTTGGCAAAAGACTCTTGCGGAAGCATTACCGCTTCTACTCCAAGAAGACACCCTTACAATCTAATCATGACACTGTCTCCCCCTCGAGTTTTGGTCACAGGCGGCGCTGGCTTTATAGGCTCTGCGGTTGTGCGCCATTTGCTTGAAAACCCAAGCATCGAGGTGCTCAATTTTGACGCATTAACTTATGCGGCCAATCTGCTCTCCTTAAGTGGCTGTGAGACAAATCCTCGCTATCGATTTGTGCGTGGTGACATATGCGATGCTGCCGCTATAGGTTTAGCTTTTCGCGATTTTCGTCCGACGCACGTTTTGCATTTAGCCGCCGAGTCGCATGTTGACCGCTCTTTAAGCGGCCCGCAGGCCTTTATTCAAACAAATGTCGTTGGCACAGGAGTCCTGCTGCAGGCTGCGCGCGATCATTTTGACGCGCTTCCTGCGGCCGAGAAAGATGCGTTCCGATTCCTTCATGTTTCAACGGATGAGGTGTTTGGCAGCTTAGGCTCTACGGGCGCGTTTCAACCCGATACCCCTTATGACCCAAGCTCCCCTTATTCCGCATCAAAAGCTTCATCAGATCATTTAGTGCGAGCTTGGGGCCGCTCTTTTGGCTTACCAGTTTTGATTACAAATTGTTCAAACAATTATGGGCCAAGGCAATTCCCAGAAAAGCTAATTCCCCTGATGATTATGAATGCCCTTGAGGGTAAAAAATTGCCCATCTACGGTAGTGGCGAAAATGTCCGCGATTGGCTCTATGTTGAGGATCACGCCCGAGCTATTTGGGCGGTTGCTCAAAAAGGTCTATCTGGTGAGACTTGGTTAATTGGCGGCAACGAAGAGCACAGTAATTTAGATGTTGTGCACACTATTTGCGACATTTTAGATAAAGAGGCGCCACATGCTGAAATCTCTGATCGTAAAGAGCTCATTGAGTTTGTAGCCGATCGCCCAGGACATGATTTTCGCTATGCAATTGATAGCAGCATCACTCAAGAAAAGCTCGGCTGGGCACCGCAAGAGAGTTTTGCGAGTGGCCTTGAGCGCACGGTGTGCTGGTATCTTGAAAACACAAACTGGTTAGAGTCGGTTCGTAGTGGCGCATACCGCGAATGGATGGAGAAGAATTACGCATGGCGTTAAAACGCAAAGGCATTATTTTGGCTGGTGGCTCCGGTACAAGGCTTCACCCACTAACTAGGGCTGTGTCTAAGCAGTTGTTGCCAGTTTATGACAAGCCGATGGTTTATTACCCCTTGAGCGTATTGATGCTTGCTGGAATTCGTGAAATCCTTGTGATTTCCACCCCTCAAGACACACCACGATTTGAAGAGTTGCTTGGGGATGGCAGTCAGTGGGGGCTTGATATTCAATATGCGATTCAGCCTAACCCCGGTGGGTTAGCGCAGGCGTTTTTGATTGGCGAATCGTTTCTTGATGGCGGGCCAAGCGCTTTGGTTCTTGGTGACAATATTTTCTTTGGCGAGAGGTTTTCTAGTGAGTTGCAAGATGCTTGCGCGCAAGAGCATGGAGCTAGAGTTTTTGCTTATCGCGTGAAAGACCCAGAGCGTTACGGTATTGCAGAATTTAACGAAAAAGGAAACGTACTCAGCCTTGAGGAAAAACCGGAAAAACCCAAATCAAATTATGCGGTAACCGGGTTGTACTTCTATGACGAGCGTGTGGTTGAGTTTGCCAGATCTCTCAAGCCGAGCCCTCGCGGAGAGCTTGAAATCACAGACCTAAACAAATGTTATC